>Ga0315336_1000300_pt1 | contig 167812 bp, 144 predicted proteins | sample ASW5metaG_FD_204512 | JGI IMG/M metagenome (GOLD analysis project Ga0315336, IMG submission 204512) | Ammonia-oxidizing marine archaeal communities from Monterey Bay, California, United States - ASW #5 | ecosystem: Environmental > Aquatic > Marine > Intertidal zone | place: USA: California... | reverse complement strand
GGAGTATGGAATGGTGGAACTATCGACGGAGTACTTCTTCAAGGAGGTGACACCGGTGAGAACTTCCTATTACCAGCCATCTACTGGACGGTTAAATATTTAGACCCAACAAGTTAAGATTATCTTTTTGATATATTTTATAAAAACCATCCGCTCCTGCGGATGGTTTTTTACTTTTGCACTATGAGTAAAGAAGATCTAATTTTTGGTGTTTACCCGGTTCTTGAAGCTATAAAGTCCAAAGTCACGCTTCACAAACTTTATGTTCAGAAAGGAAGTACAAATTCGAAGATCAATGAGATCGTCGAGCTATTAGAAAATTCGGATGTGTCCATTAGCCACGTTCCCCAGGAGAAATTGGATAAGCTCACACGATCCAATCATCAAGGGATCGTTGCCCAATCCTCACCAATAACGTTTAACAGTATTGAAGAGATCGTAGAGTCTGCACTGGGAAAGAAAGCTGCTCCCCTATTTTTAGTGCTTGATCAAATAAGTGACGTACGAAATTTTGGAGCCATGATCCGAACGGCAGAATGTACCGCTGTAGATGGAATTATTATTCAGAAAAAAGGTGGAGCACCGGTTAGTGGCGATACCGTGAAAACTTCAGCGGGAGCGATATTTAAAATCCCTATTGTAAAAGTAGACCATATAAAAGATGCTATTTTCTATCTTCAGGGTTCAGGAATTAATGTAGTAGCCGCTACCGAAAAAGCAGATCAACGCATTTATGATATCGACTTAACGGGTCCCGTTGCGCTAGTTATGGGATCGGAAGGCAAAGGCGTCTCAAAATCTATCCTCAACTTGGTGGACAGTAAAGCAGCGCTTCCTGTTTTGGGTAAGATTAATTCGCTAAATGTGTCGGTGGCGTGCGGAGCTATCTTGTACGAGATCGTTCGGCAACGTACTTCCTAACTTCAATCTTCTTTCAACTTTTTCTTGAAATGATATTTTACGAAGATCTTTGCATCCTCCTGTGGCGGAAATAATGGATCAATTGGATCTTCAGATTTGTGCTCAATGAAATTACCTTCCTCATCAAATTGTTGTAGAAATTCGTCCTCCTCAGGATTATAATCATCTCGTTCCCAGGCGTACTTGGCGTTATGAACCAAACCTTGCTTCAGAATAAAAGCTAAGACAATACCCACGATAAATCCGGACAGATGTCCTTCCCAGGAAATCTTCGGATCAATAGGAAACAAATACCACAGCAATCCACCATACATAAACACAACGATCAGTGAAATGGCGATAAGTTGGAATCTTTTGGATATGATTCCTTTAAAAAACAAAAACGCAGCCAACATATATACCACTCCACTAGCCCCAATATGCATTGCTGGTCGAGCAATTATCCATGTAAGTATTCCAGTAAACAAAGTTCCCCATAGTAATACTTTCCATCGAATATTTCGGTAAAAATAAAAAAGCGCCGCACTGAGTGCAAATAGGGGAACCGAATTATTGAAGAGATGCTTTAGGCTACCATGAATGAATGGAGACATGACAATCCCTTTCAAACCTTCGGCCTTCAACGGATAGATACCCCATCGTAAAAACTTAAAGTCAAAACGAAGTTCCATCCAAAAAGCAATCCAGATCAACATTACGAAGAGTAGCGGATACAAGATCACATCGGGTGAGTAATACAACGCTTTTTTTTGTTTCATATGAATAGCATCTCAAAAAACAATCCCAAATTCCAAGTTATGATAAATTGTCAGTATTATGCTATTTTTAATATCGTAATTTTGCAGCTATGAGCATCCCATTGGCAGAACGAATCAGGCCCCAAACCTTTACAGATTATCTAAGTCAGCAGCATTTGGTAGGCCCCGAGGGTGCACTGAGAGCTCAATTGGATACTGGGATGATCTCTTCAATGATCTTTTGGGGACCTCCCGGGACCGGCAAAACCACTTTGGCTCAGATCATCGCTACCCACTCCAAACGTCCATTTTATACATTAAGTGCTGTTGACAGCGGTGTTGCAGCAGTTCGCGCAGTGATCGAGAAAGCCAAAAAAAGTGATGACCTCTTCACCACTCAAAATCCGATCCTATTCATTGACGAGATTCACCGCTTTAGTAAATCCCAACAGGACTCCCTGTTAGGTGCGGTCGAGAAAGGTTGGATCACCTTAATTGGAGCCACCACCGAAAACCCTAGCTTTGAGGTCATTCCTGCTTTATTATCACGATGTCAGGTTTATATTCTGAATGCATTTTCGAGAGAAGACTTGGAAAACTTGTTGGTCACTGCTCTCAAAAAAGACGAAGTTCTTTCTAAGAAAAAAGTAACGCTGAAGGAAACCGAAGCTCTTATTCGTTTGTCCGGTGGCGATGCACGAAAACTTCTAAATATTTTGGAGTTGGTTATTTTATCTGAAAAAACCGACAAGATCGTTTTAACCAACGCTCTGGTTACAAAAAAGGTGCAAAAAAATACCGTGTTGTATGACAAGACCGGCGAGCAACATTACGATATCATTTCCGCATTTATTAAGTCCATTCGTGGCAGTGATCCCAACGCGGCAGTCTATTGGCTTGCTCGTATGATCGAGGGCGGAGAGGACATTAAATTTATAGCAAGGCGTTTAGTTATAGCCGCTTCCGAAGATATAGGAATGGCCAATCCTACGGCACTGGTCTTGGCAAACGCCACTTTTAATGCCGTCAACACGATTGGATATCCCGAAGCACGAATCATATTGAGTCAATGTACGGTCTATTTGGCTACTTCGCCCAAGAGTAATGCTTCTTATGTAGCGATCAAAGAAGCACAACAAGTCGTAAAGCAAACCGGAGACCTTTCCGTACCCCTTTCCATTAGAAATGCACCCACGAAGCTTATGAAAGAATTGGGCTATGGAGCGGATTATCAATACGCGCATGATTACGAAAAGAACTTTGTGCCCCATGAGTTTTTACCTGAAGAAATTGCAGGAACTACATTTTATGATCCCGGAAATAACTCCCGGGAGCAATCCCTCAAAACATATTTAGCCAGGCTTTGGGGAGAAAAATACGGCTACTGATCTTCCCTGGTGAATATTATATTCTGAAATGAAGTCTCAATGATCAGGTTCTGGTCAGTATCAAACCTACAAGGGAACTTGTTACCGGTTGCATCTATAAACTGAAATGATTGGTCTGCCTTCTGAGTTATGGTTCCTTTTAACGTAGCGCTTTCATCGAATCTTTCAAACAGCGAATATCCCACTTTTGTGCTTTTCAATAGAAAATATGATCCGTTATTGGAATAGGTAACTTCTTTTGTTGCCTCAACAACTTTGAAAACATCTTCCTTTGCAATGGGCTCCGCTTCACTGGCTTCGATTATAGTTTCTGCTGGAACTTCCGTCTTAGTTTCTTCCTTTGGATCTTCTGCTCCAAAAATTAGGGGCTCTCTTTGCTGAATGTCCAACGAATCTATACTTAAAAAGGCTTGTCGCAATGCGGCTGTATAGGTTTTATTGTACGCCTTCAATTTACTCTTACCAATAGCAGTTCTATATACTTCTTCCCCATAGCAATCGTTTAAGATCACAACCACTTTCGTGCGGATCATCGCGGGTTTTCCCTCTACGACCGCGTATAAACCGTCACATCGCTTTACGTTGGGCCGTTCACTTTCGAAATAGGCATTGAATCCGTGCTTGTCGAAGAGAAATTTGGTGAGTGAATTGAGTTGGTACTTATCTTTTTCATCCACAAAATCGAACTTTTCAGGTACGATAACAAAACTGTAATCGCTTAAAGAATTTTGAGTAAGTCCTTCAGAAATAAAACAAAAAGAGAAAACTAAAGCAGCCAGAAACTTCATCACTGTTGGGCAATTTTTATGTTGAAACCTAGCTGTAAAGATACACTTTTTGACTTTGCAAGGTTTCCGTAGTATAGGATATTGTCTACCGCAACATAAAAGTTGAATTTCCCAAAATCGAAGGCTCCGCCCAGACCAATATTATAAAATGAATACGGATCCACTGTATAAGTGGCTTTCCAGGAGAACCAGTCAAACATACGATGGTAATAAAATAAAGTGCCGGCCATTTGTGGTCCCTTTGGCCTCATGATACTATAGTATTGCACCCCCACAGCTTTTACACGTTTTATCCCTTGATTAAGGCAATCGCATTCCACATCACCAAAAAACTTACCAAAGCTATAAGTTAGCCCGGCATTTACCTTTACGGGCCGCAATTGTGAATACCCACTATTAATGGTATCCACAGGAAGTTCCCGTTCGATCTCGTCCTCCAGATCCTCGTAATAGGGCAACGCTGCTTCTCCTTCGCTCAATGGAGGAAATATGAGTTCAATTCCGTTCAAAGTGTAATCTCCAGTGGCATGGTACTGTTCCACATCCTTCGAATGAAAGATCACTCCAACATCCAGGACACTGGCACTGGCAGACCAGCGATCATTAATCTCATAGGTGGCACCTACGTCCACTCCCACTCCTACGCTGCCGCCAAATAATGCCCTTCCCAGAATAGCTCCCACCGACGAATTCTCCAGAGAGGTTATCCCCGAAGTTTGAATATTCACATCCCCGTTTTGGACAATATGGTCATAAATATTAGGGCTGTTCTCGTCCCCCAATCGGGTAACAAATGTGCCCGAATTGTTAGTACTCTTTACACTTATCATACTTGAATAGAGTTTTCCCCTCGCTCCAACGGTCCATTTTTTATTGATCTTTTTGTTCGCCCCGAAATGGTAGACAGTCATAAGATCTCCCGTGGCACTCACTTGACCCAAATCGAACTCATAATCCAAATAATCCCGGTTACCCTCCCACGCCAGGATGGCGAGATCTCTTGGAAAATAAGTGATGAAGTCGAATTCCTGATAGATACCGCCCGAAAAATAGATCTCACTTTCGGAAGCACGCCATCCAAAATTAAGTAGTTCCAACTGCTGGGTCGCGGTAAAGTAATCTTTATCGCTCATTTCAAATATTTTATTACGGATACGGGTATTGATATCTTCCCCTGTATTTCCGAAGATATCAAAGGTAGACACCCCGGTGGCCCCACCATTAATGTGAATTTGAGAAAGAAATGGAATCCCGAAATGGGATTTCTGAGGTACAATGCTCCCAGGATTTACCATGAGCGCCTGCGGGACTTCTTCAAAGCCATATAGAAGCTGCTTGTTTTGCGCATTAGCGAACGATAGCCCAAAGGCTATAAAAAGGATCGAAATTATTCTCATAGTAGTTAACTTCTCTCCTTGATTTCTAGATAATAAGTGGTTTTGGATCGTAAATTTAGCAGGCCTGTTAAACTTGCGTCAGAGGAAGGTATGGTTACCGAAACCACTACCCTATCGGCCATGGTGAGCTGAAGGATATCATCACCCTCCACATTCTCAATAAATTGGGTCAGCACGGGAAGTTGCTCAGTCCCCGCATTAACCGTAGTGCCGGTCACATATGTTTCTTCGTTTGCTTCATTTAAAAATTGAAAATCAACCTGAAAAGTTCGTGGAATACTATTGGTAAAATTGAAAAGAAACTCGGCCCGTTTCAAGCTTTCCTGAACACCGGTGTCATCGAGAAATCGAATTTCAGTAGTGTCTCTTACGGTGAGTCTGGATGTGTTTGTGATGGAATCGAAAAATTCTCCCGCTTCAATATCGAAGAAGATAAGGTCCAATTCGACGACGGGGGTGAGCGTAATATTCTCTGCCTGACCGAAATTGGTATCTTTTACACAGGAAATAACAACAAAACAGGCAAGTACCGCAATGAAGGGCAATAGCAGGTTCTTTTTCATTAGGGATGGGGTTTGGGTAAATAACGTTCTTTTGTCCCGAAATAGTATTTTACAAGAAATTTTTAATTTCGGGAATGTCGTTGATGATTTTATAGTGAGCCGGTGGTTGTTCGTTGCGATAATTGTAAAAAAGGGTTTGCATACCAACAGCTTCGGCCCCTAAAATATCCGCTTCAAAGGTATCACCAATCATCACACTGCTTCCGGCATTCACCTGCGCTTTCTCCAGGGCTTTCTTAAAAACCAGAGGGTTGGGTTTTTTTACTCCAACCTCCTCCGAAGTGGTCACCGTTGCAAAAAACATGGCAATATTGCTGTTTTCTAATTTTAGGTGCTGCACTTCATTAAATCCGTTGGTTATAATGTGCATTTTATATTTTTTTTCTGAAAGGTACTCCAGCACGTCCATTGCGCCATCGAAAAGGAAATTGTCTTTGGGCAATTCCTCAATGTACGAATCGGCCAGCATATCCAGTTCCTGAATCGTAAATTGAATTCCGAAGGGTTGGAAGGCATCCGAAAATCTACCTCTTCGCAGACCAATTTTGTCAATTCGTTCCTCGCGATACAATTTCCAATATTGAAAATTAATAGGCTCATACACTTCAATAAACTCATGAAGTGCTACGGGAATGTTGTGCTGCGAGAACATACGTTCAAAAGCGAGTTTCGAATTGCGGTCAAAATCCCATAGGGTATGGTCCAAATCGAAAAATATATCTGTAATAAGCTCCTTGTTCATTTCTTCTCAAGTTTCAGTAAAAAATCGTTTCCAAAAGGTTTGCTCTGCAATAAAATCACAATTCGTAAACAACAGTGAGTAAGTGCCGTTTACCGACCTCACAGAATCTCGCAATGCATAAACCTCACTTTCCATCTCACCCGCCGACCTATCGGTAAGTGCAGACGTTCTTCCTGCAAGCGGATGAATGATCAAGGGTGTTTTAATTTCATAATCCAGATCATAGAATAAAAAAGGTGTACAGGTTCCGGCTCTAAACCCCAAATGGTTTTGATAGACCAGTGTCATATCCTTATTTATTTCCAATTCGAGCAAACTTCTATAAAAATGCGGGAGTTTCACCACCCAACGGTCATTCATAGCGCTTTCCAATGAGCGATGCGTAAGCTCTTCCATCCTCCATTTTTCCTCTTTTAATCGTTCTTCACTGTCCATGGAATGATAGGAAAAAAGGAGTCCCACTTCGTTATAGTCATTCACTAATTTGACCAGACTCCTGTAGTTTTCGCGTTTTGAATTGATATCCTCTTTGAAGGTAAATCCTTCACCAAGCAGAAAGAAAACTGTCAATCGAGAACTTGAGTTTTTTGTATTGTTCATCATCCAGGTAAAGGTGTCGAATGGGTCCTTCCGAAGTTTTAAAAGCACCTTGCATCTGGCAATAACCTGTTTGATTCGGAGTCTGCCCAGATCTCTAAAGAACCCTGAAAAATTCCGAAGAAAACCCCTGTTAGCATAGGCAAACGGGCGAGAGGCATCCACCAAATGATGCACTTGGTAGGACTTGGGTGGAAATTGCATGGTGGGAAATTGTTGCAACAGTACCTCTTTTAACCTATAGGCCCATTGGTCGATCACCGGTTTCTGTAAAAAATTACCTCGGTAGGCGAGACTTTCTTCTGCGGGAAAACGTCCCATCGCATCCTTCAAATGGGGAACATATTCTTCATACCGACTCAGTAAATAAAAGGTCGCTGCGAAAATATCAAAAGGCAGGCCGCTTTTCTCACTTGTTGGAAAAAAACCTACTCCCTCACCCCATGGTTGAATATCTATTTCGATATCCTCAAATCCCTGCTCGCTCAACAACCCATGTGCGTTAAAAAAAAGTTCCTTTCCCATGGGCTGCTTGCCATAGGAGATCTTGGGTCCCTGGTGTCCAATAAACTCTTCGATCACCGAGGTAAATTGAACTTTCACGCCTAAAATTCGGGTACAAATATGTTTGAAAGCATAATCGAGACGGGAAGATATTTGCTGGGTATGAATTAGTAGCATAGCGCGCTAAAGTCGTTGTTCATCGGCAAAGCTAAAGTACGCATTTTCGGTTATAATGAGATGATCCAAAATTTTTATATCCAAGCTCTCTCCGGCCAATTTCAGCTTTTTTGTAAGCTGGTTATCCGCTGCACTTGGTTTCAAATTTCCGCTGGGATGATTGTGTGCTAATATAATTCCCACCGCACCCAGCTGCAGCGCTGTTTTTAGCGTTAACCGTATGTCTACTATGGTACTGGTTAGCCCACCTTTACTTAATTGAATGGTTTGGAGCACTTTGTTCGCACTGTTAAGATAAAGCGCCCAAAACTCCTCGTGAGGCAGATCTCCAATGATGGGCTGCAGTAATTCAAAAACCGATTCGCTAGACGTTACCTTCTTACGTTCCAAAGCCGCTTCGTGGCGCCGTCGTCGCCCCAATTCGAGGGCACCCACAATCGAAATTGCCTTCGCCTCTCCTATTCCTTTAAATTCCATTAGTTGGGATACAGTGACCCGTCCTAATTCGTTCAAATTGTTATCCACGGAAGCCAAAATGCGCTGACTCAATCCCACGGCACTTTCCTCCCGATTACCAGAACCAATCAAAATGGCGATGAGTTCGGCATCGCTTAGTGCGATCTTACCTTTGGTGACCAATTTTTCTCTGGGACGGTCGTCTTCATTCCAAGCTTTTATGGAAAAAGTGTTATAGTGCTGGTCCATGTAGTTGAGCCCGGATTTATTGGGCAAAAGATGTATCTTTAAAGTTATAAAAATAATATCGTTCAAACCTGTAAATTCATGAATTGAGAGAAGTGATTCTTGAATTGCGAGAGTACGAAAACCGGTAAACCAATTGTCTATGAAATCACTTTTTGACACTGAAGCCTATTCAGAAATAAGAAACCGACTTAATAATCTTTCAGAAAATTCGGAAAGGCAATGGGGCAAAATGACCCATGGACAAATGCTTCATCACTGTCAGGGTCCTTTGAATGTCATTCTTGAGAAAGTGGATTATGGTTTTAAACCCAATTGGCTAGTGAACCTGTTGTTTAAAAAATCCTTGTACAGTGATAAACCTTGGGGAAAAGGTTTGCCAACGGCTAAAAAATTCAAGGAGACTGAACCCCGTGATTTTACTTCAGAAAAGGCCCATCTGGAACAACTGCTTGATGAGTTTGAAGGTCAACGAGATCGTGTGGATTGGCAATCACACCCGGCTTTTGGGAAATTCACAAAAGAACAGTGGGGTAAAATGCAATACAAACATTTGGACCATCACTTGCGCCAATTTGGTTTATAACAATCGTACAACAACTATGGGAAAATATCCACCTCCGTATCATCAGACTCAGGACATTCAAAAAATGATCAAGGTGATGAAGGCATACCCCTTTGCAACCCTCGTATCAGCAAAGGAAGGAGTTCCTTTTGTCACACACATTCCTATTATTTATAACAACGAAAGCGGCAAATTGGTGGCTCATATTGACAAATTCAATCCACAGGTGGGGACTTTGAAGGATGGTGCCGAGGTGATGGTCGTTTTTAAAGGACCGGACACCTATATTTCACCCGGTGTATACACAACAAAACAACTGCCCACCTGGAATTATATCATTGTTCATATTACCGGCACAGTTTCCCTGATCAACGATCCGGAAGCTGCCAAGGATACCATGATCGCTATGACTGAATATTTGGAAGGGGCGGATCCACAATTTGTGCTTGAAAAAGAGAACAAGAGTATGCAGCATGCTGTTAATTATATACAGGCCTTTGACATTACCATTACTAAATGGGATGGAAAATTAAAGCTGTCTCAAGATAAGATTGAACAGGATCACGAAAATGCAAAACAGGAACTCATAAAAAAATCCCATGCTCGAGAGACGGGATTTATTGAAGATATGTACAGTTAAGTTATTGTACGGAATAGGATACAAGGTGCTTCTCGTATAGGATACGAAGGGAATTAACTGTTGAAAAAGTTTGTCTCACCTCACCAATCCCGTCCGCATAAAATAAATTATCCTGTCCTTCGGAACGCTCTCCATTCGGTAAAATAGCATATCGAAGATTACTTTTACACACAAACTGACCTACGGGCACGGTAATTTGCACCTCATTGGGCTCCAGGACCCTATAAACGGTTCCCCATTCTTCATCAGTTATAATATAATCCTCTGTATTCTCGCTCGAAAATTTTATGGGCCCACCAACTTCAACCAGATAACCCAATGAATCCTTCACTTTAGTGGTCAACATAGGGTCATTGTTGCAAATAGGACAGGTGTTGTTAGGGTCCGAAGTGTTTATTTGGACCGTGTACAAGGTTTCTCCATTAATGACTTCCTCTCCAGTGATCTCTACTTCTTCCAAGGCTCCTACATTGGTTAATTCCCCGGTTTCATTATCTCTTCTAAAATAATGATAGGCCCATTTGTTACCCACTTCCAGAGCAAAAAATCCGGAATCTGCTTCTTGTTCTTCGGAAGTAGATCCATTGTCATCCTTGTTACAGGAAATAATTAAAAAAAATAATGTTAGAAATAATAAAGAATATCGATACATAGCAATTAATTTTGAATAGTTAGAAACGTAATTGTCGTATGTATAGGCGGTTGATGTTAGTTATAGTATAACGGAAAGCTGATTTGAATAGTGTATCCACTAAACAGGCAAGTAAAGATAAAAAGCTAAAATCCGACTCACCGGGAGCCGGATTTAGTGGTGATCTTAATCTAAATACTACTGTTTCCCTTGCATAGCGGTCCAATTCTTAGCAGCCATCGTTTCCATTGTCTTTTCATCGTTTAGCCAAGGCACAATGGTGTTAAACGGCTTTCCTTCCCAGTAATCATTGTAAAACAGGTATAGTTTACCATCGTCAATTCGAAAGGTTTTGGGATCTACTGGTGCTTTTTGCGCCATTTTTGCCATGGCAAATGAGCAGTACCCATCAAATTGTGGCAAGAATTTTTCCGGATTCGCCGAAAACATTTTTGCGTTGTCCGCAGTGGCAAAATAATAATCGGCTCCTCCATGCGACACAAGATGATCCTTACTGCCTCTCTCAGCGGTATTGGCTGTAAAATAGTTAACAAGGTCATAGCCGTTGTTTGCGACGTTATCCTTGTTTTTAAAAACGTCCTGCGAAAAGGACGAAGCCGTTACTGAGAACGCAAAAATAGGGAGCAACATTCTTTTTAAATTTTTCATTTTATTCTGAATTAAAGTTTGTAAACGACAAAGTTATGGTCTTAATTAGGTGTTTCAGTATGATATAATACATTATATTTGCTCAATCGTTCAAAAATGAATTCATGGATGTAGTGAGTGACATATTGCAAAAAATCAAACTCTCGAGTGCGATCTACTTTAAATCTAACTTTAGTGCCCCCTGGGGTATGAAGATCCCGAAGGGTCCGTACGCACAATTTCACATGGTCACAAAGGGAAGCTGTATTTTGAACTCAGGGAGAGAGCAATGGAATCTCGAGGAAGGTGATATTGTCATATTTCCATTTGGCCTTGCTCATGGCATAGCCGACAATGATACCAGCGAGCAAACTAACGGAATGGAAGTTGTTCAATCTATTTTGAACGGAAATTCGCTGTTTGCCGGGACCGCTTTTTCAACAACGCTGGTCTGTGGTCATTTTGAATTTGACCGTGACTTCGAGCACTCATTTATTCAAGAATTGCCGGAAATCATACATTTGAAGGGAGCGGATCAAGATCAACTTCCCTGGTTAAAAGGCATTGTACAATTGATCATCGAAGAGACAAAGATCACCAACGAAGGAAGTCATATCATCACCAATAAATTAGGGGAAGTACTGTTTGTACATAGCCTTCGAGCATATCTGCTTCAAAATAAAAATGAGAAAGGATTTATTGCCGCTTTACAAGATGAGCGCATTGGCAAGGCATTGAGTGCTATTCATAACAATCCTGATAAAGCATGGGAATTAAAGGCACTCGCCCAACTCTGCGGCATGTCGAGAACCTCATTCAGCATGCAATTTAAGGCACTCATGGGAGCAACTCCTCTGAGTTATCTTAGAAATTGGAGAGTCCTGCAGGCCAAGGAACTATTGAGAGAAAGTCAAAAGTCTGTTGGAGAGATCGCCGAGAATGTTGGCTATCGCTCGGAGGCAGCCTTCAATCGTGTTTTTAAGAAACAGGTGTCGCAAACTCCGTTAAAATATAGGCAGGCAACCCAACAAGGTTAATTTTCTATTTCTTCGGAAAAGGAACCAGGATATTCGAATTCGTAATTTTCTACATACCTGATGGGGTATATTGCCCTAACTCGTTCCTGATCTTCCTCATAGTCCTCCTCCTTCACTTCGTTGCCATACATTCCGAAATATGGACCCCATGAATTAGTTCGCTTAACATGTGCCTCCTCTTCCCGTAACTCCCCAATTGCCTGACGATAGGTTCCATACATTGCCATGTAGTTTTCAAATGGAATTTTTTCATCATATTTAAAATAGAATAAGGTCGTACTGTCTATTTCTTTCTTAAAAAACAAAAGAAGATCCTTTTGAGTAAGACGTTGATCACTTATAACAACGGCCTCATCGACAGTAATCCTTATGGTGTTTAGCTTCTGAATAAACTCTTGTTTTGGCCAAATGGGACCCGATGGTGGTGAAGGGCCTCCCAATCGATGACTTTCCACCTGTCGGACATAAGCGGAAATAGATAAGTGTTTTTCAATTCCGTCCAAATCAAAACGACTTGTAAAGAGTGGTTTGGGATTTTTGGATACGTACAAAAGATCATAATAACCTCCGCGATATAACTGGTCTTGCAACTCCCAAACCTCCTGCATTGGTGTAGCTTTAGGAATTAAAAGATATACTCCTTTGCGATTCCATTTATTTTGATAAGGATCGCGATTATTCTTTAGTTTGACCAGTAATTCATCCAAGGTTACAAATTCGCCATCTACCTGGTAACGAACTTTCCCTTCTTCGTAAATGAGTTTAATAGTTGTACTATCGTACCAAAGAGGTTGGACTCTAAACGAAGTTTCAGGAAGGTCGATTGGAGGATTTGCCGCCAACAATACGGTGTCCATCTTTATATAATTAAAGACCGATGTGGACGCGAAAAGAAAGGTCAATACGGTTAGAATTCCAAAATTGAACCATAGCACTTTAAATGCCTTCATTCTGAACTGGCGCAGCAGGGATTTATAACTTTCTAAAAACAACACCAGGGCAATCAATACAAAAATCCAGGTGTATGTTGGAAAGGCATTCAAATCTGAGCTCATGGCCAGAAAAATACCCCCCAGGACAAAAAACTTCGCGAAAACATAGAAGAAATTAAATCCGACAAAGATTTGATTGTTTATTATGGTCGTCCGTTTGTACTCGGGGAGTTTTGATTTTTGGGGTTTTCTAAAAAGGTGTCCCAGAAAAATGGCATTTCCCAGGGCGAGTGCGACTGTTGCAAAACCAATATTTTGGGAATAGCGAGTGGAAGCATCAAACAACAGTGGTCCATTGACCGGGAAAAATTCCATAGCTCGAAAGAACAATCGGAATAGACAGAAAAAAGTGTAGATACTGAAGGAAGCCGCGAGACCTATTACGGCGCTAATCCAAAAACGCTTCTTTGATATGTTAATATTATTTTTGTTCCTTAGGAATCCTTTTTGGAGCATACAACTAAGTTACATATTTCTTGACCTCCTCAAAATCGAGTCCTCCATAATTCCCACTACTCATCAACAACAGCGCAGTATTGTCAAAGTTTTGAGAGAACAGAAATTCTTTAAAGGCGGCAGGATCTGTATAGATAATAAGATCGTCTCGTTGAAAGGCTGTTGCGATCTGTTCTTCGGAAATGGGCTTCAATTTTTTAATCTCAACGGCATGTGGAGAATAGAATACAACGGCCGTATCTGCCGCGGCAAGCGCACCTCTGTACTCACTTAAAAATTCGGGTGTAAGACTGCTGTAGGTATGCAATTCGAGGCAGGCCAAAAGAGTTTTGTCCGGGTACTGATTTTTCACTGCACGGGTCGTCGCGTCAACTTTGCTGGGAGAATGGGCATAATCTTTATAGGCTACTGAGGTAGCATTCTCCCCTATTTTCTCCAGGCGTTTACTGGCACCTTTAAAGCTGGCGATGGCCTCGTAAAAATCGTCTGCATCTACACCCATCAATTGACAGATCCATCGAGCACCTTCCAGATTATTGAGATTGTGCTTCCCGAAGATCTCAATGGGCATAGGGCCTTCCGGGGTTTCTAAGAGTGTTTCTCCACGTTCTACCGAATAGGCCGGTGTTTCGTAAGGGTATTTTTTAATAAGACTTGTGGATGATTCTACTACTTTCTTGACCTCGGGATCTTCCTGATTATAAACAATAGCTCCACCATTGGTGATCTGTGTCATAAAGATCTCGAACTGCTCCACATAGTTCTCGTAAGTTGGGAAGACATTGATATGATCCCAAGCAATCCCGCTTAACAAGGCGATATTAGGTTTGTAGAGATGGAATTTGGGTCGGCGATCGATTGGTGACGAGAGGTATTCGTCTCCCTCGAGGACGATAAAATCGTTATCGGGCGTGAGATGCACCATGGTATCGAAACCCTCCAATTGGGCGCCCACCATATAATCTACTTCCTTATCGTGATAATGCATTACATGAAGTATCATGGAAGTGATGGTCGTTTTTCCATGAGAACCTCCTATGACCACCCGGGTTTTATCTTTGGATTGCTCGTAGAGAAATTCGGGGTAACTATAGATGGTAAGGTTAAGTTCTTTGGCACGCAGCAATTCCGGGTTATCGGCTTTGGCATGCATGCCTAGGATCACTGCGTCGAGTTCTGCTGAAAGTTTTTCCGGAAACCATCCAAAGGCTTCGGGAAGTAGGCCTTTACTTTCTAATCTCGTTTTGGATGGATTGAATATTTCGTCATCGCTTCCTGTAACCTGATCTCCTTTTTGGTGTAGTGCAAGCGCCAGATTGTGCATGGCGCTACCACCAATGGCAATAAAATGTACTCTCATGTTTTCGCTCGAGGGTTGAGGGGTTTATTATCGAGGGTAAATATACAAGAATTCACCCGCAAGAGGGATAGAAGCAAATAGCTTTTGCGGGCAGCGAATGCTGCCCGCAAAACTATAGCTGATAGCCCGGTCCTTCAACGCCGAAGGCTTCGAAGGACTTGCCCTCTAAATTCTAAAGACTGAGAATGACTTCTTTTTCCTTTTTTGCTTCTTTGAAATCGGGTCGCTTTACAAGCGCCTTATCGATCCATTGCAAGGCGGTATCCTTTTGACCCAGGTTCTTGTAGATCTGAGCCATTCGAAAGTAGGCCCAGTCCTTGGGCACCCCGTCTTTTACCGAATGATTTTCAATGTATTTCTGAAGACAATTGATGCCTAATTCTGCATCGAGATTGTACTGAGCGGCGATCTTGCCAATTTGATAATGCAGCGCATTCCGATTGTGAACCTTGAGGCAGTTGGAAACGGTTTCGAGTGCTTTCTGGGGCTGATTCGTATTCTCGTAGAGTGTTGTAAGTTTCTCGTAGGTATGCACCGATCCACCTACCGAAATGGCGTTCTTATAGTATTTTTCGGCGTCTTTGGGACGGTCGCTGTACTCAGCGATGTAACCATTGGCAAGGTGTCCATCCACAGGAGATATTTTAGCGAGTTCATTGGCGTATTTGATCGCCTTTTTCTCACTTCCACCAATGATCCCGGGCAGTTGAATGTAGAATTCGACCAGCGCCCAGCGCACTTCAATGTGGTTGGGATCGAGCTTGGCCGAAGTCTCAAAATGATTTTTTATGTCTCCAATGTAGCCCAAAGCACGAATTCGGCTAATCTCCAAAGCCTTCATTCCCAAGGCACCCCCCGCTTTAAAATGGTAGTTGGCGTTGGTGTCGTCCTCTTCTACCAGTGTATCGTAAAATTCTATAGCCGTATCCCAATCTTTAACATAACTTGCGATATCACCTAAATATTCTCTCGTCTTTGAATCATTGGGGTGTTTTTCTAAATATTTTTCGAAGATAGGCTTGGCCTTGCTGAATTTTTCCTGCTTGAAATAGCGCTCAGCTTGCTCAAAAGTAGATTGTGCCAATAGAGTTACGGGCATGAGAAGCAGGCAGACGATAAGGCGTTTAATAGCATTCATAGGTGGCTCAAATATAGGGTTTCTTTTAAAACTGAATAGGTAACGGGATTTGGAGTCATTTATTTTTTGGGCGGAAATTTTTGAAGTGCTTTTTGAACTACCGAATAGAAATACGCCTCTTTTTGTTGGGGAGTGGCCTTTTCTTTTATTTCTCCCTCAATAACGGCCTGCCAGACCAAGCTTTGATCTCCCTGCGCATCGACAAAATCGAGAGTCAATTGATGATTGACCACGGCACCACCAATGGGAATACCTCCACTCACTCCTACGCCAACATTACCTCCACCACCGCCCACACCAATGCCCAATGTGTTTCGGGAGTTGGAAATGATCTCAGTGGCGTAAAAATTAATGTAGAATCGGTTGGAATCTGTTTTAGTGAAGCCTCGTTGATTCAAGACCGAATCGATCGCCATCATTACACGTTTATCGTCCAATTGGTTCATGCCTGAGTCAATATCGGGATAGAACTGATAGGTGGTGTAGCCGCTAAAATCTGTCTTTTTATCAAAATCGAGATAAACCGTGGGGCCGCAGGAAATCAATAGCATTGCGAGCAGTGAGGCAAGTAGTACTTTCATAGGGCAATTTTTACTAAAATACGTAAAAACCCAGGCAGTAGTTGTTGTTTTGTTATTCTTTAACAATTTTTCGGGTAATGAATCCATGGTCAGTTGTCACCTCAACAAAGTAGATGCCTTGAGACAGGTTCGAGAGGTCAAGTTGCTTTTCCGAAGTACTGAAAATAAACTCACCTAAAACCGTATAAAGTGTCGATCCCCGAAGTGTAATTTCTTCTGAAATTTGTATTTGAAGTATTTCTGAAACCGGATTGGGGTATAGGGACACGAGATCTTCCAGAACGGGATCATTAACCGAAAGCAAACACGAAGCTTCCACCTCCGGCAGGGAACTACATCCCAACGCGTTGTTCGCGAAGATAAACTCGATATTATTGTTGTCCAGATTGTTGCAAATAACGTCTATGGCACAAAAGGACAGTTGGGAATTGTTCTGAAAATTAATTCCCTCCGTAATCGATTCTAGGGTTGACAATTCGGCGATTGAGGCAAGATTACTCATAAGGCGCATTTCCAAGGTGCCGTTGATCGTTTCTAAATTCTCAAGACCTTCAAGGCTTTCGACCTGAGGGTTGTTGAAAATATAAAGCCTATCGGCGGGTGAAAGACCCACCTCCGTCAAACTTTCCAGTCCAAGCAGATCGGTCAAGTTCGGAAGGCTTTTTATCTCCAGTGATCCCCTTACTCTTGTTAGATTATTTAGCCCTGAAAGGCTTTGCAAGCTTGTATTACCGGAGATATCCACATCTCCAATGATCTCTGTCAAGCCGGACAAACCATCGAGTGATACCAGATTTTCATTGATAATTATCCGGAGCCCATTTCCTACCGACTCCAAAGATTGCAAACCATTTAAACTCACAAGCTCGCCATTTCCAAGAATACGTAGATGGAATGAGATGTTAGTAATATTATCAAGGCCCGATAGATCAGTGGCATCCGTAAAAAAGATACCCAGACTGGACAAGGTGGTTAATTGCGAAAGACCATTTAGGTTGGTAATGGGTGTTACCTCATTATTGATCTCCAAAGAAAGTCCCGTTCCGTCACAATTGGGATAGTTTATAGCAAAATCATCAATCTCCTGCTGGGTAGTTAAGGTGAGTGAAGGAGGGCATTGAGCAAACCCCACGGTGCTCATCAGGATAAATGACAAAATAAGTAAAAACAGAGATCGAGGAATACCCATCGTAAAGTTCCATTTCATAGCGACTTCAATATACTTCTTTTTTGCTGAAATGTATAGTGCCGATGTATCTTAGTGCGCGCTGCTCTTCACAATTTTTCGCGTGAGAATGCCTTGATCTGTGGTGATTTGGACAAAATAGATTCCCTCAGACAGAATGGAGACATCCAGTTCCTTTTCCGAAGTACTTAGAAGCAGTTTTCCTGTCACTGAAAATAAGGTGGTTTTGTGGTAGGTAATTTCTTCTGAGATATGAATTTGAAGAAATTCTGAAACGGGGTTTGGGTAGATGCTAACATCCCCTATCAAATTAGGCTCGCCGTAATCGAGTAGACATGCCGACATGATTTCCTCCGTCGTAGTACAGCCTTCATTGTTGTTCTCAATTTCAGAGGCACCACCTTCCGTTAAATACGCACAAATGCTAGCTACACTACATAGAGATAACAGCGTGTTGTCCCTGATCCTGAGCATTGCAATATCTGTCAAGTCGGTCAAGCCCATGGCTGAAATATCAACTAATTGGCTATTATTATCGATAATGACATCTATTCCAATGTAAAAAGCAGTGGCTTCTAAACCATTAAAACTCGCTAGGCCATCATTGTCGCTAATCACAAAACCTTCAATGGTGTCAAGACCTGCCATAAAGGACAGATCGGTGAGACTGTCGTTATTGGTAATTTCAAATCTATAGAGTCCGTAACCAAATGGCGCAATACCGGAGCTGGTAAGTAGCGGATTGTTACGAATAATGACCAACGGATCTGAAGTAGGAGTAAAACCGGAAACGTTAGTTAAACTCGGATTGTTTTCAATGGTAAGGTCACTAACTCCCAATGTATTCGGAAAATCAATTGCCAACAGTGAATTATTGTTCGAGATTGTCGTAAAATGTATTACAGATGCTAAATTTTGAAGCCCTTCCAAGCTGGTTAATGCATTATTATTTTGAATGATCAAATCGTCTTCTAAATGAACAACTCCTTCCAGGCCTTGTAAATCTACCAGCGCATCGTTATCACTTATAGTTACGTATTGAAACGGATCTATATTATGTAGTCCCTCCAATGTCAGCAATGATGGATTGTTGGATATACTGAGACTTACCAAACAGAAATTTGAAACATTGGCCAAAGCGGCTATCGATACAAGGTTTGCATTATTCAAAATAATGATATTGTTATCCCCCATTTCATAGCACATCGTCTCGATGTTTTCCAGTCCACTAAGATGGGTTAATTGTGGATTGTTCGAAATTACCAGGCCTCCTATTTCGGTAAGATTCACTAAATCTGAAAGATTGGTCAGACTTGTGCCACCTATAGAAAGATCCTGTTCTACAAAGGTGAGACTGCTCAACGGGCTTAGATCGGTTATGTCCGAACCTGATATACTCAAATTACCGCTAATTTGGGTACAACCGTTATAAGTGATTGGAAAGTTATCGACTTCGGTTTGAGAAGCAAGTGTGATCGAGGCATTGGGACATTGTGAGTATCCAAGAAACGACAAGCACAATAATGTTACAAAAAGTATAGATTTCTTCATAAGTAGGTTTTATAATTATTGGAATCTATCTGAAGTAAATTTCAGCAGGGCAGCTGATTCCGACATAATTGATTACCAATTAACTAGCAGCAATATAGGTAATTTATTTTTTGATCAGTTTTTTTGTGACAGCACCAACATCCATGGCAACTTTCACAAAGTAGATCCCTTCCGACAGATTTGAAACATTGAGTTGCTTTTCCGAAGTACTCAAAAGCAGTTTTCCTGTTACTGAAAATATGGTGGTTTTGAGATGTGTAATTTCTTCCGAAATATGTATTTGAAGTTTTTCTGAAACGGGGTTAGGCCAAAGGACAATACTATTTGCGAGTTCTACTTCAGAAATGGAAAAGAAACAGTTGTCCAAGATCTCGGCAGCCGAACTGCATCCCGAAGCATTGTTCTCAATAATATGGTCGCCTCCATTGTTTAAAAATTCGCAAATATTATCCAGATTGCAAACCACCAGACTGGGATTATTCCTAAAAATCAGCACCGATAAGTCTTCCACAGGAATGTTTTGAAGTCCGAACAGGTTCGTGAGATTGGGATTGGAACCGATATTAATAAAACAGGCGGGGCAATTGGTCACCGTATCCAGGGCATCGATACTTACCAGTGAACTATTGTTGGATATAATGATACTTTCCTCCTCTTCGATCGTGGTTAAGGCATCGATGCCGTTCAAGGTATCGAGCATGTCGTTCTCCATCATCCAAAAGCGAAAAACCGATGTTAGAGATTCCAATCCGTTGAGATCGACCAAAGCGTCATTATTCATTACTTCAAAAGGTCCGCCCACGGTTTCCAGGAATTCCAATCCTCCAAAATCCGGGATCTGGGTGTTTTGCACCTGGAATCGGCCGGCGATGGAGATAATGCTGCTCAGTCCCTTGAAATTGGTAATGTTGTTACCATCGATGATAAGGTCACCAAGAAGATCGGTACAGCCTGGGTAGTTAAGCACAAAATTGTCGACGTTCGCCTGGGTATTAAGTTCGATGGGGCCGGCGGGGCATTGGCCCAAGCCAATGAATGGCAACAATAGCAATCCCGTGAGAAGTAGTTTAATTCGCATGAATTCCCTATTCTTTTAAAATTTTTCGCGTTGTTTTTCCACTATCGGTGGTAATTTGTATAAAATACATTCCTGACGAAAGTTTCGAAAAATCGATTTCCAAACTTGTTGTAGAAATCAGCTGTTTCCCAAAGATAGAATATACAACACTATTTTCAACAACGGTATCCACTGAAACCAGTATTTGCAATCTGTCCGACACCGGATTGGGTAATATTTTTACCAATTCGTTCAAATCAAGTTCATTAATTCCCAGATTATCTATAACTTCAGTCTGGACCGTATTGGTGAGAATTGGTGGATTGAAATCAAAGAAAATGTTCGCGTTATTTTCCACAACATCCCCCACCTGCAGCGACTCTAAACTTCGAACTTGAAAAGCTATAAAGCCATTACTTCCTTCCGGATCGACGGTCACCGGTGGAAGGTTGATATCATCGAAAAAGAATGATATCATATTGCCGTTGAGTATTTCCGTTTCAAAATCGTGACTAGCTGAAAGCACCCTAAAGCTGTTCCAATCCAAATTGGGATCCAGCTCATCTTCAACCCGCACATTAATAGCACTCGCAGTTCCTACATTTTGGAATCGAACTAGGTAATCCAGGTAATCACCCACTTCACTTTCAAAAATGGTTTCCCCCTGGTTCACGAGTTTGTCATTTGGATCCTGCGAATTGACCACCTCCTGATCGAGGTTATATGTATTATCCGTTTCATTTTCATCTCCCGAAATAGGTAAAATCTCGGCAATGTATACCAGTATATCTCCCGATTCGTTGGTAGGCGGTGAAAACACATCGAAGGTAAGGAGGATCGATCTGCTTTCGAAGGGTTGTAAATCGCTGTAATCCCAACTTAGCTGATTACCTGAAGTGTTGTCTGGAGCCGGATCTGAAGATACAAAGGAAACTCGATCATCAGGAAAGCTAAGCGTAAGCACATCACTTTGCAGCGTCGTTCCCACATTTTCGTATGCCAACTGATAGTTGGCCTCAAACCCCGGGCGGGCGTCATTGAGTGGTAGCTGTACAATTTTCAGGTCATTGATCGTTTCGGTTGCACTTAGGCAGAAATCGATTATTTCCTCATTTCCAAATCCGTTAAAAGTTGTGTTTACTGAAACAGGGTCGGAAACAAATAAAGGAGGAAGCGATCCCGCTGCAATTCTTATTGTAAAACTTCCATCAATATTGAGAAACCTACTGTAATTACCTTCAGCATCTGTAAGCGTACTGTAGTCATTTATACCGTCTGTGATCTCAACGAGGATATTATGTGCAGCAAAATCATTAGGGTCGCAATCGTTCGAGTTATAATCAAATTGAATCTGACCAGAGATTTGATTTAAGGTTGCGTTGCAAATTGTTATGATCTCCGGGACCGAATCGCATCCCGTTGTGTTGTTATTGATCGTCGCATTACCGCCATTTTCGAGGTAATCACAAATAAAAACATTCGCACAAGTCGACAGGTTTGGATTATTTGTGATTTCCACCATGGTGGGCGAATTAGGATCTACATTGGACAATGCCGAGATAGTTGTTAATTGATCGTTATTGATAATTTGGATAGAAGCCGAACCAACAACCGCAGAATTTGTTAGGTTATCTAATCCACTAAGGTCCGTAAGTTGGTCATTATTATCGATGATAAGCTCTTCAAAACTGTCATACGTATCCAAACCTGCTATTGATGTTAGCAATGGGTTATTCTTGATCAATGCATTTGCTCCAAAGTCATCGCTGTAACCAGATAGGCCGTCAATATTTGTGAGTAGCGGATTATTCTCGATCTCAATGTCATAAATAGTTCCTCCGGTTCCTAATCCATCCAGACTTGTAAGTGCATCATTATCCCTCACCCAAAAACTACCGGTTAGCTCGAAATTGGACAGGCCGTTTAGGTCATCTAACGCATCATTGTCTATGATCAAGAGATCGTCGACTATTTCCAAACTTTCTAAGCCGGAAAGATCGACCAAAGCATCGTTGTTCCAAATGATGAGATCATCATCACCCGGTACCACAATATTATGCAAGCCATTCAAAGAGCTTAGAACAGGGTTATCCTGAATAATAATTGATTCACCACTTAGTGTTCCCGATAAACCCGAAAGCGCCGTAATCTCTGTTAACACCGCATTATCCAAAATATGAAACGGACCATTAATGATATCCTGAAGATTCTCAAGGCCGTCTAAATTGGAGAGCATCGGATTTCCACTAATGGTAATTCCACCGGTTACAGAAGTTATGCCTGAGAGTGGAGTTAGATCGGTTATATCGGCACCGCTGATCTGTAAACCATTCGATGGCTGTGCACAACCAGGATAATTCACATTATACGTGTCCACTTCAGCCTGACTCGACAAGGTAATAAGGTTAGAAGGACAGCCAAGGCAATTGGCTTCCACCTGCATTCTTGTATTACAGCCATCATCATTATTGCTAATGGTTGCTCCAGTTCCTGGATTGACATCTAAAAATTGGCAAAAACTTTCGATGCTACAATTGGATAAAGATGAATTATCCGTTATTATAATTTCTTCGATAGCACCTCCCGGTAGATTGGAAAGTCCCGTAATATTAATTAAGGAAGCATTGTTAGTAATTGTGATATCACCCGGATCGAAGATTACCTCCAATCCACTAAGTCCATCTAAATTTTCTAGCAGTGGATTATCATAAATTTCTATTTCTGTTTGAAATTCCCAATTGACATAATTCTCTAGTCCATCTATACTGCGTAACTGACTGTTATTACCTACCACCAACCTGTCCAAAATACCGCCGGGAGCTGTTTCTATTCCAATAAATGAAAGCAATGCGTCATTATTGATTATTACAAAGTCAATGGCATTAAAAGCACTATTACCTAAGCCAGTGAAGTCGATTAGAGCATCATTGTTATCTATAACAATATTTAAGTTTGAAGAGCCCGTGATTCCACTCAACGAAGTAAGGGCAGGATTATCTTTAATGACAACATAAAATGAAACATAAGGTTCCAATGGGGTCAAATCTGTAATATCCGCCCCACTAATAGTTAGTTGGGATTGAAGTTGGACACAATCCGGCCAAGCGATTGGAAAAGCATCGACCTCTGCTTGTGTTGTTAGAATAATGTCGTCAACGGGACACTGCCCAAAACTTGAAAACGAAATAGTCAGAAATGCTGCTAGTGATATGATTATTTTCATGCTAGTTCTTTATAATTTTTTTGGTTACGCTTCCATGATCCGTTTCGATACGGGCAAAATACATTCCTTCGGAAAGGTGAGTTAAATTGATTTGTTCTTCTGAAGCAGTCAATATTCTTTTACCATGTATGGAATAAATAGTGATGCTCTCAAGCTGAAGACCATTGGATAAATCGATTAGCAACATATTCGAAACCGGATTAGGAGACAAAGTGATCTTTTTTTCTATGTTGAAGTCATTACTACCGAGCAACAACTCCACGGTGAGTTCAAAACTGTAATCCGTATCGTTCGAAAATTCGTCGATGGCCGCGATCGTGACGTCATAGACTCCAGGCGGGAGTGGTTCGTTCACCGCAGGTGATTGGGTGAGAATTACTTCGGAAGTACAATTATCTTCCGCAAAAACACCTGCTGTAAAATCTTCCAAAAGGTAGATGCCGGTGGCATCTGTCAATCTAGATTGATCCTGAGGCAGGGTGGTACTATCAAAAACGGGTGGAAGTTCATCAATGGCACTAATTGTAGTGGTGCAAGTATCAATATTACCACTGCTATCCTCAGCGACAACCGTAACTTCGACGGGAGTCGTGAGTGCGCCACAATCGACTTCTGTGACCGAAGCTTCTATCAATTCGATTCCACAGTTATCCGAAGAATTCGACATATCGATAAGCAAAATAGGATCGATGACAGCAATTCCATTGGCATCCAATGAGACGACAATGGACTGGCAAACAGCCTGAGGTGCCAAATCATCTATGACGGTTACAATAGCCGTACACTCACTTACATTTCCGTAGGTATCTGTAACCGTTAACGTAACTGTATTCTCGTCCAAGTTGGAACAATCGAAATTTGTGATATCCAATTCCAATGAGGCGATTCCATTTTGGTCATTGCTGCCGTTATCTATTTCCGAAGCGGTAATAGTTACCTGCCCTGTTGCATCAAGAGAGACTGTGAGAGGCTGACAGATGGCCATAGGTGCAACCTGATCACCAACCACGGTAGTGATTGTATTGGTAATTACCGGTGCGTTAAAATCGAAGTAGATCGCCGCGTTATTGGAGATTTCATCACCCAACACCAACGTATTGTCCGATCGCACCTGGAATGCGATATAACCCTTACTACCTTCCGGATCATTGATCTCAGGCGGTAAATTAATGTCATCAAAAATAAATGACACTTCATTGCCATTTACAATTTGTGTTCTGAAATCATGATTACTGTTGAGTATTCTGATACTGTTCCAATCCAGATTTGCACTCAATTCATCTTCGATCCGAACATTTATGGCATCAGCCGTACCCAGGTTTTGAAAACGTACAATATAATCAAGATATTCCCCAACTTCCGCTTCGTCAATTTCAAGCCCCTGAGCTACTTGCTTGTCGTTGGGGTCTTGAGAATTGACCACCTCCTGAACTAGTTCAGCGTCATTATCATCGGGGTTTATGTCGTTGGCGACGGGAAGAATTGTTGCTGAATAGTTCAAAATATCTCCCGACTCGTTTGCGGGTGGAGGAAGCATATTTAGAACCACCTGTATCGTTCGAGACTCAAAAGGTTCAAGATCCGTATAATCCCATGTGATAGTTTCACCATTAATCTGACTTTCAGAGGGGATACTTCCCACGTAGGTTTGCCGTAATTCGTTAAATGTGAATGAAACACTTCCTGTAGCGCTAACGGAACCCACATTCTCGAAAATTACTTCATATACAGCGTCAAAACCCGGTACGGCACTGTTAAATGGGACTATTGAGACCTTCAAATCTTCCAACAAATCTGTGGCTTCCAAACAGAAATCAATGACATCCTCGTTGCCAAATCCAACAAAATTGGAAGCAGCGCTCGCAGGATCTGCTTCAAAAAAAGGAGGAAGTGAGGCGGCAACTACCGAAGTCGTAACATTGCCCTCAAGTTCAACAAAATTCTGATAGACTCCGTCAGAATTTGTTAAGGTGCGAAAAACTGAAGACCCATCTGTAGTTTCGATCATTATATTTCCGGCTTCACTATCATTGGGATCACAGCCATTGTTATCAAAATCAAAGTGTATGCTACCCGAAACAATATTGTAATCAATTCCGCAGGCCAGGATTACTTCAGGTTCATTCTCACAGCCGGAGGCATTTCCTTCGATTATAATAGTTGCCGGACCGTTACTTTCGAGCAGTTCACAGATACTTGGAACATTACAGACACTAAGGATTGGATTATCAAGAATTTCCAGACCCCCATTTGAATCCAGATCGATAAGATTAAAATTGGTGATTCCGTCGAGGTTCGTCAGGATTGAATTGTTTTTAACTCTTATGATAGCTTCTGAAGTAACCGAACTAATATTTGAAAGACCGTCCAAATTTTGTAGTACGGGATTGTCCTCAATATACACCCCAAGAGGCACGTCTGTAAAAATATAGTCAACGATTGTCACACCGTTCAAACCATCAATATTTTCTAAATTATTGTTCTCCACGACACGAAGGTTTCCTCCAACATATTGTATCGCTGAAAGAGGATCAAGATTGGAGACGGCATGATTCCTGTAAATATATAGGCCCGTTGATACTTCCGTGATTCCTTCGAGGCCTTCGAGGGATTGCAACATTGGGTTATTACCAATACTTAATGAACTTACGATGAAAGGCGTCGTGCTAAATGTAGGTAGGTCGGTTAACAATGGATTATTAGCTATAGAAAGTCCGCCATATTCCTCGCTGGGGTTGAAAGTTATATTGGTCAAAGCGTCCAAAGTAACCAACGAGTTATTTCCAGATATTGCGAAATTATCTTCAACTAATCGCAAATTTTCTAAGCCTGCAACGTTCGTGAGGGCCTCATTATTAGAAATTGATAACACGCGCAACTCTTCCACAATCTCTAATCCCGAGAGGTCGGTGAGATTGTTGCAATTTCGTATTCTCAATTCTGTAGTGCTATCCACGCCGGTCAACCAAGTACCAATGGAAGCGATTGGTAATCCTTCCAGTTTTAATTCTGAAAAACTTGCGCCAAGCACCTGAACATTTGCCAATGCCTCAAGTGAGACTAAATTTGTGTTGTTTTCGAGTCGCAGATAAGATAATTCTCGCAGCGATTCCATTCCCGCCATTGAAGTTATCCCAGTATCTGAAATTCTGAGTGTCCTTAGATTTATGAAAGGCGGCAATCCCTCTAGGCTCTGCAAATTTGGATTATCAGTCATGTTTATAATAAGGTCATCACTTGCCGGAGACAGAAAATTAGTAAAACCTGTTAGCATCGGATTGTCACTTATGGTAAGTCCTGAATTTGGCATCATCACCATATTCTGAAGACCCGTAAGAACCGTAAGCGTTGGATTGTTCCTAATACTTAAGCTCCCGTGAAATGTCTCCAAAACACTTAGTCCGTCTAAATTTGTGATAGGGTCGCTCCCACCTGAACTATCTATAGTCAGTGATATTCCTGATATGTCGGTACATCCGGGATATTGAGCGGCAAAATTGTCAACTTCGGCCTGGGTAGTCAATGTAAGATTATCCGTTGGACACTGCCCAACACTTAAATATGAAACAAAAAGGCAAACGGTAAGTAGTAGAATTTTTCTCATTCAGGAAATTTTTAATCGAAGATACTAATTTTAGGGTTTGCTTATTGTTAGGAGTTCAAGCATTTCTTACCCAAAAAAAACCTAGATCTTTTGGTCGGTGTTGAGCATTTTCCAAAGTTTATCTTTCAACTCCATCAATCCGTCCTGAGCCACCGCCGAGAAGAATAAATAAGGAATGCCTTCAAAGTCCTTGTCGAGCTCGGCTTTCATTTCAGCTTTCAACTCATCGTCCAGCATATCGCTTTTGGAAATACCCACCAGTCGGTCCTTGTCCAGCATTTCAGGGTTGTAGCGCCGTAATTCATCCAGCAGGATGTCATACTGCTTGCGGATGTCATCGGCATCGGCAGGAATTAAGAATAGCAGCGTAGAATTGCGCTCAATGTGCCGTAAAAAGTAGTGTCCAAGGCCCTTGCCTTCCGCAGCTCCTTCGATAATTCCCGGAATATCCGCCATTACAAAGGTTTGATGATCGCGGTAGTCCACGATCCCTAAATTGGGTTTTAGGGTGGTAAATTCGTAGTTGGCGATCTTTGGCTTGGCAGCTGTGATCACCGAAAGTAGTGTCGATTTACCGGCATTCGGAAAGCCCACGAGGCCTACATCGGCCAGAACTTTCATTTCGAGGGTATAATTGCCTTCCTCCCCTTCCAAACCAGGTTGCGCGTAACGGGGTGTTTGCCTTGTGGCCGACTTAAAATGACTATTCCCGCGTCCGCCTTTTCCGCCCTGAGCAATAATGAGTTCATCGCCGTGCTCCAGCAGCTCTTTTACAGTTTCTCCAGTGTCCGTATTCTTTACCGTGGTTCCCAAAGGAACTTCGATGTAAACATCGTCGCCGTCGGCTCCGGTACTGTTCTGTTTGCTCCCGGCTCCACCATGTCCTGCTTTAAAATGACGTTTGAATTTTAAATGATATAAGGTCCAAAGATTGCTGTTGGCCTTCAGAATGATATGACCCCCACGACCCCCATCACCACCATCGGGACCGCCTTTGGGAATGTATTTCTCCCGACGAAGATGCACACTCCCCTTCCCTCCTTTTCCGGAAGTGACGTGAATCTTTACGTAGTCTACAAAGTTGCCTTCAGTCATTTTTAGGGTTATGGGTTATGGGTATTGTGATTTGTGATTTGTTATTTGTGATTTGTTATTTGATTTTTGAGATTAGAATCGAACAATATTGGGTCGATATGCAATTGGAGCGATTCCGCAATAAATGCGGAATGACTGCTCAATTACAAAGTATCAATCACCGCACTCAATCGCTCTGTGATCTCTTCGATACTGCCAACACCGTCTACGCCGTAATATTTGTCTTGTTCCTGATAAAAAGCTTTTAAAATATCGGTTTTACGATAATACTCGGCGATGCGCTCTCTAATCACTTCTTCGTTTGCATCGTCCGGGCGTCCACTGGATTTCCCTCTTTCCAGAAGTCGGCCCACAAGTATCTCATCATCTACTTCCAGGGCTACCATGGCGTTGATCTGACTCTCTTTTTCGTTCATCAGATCGGCTAGCGAAGTAGCTTGCGCCGCCGTTCTTGGAAAACCATCGAATATAAATCCGTTGGCATCTGCATTTTTTTCCACCTCGGCATTTAGCATCTTGATGGTCACCTCATCGGGGACCAAATGGCCCTTGTCCATATACGACTTTGCCAACGTACCAAGCTCAGTGGCATTTTTTATATTATATCGAAACACATCCCCTGTTGAGATATGCACGAGTTGGTATTTTTCTTTTAAAACTTCGGCTTGCGTCCCTTTTCCGGCACCCGGAGGGCCAAACAATACTATGTTTTTCATTTGCTTTTTATTATTCTGAAAAAGTGATTTAATGAATTCCCACATAACGAGGGGGCAAAGATACCAATTTAGATCACATTTTTAGGGCAATTTGGGACCCTATTATAAGCTGTTTTGCGGTTGCTGAAAAATTGTCGGAGAAGTCTAATCTGTTTTTATGCTTCGGAAGAAAAAGATGAATTAAATTCTGAAAGAAGATTGTACCTTTGCGCCATGGCGAATTATTTTTCTTCGAGTTTCACCCTTGGAATTTTAGGCGGAGGCCAGTTGGGCAAAATGATGCTTTACGAAACCCGCAAATTCGACATCACCACTCATGTTTTGGATCCTAGTGCGGAAGCGCCGTGTCGAATAGCCTGCGATCACTTTGAGCAGGGCGACCTTATGGATTTTGAAACCGTTTATAACTTCGGAAAAAAGGCAGATGTCGTTACTTTTGAAATTGAAGGCGTCAATGTGGAAGCGCTGGAAAAGCTGGAACAAGAAGGAAAAAAAGTATATCCGTCATCCAAAACCTTGCGAAACATTCAGGATAAGGGCGTTCAGAAACATTTTTATAAAGAACATCGTATACCCACTGCGCCTTTTGTTGTTTTTCAGACTAAAAACGAATTGAACGAGGCGATCGTACGAAAGGAATTACACTTTCCATTTGTTTGGAAAAGCTGTACGGGTGGGTATGACGGTAAAGGTGTGAGTATCATTCGGGATGCAGCGGATATCATTCCACTTCCCGGCGAAAGTTGTATCGCGGAGAAATTAGTGCCTTTCAAAAATGAATTGGCCGTGATCGTAGTTCGCAGTGTCTCGGGGGAGGTCCGCACGTATCCGGTAGTTGAAATGGAATTCCATCCGCAGGCGAATCAGGTGGAATATGTGATCTGTCCGGCGCGAATCTCTTCGGAAGTGGCCGCAAAAGCCAGAGCGGTCGCTACTCAGGTTTCAGAAGCCTTCGAGCATGTAGGACTCTTGGCCGTTGAATTATTTCAAACCGAAGACGACGATATTCTTGTCAATGAAGTTGCACCAAGGCCCCATAATAGTGGACATTACAGTATAGAAGGCAGCTATACCAATCAGTTTGAACAACAAGTCCGGGCGCTATTGGACCTGCCGCTTGGCAGCACCGAAAGTAAAGTGGGCGCGGTCATGGTGAATTTAACCGGTGCCGAAGGTTACACCGGCAATGTGGTGTACGAAAACATTGAAAAGATCCTCGCCATGGAAGGAGTCACGCCGCATATCTATGGTAAGAAGGAAACTCGGCCGTTTCGGAAAATGGGACATGTGACCATTGTGAATGAAGATATCAATGAAGCCAGAAAAATAGCCGAAGCCGTTAAGAAAACGATTAAAGTAATAAGTGGATAAGCACTAAATTTTAAAAGTATGAGCAAAGTAGGAATCATTATGGGAAGTACCAGCGATCTGCCGGTCATGCAAGATGCTATTGACATTTTAAAGGGATTTGATATCGAAATTGAGGTCGATATTGTCTCGGCCCATCGCACCCCAGACAAACTGTTTGACTACGGAAAGAAGGCCCACGAACGTGGTTTTAGTGTGATCATCGCCGGTGCCGGTGGTGCAGCGCATCTTCCGGGAATGATCGCATCCTTATCACCTTTACCAGTCATTGGGGTGCCGGTTAAATCGAGCAATTCCATCGACGGATGGGACTCTGTGTTATCCATTCTGCAAATGCCGGGCGGTGTTCCTGTGGCCACTGTTGCCCTCAATGGTGCCAAGAATGCGGGTATTCTGGCTGCTCAGATCATTGGATCTGCTGATAGCTGTGTTCTGGACAAGGTGATCGCCTATAAAGAGGGATTGAAGTTGAAGGTGGAGGAAGGCGCAAAAAAACTGAAAAATTAAAAAGCAAAGAATTGTCCGGTCGAGCGCAGTCGAGACCTAAAATTGAAATATATAATACATGAAATCCTATTACATTTACATTCTAAAATGTTCGGACGGATTATTGTACACAGGATTTACAAATAACATATCCAGGAGATTCGATGAACATCAATTAGGAAGAGACCCAACAAGTTTCACATATAAGAGAAGGCCCGTAGAACTAATTTTTCATCAGGAATTCAATGATGTAGAACAAGCGATCTACTTCGAAAAGAAAATAAAACAATGGAGTGCAGCGAAAAAATTAGCTTTTGCAAATGAAGATTTTGAAATGCTTCAGATCCTATCTGAATGTCGAAATATGACTCATTCAAAATATAAACCTACACCCAAGGAGGTCTCGACTGCGCTCGACCAGACATACGATATTTAAAATGAACAACCCCCTACTACAACCCTTTGATACCGCTCCGTTCTCAAAAATTAAAAACGAGCATTTCTTACCTGGAATTCAAGAATTGATTGATGCCACCAAGCAAGAAATCGATGCGATTGTGCAACAACAGGAAGCTCCTACTTTCGAGAATACCGTGGAGGCTTTAGAAAACACCGGATCACAACTGGATCGTGCGACTAGTATATTCTTTAACCTCAATAATGCCGAGACCAACGAAGAAATTCAGAAGATCGCTCAGCAAGTGTCGCCTTTATTAACCAATTTTAAGAACGATCTACTACTTAATGAGGCGCTCTTTAGTAGAGTGAAGCAGGTGTTTGATTCCAAAGATGAGTTGTCTTTGAATACTGAACAGAAAATGTTGTTGGAAAAACAATACAAAGGTTTTGCTCGCAATGGTGCCAATCTTTCGGATGACGATAAAAAAACCCTCCGCTCCATTGACGAGCAGTTAGCCAAGTTGAAACTCACATTTGGAGAAAATGTACTTGCTGAGACGAATGCATTCCAATTGCACCTCACGAATAAAGAGGACTTGGCGGGACTTCCATCAGGAATTCAAGAAGCGGCTGCGCAAACAGCGAATGAAATAGGAAAAAAAGGCTGGGTGTTTACATTGGATTATCCCAGTTATGTGCCTTTTATGACCTATGTGGAAAGCAGAGTTCTTCGGAAGAAAATGTCGCTGGCTTTCGGCGCGAGGGCCTTTCAGCAAAACAAAAATAACAACGAGCTAAACGTTTTGGAAATTGCCAGCCTAAGTCACCAGAGAGCTCAATTATTGGGGTATGAGAGTTATGCCCACTTTGTGTTGGAAGAGCGAATGGCTAAAACGCCGGTCAAAGTTCGATCTTTTCTCAATGAACTTTTGGACAAAGCACTTCCTGCGGCCAAAAAAGAATTCGACCAGTTGGAGAAATTTGCGAAAGAGTTGGATGGAATTGACCAACTTCAGATCTGGGACGCTGCTTTTTATTCAGAAAAACTAAAACAAAAACTGTTCGATCTCGACAATGAAAAATTGAAGCCATATTTCAAGTTGGAAAATGTGATCGACGGAGTTTTTGGGGTGGCTCAAAAATTATTCGGACTTCAATTCGAACAGGATGACACCATCGATACCTACCATGAAGATGTCAAAACCTACCGAGTCACAGATTCTGAAGGTGCGCTGGTTTCCCTTTTTTATGCCGACTTCCACCCGCGGCCCGGCAAAAGAGGCGGTGCATGGATGACTTCGTATAAACCGCAGCAGATCAAAAACGGAGTCAATGACCGGCCTCATGTCTCTATTGTTTGTAATTTCTCAAAACCAACGGAGAATACTCCTTCTCTTCTTACATTTCGAGAGGTAACCACCTTGTTTCACGAGTTTGGACACGCCTTGCATGGGATGTTGGCCAACACGACCTATCAAGGTCTTTCTGGAACAAACGTCTATTGGGACTTTGTGGAACTACCCAGTCAGGTACTGGAAAACTGGTGTTATGAAAAGGAAACGTTGGAACTGTTTGCTACTCATTACGAAACCGGGGAACTCATCCCAATGGAAATGGTGAAGAAAATAAAAGAATCGGCTGCATTTCAAGAAGGAATGCAAACGGTGCGACAGATTAGTTTCGGCTTGCTGGACATGGCATGGTTTGGCGCGGATCCTTCCGAAGTAAATAATGTAAAGGAGTTTGAGACTAGGGCTTTTGCGAACACCCGACTCTACCCGGAAATAGCGACCACCTGTATGAGTACAGCCTTCTCACATATTTTTCAAGGGGGGTATTCGGCTGGCTACTACAGTTACAAATGGGCTGAAGTTCTGGATGCCGATGCCTTCGCCTACTTCCAACAAGAGGGTATTTTCAACAAGGAGATCGCAGATAAATTTAAAGATCATGTGCTTTCTCAAGGTGGAACTCAGGATCCGATGGATCTGTATGTAAAATTCCGAGGTAAAAAACCAAATCCAGAGGCGTTGCTCAAGCGGGCGGGGCTTATTAAGTGATTGGGAGTTAGGAGTTAGGAGTTAGGAGTTAGTGGGTAAATGTAAGTTTCAAATTAATAAACTTTCATTTATTTTTGAAAGTTTAAAATATATTGTATATTTGTTCTATGGAATTCAAAGAAGCAAAAGAAAAGTTTATCGGAACCTGGGGAGCGTTTGGACCCTTATGGGGCATCAATAAAGCGATGGCTCAGATCCATGCTCTGTTATTTATTTCTCCGGATCCACTATCCATGGAAGATATTATGGAGGAGTTGGGAATTTCGCGCGGGAATACGAGCATGAATTTACGCGGTCTGATGGATTGGGGAATCGTCTACAAGGTAAATATTCCGGGAGAACGAAAAGAGTATTTCGCCAGTGAAAAAGACGTCGTAGAGCTTACCCGCACTATCGCTAAGGAACGTAGCCGACGTGAATTACAACCTACGATCAAGACCTTGAAGGAATTAACCTCAATCAAGGACGATGGAAAAACTAAGACGAAGGAATTTATAAAACAAATAAAAGCTATGCACGAGGTGGCCGACACGGCAGATACCATAATGCACCGAATTGTGAATCAGGAGCAAAACTGGATGACCAAAGCACTCGTTAAGTTTTTAAAATAAAAATGAATGGAAATTCTAAGGGAACGAAACTTCCCTTTTAATTGGATTATATGTTTCAATTATTATTGAAAGTTTAAAACTAAAGTTATGAAAACGACCCTCTTAAACAGCCTGATAATTATAGGTGGTGCCGGACAAATCTTTACAGCCCTCGTTTACCCCTATATTCGACACCGAGTATTCGATTGGTATAATGATGTGAAACAATTGAAGCCACTCAATCAGGAAATCGCAAAAACTTATGGCCGATATATTCAAGGGTTGAACTTTGCCTTTGGATCTATTGCGATTCTTATTCCCAATGATCTTCAAAATGGATCTGCTCTGGCAATTGCCATCACAGGGCTCATCGCTGCTTATTGGGTAGGAAAAGTAATTACACAAATTGCGTACTACCCCATGTATGACATTCCGAAGAAATTTTTATTCAAATGGGGAGGCTACGGAATGAATCTGTTGTTCGTGTTCTTCGCCGTATTGTACACCACCTTATTAATTCTGAATCTCACTCAAATACTTTAGTCATGAAAACAACCGCCATTCCAATTATCACCAAAGGAACCACAACAACTGTTTCACGCCAGGAAGTAGTGAATTTCTATGAGGAGGCCACCGAAGATTATAGCTTTTGGTCCAGCGATCTAAATATGCATTTCGGGTATTATACTGCCGGACGTACCAATCCGTTGACCCGCGACAGCATGCTCAATGAGATGAATAGTCAAATCTACGAGCGTTTACAGCTTCCAAAGGGCAAAACCACGATTGCCGATCTGGGTTGTGGAATGGGCGGGCCTATGCGTCATTTTCTAAAAACAAATCTGGAGCTGTCCGTCATTGGTGTCACCCTGTCTCCATTTCAGGTTCGGGAAGGCAATAAATTGTTGGTTGATAAAAAAGGAGTCATTCTGCATGAGAATTTTTGTGAAACCTCTATGGCGACAGGAAGTATGGATGGAGTCGTGGGAATTGAAAGTCTGTGTCACGTGGCTCATTCCAAGGAGTCCTTACGGGAGGCGTTCCGTTTATTAAAACCCGGAAAAAAATTCGTGATCTGTGATGCTTTTATCAAAAAACCGGTTTCGCAATTGTGTCCGGGAGCCGCCTATAGCTACAAAAGACTTTGCAAAGGCTGGAAGTTAGAGGGACTTGGAGTGATTGAGGAAGTGGAGAATAACCTTAAAAAGATAGGTTTTCAAGACGTAAAAGTGGAGGATGTTTCTTTTAGAACAGCACCTTCGGTGTTTCATGTACCTTTTGCCATCTGTGGTTTTATTCTGAAGAAAATACTCAAAGGAAAACGCATCAAACCCGAAAGTTGGAACAACCTGAAAGCCTCGTTCTATGCGCTGATGGCCGGATTGCATATGAAGGATTTTGGATATTATATTGTAACCGCCAAAAAATGACTACCATTCATCTCCATACCCACATCAACGCTCCCATCGAAACCGTCTTCGACCTGGCAAGAAGCATCGATTTTCATATGGAGTCGGCTGCTAAGACCAAAGAAAAGGCCGTTGAGGGACGTACTCAGGGTTTGATCTCCTATGGAGAAATGGTCACTTGGCGTGGCAGGCACTTTGGTGTTTTTCTGAATCATACCAGTAAAATCACTACCTACGAACCCCCATATAAATTCACCGATGTCATGATCGAAGGTCATTTTAAGTATTTTGGACATCAGCATTTCTTTCATTCCCAAGATAAAACCACAACCATGACCGACGTATTAAAATACAGAACCCCTTATGGTATCTTCGGAAGAATATTCGATAACTACTTTCTAAAAAAACACTTGTCACAATTTCTTAAAAAACGGAATGCGGCCATTAAGCTAGCCGCAGAAATTCAGTAAAATGAAAAAATCGAAATGGTATCATAACTATTATTGATGTCTAAACACTATTGGTTGCAGAATCTTTGTTATTTTTGAGTTGAACTACGACAAAGAGGCCATGCCAACCAACATTTTAAATCCTAATCTCTGGGTGGATAAATATTCAGATTATCTGTATAATTATACCATCGTGCGTGTGAATGACCATGAAGTCGCACAGGATTTAATTAGTGAAACCTTTTTGGCGGGGCTTAAATCCAAAGATAATTTTAAGGGAGAGGCCAGTGAACGAACCTGGCTCATATCTATCCTCAAGCGAAAGATCATAGATCATTACCGAAAAATTAATTCGAACAAAGGAAAGGCCGAAATTCGGGTTACTTATAACGATGGTGAAAGCGAAGGTGATTGGCTGGAGGAGCGAGTTAGTGATCCTTTTGATCGAACTGCTGAGGATACCATGGAAAATGAGGAGTTAGGAATGGCTATTTTCGGGTGCCTCGATAGGCTTCCGGAGAAGCAAGCCGCTATCTTTAGAATGAAAACTATCGATGGTATTGATACCGAAACCATCTGTAATGAATTTCAAATCACACCGTCTAATTTGTGGGTAATTATACATCGTGCGCGTAAGGCGATGGCTAGTTGTCTGGAGAAAAGTTGGTTTTAGAATATAGTATGAACATGAAAATAGAATGCCACGAGGCCAATCACATTTGTGATAAAAATCAGTACAAAGAGGCATCTTTTTGGGAAAAGGTGAGGTTGACCTTCCACCTTATCTATTGCCGTGCTTGTAGAAAATATACGGCTCGAAACAACAAACTCACCAAAGCGGTAAAAGATCCAAAGGTGAGATCGGTAAGCCCCGAGGATAAAAACTCCTTAAAGGAGAAAGTACAGCACGAACTATCCAAATAGTGCCTTTAACGTTATTAAACCAGCCCACCACCCAATAGGAAGGCTCTCCACCCAAAAAGAGGCGTAATACAATGACTGCCTTTTACCCGAGGCCTTTAACGCCGCCGCCGTGATTACCACCATTAAGCCCAAACTCATTAGATGTATTTCGTTTAAAGGAGCTTTGGCAAACTCCAACGCCAGAGCCACAACCAATAAAACAATTCCTAACACTTTCGTGTTCCTTATTCCAATTTGCTGCGGGATCGTTCGAAGTCCGATAAGATCATAGCGTAAATCTCTAATTTCAAAGGGTAGCGTGAGTACGATCACGATTAGTCCTCGCTGTACAAAACTCCACCAAACTTCCAATGACAAATACGTTTTTGTGTACACATACGGAATTAAAACTGTCATCCCTGCCCAGACCACTGCTACCACAAATATCTTAAGACCGGAAAGGGTTCGTAGGTTCTTTTTCTTCAGAAAAGGAATGGCATACAAAAAAGTGAGTATCCCGAATATGCAAGACAAATAAAGAACCTTAGCAGGCATCTGAAAGACAAAGTACCCTACAATTCCGAAGCATAAAAAAGAAAAAAGCTGTATTGCCTTGAGATGTGGCGCCAAACTTCTATGGTGCAAACCGGCCGCCGGAGCATACTTCACAAAATTGTACCCAGTGATACTGCCAAAAAAGATATAGCCTAAAACCTCAAACGATATGGGTAGTTCAAATTCGATACAAGTAACAGCCACCAACGCACAAACCGCTAAGGCCACATGAATACTGGCGTTTATATAAAAATGAAAAAGAGATCTAACTAGTCTCATATACGGTCAATTACTGGAATAAAGCCGATGTTGGGAGCCGCTCCCAACCCTGCAAGTCCACAAAAATACCCAATGTGTTAGTAAGTCGGTACTTTGGTTGAAAAAATATGACTTTTCGGGCATTCAGTGTCTTCATTTTATGCTTTTAAATCGTAATTTTGCTGCTTTGTGGGGACATCTCAGACCCCCGGTAAAGAACGTTGAATTTAAAATATCCGGGCTATCCGGGAATCTATTTATGAATACTTCATCTTTTGCACTTAGACATATTGGTCCGCGCGACACCGACCTCGCTCAAATGCTAAAAACCATTGGGGCGGATAGCATGGATCAACTCATTTCTGAAACCATCCCGGACGATATACGGTTGGACAAGGACATCCAATTGGATCTGGCTATGAGTGAGCAGGAATATTTGGAACATATCAATGCTCTGGCCGCGAAGAATGATCTATACAAAAGTTACATTGGATTGGGATACCACTCGTCCAATACACCTCCGGTTATCCAACGTAATATTTTAGAGAATCCAGGATGGTATACGGCTTACACGCCTTATCAGGCGGAGATCGCACAGGGTCGACTTGAAGCACTGCTCAACTTTCAAACCATGGTGAGCGATCTTACCGGGATGGAATTGGCCAATGCCTCGCTGCTCGATGAGGCTACGGCCGCCGCAGAGGCTATGTCGCTTCTCTTTGCAGTTCGTGAAAGAAATCAGAAAAAAGCGGAAGTGGTTAAATTTTTTGTTTCTGAAGAGATTCTGCCACAAACCCTTTCCTTATTAGAAACACGCTCTGAACCACTCGGGATCGAGATCGTTGTGGGCGATCATGAGGCATTTGATTTTTCTTCGGAATTTTTTGGCGCCATACTTCAATATCCGGGCAAAAGCGGAATGGTATATGATTATAAATCGTTTGTGGAAAAAGCTACCGCAGCTCGGATCAAAGTGGCAGTCGCCGCGGATATACTCAGCTTGGTAAGTTTGGAAGCTCCCGGAAATTTTGGAGTGGATGTCGTGGTAGGAACTACTCAGCGCTTCGGAATTCCATTGGGTTATGGCGGTCCCCATGCGGCATATTTTGCGACAAAAGAGGAACACAAACGAAATATCCCCGGACGCATAATTGGAGTCACTAAGGATACGGATGGAAATAGGGCACTCCGGATGGCTTTGCAAACACGCGAGCAACATATCAAACGGGATAAGGCAACCTCCAATATCTGTACCGCTCAGGTGTTGTTGGCAGTTATGGCAGGCATGTATGCCGTTTATCATGGTCCTGCAGGTCTCACTCATATCGCCAACACAGTTCATCATTCGGCTATTTCACTTTCTAATGCGCTGGAAAAAATAGGTTTCACTCAGACCAACAAACACTTCTTCGATACGCTGGCCATAAAAGCTGACACCTCGGCGGTAAAGTTGGTTGCCGAAAAACATAAAGTGAATTTCTTTTATCCGAATGCCGAAACGGTTTCAATTGCTGTCAACGAAACTACCACCCTCAAAGAACTTAATTTGATACTTTCTATTTTTTCTGAAGTCGCCGGTAAAGATTCCGAAGTGATCACAGAACTAACTCATGGATCTGCCATTCCGGAAGGGGTTGTTCGGACTTCTTCGTTTATGACCTTCGAGGTATTTAATAGTTACCACAGCGAAACCGAACTGATGCGCTACATCAAAAAATTGGAACGCAAGGATCTGGCGCTAAATCATTCAATGATCTCTTTGGGGTCTTGTACCATGAAATTGAATGCCGCTGCGGAAATGCTTCCATTAAGTGATCCCAGATGGGGCAATATACATCCCTTTGTTCCAACCGTTCAGGCAACAGGATATCAGGAAATGCTTAATAAACTGGAAGACCAACTCACCGAAATTACCGGTTTTGCTGCGACTTCATTACAGCCGAACTCAGGAGCACAGGGCGAGTACGCCGGCCTCATGGTGATTCGTGCTTATCATGAATCTCGTGGTGAACAACATCGAAATATTTGTTTAATCCCCTCCTCGGCCCACGGAACCAACCCGGCGAGTGCGGTCATGGCAGGAATGAAAGTAATTGTGACCAAGGCCACAGAAGAAGGAAATATTGACGTGGAAGACCTTCGCGCCAAAGCCATTGAACATAAGGATCATCTGGCAGCTTTAATGGTTACGTATCCATCCACGCATGGAGTATACGAATCGGCTATCAAAGAGATCACAAGTATCATTCATGAATATGGCGGACAGGTATATATGGACGGTGCCAATATGAATGCGCAGGTCGCCTTGACCAATCCCGGAGCCATAGGTGCAGATGTGTGCCACCTCAACCTACACAAGACCTTTGCGATTCCGCATGGCGGAGGAGGACCCGGAGTGGGTCCCATTTGTGTGGCGAAGCAGCTGGTTCCATTTCTACCAAATAATCCGGTGATCAACACCGGAGGAGAGAAAGCGATCACGGCTATTTCGGCCGCTCCATGGGGAAGTGCATTGGCTTGTATTATTTCGTATGGTTATATCTGTATGTTGGGTGAAGACGGTTTGCGAAAATCGACACTTTTCGCCATTCTGAATGCCAATTACATCAAAGAACGCCTTAAAGGTTCATTTGAAGTGTTGTATGCCGGAGAACGAGGTCGAGCCGCTCACGAGATGATCGTGGATTGTCGTCCATTCAAGGAGCGCGGGATTGAAGTGACCGACATCGCAAAACGCTTAATGGATTACGGTTTTCATGCCCCTACTGTTTCGTTCCCGGTAGCAGGAACAATGATGATCGAACCTACCGAAAGTGAAAGCAAACAAGAGCTTGATCGATTTTGTGACGCCATGATCTCCATTCGAAAAGAGATTGATTCGGCAACAAAAGAGACGCCCAACAATGTTTTGAAAAATGCACCTCATACTCAAATGATGGTAACTAGCGATGATTGGGAATTTCCATATAGTAGAAAAGAAGCCGCATTTCCGTTGGAATATGTAGCCGACAATAAATTTTGGCCTTCGGTGAGGAGAGTCGATGATGCCTATGGAGACCGAAACCTTATCTGTACTTGCGAGCCCATTGAAGCTTATATGGAGGCATGAGGCATTACGGACTGTGCAAACTTTTGTAAACCACGACTAAAAAAATGCACATTTAATAATTTTGGCGCATTTTTTTGCGAATAATTCAAATCATGATTATTAACTGAAATAATGTGTGGATTCTTTAACACATTTGGTTATTTTTGACAAATTTCACAAGAAATGAATAGCATAATAACAGGAATTGGCAGCTATATTCCTAGCGAAGTGGCCCCCAACGAGGGTTTTGAAGATAATGAATTCTACAATAGTGACGGATCCCCCTTTGGTCATGAAAACACGGTAATTATAGAAAAATTCAAGGCTATAACAGGCATTGAAGAACGACGATATATAAAAGACAATTTGGTGACTTCGGAAATCGCGATGTTTGCCGCCGAAAAAGCCATAACCAATGCCAATCTTGACCCGGAAACGCTTGATTATATCATAGTTGCACACAACTATGGCGATATAAAACACGGGTGTCAGCAAAGTGATACCGTGCCCAGTGTTGCCTCACGGGTTAAACATTTGCTACGCATCAAGAATCCCCGATGTGTTGCCTACGATATTCTTTTTGGATGCCCGGGTTGGGTAGAAGGAATGATACAGGCCCATGCCTTTATCAAAGCCGGGATGGCGAAAAAATGTCTGGTTATTGGTGCCGAAGCGCTTTCTCGTGTCATCGATCCACATGATAGGGATTCAATGATCTATAGCGATGGTGCCGGAGCCACCATCCTGGAGGCAAATGAAAATAATTCTTCCAGCGGAATACTTTCACACATAACCGCTACACATACCTATGATGAAGCACATTTTATTCATTTTGGAGCTTCCAATAATCAGGAGTTGAACGATGCACGTCGTTATATCAAAATGTATGGCCGTAAGATCTACGAGTTTGCGTTGACAAACGTACCTAACGCAATGAAAGAATGCCTGGACGAAAGTGGTGCTTCCATCGATGAAGTGACGAAGGTTTTTATCCATCAAGCAAATGAGAAGATGGATGAGGCCATAGTAAAACGGTTCTTCAAGCTCTACGGCAAAGTTGCGCCTGAAGATGTCATGCCTATGACCATCGATAAACTAGGAAATTCCAGTGTTGCGACCGTGCCTACGGTCTTCGACCTGGTAAAACGTGGAAAATTAGGTGATCATGAAGTAAACAAAGGAGATGTCGTTATCTTTGCCAGTGTTGGTGCAGGAATGAATATCAATGCCATTGTCTACCGAATGTAATTATGTACGAAGGAAAATACCCAAAAAAAAGATTCAAACATACCCTCCAATTTGTCAAAGATAATGTTGCCACTCAATCCTCTATTCTTGACCTTGGAGTTTCCAATCCTTTTTCTGAAATTTTAATTGCTGAAGGATACGACGTTACCAATACTCAAGGAGAAGACCTTGACCTGGATACTTCGGCAGTTCAAACTGAAGACTATGATGTGGTTACCGCCTTCGAAATATTTGAACATCTCGTATCTCCATTTAATGTAATTAATGACATAAAGGCGACCAAAATAGTAGCCTCCGTTCCCTTAAAACTATGGTTTGCATCAGCCTACCGCAGCAAAACCGATGAACGCGACAGACACTATCATGAATTTGAAGATTGGCAATTTGACTGGCTGTTGGAAAAAGCGGGCTGGCGTATCAAAAAAAGAGAAAAGTTTACCAATCCGGTAAAAAAAGTGGGAATCAGACCTATTCTTCGGAGGTTTACTCCGCGCTACTATCTAGTGTACGCAGAACGCAGGTAGGAATTCTGGAAATTTTGATCAAACTTTTATGCCAGGTAGTCTTATTCTTTAAAATACACCCAAATAGCATGGTCAAAAGGAATAAATTCGCTTCATAACAAGGTATTCACTATGACAGGAAAATAGTTTTTCATAACCTTGTGTTCCCTATGCTCAACATCTACATCGTCATACCGGCTCATAATGAAGAAGCGTTTCTTGCTAAGACGCTTCGATCTTTGTGTGAGCAAACCGTATTGCCCAAAAAATTGGTGGTGGTCAATGATAATTCTACAGATGAAACTCAAAATATAATTGACACTTTTGCATTGGAGCATACTTTTATCACTGGTGTATCTGGGATTTCGGAATCCAAACATTTACCCGGAGCCAAAGTCGTTGAGGCATTCTATAAAGGCATGGAAACAGTAGACGAAAACTTCGATGTGATCTGCAAGTTCGATGCGGATCTTGTCTTTCCAGAGGATTATTTGCAGAAAATTTCAGAAGTATTTATTCAGAATAAAAACTGTGGCATCGCTGGTGGTCACTGTTACATTCAAAAAAATGAGAACTGGGTCATCGAGGGCCTTACCAACAAGGATCATATTCGTGGAGCGCTTAAAGCCTACCGAAAAGCTTGTTTTTCGCAAATTGGTGGATTAAAGCGTACGATGGGATGGGATACTGTGGATGAACTGCTTACACAATACCATGGTTGGGAGGTATGTACCCTTGACAATCTGCACGTAAAACATCTAAAACCCACGGGAGCAACTTATGACGGAATTGCCGGTATGAAACAGGGACAGGCATTTAAAAAAATGCGCTATGGATTTCTGTTAACCGTGATCGCATCGGTAAAATTGGGGTGGAAGAAACGTAGTTTGGCCTATGTTTGGAATTGTTTGCGAGGCTATTTCAGCATAAAAAATGATTATATCGTCACTCCTTCCGAAGGAAAGTTTATTCGAAAACTACGATGGAACAAGATCCGAAAGAAATTTTTATAAATAATAACCGTTCCTTAACGAGGTACCAACATCTTTCTCAGTATTTTTGTTTGAATTAAAAACGTTTTATGAAAATTTTTCTCTCCTTAGTTTGCATCAGTTTCACGCTTCTTTCAGTGGCACAGCAAAATGCATTGATCACCATAAATGAAACCATAGAAAAACCAAAAAATATTATTCTGCTCATAGGTGACGGAACAGGACTAAGCCAGATCTCAGCCAGCCAGTATTTCAATGATGATCCTTCAAATTTTGATCGGTTTCCGGTGGTAGGACTTATAAAAACATCAGCGTCCAATTCGTTGATCACCGACTCAGCCGCCGGCGCCACCGCCTTTGCCAGTGGGGTAAAAACCTATAATGGTGCTATTGGTGTTGGAGCGGATTCCGTAGAGGTTGCTACCCTTGTAGAACACATTTCCAAACGAGGATATGCCACTGGAGTAATTGCCACTTCCTCCATCGTACATGCCACACCTGCCTGTTTTTATGCGCACTCGTTGTCGCGGCGACACTATGAGGACATCGCTGTGGATCTTGTGAATTCCGACATTGATTTTTTCGCGGGAGGCGGCTTGAAATTCTTCCACGACCGTAGCGATGGAAAAGATCTGCTCAACGAGTTAAGGCTTAAAGGTTTTCGTGTGGAAACCTCCATTTTGGAGTCTGTCACTCACCCCAAACAAGCCTTTCTACTCGCTAATGATGCTATGCCAACCATAGAAGATGGAAGGGGAAATTTTCTTGTAGATGCGACCAATTTTGGACTTCAACAGTTAACTCGTGAAGATGACGGATTTTTTCTAATGGTGGAAGGTTCCCAAATTGATTGGGGTGGACATGCGAATAACAGCAGTTATTTAATTAGTGAATTGATCGATTTTGATAAAGCCATTGGAGCGGCATTGGATTTTGCTATGGCAGACGGGGAGACTTTAGTGATCGTGACAGCCGATCATGAAACTGGTGGATTTACGTTGTCGTCGAAAGATGGTGATTACGACAAGATCGAAGGTACTTTCTCAACAGGAGGTCACTCCGGAACTATGGTTCCTGTATTTTCTTACGGTCCGGGTTCGGAACAATTTGGTGGAATTTATGAAAACACCGAGATCTATCACAAAATGATGAATCTGTTGGCAAAGTAATTCGGTGAGCGACCTTTATTCTGAAATGACACTCGCTTAATTTTGTTACTTTAGCTCTATAAAGATTTCAATGAAGTACCTACAGGATATAGGCTCCTATTTTTTAATGCTGCAGACCGTATTTAGTCGTCCCACCAAGACTTCGGTGCTGCGGGAACTTATCTATAAAGAGGTAGACGAATTGGTGATCAATTCGCTGGGTATCGTAGCTTTCATTTCATTCTTCGTGGGCGGGGTTGTAGCCATTCAAACAGCATTGAATATTGACAATCCGTTAATCCCGGATTATCTGGTCGGATTCGCAACGCGTCAATCCATTATTCTGGAATTTGCACCTACGTTTATTTCCATTATTATGGCAGGAAAGATGGGTTCGTTTATTACTTCGAGTATCGGATCTATGCGTGTAACCGAGCAGATCGATGCCTTGGAGGTTATGGGTATCAACTCCTTGAACTACCTTGTTTTTCCAAAGATCATCGCTCTATTGTTCTATCCCTTTGTGATCGCTATTGCCATGTTCCTTGGGATCGTTGGTGGATGGGTCGCCGGTGTTTATGGAGGTTATAGCACTTCGGAAGCATTTATTCGCGGTCTGCAAAACGACTTTATTACCTTTCACGTGATCTACGCTTTTATTAAAACCTTCGTATTTGCCTTTATTCTGGCAACCGTGCCTTCCTGGCAGGGCTTTTATATGAAAGGAGGCGCACTGGAAGTTGGGAAGGCAAGTACCAACTCATTTGTTTGGACCTCGGTTCTTATTATATTGACGAACTTTATAATCACCTCTTTATTACTTGGCTAATGATTCGCGTTGAAGACATACACAAAAGTTTTGGTGAAGATGAAGTTCTTAAAGGTATTTCCACGGTTTTTGATCAGGGCAAAACCAATTTGATCATTGGGCAAAGTGGTAGTGGTAAAACTGTTTTTCTGAAATGTCTGTTGGGACTCTTCGAGCCCGAACAGGGTAAAATTTACTTTCAGGACACCGCCATTCAAGATATGGACGAGGATCAAAAAAGTGACCTTCGCATGGATATGGGAATGGTATTTCAGGGAGGTGCATTGTTCGACTCACTTAACATCGAAGAAAACGTAATGTTTCCCCTTCGTATGTTCACCAAAAACAAAAAAGAAGATATGTTAGAGCGCGTCAATTTGGTGCTCTCAAGAGTGAATCTTGAAAATGTGAATCATAAGTATCCCTCCGAGATCTCCGGGGGAATGCAAAAGAGAGTTGCTATCGCTAGAGCAATCGTAAACAATCCGAAATACCTTTTCTGTGACGAACCAAACTCCGGTTTGGATCCGGGCACCGCCATGCTCATTGATAATCTTATTCAGGAAATTACTCAAGAATATAATATAACCACGGTAATCAATACCCATGACATGAATTCGGTGATGGAGATTGGTGAAAAAATTGTATTTCTTCAGAAAGGAAATTTGGCCTGGCAGGGGGACAATTCAGAAATATTTAAAACCGATAATAAAGCTGTTACCGACTTCGTTTATTCATCGGATCTGTTTAAAAAGATCAGGGATATTCAGCTAAAAGAAAACTAGACTATTCCAAAGCCAGGGTGTCTACCTTAAGTTTAAATTTCAACCAATTATACAGTCTGTTTTTGTCCTTTGCGATCACCGAAGCATCCACAGAATCGGCCCATTTCACCTCAAACCGGCTCAAAGTGTCAATTTTTTTAAAGTCCGAAACCAACGTTTTGGAATAGCTCAAACGCTCTAAATTTTCATAATTTATAACCGCTTCATCACAGAGTGCTTTAAATGGAATCTGTCCCTTTTCCAATTTGCTGAGCTCCGCTACTTTTTCTTCAAGGTAAATGATCTTCTGACTTTGAGACAGGATATCTATAGAGTCACGAGCGCGAAGCTGCTCCATATAGCGCACCTCATCTTCATAGCTATTGTCCCGGTTACTCTGGTTCAAAACAATTTTAGTGTTCTGCAGTCCCGCATAGTCCTGCAATCGTGCACGCAGCACATCCAAGGTAGATTGTGCAATTTGATCCGACCCGAATGTAGTCAATTCGATCGTAGAAATATCGCCCGGATTGAACTCAAAACTGGCGTATTTTTTTATGTATGTATAATTGGGTAGTGCCTTCAATTCTTTATCGATAAAGCGTTCTGCCGAATTTTCAAAGGTATTTTCTTTCAACACCTTATAAAACGTAAATCCTGCAGGGATCATAACGAGCAAGGCCGCAAACGATGCAATACGAGCAATGTACTTACGACGCTTCGAATTTGCATATTTTATCATTGGGAACCGTAGCAATTTCAAAACCAAAAACGTAGCCAATGCAATGAAAATGGTGTTGATGATAAAGAGATACATGGCGCCCCAGGCGTATGACAGCCCATTAGAGTTTTCCTTCAGCGCTTCTGCCAATCCGTATCCCACTGTACACAATGGAGGCATCAGCGCAGTTGCAATGGCCACCCCAAAGATGACACTCGCAATGGTTCCCTTTTTTGTACGAGCGATAATAAGAGCCAATCCACCAAAAAAGGCAATTAACACATCGCGGATATCCGGTTGGGTACGCCCCAGTAGTTCGGAGGTTTCCTCCCTAAGTGGAAAAACAAAGAAGAACAGAAAGGCGGTCAATACACTTAGCAGCACCATCACTCCAAAATTTATGAGTGACTTCCGAAGCGTAAAAATATCATTGATGGCAATAGACAAACCAATCCCCAAAATAGGCCCCATAAGAGGGGATATAAGCATCGCTCCAATAACCACCGCAGTCGAATTGGCATTCAATCCCACCGAGGCAACAAAGATCGAGCAAATTAGGATCCATGCCGTGGCGCCCTTGAAAGGAATATCATTTTTGATTGCCTCCACGGTATTGTCGCGATCTGTATCTGCGCGGAAATCGAGCAGATCCATAAAGAAAGTCCTTAAACTCACGAAGAGCCCTTTGGCATCTTCCTGTACTGCCTTTTTACTCTCCTGTATCTCCTTTTCGTTGTCTTCCGATGCGTTCATTTAGGTATATTTTTTACCAAATTTTTGTCCAACCTCCTCTAATAATTTCTTGATGTCTTGCTCTTTTTTCTTCGGAAATATAAGCAAAACGTTTTCTTTATCAACGATAATATAATCATCCACACCATCTACTACGATCAACTTCTCACTAGCGGAATAGATCATATTTCCGTTCGAGTCTTTTAAAAGGGGAATTCCTCGAACTACTGCGTTCTCCTGTTCGTCTTTTTCCAGTTTATCATGCAAGGCACCCCAAGTTCCCAGATCATTCCAGTCGAATGTAGCCTTTTTCACGTAAACATTGTTCGCCTTTTCTAAAATTCCGTAGTCAATGGAAATATTTTCGGCTACCGCATATTTCTCTTCGATGAAGGGTTTTTCTTCGGAGGTATTTAAGCGCGACATACCTTGAGCAAAGAGAGCATAAAGTTGTGGCATTAGTTCCTCAAAAGCCTTCACGATACTTTTCACGCTCCATAAAAAGATACCGGCATTCCATAGAAAATTACCCGCGTCCAAAAACTCCTTTGCCGTTTCGTAATCCGGTTTTTCCCGAAACTGCTTCACTTCTCGAATCTCAGAGGCATCCGAAGAATCACTTTCTATATATCCGTATCCCGTATTGGGAAAGCTGGGCTGAATGCCAAGCGTGACCAGAATATCCTCCTTGGCACAACGATCAAAACAGCTTTCAACATCACTTTTAAAAGACGCCTCATCTTCGATCCAATGGTCGCTAGGCGCTACCAGCATGAGCGCACCGGGATCTTTCTTGTAAATTTTTAAGGCAGCTAGCAGGATACAAGGAGCGGTATTTCGCATGGCGGGCTCCAAAACCACTTGTTCTTTGGTGATCTTAGGCAATTGTTCCAAACAAAGATCCAAATAGCGATCGTTGGTCAATATCTGTATATTTTGGGCGGGAACTATCTTGTGCAATCGGGAGAAAGTACGCTGCACCAGGGTTTCCCCGGTCCCCAGCATATCATGGAACTGTTTCGGTAAATTGGTTGTGCTCACAGGCCAAAATCGGGAACCAATTCCGCCAGCCATGATCACTGCGTGGTAGTTGTTACTCATTCAATTTTATTATTTCAAAAACTCAACCTCGGCATTGGGATTGAATAAATACATTCGGCCGGTGGAAATCTCTCTGCATTCATATCGCTTTACTCGCTTGTTGCCTCTTACAAAGACCTTACCATTATACAATCTGAAAGTGCCTCCCATTGGTATTTCAAAGATATAGTTTTTATCATTGGGCGGATCGTATTGTTTTAGCGCCAAGGATAAATTTGAATCGGTGTCACTACTCGCCTTCGGGTTCTTGAAATGAAGGGCTAAATAAGGAAGCAATTGTGATGGAAACACTTCCGGACGCAACAATGGCAACATGAGCTCTTGGAAAGTAAGCTTCCACTCCCTGCCATGGGGTTTGATCCGCCGTCCAAACTTTGTAAAAGCCACCAAATGGGCTATTTCATGCACTAGAGTCACCAAAAAACGATAGGGATTAAGATTGGCGTTCACCGTAATTTGATGTTGGCCATTGGACATTTTACGATAATCACCGTGGCGGGTAACGCGTTCGTTTACGATCTTAAGGTGAACATTATGAGCCTTCACCAATTCGATCATAGGTTCGACCGAAGCCCTTGGAATATATTTATAGAGTATTTCGTCCATTTACTTTTTCTGATTCCCAGCGCGGCATCCATATCTACTTTAAGGTGTGGAACTAGAAACTTCTAAAACTTTTCCATTGTAATATGTATTTCCATTGAGTGAGAAGTCCATAATGTACTCGGCCATTTCGCGGGCGGTGTGAGGAGCTTGGTATCCGGGGAATGCCTCTGCAAGCATTTCGGTCTGCACGGCACCCAAGGCCAGCGCATTGAATGAAGGTCCGGTTTCTTTATACTCTTCAGCCAAAACTTCGGTGAGGGTGATCATCGCTCCCTTGCTGCTACTGTAGGCCGCAAGCCCGGGAAACTTTAAACTACCCTGCACTCCTCCCATGCTACTAATATTGACTACGTGACCGTCCTTTTTCATAAAAGGTAATACCGCTTGTGTGATGGCGGCAGTCCCAAAAACATTGACATCGAAGGATTGCAAAAAGTCTTCTCTTTTCAATTTGCCGAAAGGCTTACTAATCAAATAACCCGAATTATTGATCAATACATCCACCGATTTCCAATGTTCATTGAGGAAGACGGGAACTTTTTTTATATCGTTGGCATCCGTGATATCACAGGGAAAACAATGACAATTAGAAACTCCAAGTCCCGATACGGGAACTTCATTTCTCGAAAGCGCCAAGACATTGTGACCGGCATTGGTGAATAGGGCAACCAGTTCGTAACCTATGCCGCGGCTGGTTCCTGTAATGATGACGTTTTTCATTAGTTATCGAGTAGTGTTACTTTTTCAGAAATCTTATCCACGAATTCGTGAAGGTATTCCGGGAGGGCATCCTGTTGATTATCTATAGTCCAAAAACCATGGAGATCTCCACGCTCATATTCTACATAGATCCCACCCTGATCGGCACAGTCCGGGCAGCCCACATAATTTTCAACCTCATTAAACAATTCCGAAGGAAAAAAAGAAATGAGGTCCTGTGCAATTTGAAAATCGGATTCCGTCAACTTCTCAAATTCGCCTTCGTAAAAACCATTACTGGGGTAATTGCCTAGTGAATCTAAAAATAATTGAGTATCGTTCAAAAGGTATATATCCGAATAATCCCCCTCGGGAACAAGCCCTTTATAATAGCCAAAAAGCAACGTGATCTCCTGATCAATATCCCCGCTCTCATCACTTTTCGCACATGATAAGAGGAATAACGAAGCTGCAAGTGACATTAGGAAATAGAATTTAATTTTCATTGTGCACTTATTTTTCTAAATATACAAAATCCCACTAGTTCCTTGGACAATAGTGGGATCTTAGCAAAATGTCTCGAACGGTTACACGAACATGGTAACCGGATTCTCAATATAATTTCGTAGGGTTTGCAAGAATGCAGCTCCAGTCGCTCCATCGACCGTACGATGATCACATGCCATCGTAACTGTCATGGTGTTACCCACGGTAACGGCACCATTCTTAACAACCGGTTTCTGGACAATCGCTCCAACGGATAGAATTGCCGAATTGGGTTGATTGATGATCGAGGTAAATTCCTTGATCCCAAACATCCCCAAATTGGACACAGTAAATGTGCTTCCCTGCATCTCGTCCGGGGTTAGTTTTTTATTTCGTGCTTTTCCAGCCAATTCCTTTACCTGCGCTCCAATTTGAGAGAAGGTCATTTGATCGGCAAATTTTAATACCGGAACCAGCAAACCGTCATCCACTGCAACAGCAACTCCTATATGTATGTGCTTTGCGATCAAGGTCGCTTTATCTGTCCATTGCGTATTTACTCTGGGATGCTTGCGCAGCGCCATGGCACAAGCCTTAACGATCATATCGTTGTATGATATTTTTACATTGGGATCACTGTTGATGGCAGCACGGGATGTCATAGCACCATCCATATCTAGTTCGACGGTGAGGTAATAATGCGGCGCACTAAATTTGGATTCACCCAATCGTTTGGCTATGGTTTTCCGCATTTGTGAATTCGCCACCTCTTCGAAGCTCTCCTCTCCAACAGGCATATAGGCAGGCACTCCACCTCCAGCTGAAGGCTGATAATTTTCAATATCTCTTTTAATAATGCGACCGTTCTCACCGCTTCCCTGTACCTGAGCAAGGTTGATGTTTTTCTCTTCAGCCAGTTTCTTTGCCAGGGGCGAAGCGAAAATACGCCCCCCCTTTGTATTCACTTGAGGGGTAGCTATTGGTGCAGTTGGCTGTACTTTTTCAATAGCTTTTGGTGCTTCTTTCTTTTCTTCGGAAGTGGCGTTTGCCGAGGCCTTTGAGGGTGCGGAAGCCTTAATTCCGGAGACATCGGTTCCTTTTGGGCCAATGATCGCCAATAGCGTATCCACTTTGGCTGTTCCACCTTCGGGTATTCCAATTTTTAAGAGGGTCCCGCTATAAAACGACTCAAATTCCATGGTCGCCTTATCGGTTTCAATTTCAGCCAGGATATCACCTTCTTCCACCGCATCACCTTCGGCTTTCAGCCAGGTGGCCACGGTTCCTTCTTCCATAGTGTCACTTAAGCGTGGCATATTGATAACTTGTACGCCGTCTGGTATTGAGCTGGATTCGGATGCTTCGGGTGCTGCTTTTTCTTCGGAAGTGGATGCTTCGGGAATAGCAGAAGTATCTTTTTTCGTCTCGGTTTTGGCTGCAGGTGTCGGAGCGTCTTTCAGCAATTCTGAAATATCTTCACCTTCTTCACCAATAATCGCCAATAGGGCATCTACATTGGCCGTTTCTCCTTCGGCTAAACCAACATGTAACAAAGTACCTTCATAAAACGATTCAAATTCCATGGTAGCCTTATCGGTTTCGATCTCGGCCAGGATATCGCCTTCGGCAACTTTATCACCTACTTTCTTGAGCCAACTTGCGACGGTGCCCTCTTCCATCGTATCACTCAATCGAGGCATGGTTATTACTTCTGCCATAGCTTATAATTTATGAGGTATAAATGGATAATCTTCTTGTTCATAGACAGCATCGTACATCACATTCTTTTCAGGATAAGGAGACTCATCAGCAAATTTTTCACATTCGCTAACCAGTTCCTTCACACGCTGATCGATCACTTTTATATCGGCCTTCGTGGCATATTTCTTTTTATACAATACATCCAGCACATAACTAATGGGGTCCTCATCCCGCATTTTCGCAACCTCTTCTTTGGTTCGATAATGCTGCGCATCACTCATGGAATGTCCTCGATAGCGATAGGTCCTAATTTCAAGGAAAGTAGGCCCTCCTCCTTTTCGTGCTCTTGAGATCGCCTCATCCAGTTCTTTAGCAACCACCTCAGGTTTCATTCCATCCACCGGACGACACGGCATTTCATAGCCCAATCCCAGTTTCCATATCTCCGTGTGGTTGGCGGTGCGTTCCACCGAAGTTCCCATAGCGTACCCATTATTCTCACAGCAAAATACCACGGGTAAGTTCCATAGCATTGCCAGGTTAAAAGTTTCGTGCAACGATCCCTGTCGTACGGCACCGTCACCCATGAAAGTAAGGGTCACACCATCTCGACCCGCGTACTTGTCGCCAAAAGCAAGACCGGCACCCAGAGGGATCTGACCGCCCACAATACCATGACCTCCATAGAAGCCGTGTTCCTTTGAGAAAATATGCATAGATCCTCCCAGACCTTGAGAAGTTCCGGTGGCCTTTCCGTAGAGTTCGGCCATTACTTTTTTGGGATCTACACCCATCCCAATGGGCTGTACATGATTTCTATAAGCGGTGATCATCTTATCCTTACCAAGTTCCATGGCATGCAGAGCTCCCGCCAGGACAGCTTCCTGACCATTATAAAGGTGCAAGAATCCTCGCACTTTCTGGTTGATATACACCTGGGCCAGTTTGTCTTCAAACTTACGCCAGAAGAGCATGTCTTCATACCATTGGAGGTACGTTTGTTTGGTTATTTTCTTCATCTATAGAATTGTAGTGTTATTCCTAAATACTTCAGAATAAAAAATCACGAAAGACAAAAATACTATATTCTTATCTACTAAAAAACCTCTGATTCCTAAAATAAATACGAAAACGTTATCGGATTGATAATTTAAAATTACAGATACGAACTGTCAAAGATAAGCGGCAATAAATCCTTAATCGAATTGGCCTTTACCACATTGCCACTTTCCCCCATAAAGTAAATGTGGATGGGAGTGGTTTGATTCACTTCGTATTCGGCCAAGGCTTGTCTGCATGCACCACAGGGAGGGATGGGAGTGGTCGTAGGATGTTTTTCTGAACGTGCCGTAAGCGCGATGGCGGTGAAAGCCACTTTGGGAAATTGTGCGCCTGCTGAAAACGCGGCCACACGTTCCGCACAAAGACCAGATGGAAACGCTGCATTTTCTTGGTTGTTACCGGTCACGATCTCGCCATTCTCCAACTCGATCGCCGCTCCCACTTTAAAAGATGAATAAGGCGCATAAGCCATTTCACGTGCTTCATGCGCCTTATTCATTAAATTTTGTAGCTGTGGAGAAAGATTCGAAACAGATTCGAATACTTCAAGTTCTGCTTCAATTTTAATCTTTTTACCCATTACTAGTATTCGTCGTACTCGTCTCCAAAGTTAAAGGTTAATCCAAATCGAAGGGTACCTTCCAATGGGCTGCGTACTTTTGAAGTTGAAAATAAATATGAAATATCAATATTGATCGCCGTATAACGGAACCCGGCTCCCAGTGAAAGGAACTTTCTTGATCCCTTCTCATCACTTTCATTGAAATATCCGGTTCTAAAGGCAAAGACATCCTGATACCAGTACTCAGCACCTAAGGCCCAAGTGAATTCCTTCAACTCTTCGCTAAATCCGTCCGGTGCATCTCCGAAAGACTGAAAGATACCGGAGAAGAAGCTAATATTTTGATAATCCTCAATGGCCTCCGATTGCTCTTCTTGTGTTACTTCTCCATCTCCGTTTAGATCGAGGTCCGGAGGAGTGGGTACCAATAATTTATTGAATTCGGCATTAACTCCTACCTTATTATATTGATCCAAAATAAAATCGAATCCAGCACCGACACCTAAATTGGTAGGTAGAAAGTTTTCCTGTCCAACGTCATCATATTTGATCTTAGGTCCTACATTCGAAACATTGAAACCAGCTCTCCAACGTCCATCGAAGTCGTTATAGCCAATTTCCTCACTTTGGTAGTAGCCCGCCACATCCACTGCAAAGGATCCGGCTGCCGAAGCGTCTTCGTTAGAAGCCTGTATTTTTAGATCGGATCGAAGATATCGACCGGCTACCGCCATCGAGAATCGATCACTTAATCGCAACGCATACGATACGTCAAAGGTAAATTCGTTTGGACTTTGAATCAATGGCTCTTGATCAAAGGTATCTCTCAATTCGATATCACCGAGACTGAAATAGCGGAAACTTGCCGCCACAGCGCTACGTTCGTTGATGCGATTGTAATACGTTAGATTTCCGAGGAAGATATCGTTCACTAAATTACTCAAGTAAGGAGTATAGGTAATCCCCACACCCTGCTTTGAGATAGCGAAGGCATATTTTGCCGGATTCCATTGCTGAGCGAAGGCGTCGGCCGAAGTAGCAACTCCTATATCGCCCATCCCGCCGGAGCGAGCATCTGCTGCAATTAATAAAAATGGGACACCTGTCGTAATTACTCTGTTTGATTCTTGAGAGGTAGCTTTAATGGTCACTAAAGCCAGTAAAATTGGAATAAAAATTTTCTTCATGAGGTGTTAAATTTTGAACAAATATACTTTTAATTTTTAAAGGATAACTAGTTTTTCAAATTTTTCAACTTGCTGATTCGTTAAGGTAGATTTCACTGTTAGCTTGTATACATACACGCCTTTTCCTATTCTTTCACCGAAATCATCCCTGCCGTCCCAAACAATGTCACGGGATTGACCTCCTTCGGTTAAAATTGTACGATTGAGCGTTCGTACAACCTTCCCGGTGATGGTGAAAACCTGCACTTGAATGTCGAGAGGTTCGGTGGGTCTGTTATGCTCGAACCAAAATTCGGTATAATCCACAAAAGGATTCGGATAATTTAGGACCCGTTGAATTTCCAATTTATCATCACCGAAGACCACAAATTGGATCTCCCCGGTGGAGGAATTGTTATAAACATCCCAAGCCTTGACCGTGAGTGTATGTAGTCCTTCTTCCAAGTTTCGCAATTTATAATTGGCCTTTCCCTTGGTGAAATCGTCTACATCGGCCTGATAATATTCATTGAGCACAATAGGATTGGCTTCATCTCCATCCAGGATCGCAATGAGGTCATGGCCAATTCCACTGGCCGTATTGATACCATTTTCATCTTCGAGCTTGGCAATGAGGAATGGCGAGTCATTAGTAATCCCGCCCGACACAAAGGATTCGTCATTCATAAAAAGTTGAACGGTAGGGCCGATATTATCTTCGGGAGCGTTTTCGTTCAATCCGCCAACCAAAATATCCAAGTTAAAGCCCGTTTGATCTTCCAATTCATTATTTCGTTCAGCATATAAACTCACCTTACCATTACCCACGGGTATCTGAATATCTCTTGGAACCACAAATTCAAACTCAAATACTCCATTAGTGACCGTTGCCTGACCATTAAAAATGACTTCTCCAAGGGTTTTGAAGTCCAAAATGAGCAGTCGGCCGTCATCGTCCCGCACACCATCATTCCCCAAGGTTTGACGTTGAAGGTCCTTGTCATAGACTTTTGCCTCCAATACCCCATTATAATTCGTGAGTACATTTCCACCGGGACCCACTACTTCTCCTGCAAACTTAACCCGGCTCAAAGCCTTTAAGGTGTCTGTGGCTTGGCTGATAGGAACATCATTTAGGGTGGTAATACGTGCACTTTGTCTAGGGAAAGCTAGTCGCATAGCCGGATCTCCCACATAGAAGATCACCCTTCGGTTATCATTGGAGATCAAATTTTTTGTGATAGCTAGTGCCTCTGCCGGCGGGACAGGAATGTCCAGTCCAAACCCGAAGAGTTCATCGGCTAATAAGGTATTAAACGAGACCCCTAAGGTCACTTGCACGGATCGTGTAGTAGTAATCAATGATACTGCACCTCCATCACGATTCCAATAAGTAAGTTCTCCACCTGTAATTCGCAAGGGGTTATCAAATTTGGTAAACTCACAGGTCACCGTAACAATACACGGATATCTATTTCTATTCTGAAGGGTTTGTCCATCTGTTTTAGTGAAGATAAATTCCTTCGCCAATCCATCTTCTCCTCCGTGCCCAAAGTAATTGACGATCAAAGATCCTACTTCTATCGAATTGATGATGGCCTCCTGTGCCTCGGGATAACGGTTCCCTCCTGCCGAAGTTTCCTGTTGATAGGCATCGGTATGGATCTTTTTTACATTTATATAAGGCTTTTCGGCGGTGACACGATCTCCAATTGAGTCTAAGGTCACCTCAAGAGACTGATATTCGTAGGACTCATCAACATCATCAGAGATCAACACGAAGGTATTTCGCCAATTCCCGTAGGACACTTTATCCGAATAATTTATGATCTTATCAACCATAGTATTGGCCAATTGCACATCATCGGCTAGGATCCTTCCCACCACTACATCGATCTTAGCTTCTACTGTGAGGTCAACTAAATTGCCCTCTAACGGAGACAGACTTACAAAATAATCGTCGCTCATATAAGACAAGAACGTACTAATACTGGACGGAGTATGAAATGTTGGAACGATATTATTGTTGTTTGTAAATCGGTTTTTCATATCGACCGAAGTATCCCCAAAAAGACATAGGTATTTTAACCTTTTACTTTCCGTAGAGGCATTCTCGTAGATATACCGCACAAAATTACGGATGGCCCCTATATCTTGTTTCCCGGAACTGAATTCTTCGTAGATCTTATCGGTAGTCACCACCTTTACATTGAGTCCGTTGATATTTTTATGGTGATTGGCCAGGCGCAATGCAGGTTGAATCATAAATGGAGCGGTAACGATAAGATAGTCGATGTCTTTAAAATTCCCCGAGGCATCGTTAAATATGGTTCCTTTCAGGTCCTGATTGAGAACTTGCGAAATAGAGGCTTCGACGGGAGTAAAATAGTCGTTGGGGTTCACCGCCACATATTCCCGGATCTCACCCAAATTGGCCTTAAAACTTATACTCCCACCCCCATCATTTTGCTTGGAAGTTATAAAGGCAGGATTGGTCACATCCCAAACCTGAGAGAATTGGGATGCATTACTTATCTCATATTGCCCGATCACACCAAAAAGATCCTGTGCCGGAAAGTAACGAAACGGCAATTGTCCGTCTGAACCGGTTAAATTTCGGAAAGCCTGTATGCTAATATAGTCCAGATAGCCTACGCTAGAAGGATTCCCTTCATTGTTGTAGGCAAGATCTACGGTAACCGTTTCTCCCGAAGCGACGATCAATTCGGTGGAAGAATCCACCGTTAATAGGAGCGGATCGTTAATGGGGCCGAAGTTCAACGGACTTACAGGAGTACCGTTAATACTAACGGTCATGCTGGTACTACTTTCGGAGACAGCAGCAGCTCTTACAATCACTTCCATGGTCTGCCCCGACGTAATATTGGGAAAATTGAATTCGAAGGATTGTTCATTTTCAACATCAAATCGATTTCCGAAGAAACGTCTCCCCACCTTGGCAGGGCTAAATTCATCTTCTTCATGAAATTGGATATCGTCAAATCTATTTATGGTCACTGTCGCAGTTCCTGTGGGCTCTACCATAGGCGCAACACGCAATCCCGGACTACTTCCGGCGGTCACATAATAAAAGGACTCATCGCTATAGGGGTTCAGAAAGGTGCCATTTTCAAAATGGGCGCCACCTTCGTCAAAAAAACCATTTCCGGTATAGCCCTCGACACCGGTACCATAAAATAATACGAAGTCACCATTGTCAAAGCTTCCATCTTCCTCTCCCACTACCTGGATGGCGGTTTCCGGTAGATCGAACACCAGGTTATTTTCATTGACCAGAGGCAACGGTTTTCCACCGTTACCATAAACTTTTAGGGTTCTGGGGTCGATTCCGTCTGTATTCATCCCTAAATTGTTCAAAAAGTCCTTTGTAAGTCGGTATATACCGGTCTTTTCTACCTTAAATTTATACCAGTTACCAGTCGCAAGTACCGAATTTACAATGGGTTGCCTAAATGTTGAACCGGTTCTATTCTTATAGGTATAAGCAACTGAAAAGGATTTTATTTTCTGAAATTGACCATTTCGACGAACAATAGGTGAAATTGATACCGTGGTATAGATAATTCCGAAACCTGTGGTACTGTTGATCCAGTATTTTGGATTCTCGGGAACCAGATTACGGTTGATCTTTTTAAGTTCTTCCGAAGTAAGGCTCGCATAGCGAATATTGGTGATCTTTAGAGAGTTCTCGTTCGCAAAGCCCTGATCCTCCCATTGTTGCTGATACAACAGCTGATCATGCTCTAACTGAAGATTAATCTGAGACAAGGTACGCTCACGCCTTTCTGCATCCGTAAGCTTAGATGTCGTGAGGCTTGATGCTTTGGATCCTTCGTCGGACTCCCAATAAATAGTCACATTCTTTTGTTGCCCAAAGGAGAGTCCGCTAAGGAGCAGACCCAAGCTGAGCAATAGTAATTTTCTCATCATAACAAATAACGCTTCAAATATACACTTAGTATAGGGTTTCCTTTAAAGTTTTCGAACAATTCTTGAGGGGAGATAATATTTCAAAAATGCCTACGTTAATAGGTTGGTCGATTTAACAACGGCAACCATTACAGTGCATTATTATCAAAATAATATTGCACTTTTATCGTTAATTACTATATTGCGAACCCAATTTTTTCATATTTGAAACTATGAACTTAAGAAAGAACCTATTATTAAAGCTATTGATTGCAGTAGCTACCACCAGCTTATTGGTGAGTTGTAGTAAGTCGAGAGACTACAAAAACAGCTCCAGAGCTACTGGATGGCAAATGAACTCCAAAGAAGGAGGTTTCCAGTACAACCCTAAAGCTAAAGAGCAAGAAACCGGCCCCGGTCTAGTGTTTATTGAAGGAGGTACCTTTACCATGGGTAGAGTACAAGATGATCCAATGCATGATTGGAACAATGCCCCCAACCAACAACACGTACAGTCCTTTTATATGGACGAAACTGAGGTAACCAACTTAATGTACCTCGAGTACCTGGATTGGATCAAACAAGTTTTCCCACCAAGCGATGAAAATTATCGTCGAATTTATGAAGGAGCTGTGCCAGATACGCTGGTATGGAGAAACCGATTAGGTTACAACGAGGTAATGACCAACAACTATTTGCGCCACCCGGCCTATGCTAACTATCCTGTAGTGGGTGTTAGTTGGGTTCAGGCAGTGGAGTTTGGAAATTGGCGTACAGATCGTGTAAACGAATTAATTCTTGAAGAAGAAGGTGTTACCACTCGTAATGCTCGTTATGATGCTCAACCTGGTGAAACCTTTAGTACAGAAACGTATTTGAACGCCCCAACTATGGCATATGGTGGAAACGATTCTATCACCAGAGGTGGAAAAAAATCCCAATCTCTTCAAAAAAGAAGTAAAGACAGTACCAACCTATATATTCAGCGTAAGGATGGATTATTATTACCTTCCTATAGACTGCCCACGGAAGCGGAATGGGAATATGCAGCCCTTGGATTAGTTGGCCTGCGTAGCTACAATGTATATAGAGGTAGAAAAAAATATCCATGGGATGGAAAATACACCCGTTCCGGACAACGAAGAACCCGAGGAGACCAATTGGCCAACTTTAAACAAGGAGATGGTGACTATGGTGGAATCGCGGGATGGAGTGATGATGGTGCCGATATTACAGCGGAGATCAAGTCTTATGAGCCAAATGATTATGGATTGTATGACATGGCGGGTAACGTAGCCGAATGGGTTGCAGATGTTTACAGACCTATTGTCGATGACGAATTTAACGATTTCAACTACTACCGTGGAAACGTGTATACCAAAAATGCCATTGGAGACGATGGGAAAGTGAAAGTTGTTACCGCAGATTCTATTGTATACGACACTTTAAGCAATGGTAAAATTGTCGCCAGAAATATGCCAGGTGAGATCTTACAAGTTCCTGTTGATGAAAATGAAACTTATTTGAGAACCAACTTCTCATCAAGTGACAATCGTGATTATAGAGATGGTGATAAGCGATCTACGAGATATTATCAATCCTTCGGAAGTGAAGATGACGAAGAAGAATTAGATGATACCAAGCGGATGTATAATTCACCAACTCATAGAGTAAGTGTTGCAGACGACAGCCTTGGAACAGGATCATTGGATCGTCAATACGACAAATCCTCCGGTAGAACTACGTTAATTAGTAATCAAGTACGTGTTTACAAAGGAGGCTCGTGGAGAGATCGTGATTACTGGTTGGATCCGGCCCAAAGACGCTACTTCCCTCAAGATATGGCAACGGACTATATTGGGTTTAGATGCGCAATGTCGCGTGTAGGTTCTAAATCACAAAAGGGCAAACGTCCAAGAGATTAACAAAAATCTATAGTTTCAATATATTTGAACCCTCCAAAGCTTTAGGCGACGGAGGGTTTTTTGTATTTTTATTTTTTCTGAATTAAATAGGTCCAAGTACAAATACTTCACCAACTTGAAAATAGAACGACTTCACGAAATTTACCTGCAGAGCAGTGGAATTTGTACCGATACCCGTGCAATTACCAAAAATTGCCTATTCTTTGCCCAAAAAGGTGATAATTTTGACGGAAATGAATTTGCCAAGGAGGCGCTGGACAAAGGGGCGTTGAAGGTGGTCATAGATGATCTTCGGCACCACAAAAACACCGGAGAAACCATTCTTACCGGTGATAGCCTTCAAACATTACAAAAACTAGCAACATTCCACCGTACCTATCTAAAAATTCCAATTATTGCACTTACCGGAAGCAATGGTAAAACAACCACCAAAGAACTCATTCATGTTGTACTCTCACAGAAATACGAGACCGTGGCAACCAAAGGGAATTTGAACAATCATATTGGCGTACCGCTCACCTTATTGTCAATGAGTAGTGAAACAGAGTTTGGAGTAGTGGAAATAGGTGCCAATCACTTAAATGAGGTGGCACAGTTGTGCGATATTTCCCTACCGGACTATGGGTACATCACCAACTTTGGTAAGGCACATCTGGAAGGATTTGGAAGTCTAGAAGGTGTGATCCAAGGTAAAAGTGAGTTATATAAATACTTGAGTGATCACAAAAAGGTAGCATTTGTCAATGCAAATGACCCCAAACAAATGGAACTCACCAATAGCTTAAACCGCGTGACCTTCGGGAACGAGGAACAAGAACATTATGTTTCCTTAAAAAATGCGTCGGATAAGTTGATTTTACATTTTGACGGCATGGAAATTAGTAGTCAGCTCATTGGGATCTACAATTTCCACAATATTGCTGCAGCCATCGCAATAGGTGCTTATTTCAAGGTTTCTTCAGAAAAAATAAAGAAAGCTATTGAAGACTATGTTCCGCAAATGAATCGATCTCAAATTGTAATGCGGAATGACCATAAGATCATTCTGGATGCCTATAATGCCAACCCCACCAGTATGATGGCCGCCTTGGAAAACTTTCAACAGGCTGAGGGCGATAACAAATTAATGATCTTGGGGGATATGTTCGAGTTAGGTGGAGATGCCGAAATCGAACATCAAAACATCGCAACATTTCTCGAAAATAATCCCTTCGGAATGGTATTTCTGGTGGGTAGAAATTTCTTCAAAACCAAAACAGAAAAGGATCACATACTACCATTCGAAAGTTTTGAGTTGCTCGAATCATATTTCAAAAACAATACCTTCGATCCTTCATTTGTACTAATAAAAGGTTCTCGGGGAATGGCCCTGGAGCGAATTTTGGGCCAGTTTTAGAAAATCACGATTTTAAACAAAAAATGCCGTTATTTGTACTTTTTTAGTCAAAAAAGACACTTTTTTAGCCTTTTATGTAGATTTTTGGCCATTTTCGGAATTTTTAATTTTTGCCTTTTTCTTAATTATTTTAACAATTAACGGGCTCTATTAACTTAAATTAACATAAATAAGTCCACCAGAGGTTAAAGCCCGTTAAATCGCTTGACAAATTTTGATTTGCCTATATATTGAAAGTGTTGTCATCAAAAATCATGATAACATCACCACACACAAAACTAAAAAAAACCAACTATGCAATCAGAATTGACATCGACTACAGATATGATCACCGACAAACTTATAAGTTGGTGGGAACTGTTTATAACCAATTTGCCCAACCTCGCCATCGCGCTTCTTGTTTTGGTTGTGGCGTACTTCATTTCTAAATATGCGTACAAGGGAACGATGAAGCTTACGAGGTCTCGCATTCCGCAGACTTCCGTGGCAAAATTGATCGCTCGGGGTGTGTCGATCGTAGTGGTATTGACGGGTCTGTTTTTGGCTCTGGGTGCCCTAAATCTTGGGAAAACCCTAAATACATTAATATCGGCAGCAGGAATCTCGGGACTTGTAATAGGTTTGGCATTACAAGGAACCTTGAGCAACACATTTGCCGGGATCGTCCTATCCTTCAGAAAAAATGTTTCTCTGGGTAATTGGATCGAATCCAATGGTTTTGCCGGAGAAGTAATGGACATCAATTTAAATTACTTTGTACTTAAAGAAGCTGATAACAACCATGTTATTATTCCGAATAAAACGATCATTGAAAACCCCATAAAAAATTATTCTTTAACTACACGTATGCGCATCATGATAGAATGTGGTGTGGGTTACGAAAGTGATCTGGACAGGGTAGAGCAATTAGTGAAAGAAACCATATGCAACTCGTTTGAACAGATCAACGACCCGTCTGAAGTAGAATTCTTCTATCGCGAATTCGGTGGAAGCTCGATCAACTTCTTATGTAGATATTGGGTGGACAGTGAAAGTGGTATCGAGAAACTACAAGCTAAAAGCAAAGGGATGATCGAGATCAAAAAAGCATTCGACAGGGAGAATATCAACATTCCTTTCCCAATTAGAACGCTACAGTTTGACAATAAGCTTTCGCTTGCCAATCTGCCTTCGGAAGAGACCATCTCCGCAAATTAAAGTAAACTATATAGAGCTATTGCCACCCTACTCTCACAGTAGGGCACGGAAAGAACATTTATTAATTAACTAAAATCACACATTATGTTACGTTGGACCATCACATTTATTATTATCGCAATTATCGCAGCCATTTTCGGTTTCGGTGGAATAGCGGCCGGAGCGGCCGGAATCGCAAAGATTCTATTCTACATTTTTATAGTACTTTTTGTACTGTCATTAGTTGTCCGTCTTGTACGGGGCAAATAAACCTGAAAAAATCATTAACCATTAAAATTTGAACACGATGAAAAAATCAATTATTACCAGCCTTTTTCTGCTCCTATTCGCCTTTTCTTTTACAAGTTGCAGAGAAAAATCAACAGGAGAGAAAGTAGAAGATGCAGTAGAAAGTGTTGCTGACGATGTTGAAGATGCAGTAGATTAGTAATATCTCTGCCTGCTCATTCAATTGAGCCCGTTAAATTAAGTTTAACCTAAAAATCACACACACAATGAAAATTTTTAAAACACTCTTAACACTTGTGGCATTTGTTTCCTTTACCGGAATGGATGCCCAAAAAATAAACGAACAGGTCGCCGAAAAAGTCATGGTGAAGAACTATAGCGTTGACTATGGGGACACGACGATTGACTATAGAATCAAGATCAAAAACGAGGAAAGCGGTTACGTGACTATGGAAAAGACCGACCTTTCTAAAAAAGAACAAGATCGGGTTGTAAATCCGGTTCATGTCAAGAAAGTGATCAGCATTGATAACGATGCCGATCCAAGTTATGATAACGTTCTAGAGGTGACCTATGTAACCAAAGAAGATGATCACTTTATGATCGACGAGACTGAAAACGGTTTCATTATTAAGATCGTTGGTAATCAACTCGATTATAATTTCTTGAAAAAGGAATATAACGTCACTAAAAAAGATGCAGACACATTTGAAGTTGTGGTGATGAAGGCCAAGTAATTGGTCATGCATAATTGTGAGAACCCTGGTACTTCGGTATCGGGGTTTTTTCTTTAATGGCACCAATCCATCTTTTTTAGTGATAATGTTTGCGGAAATTAAAAACTAAGCTATATTTGCAACCGCTAACTGCAAGGGCGCTTAGCTCAGTTGGTTCAGAGCACTTGGTTTACACCCAAGGGGTCGGGGGTTCGAATCCCTCAGCGCCCACTAAAAAGTCACCAGATAAAGGTGACTTTTTTTGTTCAAAACTATTAGAAATTTTATACTTTTAATTTACTTTAATGGGTCATTAACTCAGTTGGTTCAGAGTGTTACCTTGACAGGGTAGAAGTCACTGGTTCGAATCCAGTATGACCCACAAGCAGAATCCCAATGCGAATTGTATTGGGGTTTTTGGTTTCGGAAACTTTGAGTTCAGGGCTCAAAAAATGGAGAAATTGAAAATCTTAAATGGCGCGAAGGAGAACCATTATAATTGCTACAATACCTCAGCCACTACAAAAGTACTCCCTCCTACATAAATAAGATCGTTGGGAGAAGCATTTTCCAAAGCCGTTTTATAAGCTTGTTTCACCGAAGGAAATCGCTTCCCCAGTAAGCCAAATTCTTTCGCTTTCTCTTCCAAAACATCCACAGATAAAGCGCGCTCGATCTTGGGCTCACAAAAATAATAAATTGCCGATTTCGGAAATAATGGTAACAGCTGTTCCAGATTCTTATCGCTTACCATTCCCAAAACGACATGGAGTTGATCGAACGACGACTCCTCCAATTGCTTCAAAGTTTGTGTTAGCCCTTCCTTATTATGTGCCGTATCGCAGACCACCTTGGGTTGCTCTTGAAGCAGCTGCCAACGACCTAATAAACCAGTGTTTACAACTACATTTGATAAACCCTTTTCAATATTTGCTTCCGAAATATCCCAGCCTCGTTCTCGTAGTACACGAATAGCAACCACGGCCGTACGCTGATTCAATTTTTGATAATTGCCCTTTAGGTCCGAAGGATATAATGGAACCATTTCATCTTCTGCCATAATCAAAGAAGCCTCATGCTCCTTAGCAATACGAGCAAATAACGGTTTGGTTTCAGCTAGGGTCTCACCGATGATCACCGGAACTTTTGGTTTTATGATTCCAGCCTTTTCAATGGCAATTTCGGCTAGGGTGATTCCTAAAAACTGAGTGTGATCCAAACCAATGTTGGTGATCACCGAGACCTCGGGGGTAACAATATTCGTACTGTCCAATCTTCCTCCCAATCCCACTTCGATGACAGCGATGTCTACTTTTTCTTTTCGGAAATGATCGAAGGCCAATCCCACGGTCATTTCAAAAAAAGATAGCTTATTGGCTTCAAAAAATGCCCTGTGCTTTCTTACGAATCCAGAGACCGATCGCTTGGAGATCATTTCACCATTTATTTTGATCCGCTCCCTGAAATCTTTGAGATGCGGTGAGGTATACAGTCCTACTTTGTAGCCCTCTTCCTGTAACACTGAAGCCAGCATATGGCTGGTAGACCCCTTTCCATTGGTGCCCGCTACGTGTATACTCTTAAAGGCATTTTCGGGGTGACCCAGATGTTTGGCCAATAGCACGATATTAGATAGATCTGCCTTGTAGGCTGCCTTGCCTTGTCTTTGATACATGGGCAATTGGGCAAACAACCAGTCTGTAGTTTCAGAATAGGTGATGATTCTTGGGAATTAAATTACTTTATGATGATTTTCTTAGTCGTAGTCCCGGTTCCATTCGAGATCTTGAGATAATATATCCCTGACGCCCGATCGGAAACATCCAGCCTAATTTTATTTTCTTGGGAATAGGCCGTTTCAGAAACCAGACGTCCCATGGTATCAAACAGGCCAATCGTGAGCGCATCGTAAGTCGTCCCTAGTTCAATTGTGACCCAATCTGAAACAGGATTAGGATACACCACCGCCTTATTCAATACCTCATCTTCTATTCCCAGTTCTCCCGTATAGATCCTATAGGCTGATCGTCCATAGGTGGCTGCATATAAATACTCCTCGTCTAAATTCGACGGAGTATAAAACAAGTCCGTTACAACTACAGAAGGTAAATTTGATCCACGTGGTTCCCAAGAACCTCCTGGAAAATTCGTGCCGAGCACACCGATATCCGTTGCGAGATAAAGTCCCGTGTAATGACTAATTTCAATGTCATTTACTGGTATGTCCGGTAAGTTTGTTGAGATATCGATCCAGGTACCTCCCCGATCGCCACTGAAATATACATGCCCATTATCCTCACCATATCGATAACCCGATAAGGTCACATACACCTCCTCGGAGTTGAAGGGACTTGCTTTCACTTTGGTCACCCATCGGTTGGGCAAACCAGCTGACAAGTCGATCCAGTTAGAACCGCCATCGTCAGTTCGCCAAACATTTCCATCGTCAGTTCCAACATAGATCAAATTTGAATCCTCGATCGAAACATCAATAGAAATAATGGTTCCAAAACTTAAATTTCCTCCTCCGGGACCATTTGTAAGATCGGGACTGATCGCCGTCCAATTCCCGGCGGCGTTGGTCGTTTGATAAACTCGCTGAGTCCCGTAGTAAAGAATTTGAGAATCCTCAGGATCTATGGCTATTGGCGTATCCCAGTTATTTCGATCTGCTCCGCTTATCCCATTAGTAGCGTTCGAAAAAGAGGCTCCATCATTGGTGGATTTCCCCAGATTTCCGTTTTGGGACAAGGCATAGATGACATTGGTATTATCTGCATCGACCAAGGGTTGAAACCCATCTCCGCCATAGATTGCGTTCCAATCACCCGTACTACCTGTAGTGGTTCGAATGGTATTGTTATCCTGTGTCCCGCCATACAACTTGTTCACATTTTGAGGATCCCCGTAAAACCGATAGAATTGAGTGATAGGTAAGGTGTTATCCTTTACTGAAGAAGCTCCGTCATTTGTACTTTTATAAAATCCGCCATCGTTCCCCAATAACACTTCTCCCGTAACACTGGCATTGAATGCCAGCGCGTGCTGATCTACATGTACATTTGGGAAGGCCGTAGACCAATTGTTACCTCCGTCAGTTGACTTCTCAACAACAAAATCCACATTGTAAATGGTGTTTTCATCTGTAGGGTCCACATAGATCCCCCGGAACCACCAGTGAAAACCAACATTGGTCAACTGACTCGAATTTACCTCCGTCCAACTATCTCCCCCATTGGCAGTTCGGTATACCCCCTGTATACTCCCATTGGCATCGGCATAGCGCGCATATAGTACATCGGGATTAGATTGAGAAATATCAATACTTATTCTTCCTTTTTCTGAAGGGCTTGTGGGAAGTCCGGTGGTCATTTCGGTCCAGGTATCGCCCCCGTCTAACGAGCGGTGCAAACCGGAAGTGGCTCCTCCATAGTCCCTGAATTCGGGTCGGCGAACTCGCTCCCAGGTAGAGGCATATAAAATATCTCCATTGGTAGGATGCATGGCCATGTCGATCACACCGGTAATATCACTAACGAACAGCACTTGAAACCAGGTGGCTCCCCCATCGGTGGTACGAAAAACACCTCTATTGGTATCATCTCTAAAAAGTGGTCCCATCGCACCAACAAACACTATATTTTCATCATTTGGATCGATCACTATTTTACCAATGCTTCCAACATCCGGAAGCCCTTTAGTTTCCCAAGTCGCACCACCGTCCGCGCTTCGATAAATGCCATCTCCGTCATAGGCCAACGATCCTCCGCCCGCATTTACTTCTCCGGTTCCTACCCAAATAATATCGCTATCATTTTTCGAAATTTCCATGTCTCCAATGGATAGCATGGCTTGATCATCAAAAATGGGTGCCCAGGTGTTTCCGGCGTCCAGTGTTTTAAAGATCCCTCCTGAAGCGGCTCCTACATAATAGGTCTGTGCCTGATCGAATGGAATTTCAATATCGGTTACTCGTCCTCCAATATTCGTGGGACCTACAAATTCCCAAATCCCGCTAATGGATCTATTTTGTAATTGTTCGCGCCTCCATGCTGCTGCTTCCGCGTAGGCTTCGGTTCTAATTTCACCGGTGGGATACGCCCGCTGCATGAACATAAAATCATGGGGTGTTTCTTTTAAAATTAATTCTGAATTTTTTTCTGCTGAATTATTGGTGCAAGCCGCAAGAAGCAGGCTCAGGAAGCAAAGGGTGAGGAAGCGGGTCATAGCTCATATTTTTAGAACTTAAAGATACAGAAAATAGTACAAGAATCGCAGTACGATTTTAGGGGACACAATGGAATACTTGTATATTTGTTCCTACCTCACAAACAACACCCGAACCATTTGGTAAGAGGAATTATTTATATACTAATATCCACATTCGCCTTCGCCTGGATGAATTTGATGGCAAAGTATCTTTCCGACATGCACCCCTTGCAGGTAGTCTTTTTTAGAGCGCTGGGCACCTTTGCTTTTATATTTCCCTATATGATCCATAAACGAATTCCTATAATTGGGAAGCAGGTGCTTTGGCTTAGTATACGAGGGATTATTGGTTTTATTTCTTTAGCCATTTTCTTTATTGTCATTCAAAGAATTCCACTGGGTTCAGCGATTTCGATTCGATATAGCGGACCTGTATTTGCCGTTATTTTGGCGCTCCTGTTTCTGAAAGAAAAAGTGAAACTGTTACAATGGATAAGTCTCCTCGTGGCGATCGTTGGTGTATTCGTTTTAAAAGGTGCAGATCTTCGAATTGATAGTTTGAGCTTTATTCTTGCACTAACTTCGGCAGTTTTGGTGGGTGCTGTATTTACAATTATCAGGTATCTCGGCCCGAAAGAACATGCGCTTACTATTATTAATTATTTTATGGTAGTCTCTCTTATAGGAAGTTTGTTCTTTATTCAATATTGGCGAATGCCCATTGGAGAAGAATGGATCTGGGTAGGCACTATTGGAATATTTGGGTTGATAGGACAGGTATTTATGACTCGTGCCTTTCAGTTAGCGGAAACAAACATTATTGCACCTTTTAAATATATGGAGCTGGTATACGCCCTCTTGTTAGGATTGGTGTTTTTAAATGAAGAATACAGCTTCATTGCGCTTATTGGGATGACTCTTATCATCCTGGGAATGTTGTTGAATGTCTACTCCAAACAAAGAGGTGGTAAAGGATGATGTGTAGGAACGCCATCCTGTCATATAAATCGATTGCATTATTTAATTGGAAAGTGAGAAGTTATAAATGATCTTACCTATTTGTTTGGCCGGCGCTTTAGAATCTGAATTGAATCGGGTGGCCAAAGCCGCTCGTTTTGCCGGATCCAATAGACATTTCGAGTTGTTAGTGGTGCCGCGAACTCCGGGAGTAGCACTGATCACTCGTCCATTGCGGTCTACTTCAATGCTCACGACTACTTTACCGGCTTCATTACATTTCTGCTTTTCCTTGGCCTTGTTGGTGGCTTTTCTCCCACCTAACATATAGTTTCCATCGCCGTCGAGGCCTACACCGTTACCGTAGTAACTTTTGGCGTTGGGGTCTCCATTGGGATCGCCTTTGTCTCCTGCCCTATCGTCATCGCCTTCACTACCCTCTGCGGTACCATTGTTTTTTGGGCCATTGATAAGACTGGACAACGCATCTGTAGTCGATTTATCCGGTTTGGGTTCTATCTTTTTAGGCGGTTCCTTTTTGGGTGGGACTTTGACGGTCTCTTTTACCTCTTTCACCTTTTCTTCTTTTTTAATGACCGGAGCATCTTCGGTATCCTGAGTGACCACTTCTTCTTTGATCTCGGTTTTGGTCACAGGAACCGGCGGAGGGGTAGTTTCCCTGGGAGCGGTTTTAATGGGTTCGTTGGGTTGATTGTCCCCTTTTCCGAAATCGGTTGTACCAAAGTTAACAGCAATACCATCTTCCGGGGGTGGATCGAGGTATTTAAGTCCGAAAAAGAAAAACAGCACCAATATGATAACGTGCAAAATTATCGTGATGCGCATGCTCTTTCTTTTATGTTTGGTATCTACAAGACTCATTTTTTAGATGTGAGATTTTAGATATGAGATATTAGAGGCCAGTTATTACTATAACGTCTGTTGTACCTATTTTTATTGTATTGCAATAGTTATTCCAAAGGGGGTTTTCGCGTTAGGGATAGAGTAAGCTACCATGTAGCAACGAAAGCCCGACCCTAAATGGCATCTCGACTGCGCTCGATGTGACATTTAGGGGAACGCCCAAATAATCCGTTCGATCAATTAGGCCTCACCGCAAGTACTACCTTATAATTATTTTTATTGGCGATGTCCATCACGAACACAGCGTCTTCGATGGGGACTCCTTCTTCGGCACGCAGGATGATCGTGGGATCCTCCTGACCGGACAAGGCTGCCTTTAATTCTTTTGCAATACTGAATTCACTCACCCGCTCCTTATTAATATAGTAAGCACCATCCTTGGTGATACTCACTGATGCGTTTTGCTGATTGGTGGATTTTCCTTTTGCCTTTGGCAAAATGAGGTCCAGGGCATCCGGTGTAATCGCCGGGGAGGTGAGCAGAAAAAAGATGAGCAACAGAAAGACAATGTCTGTCATGGAACTCATACTAAATTCCGGGCTAACTTTATTTCGTCCTCGTAAATTCATTAGGCGGGCTCGTTTAGGAGGTCCAGAAAGTCTACGGCGGTGGCTTCCATCTGGTGTACTACTTTATCGGTTCGAACCACCAAATGATTGTATCCCATATAGGCAATAATACCAACGATCAATCCGGCGACCGTCGTAGTCATTGCCAAATAGATTCCTTCAGCCAGGGTGCCCATTTCGGCTTGGCCACTGCTGGTGGCCAATTGATGAAAGGCCAGTACCATCCCAATCACGGTACCCAGGAATCCAATCATGGGTGCCGCACCGGCAATGGTGGCAAGGATGCTCACATTTTTTTCGAGTTTGTAAACTTCGAGTCGGCCGGCATTTTCGATGGCCGTATTGATATCGTCCAAGGGACTTCCAATTCGGGAGATCCCTTTTTCGGTCAATCTGGAGACCGGACTATTTTGCTGGATACACAGCGACTTCGCTGCGGGAATGTTTCCGGAGGAAACGTGATCCTTGATCTGATTCATAAAATTACGATCCATTTTAGAGGCCGCTTTTATCGCGAACACACGTTCAAAATAGATGTAAACCGCTACAAAAAGCAAGCAGAAGAGGACGGCTATAATGACCTGACCTCCTACTCCACCGTTCATAAGGAGTTCCATGATGGAGATGGTCTTTTCGGTCGCTTCGGGCTCGAGGCCTTCCAAAGCTTCCTCAGTTCCATCTTGAAAAAAGATGTTCAGCATAAGAGTTTGTTATTTAGGTTAATTAACGAGTTAAGTTCTTAGAAATTGTGAGGGCTTAAAAAACATATTCCTTGAACAAGATGAATACCGCTGCTCCAGCAAGGAAGCCGATCAAAGCGAGCCATGCTACTTTTCTAAGGTACCAAATGAAGTCGATTCGCTCCATTCCCATTGCTGCCACACCCGCAGCAGATCCAATAATAAGCATACTTCCACCGGTTCCTGCGGCATAGGCTATGAAATGCCAAAGCGGCGTATCCATGGGTGCATCGTACATCCCAATGGAGGCGGCTACCAGCGGTACATTATCGATAATTGCAGAAAACACTCCCAATAACAACACCACTATGTCCTGATTAGGTATGGCGCTTTGTAATACTTCGGCGAGATAGCGCAGGGTTCCAACCGGGTCACCATTCTCTGCTACCCCATATACCAAACTCTCCAATCCGGCTACCGCCATTAAAATTCCGAGGAAGAAGAGGATGCTTGAGATCTCAATACGAGATAGCGCTTTATGAGCGGAATACAAATGACGCCGCTCTGTGCTAAAATCCTCTTCCGGATGGATATATTCTGAAACGAGCCAAACGACCCCTAAAGCGAGCATCATTCCCAAATAGGGAGGAAGATGTGTTAATACTTTGAATACAGGTACCGAAACGATCATTCCCAGTCCTAGAAAAAGCATGGTACGGCTGCTTAGCAATTTTTCAGCAACAACGTCTTCGGTAGTATCTACCTCAATATTTCCTTTGAAGGGTTTTAGGAATCCGGCCACCCAAAATGGTAGCACAAAACATGCTATCGAGGGCAGTACAACCCATTTTATTAAGCCCCCAGCAGACACTTTATTAGCGATCCACAGCATGGTTGTGGTCACATCTCCAATAGGTGACCATGCACCACCTGCATTGGCAGCAATCACTACCATGGCGGCAAACCAAAGTCGTTCATTTTTATTCTGAATTAGCTTTCGCAACAAGGTAACCAGTACAATGGTCGCCGTAAGATTGTCAATAATAGCCGAAAGGATAAAGGCCAATATTCCTATGATCCAAAGTAATTTTTTCTTGCTTTTGGTACGTACGGCTCCCTTGAGCACTTCGAAGCCACGATGCAAGTCGATGATCTCCACGATGGTCATCGCACCTATCAAAAAGATGAGAATTTCCGCAGTTTTACCGAGGTGATGTAATAATGTATTTTCGAAACCGTGATGGGCTTCTTCCCCACCACTCAAGAAACTAAAGACTCGTTCATGGGTATCGATCACATCAAACCAGCCTTTACTAAACCCAACAGCCAGAACCGCCCAGATCAAGGCGGCCATGATCAATGCCGGAACCGTTTTATCAAGTTTAAGTGGATGTTCCAGGGTGATCGATAAGTACCCAATGACAAAAATTAAAATGATAATTGATTCCATATTGGTCTGGTTAGTGAGGATTAAACAAGATTTTAAAAATAGAATAATTAAGCCACATAACCATAGAAAATTCGGTGATGACCAAATTTTTTATAGGAGTATGCTAAAATGTGATATGACCTGAAAGTATATTAGCTGTTAGATGAGTTGTTTTAGCGCCAGCTCAAATGCTGTCTTGCTAATATTAGTTTTCGAGTTTCTTGCGTTATATGTATCCTGGATCGCCTTCTTGATAGTCTGGGAGGTATCGTTAAAAATTGCGTCATCCGTCATTTGAACTTTCCGCTCCATAAAATAGGCAAAGACACGTGCCATTCCGCAGTTTGAAATAAAATCGGGGATTAGGCTCACCCGCTCATCGGTATACTCCATAATAGGGCCAAAGAATATTTCTTTATCCGCGAAAGGGACATTGGCTCCACAACTTATTACTTCCAATCCGGTCTCGATCATCGATGTGATCTGTTCCTTGGTGATCAATCGCGAAGCTGCACAGGGAGCAAAGATCTCCGTTTGCAGGGTCCAAATGCGCTCGTTCATTTCGTCGAATGGGATGATATTCTCCACTTTAAGATAGTTGCCTTTTTTCTGAAGGAACATCTCCTTGATCTCTTCAAGGCTGAAGCCGTCTTCATTAATGACTCCACCCAAACGATCGATGATCCCAACCACTTTGGCACCCATTTGCGCCAGGTAATAGGCCGCCGAGGCTCCTACATTTCCGAAGCCTTGCACGATGGCTCTTTTACCTTTAATATTTCCTCCGTAAATATCATAATAATGATGCACAGCTTCAGCGACTCCATAACCGGTGATCATATCGGCCACCGTATACTTTCTTGAAACGTCTGGCGAATAGGCTGTGTTTTCGATCACTTTGATCACGCCTTGCCGAAGCTGGCCAATGCGATTGATCTTATCGGCTTCGGTGGGAGTAAAATGGCCGTTGAACACGCCTTCCTGAGGGTGCCACACGCCGCTTTGCTCTGTAATGGGAATCACTTCATGAATTTCGTCAACATTCAGATCGCCTCCGGTTCCGTAGTACGCTTTGAGTAATGGAGAAACCGCTTTGTACCAACGTTCTAAGACCCCTTTTTTTCGTGGGTCGTGCGGATCGAAATTGATTCCCGACTTCGCCCCACCAATTGCGGGTCCTGAAACAGTAAATTTCACTTCCATGGTCTTGGCGAGTGAAAGTACCTCATTTTGATCCAGTCCGGGTCGCATACGGGTTCCTCCTCCCGCGGCGCCACCTCGAAGTGAATTAATGACCGTCCAGCCTTCGGCTTCGGTTTCGGGGTCATTCCAATGAAATACGATCTCAGGTTCCTTGTTTTCGTACTTACTAAGCAGTTCTTTCATTTTCATATGCTTCGGAATTAAAGGTGAAATACAGCCTTCACTTCGTGCCGTTTTGAAGACCGTTGCAAATATAGAAAAGTTGGAGTTGGTGTGAACTCATTTATGAGATTCTTTGAAGCCCTTTCCGAATGGAAAAATAAGCTTGAAATATCATTACGGAAGGAAAAACCTCTGATAGTGAGGTGCTCACAATCGACCATCTTTATTTTTTCAGTATTTTTACAAAAATATAGGGGAGTGCTTAAAAAAAATCTTGGAACATTTGACCGAGTCATACGACTGGTCATTGCAGTTATTATTGCTATTGCCTACCTAAGCGGTTGGCTACACGGCATTATAGGAACCATTCTATTGGTTCTGGCAGGAATTATTACCATTACCGGACTTATTGGTTGGTGCCCGATATACGCTCCTTTTGGATTGAATACCTGCAAGGTTAAAGAGATCAAAAAAAAGACACCTCAAGGGAGTAAGGTTCGCTCTTAGCCTTCTGCTTGCCTTAGCCTATAATTTGTAGACCTTTCCACTGCAATGATCTTGTCTAGCTCCCGTCACGCTTGACAGGCAATTTACCTCGTTACGTAATCGCAGTACTCCCAACAATCCAAAGATCAACGCTTCCTTGAATTCCAAAAGTTTATCCTCTGGAACCATTAGATTAAGTTTCTTCTGCTTTTTAATCCGCTCCAATAAAAAAGTATTGTGTGCTCCGCCACCGGTAATTAATATAGAACTCCCGGATTGAAACTGTGCAGCAATTTGTCGTGCTGCATGCTCGGTGAAAGTGTGTAATATATTGTTATCTGAAATGTTAGCAGCTTCAAGTAATGGCAATATTTCTTTCTGCACCCATTCGAGACCCAAGGACTTCGGCGGAGCTTCACTATAATATGATAACGCACTCAACTGATCCATTAATTTTTGATCTAAGCTTCCCGAAGCTGCCAGTTTTCCCTCATCATCGAAAGTGTGGCCTAACTTTTCGGCATAATAATTCAAAACAATATTTACCGGACAGATATCGTAGGCAATGCGTTTCTCCCTTTTCTCGAACGAAACATTCGCAAAGCCCCCCAGGTTTAAACAATAGTCGTAATCATTGAATAAGAGTCGGTCGCCAACGGGAACCAAAGGAGCTCCCTGACCTCCCAAAGCGACATCCTGCACTCGAAAATCGCATACAACCGATTGTCCCGAGTATTTTGCTATTTCCGGTAAATTCCCAATTTGAAGGGTCACGCCATCCTCGGGTCTATGCAAAATGGTATGCCCATGACTGCAAACGGCATCCAGATTGTTTATAGCATGAGTTTCAATAAAAAGAGCTATCGTTTCTCCCAAAAATTGGGTGTACTCTTCATTTAAGGTCTTTAGTTTTTCTTCGGAAAAATGAATCGCCTGCTGCAAGCGTGATTTCCATTTTTTCGGATATGGAATTGTCTCGGCAACACCTATCTCGAAACTCCAAAAATGATCTTCAGAAATAGAAAAAAAACATTCGGCCAGATCGATCCCGTCCAGCGAGGTTCCGCTCATGACGCCTAGCACTTTATAGCTGCACTTGCTCATTGACGTAAAGATAGTATAATAGTGTTGTAGTTGGGTAGTATGTTAGTTTGGTACTGTGGTCCAACTTCGCTGGCGTACTTCGCCGTAGTAGTACGGCTACGAAGGCTGAAAAGCTTCGGTGGGTAAATAGTGCATTAGTATTGTTGTTGTGTAGTTGTGTAGTGTTGGTTTACGATGGACTATTTACGATATGATATATTTTTACTTCATGTCGCGTGCCTCATGCCTCGTGCTACCAACTTCACCAAATTATATCAGTATGACAAGCCTGAAAATTTCCATCCTAAGTACTTAATAATCATATATTAGCAGAATTGAAGGGGATTATGTATTTTTAGTTGGACCATTAACATTATAAACTTTATATAAGGGGACAGGTTGAAGTTTCTATAGACTTTTCAACTTTAAAAATTCAACAATGGCAAAAAAAAGCACAATTGAATTTAGTAATGAAAGCGCACTATCACGCTTCTCTTTTCAAAACGTATCAGAAGCAATTTTTTGGCTTAACCTTCAGGGTGATATTATTTATGCCAACGATTCAGCTTCCAAAATGACGGGGTATTCCAAGAAGGAATTGACTCGCATGACCGTTACTGATATTAATACCGAAATAGGTTCGGACTTTTCAGAATTAGTACTAAAATTAAAAAACAAAAATCAATTTACGGTAGAAACGAAGCACAAACACAAGTCGGGCCACATATATAATGTAGAGATCTGTAGTCATTTCATAGCATTTGAAAAAAAGGAAATTATAATTTCTTTTGTGAAGAATATAGATGCACGAGTCGTAGCGGAAGAAAAATTAATCCAGGCCAATAGTCAATTAGAAATATTGCTTAAAGAAAGTGAAGAACGCTTTAGAGATCTGTTCGAAGAAGCTCCAATTGCCTATGTACATGAAGGGCTCGATTCGAAATTTATTAAAGCTAACAGGGCAGCCTTGAAAATCTTGGGAATGCGGCCTGATGAGGTGCTTTCCACTTATGGTAAATCACTCGTAGTAGATAGTCCGGAAAATCAGGCGCAGTTGAAAAAAGCCTTAGAATCAATTGGGCGCGGAACCGATACGAGCGGCATCGTATTGGAATTAAAGCGAAAAGATAATGGAAAATCTGTATGGATACAGTGGTGGTCGAAACCAGACGTTAGTGGAAAATTTACACGAACCATGTTTATTGACATCACCGACAAGGTAATGATTACACAGGAGAAAGATAATTTGCGAGCTGAAAATAGCTACTTGCAGGATGAAATAAAATTCACCCATAATTTTGAAGAAATTATAAGTAAAAGTAAGCTATTCCACAAGGTATTGCAACAGATCGAGCAAGTAGCTTCGACAGATGCCACGGTTTTAATTATAGGTGAAAGTGGAACCGGAAAAGAATTGCTCGCGAGGGCGGTTCACAATATTAGCAAACGAAACAAACGGGCACTCATAAAAATAAATTGTGCCAATTTACCCGCTAATTTGATTGAGAGCGAATTATTTGGTCACGAAAGAGGAGCCTTTACGGGTGCCATGGAAAAAAAGATTGGTCGATTTGAGTTGGCAGATAATGGAACTATTTTTTTAGATGAAATAGGCGAATTACCGGTAGCGTTGCAATCGAAGTTATTGCGAGTATTGCAAGAAGGCGAGTTTGAGCGGTTGGGTAATCCAAAAACGATAAAAGTAGATGTCCGGGTAATTGCCGCTACCAACCGCAATTTGAAAGAAGCTATAACTAAAAAAGAATTTAGAGAAGATCTGTATTATCGACTCAATGTATTTCAGATCTTGGCGCCGCCCCTTCGTGATCGCAAAGAAGATATTCCCTTATTAGTGCAACATTTTGTTAAGAAATATTCGGGCAAAATGGGGTGTGAAATAAAATCTATCCCTGATAAGATCTACACGGCTCTTATGAAATATGACTGGCCCGGTAATGTAAGGGAATTGGAAAACAAAGTTGAAAGAGCATTGATCTTAAACCGGGGTACTACCCTACAATATGGGGATTGGATTCCAAGAGATGACTTTAGTACTTCTGAAGCTGACCAACCACATTTGCTCAAATTGGATGAAGTGGAAAAGTCCCATATCATCGCAATCTTAAATAAAACGAAGTGGAAATTGAGCGGAACTAACGGCGCAGCAGAACTTCTGGGCATGAATCCAAATACCTTATATTCCAGAATGAAAAAACTGGGAATTGAAAAATGATCATCCCCTTTTTTTATCCTTTTCCACGAAATAGATTTCGAGATTGGTGATGAATATACTACCCATCGCTCTCTCAAAATAATCACTAGCTTTTTCACCTAATTTCGATTCAATAATTACATGCATTCCGTGCTTCATTTTTTCTGAAATTTGAATCGATTTTAGACAAGAATGACCTCTTTCCAGCTACAATTTTTCTTGATATTTCGTGATTTTCTTGACATTTCATGAGCCTAAAGAACCCAGCTCAAATCACTAAAAATTTTTTAGATCGGCTTAGACCTTTACTGTCTTGACTTCCCGAGGTAACATACTGAAAATAAAAAAATTGGCACCAATATTGGCTACAGGAAATTGGCAAAACACCATTAAAAGCAATTGAAAACAGCAAAGGTGTTTTGTTGTTAATCAGTAGTCGATATATATATTTTTTACGTGGCAAGCTGTTCAGAATCGAGCCGGCAAAGATCTGAGATACTTTCCAAAATGTTGATTGTTGATTATCCATTTAAATCCATGAGCGAATAATAGTGTTCTCTCATCAGCTAATCAAAATTAAACATCATGAAAAAATTAACAACACTCATTTTCGTTTTCTGTATTCTGTCGTCATTTAACTTCAAGAATACACCTGAACGAACAAAGCTAACAGGCTTTCTTTACACCACAACCAATGGGGAAGGAATGAACCAGGTGATAAAACTAGATCGATACAGTGATGGAAGCCTGGACAATGAAACTGCCTATAGTACAAATAGTAAGGGCGGCGCCAACACCGCAGCCGGTGGTGACGCTAAGGGCGATTTCGATGCTCAAAACGCCATACAGATTATTGGCAACTATTTATTAAATGTAAATGCAGGTGGAAATACCATTTCGATATTTGCTATCAACAAATCAAACGGTAATTTAAGGTTCAAAAGGAATGTAAATTCCGGAGGAGAAAGACCCGTAAGTATTGCTTATACAAAAAAGAAGGGAAGCAGAAATTCTTTTTGGGTAGTTGTTGGCAACCAATGGAATAACCCGAATGTCCAAAAAGATGGAGCCAACATTGAGCGCTATCCAAACGATGCCTTTCATGCAGCAGATCTTACCCGTCCTCATGATTCGGACGCTGTACGAAACATTGCATTATTCAGTTTTAATGCTTCTACTGGAAAGCTTACTCAAGAACGAGTTTTAGATACCTATGTTCGAGCAAACGGAGGGCCAACCTGTGTATCATTCAGCGATGACGGAACGAAGTTAGCCGTTTCAACTTGGGGAATAACTCATTTTTCAACCGAAGTTACTTCCTTAGAAGAGCAACGACCCAGTCGTCTCTATGTCTATGATTTTCAAAACGGATCAATCTCAGGTGAGCGATATTTTGAAGAAGATGGAATCGCAGGAAGCATAGGTTTTAATTGGGCGAAGGGGAATAATTCCATCATGCACGTTTCAAACTTCAACTTAGTTCCCGCTAAAAGAAATTTTAGTCTTACTGTACTAAAAGATACTGGTAGTTCGGTTGCAAAAGTTGGAAATTTTAATACTGCAAGTCTTGGTGATATCGACGAAGCCTGTTGGACACTCTTGAACCCTGCTGGTGATAAATTGTATGTTGCCAGTTTCGGAGCAAACGTTATTTCTTCGTTCAATGTACATCGTTCCGGAAATATAGCATCTAACATTGGGGCAACTGCTAGGGGAGATAACTCACCTGCGGGTGATACAAAGGATATGTATATCTCGTCAGATAACAAATATCTTTATACGTTAGGGGCATTTCAGTCCTTCTCCATTAACCGATTTGATATTTCCCCTTCCGGTGATCTGGTCTATCGGGCTCAAGTTCCATTAACAACGACCAAAGCATCTATTGGCCAGGCTGGCACCTACAATTTTCTAGGATTAGCCGGATATGACCTATAGCAGCTTCAACTTTTCCTACTTAGCCTTGGAACTAATTTATTAATAATTTAAAATTTATTCAGATGAAAAATATAGCAAAATTAATCTTGATCGTAGTTTTTAGTTTAGGACTAGCATCTTGCGAAGAAAGAAAATCTCAGGAGGTCGCAACCATTGATTCTCCTGTAGAAGAAGTGAAATTTAATTCTCATTTGTATACGCAAACCAATGAGACTAATAACGCCGTTATTCATTATTCAAGAAATGCGAATGGGACCCTAACCGAAGTAGAACGCGTAAAGACAAATGGCAAGGGAACCAATGGTTTTAAAGCCACTACCGGTGAAACATCGGCTCCGGATCCTTTGTTGAGCGCGAACTCCGTAATATTGAGCGCTGATCACCAAATGCTATTCGTAGCCAATTCGGGAAATAACACCGTTTCAATATTCAAAGTAGGTAAGAATGGAAAACTTACATTGAAGGATAATAAATTATCCGGTGAAAATTCAAGCCTGAATTCATTGTCTTACAATGATAAGTCGGGTGTACTCTATGCACTCCATTCTTTTGGGCCAAACCATGTTAGTATGCTCAAAGTTGGGCAGGATATGAAACTAACTCCTATGGACCATAGATATACTATTAATACGGAAATCGATACGGACCGAATTCCAACGCAAATTATCATGTCCCCGGATGGTAAGTTTGTTTTGGTTGATGTGCTATTAAATGCACGTCCTGTAGCCGGTGAAAGTGGACCTATTCTGGATCCATCCAATGTGGATACGGCCGATGGTGTAGTGGTTTTTCCAGTCAACGGAAATGGTACTTTGGGAAGCGCAATAATTAATGACTCGGGCACACCCACACCATTCTCATTGAACTTTCTACATGGAAGTGACAATATGTTTATTAACACATTTGCCGCAGGTAACGGAGCTGGGCTGTCTAAATTGGGATCCGACGGCAAAATTACCAATCTTATGTTAAGCACGGTTAGTTTAGAACAGGCTCCCAACGGGCCATCGGAAACTTGCTGGGTTGCGATTGATGCGGATAATAAGTATGCCTACGCAGCAAATTTCGGTCTGGGTACAATTACAAGTTTCGAAATAGGAACGTCAGGATTACGTATTAAAAGGGATAAAATGGCTAAGGTCGAAGGAACAACAGGTTTCCGGGCACTTGCAGGAATCCCAACTAGTGGTCCAGCCGATAACTGGATGAGCAAGGACGATTTCTTCTATCAAATTTATGGAGCGGCAGGTCTTCTCGTGGCTTTTAAAGCCAAGAATGGCGACTTAACAGAAGTTGGAAGATATCCTATCCCCGTTCATAGCCCTCAAGGTATGGCAGGATTCTAAGGAGCAATATTCGCCCTCGCCAATAAATCAAGATCAACGGGGGCGACTATTACATCAATCAGAACGGATAGCGTTAATTTCTAGTACGCACCCATATAAATTACTTTTTCAAAATTTCTCTGAACGCAATTCAATGACGCGACCACCTGTCTTGAATGAATATCATCCGGACGGCGTAGGCTAGTAAACGATGCCTTTTTATAAGCTAATTGGCCATTACATGATCGCATTTAACTCAATAGTAGAACAGGTCTAAAAGACTATGGAAGATGACCATAATAATAGAAACAAAGGATTTCAATCAACAACTCTTGAACGACGATGGTTTAAAGATTGTAAGGTTTTGTGCAGAATGGAGTGGTCCGTGCCACATCATGAAGCCCATTTATAATGAGATGTTCGAATTGTATAAAAATTCAGCTTCATTTTACGAAATTGATATAGATACGGTTCCGCTGCTAAAAACCGAACTGGGAATTACCGAATTACCTACCATCTTATTCTTTCAAAAAGGAGCAATTATCGATTTTATAATTGGTTTAATTTCAAGAGAATCACTCATTGAAAAATTGGAAATGCTGACCAAAGAATAGTGACAGATCCCTTTGCTTCAGAAAAAACAAATCATGAAAACTACATCTATAACCTACCAAGTGTTCGTATTGTTCCTTCTCTTTCAAGCGGTATTCCTTTCTGCTCAAAACGAAACTACTTTTAACGAGCCGAAATATGAATCGAACTTAGTTGGTGAACTTTCATTATCTGGAAGTGCAGACGTGTATTTTCACAACGCCATTGGCACCATTGAGGATGCACCTCACACCTCATTTGCGAACTTACCGGGCTTTAGCCTTGGCATGATCAATTTAATTCTTTCCTATAAAAGTAATAAGACTGGCATTGTTGCGGACATGGTATACGGGCCCCGTGGCGAGGATGCTGTTTTTAAAGCTTCCCATTTCAATAAATCGGCAGGAAATGGATCAGCACGCATTGTGAACCAATTATATGTTTACTATAAATTTTCTGACGATTTTACACTAAACCTAGGGCAGTTCAACACATTTTTGGGCTATGAAGTTATTTCGCCAATACCTAATTTTCATTATTCTACTTCTTATTTATTCTCATACGGTCCCTTTAGTCATACAGGGCTTCGGGCCGACTTTACTTTAGGTAGTGGCTGGTTGGCCAAAGTGGCGGTGATGAACCCAACCGATTTCACCGCTTACAATCCCTTCGAGACCTACACGCTGGGTGCACAAATTGGTTTTGAGAAAGACGACGGCAGTATCTACCTGAACGTTACCACAGGCGATCAGGACGGAAGAATAAAAAAGACGGACTCGATCAACAGTATTTCAACGGGAAAAACTTTACAAGTTGACCTCACCGCAGGGATAGATCTATCGAAAAAATATTACTTGGGGGTCAATGCTTCTTATCAGGGCATTCAGTCCGGTGAAGTGAGCACGCCAGATGGAATCACTAATTATACAAGCGACACCTATGGTTTTTATGGGGTTGTGGTATACCATAAATATGCCGTTAGTGAGACTTTAGCTGTGGGTCTGCGAGCAGAACTATTTAACGAATTCGAAGGCGGAGTGGGTGCAATTGGTGGGTATAATGAGGAAGGAGACAGTAACATCACAGAAATTACTCTTTCGGCAAATTACACGGATGGTGGTTTTCGGGTCATTCCTGAAATTCGCATGGATAGTGGATCTGAAAGGACATTTACTCGAAGTTCAAATGGACCTGCGTTGAATACAATGATGAGTTTTAATATCGCGGTAGTTTATACCATACCCTCCATAAGTTACAAGATCCACGCGAAAAATTAAAAGTCGTTTATCTAAACCTACAAACTTCACGCTTCGTGCCTCGTGCCTCGTGCCTCGTGCCACGTGCCACGTGCCACGTGCTACCAACATAACCAAATTAATCCACCACAATTCATTGAAAATTAACCTCAAAAATCTATCTTTGCACACCGTTACGAAAACGTTTTAGAAAAAGTACAGTACTATGGATTTCAGTCTTTCCGAAGAACACCAAATGATCCGCGACGCCGCTCGCGATTTTGCAAGAACCGAACTACTTCCGGGCGTTGTCGAACGGGATAATAAACAGGAATTTCCCACCGAGCAGGTTAAAAAAATGGCCGAACTTGGGTTCTTAGGGATGATGGTGGATCCGCAATATGGTGGCGGAGGAATGGACACGATGTCCTATGTGTTGGCAGTAGAAGAACTAAGTAAGATCGATGCATCTGCATCGGTGATCGTATCGGTGAATAACTCCTTGGTGTGCTACGGGCTGCAAGCCTTTGGGACCGAAGATCAGAAACAAAAATACCTTACCAAACTAGCAACCGGTGAGTCGATTGGTGCCTTTTGTTTGAGTGAACCGGAAGCTGGAAGTGATGCCACTTCTCAAAAAACAACGGCCATTGATATGGGCGATCACTACCTCCTTAACGGAACCAAAAACTGGATCACCAACGGTGGTACAGCAGACTATCATTTGGTCATTGCGCAAACCGATAAAGAGAAAAAACACCATGGAATCAATGCATTTATCGTTGAAAAAAGTTGGGATGGTTTTGAAGTAGGACCCAAAGAAGATAAATTGGGGATCAGGGGAAGCGACACCCACTCCCTCAACTTTAACGACGTAAAAGTTCCGAAAGAAAATAGAATTGGCGAAGACGGATTCGGATTCAAATTTGCCATGAAAACGCTGTCCGGAGGTCGGATTGGGATTGCCGCACAAGCTCTGGGAATTGCCGCCGGAGCCTACGAAATGGCGCGCGACTATTCTAAAATTCGCAAATCCTTTGGAACAGAGATCTGCAACCACCAGGCAATCGCGTTTAAGTTGGCCGATATGCATACCGAGATCGAGGCCGCCCGCCATTTGGTAATGAAAGCTGCCTGGGACAAGGATCAAGGCAAAAACTATGATATGAGTAGCGCCATGGCCAAATTGTATGCGAGTCGGGTGGCGATGGAAACCACCGTCGAAGCCGTACAGATCCATGGCGGAAATGGTTTCGTGAAGGAGTACCATGTGGAACGCCTCATGCGCGACGCCAAGATCACTCAGATCTACGAAGGCACCAGTGAAATTCAAAAGATCGTTATTTCAAGAGGACTGCTTAAAGACTAGTTTTTCTTTATATTTTTGGGCGAGTCACTCTCGCGGGTTCGATCGACGATCCAACACAGATCCATCACACGCGTAATCAACAAAATAATCCCTGTGATATCGTGCAGTTGTAACGATTTTGGCCACATTCAGACTAATAAACTGAACTTTTCGATTCGCAAGGTCTAAATTTCGGAAAATCGGTTTCCCAACTCGATTTTTTTACCGAAATTGAAACTCCAATATTTTCACCGTTTAATAACCATAAAAATAGCCATACCTATGTCCGATGATTTTGATTTACTAGAAACAGATGACTCCTCCTCCAAGCAAGAACAAGTAGAAGTAAATTGGGGAAAGTCCATAGACCAAATGAAGTCAAAACTGGCGCAGGAGGAAGACCCTGAAATGCGTCAAAAAATCTTGAATGCCACCCTGGACGATGTCGTTGGCATGGCCGAAAAAGATCGAACTTCCCTGCTCGATGCCATTAAGGACCTCACCGATTATCAAGATGAAGTTGGGATCATATTCGAAAAGTTTTCAACTTTAAATCCGGCTGAGCAAAAAGTAATTGATGATGCACAAAAAGGATTGGACCGAGCGCGACTGGAATTGGAAGATGCAGAAAAGGTCAAGGACAGCTGGTGGAACAACCTGTGGGGCCGAAAATCTAAGATCAAAAAGCGACAAGCGGAGCTCGAGGAAGCGCAGAAGGTACGGGATGGAGCAGACATGAAGGCAAAGGCCATGTTCCAGGAGCGTATTGAAACCGCCGACATACAAACACTCTTAAATGAGCTCTCTTATAAAAGTCAGGCGGCCGTTACCCGTTTGAAAAACCGGGAGGTAGAGATCAAGGAAGTGGAAGATAAATTGCAGGTCGCCATTGTGGAGGCAAGTAAGAACCACACTAAGGCACTCGAAAAGAAAACCGAAACCGAAGAAAAGCTCGAAGAACAATACGCCCTTTTGAAACAAGCGCGACAGGCACTGGAAGAGATATCCGATAAGCAATCGACAGATTATAGTGAGGCCATCGGAAAGATCACTGAGATCGAACAGAAGGTGGAAGAACTGGAAGGCCTTAAAAATGCATACACTACCCTAGCGGCAAGTAAAGACAGTTTCGTACATAAACACAACCTTACCATTAAGGTATTGACCTCGTTGCGCAGCAACTTGCAAACCCATCGTGCTAAGCTTAAAAGTGACACCGACGAGCGTTTGAAATATTACGATGGATATGTGGTTGCCCTCAAGGCAAGAACCGATCAGGAATTTGCCGCCATTTTGGAACACCTGGGTGTAAAAACCGATGAGCATATTGGTCAGACGTTGGCGTCCATGCATTCGGCTAGTGCTAAAGCCCGTCAGGAGATGATGGATAATATTCCGGTGCACGAAAAAGTAATGCAGGGAGTCTATAGCAGTTATGCAGAGGCATTGCAGGAAATTAGGGAAAAAGACGGTGAAATTCAGAAGAACTTCGCAGACCGATACGGTATCGATATGAAAGAGATCTTTGAGGAGTACTATGCCGATAAAGGCGATGCGCCTGCCGGAGATCCTTCAGAAACACCCGATGATCCTGCCCCAGCTGGTGGAGGAGATGACGATCTATTGGGTTAAAATTTATGTCGCCCAATTAACTGAATTAATCTTTGTCCGTTCGAGCATTGTTGAGACATAAAACACAGTTTTAGATCGAAAACAGCAAACGAAGTTTGTCGAGAACTCAAAGCAGGGTCTCCATTAGTAGGTCTCGACTGCGCTCGACCAGACATACTATTCGGCTCATAAAAACTCTTAGTCAAAAGTACCATTCATGTCCATTAACCAAATCGTCACACCTTTAGATAGCGCTGTCCTTGAAAACAAGGAGCAGTACTCCGTGTACTTCAAGATCGTGAAGCATGCCTTTGGGGAGATGGTAAAGAACATGGAGGCGTATGACGTTTGCAATACCTTAGAACTTTCTTTCTTTAAACAGTATTGTGAACTGCTCATGTATTCCCTGGAGGCCTTTCGGGTAAAGTATTTGTTTGATGATGAAGAGAAAATGCGCATTGATCTTACCGAATCGGGTTTTCCCAATTATCTCGAATTTCGATACCTCATCAATGACCTCGCACTAAGAGGTGAGCACATCAGTAAACTTCCCGATCCGAACGCTTTGAAGGAAGAGTTTTTGGAAACATTGTTGAAACATAAAGAACCCATTTCCAAACGGAGATTGGAACAGGCGGGCTCGATCGTGTATTACACTTCAGTAGAAAAAAATCATATTTTTAAACGCTTCGTTCAGGGAAAGATCATCAAGATCGAAAATTCCAAAGACACCCCTTTCCTTGTAAGTTGGTCATTTTATGATATTTCTATGAACCGACCCTTCATTTGTTTTATGTATTTCGACCTGCATAAAACGAGCGTTGCGGATTATACGGAAGAAATTTACGACGTCCTTGAACGAGTAGCAGACAGAGATATGAGTTTGGACATGATGGCGTACGCCATCGACAAAAAATTGCCGAAACTATTGCCTAAAAAACTTCGGAAGATCGACTTAGGGCCTTTACACAATGTCTTTGCCAAAGACGAATTGGAAATCACCCATGTTATTTTGGAAGGGATCATAAAGAAAACATTAAAACTATCGGCTTGCGCCGTCTCTCTTTCTATCGATGAGATCATCTCTACGGGGACTTTTAGTGAGGGTAGCTTTTTTAACAAGCAGGAATTGCAAGTTTGGGAAAGCCGAAAGCCCGAAAAATATGTTTTTACCTCGCACAGAGTGATGCAAATGCTGTATGATAAGATCCCGGAAAGTATCAACACCCTGACTAAAGAACCCATCGAAATACCTGAATTAAAACTTTAATATGGAGCACAACACTACATTTCCTATAAAAATTTCGGAGCTGGCCGCACTCCGGGACGAAGCCACATCCTACCTCAAAGGAGTACAATGGGACCAGGGTCTCAAGGCGAAGAACCGGGACAAAAACCAAAAGGACGAATCCATTCTGCTGTATTTATCGAAGGCAAATGGAACGGCTACTTCGGAAGTGGTATCGGTATCTAAGTCGGTGTTGCAACTAAAAAAACGCCTCCTCCCGGACTCGGTCGCGATTCCACTGCATTTAAATGAAGCCCTCTATGCCTTACAGGAGGGTCTCACTATGGGGATCTGGCTCAAGGATAGTTATTCGGACGGCTCAGGATTGACGAGTTTGAACGAGCGTAAATCTAGCTTGGATAGTGGACAGCGACGAGAATTCGATTCGAAACAGCATACGGCGACCGCTTTTATGCTCTTCGGAATTTCCTGTAGGATTTTATTTGATCTGAAGCCAAAGGCTTCGGATGACCTTTCGGTCATGAAAAATAAATTTGCCGGCTTGCCTGAGCTTTCGTTTATGTCTCCGCTCAAAGGGATCTCCTGCGTATTATTTTACTACGATACCTACCTGAATCATCCGGAGATCATTACCAAGGATAAGGACATGCTCGATTTTACGGTGGTTTTCTTTGAAGCGGTGATCGCCGAGATCCAGTTGCGCTTGGGCTCTTTGGAATACACCGAAACTATCACAGACCGAACCTTCAAACTGGAGAACAGTGAGTTTGCGGTTTCGGGTTGGGAGAATGTATTTGAGGGGACGGCAAAGAGCGTTGAATTCAATAAAATTCAGTTTGAAGAAATTGTCGGGAACCGCGATGCCAAACACTTTGCGCGTAGATTGACCGAACGATTGATGAGCTACGATTTTGCCACCAAGAAAAATCCATTTCAGGAATTGGGTGGATTTATGCCGGTGTTCATGGGCTACGGAATTCCCGGAACGGGAAAAAGTATGTTGATCGCGGCCATTGCCACTAGATTGAAGAAGCATTGCGACGAACTTGACATTCCATTTTTGTTTCATCCCATGCCGGATACGCTTATCTCTACCTTTCAAGGGGGTTCTGCTGAAAAAATGGTGCAATGGATGAAGCCGTTGCAGGATCCCACAAAATTGATCTTTGCTCCTATCGATGACGCAGAAAATAATCTGCAGGAGCGTACGGCTCAAGGAGTTTCGGCAGGGGTAAAAGAAGTCATTGGTGTGTTCTTACGTTATACCGAAGGAGCCTACGCGGTGAACTATGGTAACAGCTCCATAGGTCTGTTTACCAACCTTCCCGAAATGCTGGACAAGGCAGTTATTTCCAGGGTACAAGCCCGTTTTAAAATTGATGGGGCCCGCACGATTCCCGACTTTGTCGATCAGGATTATATTTGGTGGAACAAGTTGGAAAAAACCATGCCGGGGTTTGTGAATATGAAGGATCCCAAGGATTACGAGTACCTGAGTGCACAAAGTTTGGCTAAAAATTTAGGAGAGATATTGGAGCATGCAGAAAAACCTTCCGAAGAAAGAGTTTTGGAGATATATGAAAAATCGGAAGCCAAACACAAGGATACGGAGCATCTTTTTTATGCCGAATTGTATAAGAATATTCAAAAGGAATTCGCTTTTTTCTCGTCTCGGGATCTCAGGAATATTCAAAGTTCGGTTTCGTTGCGACTCACCGACTTTGATCTCCCGAAGGACTGGTACGACGATTCCGAAGTATACTTCAAACAAGATTATGACACAAAATATGGCATGCTACAGGAGTTGATGAAAACCAATATGAAAGGCCTCAACTTTAGCGACATTCGCCGGCAGGAAGTGGTACGGTATCTCGATAATGTGGCAACGATCGCCGACACCGATTTCAAACGGAAAGTTGATCAACGTGTTCATGATTTAAATATTCAAAAAGAAGCGCGAAAGCAATTTGAGGAGGACGATTAGTTAAGTCGGAAACTTAAAAGATACCCACCTACGTGGGTAATGTTATGGAAAAACTAAAAGAAGCAGGTTTAATTGGTGGAGCTTTGGTGCCGGTATCGGGATCATTGGCAGACCGCTATAATGGCTGCTTAGCAATGTTAGGGGTGAAACCCACAAAGCTTAAAAGTTTTTCAGTGGATGGAATGGGTTGGAGTCCGGAGATTTCAGAAGAAAAAAAGGAGCCCTACTATTTGAATATAGGAGAGGCCAACAGTAACGCTATCATTATCACACCGACGCAAAAAGGAAAACCCGTTCACATGCCGTTTCACAGTTTCGATCGGGATATCATGACGGCGATCTTTGCGGCCTACGAACCGGAAATACGTGATATAACAAAGGCAGCGGCGCTGTGTGTGCATTTGGATCAGGACATTGATGCGTATTACGAACCTTTGGACTTGTTGCGGTTCAAAAAAATATCGGTTAGTTTCAAATTGCTGAACGGATTGGATGAAAAACAAAAGGAACAACTGGAATTGATCGAATTATTCCAAGAGGGAAACAATTTTATCGATCGAGGAATTCACAAACAATTGCTCGAAAGCGCAAAGAGTTATGGAGATCTTCGTCACCGTAAATTGGAGTTAGAGCCTATCTCCTTACCTATAAAATCGTTTTATACCAAGGCGTTTGGCGGCATTTTCATACTTAGAGATTTCAGTAATGTGATCATGGTCTTTGAAGAAATGGAGGTTTTCAAAAAAGCAACCAAAGATACTGCCCACGACGTATCCTTGTATCATATTAGTCACAACGAATTGACCGCAGCTCTAGTAAACCTAAAAGCAACCCAATTTGATATCAAGAAGGTATCAAAGACCCAACGTTTTGAACGTATCAAGAAGCATTGGTTCGTTCAGCATTTGAACGCCATTGAACATCCGCTTCATGAAGTGTTGGACAGTCCGTTTCTATTTAAAAAATATCTAAACGGTTTGGACAAAGAAACACAGAAAAAGATCATGAGTGTGGAATTGTATAACCAGCGTAAGATCGTGGAGCGCGACCTAAATATGGAAGAAGTGGTGGATCTCCATTATATCAAATCTCTGTTGGAACCCTTTCCTAAATTGGAAGAAGAACCTAAGGAATTGATCTGGCTTTTGTTGACGAAGATCGCCCCAACGGACCCATTGCATTTATATTGGTATGATAAAGAACAATTTTACAAGGCGTACAAGGACTGGAAGCAGTCGTATAAGGAATGGGTAATAAATTGTATCTTAGAAAATAATGAAAAAAGCAGCCTATGATCACACTTGAAATCATTGTATTTATCGTTGCTATTCTCTTCGGAATTGTAATTTATGTACGCGAATCGAAGCGCAACAAATTGTATCGATTCTTTAACAAATTGATGCATGCCAAAGACCTCCAAATGGCCCCGGAGAATCCTAAGGGATTTGTCTACCAGCAGCCATTTTTAATGCGATTGGTGTGGGTAGCTCTGTTGTTTTTAGTGACTGCCATTATCGTAGCATTTGTGACACCATTTGATGGTTTCTATATCCAGTATTTTGCATCAGCCATTGTTGGTACATTGATAGGCACTTATATTGCCTCCGCCTTTTTTGCGACTGCAAAAGGACTTAAGAAAGAGAACCTTAAATCGGCTATCGAAAAAGGCAAGGATTATGTGGAAGAACTCGTAGAGGGCGACCAAACCACCATTGAGGTAGAAGCCACTGAGGTTCCTGAAAAGCTGGAAGCAAAACCCGATGATCCTCCTAAAAAAAGTGCTCGGGACCGATTAAAAGACAAGGGGATGATTAATTGATTGTTGATTGTTGATTGTTGATTGTTGATTGTTGTAAAAAATTAAAAAGTAGTAACATGATCAAAAGGTATTGGCGTAAAGGCAGAAAACAGAAGGTGCTTTCCATTTTAGGATGGTTAGTGCTTCTCATTTTGTTGTTTGTACTTCGGGATGATTATCAGCCGGCTTTATTATTTCTTCGGAAATTTATCTTTCTCATTTTAGTTGCCATTCTCTTTTTGGTGTTTACCTTATCTAGGTTTAGAAATGCTCCCAGCACCGGAAAACGATTACTCATTCTTGTAGGGATCATTGCTTTCTTTGCTACGGGCTGGTATTTTGGAGCCAAGCTTCAGTTGTATCAATTTATGCAGAGCTATAATATTTTTACCGACCTGAACAAGGTCGAAATACATGAATTGCCACTTACTCAGAATGAACGGATCCAACCTTTCAATAACATTGTCACCATGGCGTACGAGTCAATTGGTGAAACCCAGGAGGTTTCTCTTCCACAGTTGGTGCGGGTAGATTCAAGTAACCAGTGGACCATGGCGGTGCAACCTTCCAAGGAATATACTTTTCAACGACTTAACGATAATATTGAAGAGATCTTTGCTGTGGAAAGCACCTCACCATTTCCTCGCTTTTCGGGGGACAATCGAAAGCCGGTGACCTTCTCCATTGGCGAATCCCTGGCTTTTAGTCGCAATACCTATAATGCTGTCGTCCAGCGGTTCGATTTTTTTAAACTGTTTACACATGAGCCAAGCGATGTATTTTTTATGAAGGATGATTCGGGGAAGTGGGTTCAGGTGGTAAGTCTCATTAAATGGAAAGGCTTCTTTTTTCCCTATCCCACCTACGGCGGGGTAATGGTTATTGATCCGGGGGAGCATAGTACCAAGGATTATTTCGAGCGTATTCTTATTGGAAAAGGAACCTATGTATCTCCTTCAGAAACACAAAACCACCCCTTCTTAACCCGTCAAAATACATTGGCTGAGGAAGTATCAAGATTACAAGCCCAATCCTTACAATTCCTAGGCGGCTTTACAGATCCCCTTCCATGGAACATGCAGACCGCCGTTAAGATCCCGGATCTCATCGATGATGAGAATCAGCAACCATTTGTAACCGATTTCAATTTCGATACCATGTCTGTGGACACTTACAGTGGCTTGTATCACTGGTTTGGTTTGGAGCCGGTTGGTGAAGAACGAACCAGTTTGTCGTTTAGCGTGATGATCCCGGCCGATGGCACGGACAAATTGCTCTACTACAACCACGCGGCTAAAAAAGAAGGGCTAGCCGGAGTTTCCGCTATGCCCTTGAAAGTAGTTGAATCCAGGAAAGAGTATGATTGGAGTGTCAACAAACCTGTGGAATTTAGACCCTACGTAAAAGAAATTGCAGGCAAGAAGCGCCTATTTGTATTGAGCACCGTAGCGGCAAAAAGAGATGACAGCAAAAAATTTGATGGTGCCGCTACACCTGATCTCGCCTTGATCGATTGCGAATACCGCGATGTGATCTGGATAGACGCCAAGCATCCCTCTCAATGGGAGGACACCATTCTCAAGCAAATGGGAGAGACGTGGAAGGCCGAGGAAGGACTGAAAGATGAGGATATTTGGCCCAATCGGGATGAGATTGATGTACTGCCTGTTATCGTCACAGACACCCTACAATTAATCACGGATACCTTGTCTAGTAATTAATACAAGGCTCCCTCCCTTCTAAGGTAGGGTTGGGTGCGAAACTTGAAGGTTTTCCTACAGAACAATGAATCTCAGCATCTCCCCTAATTCCCCTCTTCCAAGAGGGACATCAATATAAGAGTGAGCCTACAAAAAGAAATTCCACACCAACCCAAAGCGAATCACCCCATCGCGATACGGGTAGCCCGGTGCGGCAAAATGTGAGTTGGTACTGCTAAACAATTGGTTGATATGTTCGTATTTTACATAAATGCGAGTCTGCCTGATCTTGGCGTTAAAAAATAGATCCACCATAGGAAATCCTCCCAATTCTGTTCCGTTTTGAACGTAGAATTCGGCTAACACAGGATCGTAGCCATTCATGGTATAGGACGTAAAATATCGAAAGGTCACTCCTGTCTGTAAAAACATGGCTTTTTTAAACCACTCATCCTGGTAATAGAGTGATTGACGAGTTACAATTTGTGGTACATTAAACACCTCTTCTCCGTTGAGTGCCTGCTGAAATAGCACCGTGTTCATTAAGGCAAATTTCTTGTATGTAATCTCACGTTCCGCCTTCACTTTTAAGTAATCTACCCTATCCGTTGCCTGATGGGGTGTTGGGGTGCTGTCATTGGCCTTGATGGCAAAATAGGCGTAATCATCAATGCCCGTGTAGCTAACTGAAGCGTCCAGTAATTTTTTCGACTTCAGTTTAAATTCTAATTCTTGTGTTTTGACATTGTTGAAATTAGTCTGCCAGTTATAATTCACATAATCACTTTGGTAGAGCAGGAAATTGAAATTGGGAGCTACACTATGTATCTTGGCACTTGCCTCTATAGCGTTGTTTTCATTAAACTGAAAAGAAGCACCACCGGTAATATAATTGGCATCCAGATCGCCAGAAATATTAATGGCACCTTTTCCGAAAAGTTCAAAACCACGATACTTTTTTTGATACGAAGCACCCGCTTGTACCAAGTTCCCTTTCAACCGATTGCTAATCAAGCCATCATCCAACTGCAATACCGAATTGTACCCGTAATTATAGTCGTTGTACCCAATGAACGCCGATATCTTACCCAGTATGGAATTGTCAAAAGTAGCACTTCCCTGCACCCGAAAATCCTCCAATTTGGTTGTTTTCTTTAGATCGGCAGTGAGATATGAGGCTCCCAATCCGTCGAAAGGTTCCAACTGCCGATACTCATAAAATTTGTCCTCATAACTGATCGTATTCGCCAACGTTAATACCGAATAATCCACACTATCACGTTTCTGAATTAGCTCATATTCTTGTATTCCGAAGAAGCGCAGCCCTTCCAATTTATTCTCACCATCCTCAAAATTAACGTCCAAGCGTCCCCGATCCTCAAACTGTGGATCGCCCGCTTCAAATAGCGCTATCGAATTGGCTGTAAGTCCCCCATTTTCCAGATTAAGCACATCCTGCGCCGTCATGTGAGTTCTAATATTATACCGTTTATTCTTTGTGTGATAGTTGGCTGTAAACCTAAAATTTCCGTTACTCGTCAATCTATGTTGATATTGACCCAGTGATCGCAATCCTTTATAAGCAATCGAAAAATTGAACTGTTCACTGGTATTCACCGTGAAAAAGGCATCCAATTGCTGCCCTTGATTGAAGGCCGTTTTAAAATACAATTCGCTGAGTGGTGTAGGAACGCTGTAGTAGTAAATATCCCTGGCATCCAGATAATTAAGGTGGTGCGCTTGCGCTGTGAATTTGGGTAATAAATTGAGATCGTCAAAGGTGTAGGCCAATTGATTGTAGGTCTGCCCCACATTCGCCATTGGCATGAGCTCAATATTGTCCCTGCGCAAATAATTGAACTTATAAGCTTTTGCAATCGAAAGGGTGGTATCCAGATAGGTAGTGTCCCGGTCAATAGAAATAATTTTGTATAGGTCGATAGGAGGTTTTTCCTGATTTTCGGGAGCTCCACTCCGAGAATTAGTGGGATAATTTTGAGAAAACACCGTTGCCGACATACAGCAAAAAAGAAGGAGCAAAAGTGTTTTTTTCATTCTGAATTAATTCTCACACAAATATATAAGAATGCTTTTAATTGAGAATGGGCTTTAACGATTCGTGTTGGGTAATTGTTAGGTGTTGGGTGAAATAATGAACGAGTCTGGAAACCGCTTTATTCATATACACTTACTCCCGACTTCGGACTTCGGACTTTAGACTTTTATCTCATCTCTAACAGCCTAGCGGTCTAAAATCTCACATCTATTAATTAACTTAGTCCTCATGCTCCAACTAAAGATCCATAAAAACCTCATTGAATGTGGAACCGACGAAGCCGGGCGAGGCTGCTTAGCAGGACCGGTCACCGCTGCGGCCGTAATCTTGCCGCCGGATTTTAGTCATCCCTGGTTGACAGATTCCAAACAACTATCCCATAAAAAAAGAATGGAACTGAAACCCATCATCGAGGAACAGGCATTGGCATATGCTGTCTCACACGTTATGATGGAGGAGATCGATCAAATTAATATTTTAAACGCCTCCATCCAAGGTATGCATCGCTCTATTGAACAATTGTCCGTTCAACCCGAATTTATCGCCATCGATGGCAACCGATTCAAACCTTTTCGGAAAATACCCTATGAATGTGTGATCAAAGGTGATGGCAAATACCTTCATATTGCAGCCGCTTCCATTCTGGCAAAAACCTACCGCGACCTGTATATGCAACAACTGCATGAGGAGTTCCCGGCCTACAATTGGCTTAAAAATAAGGGCTATCCAACTCTCGAACATCGGGAAGCTATAAAAAAACACGGCCCTACCCCCTATCATCGAAAGAGTTTTAGGCTTTTGCCTGAGCAATTAAAGTTGGAGTTTTGATGGTTAGATGTTAGATGTTAGATGTTAGATGTTAGATGTTAGATGTTAGATGTTAGATGTTAGATGTTAGAAACTACAATAATCCGAAAATGCCAAAATCTAACCATCCAATAATCCAATAATCTAAAAAGAAGCTGTTGAAAACACGTCAATAAACTCTTAGCGACACATCAACTTTCGGATTAAATCCTCACTATTTTTGTATATGCGTTACCCCAAACTCTACATTCTTATAGTCTGCGTCATTTCTAGCTTTTGGAGCTGTGAAAAGGGTACGCAACGCACCAATAACATTGCAGATTATATTCCGCAAAACTCCGAAAGTGTGATCAAGATCGCCAATCTGGAGACCACCACAAATGATCTGGATGGGAGTCATCTTTTTAAGCAGTTGGATGGAGCACACTTGGGCAAATTTCTGAAGGAACACGTATCTTTTATTTCGAAGTTGCAACCTAGTGGAGAAATGGTGTTGTCATTTCAGAAACACGACGACAGTACCCAACATTTTACATTGATCACTCGTTCGGATACTGCAGTCTTTACCATCGATTCCTTAATGGAAGCCACTTCAGAAAAAATAACCCATAAGGGATATACCATACAATCTACCAACACCGGCACTTCAAAAAACTATATAGCAAAGGTGGACAGCATGTTCCTTGCTTCTTCTTCCGAAGTTATTCTGAAGGAAATAATCGATAATAAAACTGAAGCTGATCCGGTATTCAAACGCGCCTATTCGCTTAAGACCCGTGATGGCCTGGTTACTCTCACGCAACCCAGAGCGCTTCCCATTAACGACTCTACCCAAATTAATTTGGCCTCCCAGGCCGCTCTTGAAGTACAGGTGTATCCGGACGGCGTAAATGCAACCGGGGTGATTTTGGATCGGGATACGGTACCTCAATTACTCACTGTATTTAGAGGCCTGCAACCTCAGCAAAATAAGTCGGCGCAAATCGTACCTATTGAAGCTTTGTCAGCTCGGGCTATCACCTATAATGATGCAGAATTGTTGGCCCAAAACCTTCAGAAATACCACAAAAAAAACCACTCCCTGGCACCCATTTTTGGATCGATCAACGAGCTGACCGAAATAACATTGGAAGTAGGAAAAGCGTTGGCCCTGCGGAGTATTGACCCTACCATCACACAGGATGAGTTTGGAAGATATATTTCTGAAACTGAAAAGTTTCGAGAAGTCATGCTCTATAGTATTTCGGAAGAAAGCTTATCGTTTGCTGCTTTTTACCCCTTGATGGATTTTGACGCCCCTAATTTGGCGTTCCAATTGGATGATTTCTTTGTGTTCGTAACGAGTGAAGCAGCGGCAAAACAATTGATCAGCGCCTATAAAAATAATGCAACCCTAGTGAACGCTTCCTATTATGAAAACACAGTACCGCAGCTAAGTCAGGCCTCGTCCTATTCCATTTATAACCTACAAGGAAACTTGGATTCCTGGACTTCGGCATTTTTACTTGCCGAAAAAAGTACCCTTGAGAAATTTCCCTTGTCGGTACTACAATTGAGTTATGACCGTGACTTTGCCCATATCAATCTGGTTTGTAAGGAGGCTTCCCAAAAACAGGAAAGTTCGGGGTTGGTGACCCAATTATTTGCCCAATCGCTGGATGCGGCTCTACTGAGTCCACCACAATTCTTTAGCAATCATCGAACGCGCGGGAAAGATGTGGTGGTACAGGATATTTCAAATAAACTTTATTTGATCTCCGCCAGCGGAAAACTATTATGGAAAAAGCAATTGGACGGTCCTGTTTTGGGAACGATTCAGGAGGTAGATCTACTTCGGAATGGAAAAAAGCAGCTGGCATTTACAACAGATAAGACCTTTTATATTCTGGATCGAAATGGGAAGGGAGTGGGTCCTTTTCCGAAGAAATTTAACGACGGAATCACTCAGCCATTGTCCATTTTCGATTATGACAATAGGCGCAATTATCGCTTTGTCATCACCCAAGGAACAAAGGTATTTATGTACGACCGAGAAGGACGCATAGTTACCGGTTTCACTTATAAAAAGGCAGATTCGGATATTGTATTGCCACCTCAGCACATCCGTTTGGGAAACAAGGATTACCTTTTAATTGCGGAAAAAAATGGAAAGCTGAATATTTTGAGTCGGGTGGGAAAAGAACGGATCAAGGTCAACAAGAAATTTAGTTTTTCCGAAATGCCCATAGCCAGAGAAGGCCTGAGCTTTGTCGTCATTACTAAAGAAAACACCAAAGAATCCATTTCGCAGTCGGGAAAGGTCACATCAAATGCACTGAACGTCGCCGATAATTACTGGTTTGGAATGCGAGGGAATACCAAGGTAACATTGGATGATAACCTGCTGCGCATCAATGGTAAATTGGTAGAATTACCCTTTGGAGTCTACACACAACCTCAAATCACAGTGTCAAATAGAAAAACTTATATCACCGTCACAGACGAGCAGGAGAAAAAAGTCTTTCTATTTGACAAGGATGGCACCCTTCTAAAAGGTTTCCCAATCTATGGAAGTGGACCTGCTTCCTTGGGTAATGCCAAAAACAATAAGAAAAATGCGGTAGTGGTTCAGGGTAGTGAGGACGAGGTAATACTATACTCCCTAGATTAGCGACAATCCCCAATCTCTGTCTGCATTAGAAGTGTTTCCATATACATTTCCGAAGAAAAGAACTCGACGAAAATTTTAATTGTTACATACGTGGGTGTTTCTGTTACATGCTTCCGTGATGTCAAAAAGTTCCGTGCCTACTTTTAGGGTCACGATGGCCAAACGGAAAATATTCAAGGGTAAACTCAAAGAAGTTACTGGCAATATTCTATATCTCAATATAGGAGAGCTGGAGGACGGGTACTATATTCTAAAAATAACGCATAAAAATCGCGTGATCAAAACGATCACTTTTAAGAAATGAAAAAGATATTTACTATCTTTAAATAGCTCAATACCAAGCATCTCAACTCCTCACCATTTATGAGACAACTTTTATGGCTTATCTCTTGCATTATTTTCACTAGCGCATTCGCGCAACAAAATGATGACGATACGTTTCATATTCCTAAAGAAGATTCGCTTCTTATCTATCAACATAAGGTAAAAGTTTCTCAATTGATCAATCCGGAGCCGGAAAGCGCCTTGCTATATATTAAAAAGATCGAGCAGCTTAGTAAAGAAAAAGGCTACTTCGTAGGCCAGGCCGAGGCATTCTATCTCTACGGCTCTTATTACCGCCGTGTGCAAAAGGTGGATACTGCCATCGTATTCTACAATAAATTATACGAATTATCCGAAACCAAGGACTACGTCAAAGGAAAAAGTCTGGCACTCAACGGACTCTGCCGAATGAACTACCTCCTAGGCAATCTTGATACTGCCATGGAAGCCTGTCTGGATTGCCTGAAACTAAAGGGTACCTTGATAGATGGCTTGGAGACCATTATCCCGGATACTCATATTGCACTAGCCAGTACCTATATTAGAAAGAACGAATTACAGCCAGCTATCACCAATTTGCTCATTGTCGATTCTATCCACAATACCTCTCCCCTCCGCCCGGACATTATTGCCGCGGCTTTTCAAAGTCTAGGAAATATTTATACCGACTTAAAGGAATACAATACTGCCGAATCGTATTATCTAAAGGCCAACGATGAGTTTAAAAAGTTGCCTTCCAATGCCGCTGCATTTTATATGCAAACCACCAATCGACATTTAGGCGAGGTCTACTTTTACAAAAAGAATTATGCCCATGCGGATAGTTTGTTGGTAGGCAGTAGAGAATTTTTTGGAATGATCAAGGATGAACGTACCGTGTCCGAGATCAACGCCATCCTTGGGCTTTTATATATGGAAACACAGCAATTCGATCAAGCCGAAACCTATTTAAAAGAGGCTCTCGAAATGAACAAAAACAACATTTTCGACTACGAAGCCTCACAAAGTGGTATACAATTGGCTAAACTTTTTCTTCTGAAAAAGGATCCGGCCCAAGCCATAGAAACTCTGGAAACCGTGCTAAAATATAACCGGGGAAACAAAAATAGTAGCGTAGATCAGCAGGTTTATTTTTTGGTTTCCGAAGCATACGCACAACAAAAGAAATATAACAAGGCATTTGACAATCTGCAAAAAGCCAATGCCCTAAAAGATTCTCTCAACGCCGTTCAGAGTACCGAACGTATTAAGGAGATCGAAGGCCTCTATCAAACCGAATCAAGGGATCGGGAGATAGAATTGCTTACGTCCAAAAATGAACTGGCCGAACAACAGAAGACCAACCAAAGAAACTTGCTCTTGGGAGGGCTTACACTTACTTCCATAGCCGGATTGTTCTTCTTTTTCCAATATCGAAACAGACAAAAGACCAACCGGAAATTAAAAGAGCTCGATGCGGCCAAATCGACGTTTTTTGCCAATATTTCACACGAATTCAGAACGCCATTGACCTTAATCAAAGGGCCCTTGGAAGACCAACTCACCGTACCTGAGCTTTCTCAATCCCAGCGACGCAATTTAAAGGCCGCGCAAAATAACACCCACCGTCTCGAATCGTTGGTAGATCAATTATTGGCCCTTTCAAAATTGGAAAGTGGCAATCGGAAATTACAGGTACAGCCGGGCAATTTACCACAGTTTATAAAGGTGCAGGCAGAGGCGTTTTTGTTTAGTGCTCACGAAAAACAGATCGATCTTAAGATCAATGTGCCCGATGATGAAATTGTAGATTGGTTTGACAGAGATGCGGTCGAAAAAATACTCTTTAACCTAATTGGCAACGCAATTAAATACACCCCGGAAAAAGGGATCATTGAGATCTTCGGAAGCAGGGAGCGACCTATTTTCGACATTGCCATTACCAATAGCAGTGAAGATCTAAGCGAGGAAGAGCGGGAGAAGATCTTTGATCGGTTTTATCAAACAAATACCCAAAACACCGGTTCAGGGATTGGATTAGCGCTTGCCAAGGAATTGGCTGAATTACACAAAGGAGTATTATTTATGCCGAAGAACAACCCCGGATTCACCTCTTTTGCGCTCGAATTAAGTACTTCCAAAAAGGCCTATGAAACTTCCGACATATTAGTGGAGGAACTGCAAGAGATCGATCAGAACGCTGTGGTTATCGACAACAAATTGATGGAAACCACGGGCGCCCCTCCCGAAGACGCACCTGTTGTGCTCATAATTGAAGATAACCCGGACATTAGAAATTATGTTGCATCTATCTTTGAAAACACTTTTAAAGTACAAATGGCAGCCGATGGGAAAGATGGCTTTGCTAACGCGCTTGACCTCATCCCGGATATTATAGTGAGTGATGTCATGATGCCCGAAGAAGATGGTTTTGCCTTAACCAAACGCATCAAGGAAAATGAGCTGTGTGCTCATATTCCCGTTATCCTTCTAACTGCCAAAACAGAAGATACCGATAAGCTGGAAGGTTTGGAAACCGGAGCCGATGCCTATATTACAAAACCGTTTAATTCGCAATTGCTTTTGGGAACTGCCAATAACCTGTTGGAGAACAGAAGAATGCTGCAACGACGTTTTGCACAAGAGGTAATTTTGAAGCCGAAGGACATTTCGGTGTCGTCTGCCGACGAAAAATTTCTTGATCGTCTTCAAACGGTCTTTGACGAAAAATTAACCAACCCCGACTTTACTGCCGAACTCTTCGGAAGAGAAATGGGCGTAAGCAGGATGCAATTACACCGAAAATTAAAAGCCCTGACCGGGCAGTCTACTACAGAGTTTATTCGTTCGCAACGCCTTAAATTAGCGACGCAGCTGTTGAAAGAGAATAAGATCTCTATTTCGGAGGTGGGCTATACGGTAGGTTTCAATGATCCCTCTTACTTCACAAAATGCTTTAAGCAGGAATACGGTTCATCCCCCACCGAATATGTTTCGACATAAGGGAAAATCCCCCTATTTTCTTCAGAAAAACCCTTAAAAACAGGGATGTTACATACGTCATACCTATCGTTACATACGTTATATCCCACGACCACCTCTCCCATTACTTTTACAATATCAATACGACTTCATTTGTTCTGAATTGACTTCAGCATAAAAGAAGGCCTTCCCCAATAAGGTAGCTAATTGTATGTCTAACCAGGGTAAGTAACCAGGTACGACATCTAACTTTTAAAAAACAAGACAATGAAAACATTTAAGATTCTAGTAGTAGCTCTCGCACTGTGTGGGACTTCCGTTTGTAATGCCCAGCTATTTAAAAAATTGGGTAAACGAGTAGAAAAGTCGGCAGAACGAACCGTCGAATGGCGTGTAGAACGTGAAACCCATAAAACTACAGACCGTGTACTGGATAGTGTCATTGACGCACCCAAGAAGAAGAAAAAAGATAGCAAACGGGACAAGAACAAGCAAAAAGATAAAAACGAGACCGGAATCGAACAAGATTCTACACAGGTAACTTTTAAAAAGCCATTGCTATGAAACATATAAAAATCACATTCGTCGCCCTCTTCGTACTGTGCTTCTCCAGTAATGGATTCGCCCAGCCATACACGCTTGACGAGAACGTCAAACCTATGAAGTTGGAACTCAAAGAGGACAAAAGTCGAAAAGGAGCCAAAAGTGTGCTAGTGAATGCCACTTTGGAGAACGAATCTCAATACTTTTATGTGAATGGGTGCAATATGTTCGAATTTATCGATGTCTATATTTTTAGCAATTTTGGTAGTCCCAATTTCGAAGTGCAGCTTGTTAAGAATACATGGAACGAAGTAGAAGAATCCGAAAGCACGGGAGGCTCAGACAACGGAATTATAAATTTCAAACTTCGGACGGAAGGAGATTTTGGCTTTCGGGTGGTCCCCACCGGGAAAAAGATCAATTATTCTATTCTCATCTACTCCAGTGGCCCCATGGAGGCACATTTGGGTTCGGCCTTTAGCAAAGCCACGAAAAAGGAGATGAGTCCAGATTCAGGCAACGACTCTGAAAATAGCGGAGGAGGATCCAACTCCGGAGGAGGGAATATGATCCTTTACATAATTATTGGGGTTGCATTATTGGTCATTGGATTTTTGGCGGCCAAAGTACTGTCCAAAAACAAGGCAAATCTTATTCTTCTATTTATACTATTAGGCATCTCGGCCCCTGCCATGGCACAAGGTGGATTTCATGTCTTTGATGCCGGAGATCTGGACGATGGCGGCTATGAAGATTGGCTGAGAGAAGCGGGTGACCTCGTAGAAGAAGGCGTGGAAGATCTTGATGAAGGTTTGGATCGATTGGGAGAATTGGGAGAGATCATTCGAGATGATGAACGTTACCGTACTGTGCGCGATCTGTACGATTCGTACACCGGGCTGGGAGATTGTATAAGTTCTGTTCCACCACCGGGAATGCCAAGAATGCCCAGTTTTTGTGAGACCGAAGAGTGTGGCAGTTGCTTTACTCGAGCCAGAGCCGACTTTAATACCAATCGTTACAGTTTTGAGCGATTGAAGACCATCTATCAATGTACAAAGACCTTTACCGATGCTGCATTGTCTTTTGGAGATAACGTCTCCGGAGTACATGGCGTCTCTGGTCTTGCCTGGCAGGCAGAGCGTCGAAAGATCGAAAAATCCATCAAAGATCTACAAAAGACTTATGACAATAAGTATCGCGAATTGTTGGAAAGTCAGAAGCGGGCCTTGATGAAACTAAACGATTGTGAAGCCGAGCACGGCATACCCGATTGGTACGACAGATTTGGATATATGTATCACGAATTTAGTGCGATGCACTATAAAAGACACGATTAGTCATGAAAACACGATTTCTAGTTGTACTTCTCGCAGTATTTGTTTTTTCCTGTAAGAATTCTTCGGAAAAAAATACAGCTACGGACGAAATGGTTTCGGAAAATACCATTGGGAAAGAAGATGACGCAACTTCCGAAGAAAATGTCTTTGACGACAATGACGAAATGGATGAAGGATTGTCCATGCAGTATCAGATCACTTCCGAAGCAGTTAAAAAAATGGTGCAGGAAGGTAACATGACACCGACACAGGCCGATGAGATCCTGGCAAATTTTAAGGATCAATTGGGTGCCGGTGACGACCTAGAGAATATTGACCTGTCAAACGTAGAGGCCAACCTGTCCAATTTCATGAGCGAGCTTGAAAATGCAATGGAGGCTGCGGGAGATTCTACAGGAACATCCAAACCTGTGTTAACTTCAACCCCTTTCCGAAGTGAAAGAGAAAGGGCCCTTGACAACCTAAGAGAAATGTTGGATACTCCAAACGCTCAATATATAGAAGAGGTGATCTTTGGCTGGTGGGGATTTGGAAGAGAAAAACGAAATCTTGTGCATCGTAAATTGGCGTCCGAAACTATAGATCGGTCAAAGGCGGATGCCGCGCTTCTGGAATTTTTTGAGATTAGTGAGAAAGAACTCAACATGCTCAAGCAACTGCCGGCTTCAGAAAAAATCATTTCGGAATCTCGGGTTATTGCAACTAGGGACTACAAGCTGCCGGAAGAGATTCAAACACATTTGGACAGCGGCAATGCGAGTGAAAGTTTTAAAACTACGATCGGACGATTTGATTACAACCGGGGTTCAACGTCACGTAAGTTTTTGCCGAAGGCCAAAAAAGCCCGAGAGGAATTCTATAATTTAAATCCGGCCTGGTACGGATCAAAAGACGAAGGAGGCGATACCTATGTAGACTCGCATCATAATTATATTCACCTTCCTTTGGGTGACCTTTCCTTCGCAGATAAGTTGATCTCCCACGAAATGGAAATTGCCAATGGGGGTAATTCTGAAGGTGCTGTGGGCATTCCGGATATGGCTTTGGATAAGTTCACCACCGGTGGGCCCAAGGTGTGTAATCTGGGAACACGTGGGGTGTTGGTACTCGAATTTACAGACAATGCCATCACCAATGTGAACGGACCCGACCTATTTATTTTTGAAATGGGAGCTATCGAACCCACAAATCTGGAGATCTCCAAAGACGGAGAAACCTGGATCGATGTGGGTAAAATTAAAGGTGGAACTGCGGAAGTGGATATTGCCGAATTTGTAAGGCCGAAGGAAACCTTCACCTATATTCGGTTGACCGATCTGGTTACCAGCAGTACCCTGCCCGGTGCCGATGTGGACGCTGTAGCGGCCATTGGTGGGGCATTGCGACTTAATTTGGATAGTGCCGTTCTGTTCGATACTGGAAAATACGAATTGAAAGAAAGTGCTACCGAAGCCTTAGTAAAATTGGTGGCCGATATTGGTGAAATACCTCAAGGTACGATCATCGTAGAAGGTCATACCGACAATGTAGGGGATCCAAAGAGTAATAAAACACTTTCGGAAAACAGAGCCCGCGTGGTGAGTGATTACCTGAAAAAGCATTTGAAGGGTGCGTATAGCTTTCAGCAAAAAGGGTTTGGTGAAAGTCAGCCGGTGGCTGCCAATGATTCCGATGAAAATAAACAAAGGAATCGTCGGGTTGAAATACTTGTCATCCCCTCTAAATAGAAGAGTATGAAAAATTATATGGTAATTCTTTTGTTAGCTAGTCCGCTATTGCAAAGTTGCGAAGGGCGGATATCCGCGCGTGATACGGTCCCTCCTATTTTTAATTTTCATATTTCCGGGGATGGATTAAACCTTGACATCGATGATGATTTCGATTTCGACAACAAAGCCCTATACCTTAAAAGGGATGCCTTGTATGCCATTATTTATACGGCCTCAGATGGGAAAGCTTTGGAGCGCGCTAGTTGGGAGATGCCGTCGAGCCATATTGTATTAATGTACGAAAATGAAGAGGATTGGGTTACGGTAACAACAACGCCACCGGAACCGCAGTTCACACAGTGGACAGGAGATCCCAACAGTCCCATTACCGCAAAGTATTTAGTACCTTCAAGGTTTCAGGCATTAGGTGATGCACACGATGGAGTCATTCGTAATTTTTTGTTCACATTTTCAGCAGGCGATTATCACAGCAATACCACGACACGAACCTTGATCGTTCGCATCACCAACGACGATTCCCATGTAGGGTCTCGCGACTAATTTTAAACGTAAAACACTTTAATTATGAAAACAATAGCATTAGGTTTAATCACACTACTTTATTTTTCGACCGCCAGTATGGCTCAAAATGGCTGCAGCAAATTTTATCCTTTTTCTGAAGGAGCCTCCAGTCAGTTGACTATGTATGACAAGAAGGGAAAAATGTCGGCTATGGTAGAATATACGGTAGGTAGCGTAGCTTCAACAGCAGAGGGCGATACGGCGACAATGACCCAAAATCTTATCGATGACAAGGGAAATCTTATTTCTACAACAAATTATGACGTTCTCTGCAAGGAAGGGTTGGTCTCTATTGACTTCAATTCGCTATCTCGTCCCGAAATGTTACAAGCCTTTCAAGATGCCGAAACAGAGGTTACCGGAACCAATATCGACTTACCAAACGACCTCAGCGTAGGCCAGGAATTGCCCGATGGGGGGATCAATATTTCCATTAATATGAGCGGGATCAATATGAATATGAAGATTGATATCGTCGATCGGAAAGTGATTGGAGAAGAGACCATCACTACCCCGGCGGGTACCTTCGATTGTTATGTGATCACCTCCACCACCAAAATGAAAATGGGTACCAATATGACCCGTCACTCCAAACAATGGATTGCCGAAGGCGTGGGTGTTGTAAAAATGGAGGATTATAAGAAAAATATGAAGTTGGATAGCTCTGGCTTACTTACCGCATTTAGTGAATAGCAGTACTCCCTATTTTGGGAGCGTTTTAGCAACTGTTGAGAACCGAAGTTTAGGCTTCGGTTTTTTTGTGTACATATATGAGATTCTAATTTAGGGAGTGACCTTCTCGGTAAGTTGCGCTTCGAACAACGCAGCAAAATGTTTCATGAGTTTTTCTTGTACTTCGGAAATGGATACTTCTGACTTCCCCAATTCCACATTGAGGGAGGTGACGGCTTTGCCTCTAATTCCGCAAGGAATCATATGATCGAAATACCCCAGATTAGAATTGACATTTAATGCAAATCCATGCATGGTCACCCAGCGACTGGCGCGCACTCCCATGGCACAGATCTTACGGGCGAAGGGAGTACCAACGTCCAACCAAACACCGGTTTCGCCTTTGGAGCGTTCGGCTTTGAGGCCGTATTCGGCTAAGGTTAAAATGATCATTTCTTCCAAAAAACGAAGGTATTTGTGAATGTCGGTGAAGAAGTTCTCCAGATCAAGAATGGGGTAGCCAACAATTTGCCCCGGACCGTGATAGGTGATATCCCCTCCCCGATTTATTTTGTAGAAAGTAGCTCCTATTTCGGCGAGTTTCTCTTCAGAAATTAAAAGATTATCCATATCCCCACTCTTGCCTAAGGTGTACACATGCGGGTGTTCCACAAAAAGGAAATAATTGGGTGTTTGCAGATTAAGTTCCTCTCGACGGTTTCGAATCTTGAGATCCAAAATTCCCTTAAAAAGTGTCTCCTGATATTCCCAGGATTCTTTATAGTCCCGGTTCCCAAGATCTTGTATTTCTACTGTTTTATTCACTTGCTAATTCTCCAGTTCTACTTCAAGGTCCATCACGTCAGGGTCTTTCATATAATCGACCATGGAACGCTCAAATTCGAGCGTTTTACCATCCAATGAAAACGTGGCGTCTTCTACGGATACCTTTTTTATTTTCTTCGGAAATGTATATTTCAATTTATAAGTGATCGTACTTAAGAAGGTCTCGGCCTGTGACATACTGTCCATTTGGGTTTTGTGCTTGGCCTTGTCCCGTATGTACGCATCACGTATAAATTTTCCTTTTTTAAAGCTGTAATTCACTGCAATAACACCTTCCGAATCCTCATCATTCCCCACCTTCATATCGTCTCCCGTTCCCTGCATAAAAGCACCACTGTTCTCAACTGCGTTCATCAACTCGTTAGCCTGCTCCACATTGGTAAATTCGGTGCCAATATTAAAAAACATTTTTTTTGTATCCGGATCCATTTTGGTGCGAAATGCAAAATTTTTGAGTTTTTTAAGATTCTGTTGTTGCTCCTTTGGAAGTTGGGAAATACTGTCCTTTTTTTCTTCCAAAATATCTTTCATATAGACAATGGTATCCAATTTTACCAAGGTGGTATCCTTTCCAAAGCTGTCTCCCATGGCCATCATCTCACTAAAATCCATTTCCATAGAAACCCGGCCGCTGCCATCTTCCTCCAATACCATAATTTCAGTAAATTGACAACTCACGACAGTTACCGCAAGTGCCGTAATAAAAAGTAGTTTTTTAAACATAATCGTTCATTTAGGTTGTGGTCCTTTCCGGAGAGAAAAGTCCGTTGTACAAAGATACCGAAAGATTTAGAAGGAAGGAATCATCGCTTAGGATTATTCAAGATGATCAAAGCGGCGATTACACCGGGGATCCAACCGCAGATGGTAAGGATCAACACAATTAAAACAGATCCACAGCCCTTGTCGATAACAGCTAGGGGCGGAAACAAAATAGAAAGCAGGACTCTCCAAAAACTCATAGACGCAATTTAAAGGTTAATTTCTAGTAATGAGTACTCGTGCGAACACTTTTGTTACAACGGGGTTTCTTGTATATTAGTGTTTTATTTTATGAGACCCAATCAATTTCTACTTCTCTTACTTATAATGCTTCCGTCTGCGCTGTGGGCCCAATACCAATTTACAGGTGTTGTCAATCCTGAAAACCAGGACGGGAAGATCTATCTATCGGTCGTGGAAGACTTTCGGAAGATCTCCGGAGTATTTCCCGAGCAAATTTTAAACGAAACGGTAGCCGATAGTACCGGACATTTCAGTTTTACCGGAAACAACCTCCCTTCAGAAAATAAAATATATCGCATTCATGTAGACAATTGCAGCGACGCAGACCAGCGTATTTCTCATTTTACGGGTCACTGCCCAGATAGCAAAGAGATTATTTTCATTGCTAATAACAACACCAATTTAGAACTGCCTTTTTCGTTTGAAAATGAAATGTTTTGCCGGGTGGTTTCTTCCAATGAAAAGGCCAATGCCTTTTTAAAGATCGACTCGCTTAAAAACGACATGCGTTTTGCGTTTGGCACCTATCGCAGTGAGGCCAATCGCCGCCTCAACTCGAAAAAATGGTTCAGTATCTTGCAACAATATGGGGAACAATTGCAGGAGCCCTTGGCCGAATTGTACAGTTACGCCTTCCTTAGTGACCGATCCAGCGACCTCTATGCCTATTATTTGGAAGACTTGAAAAATAGCACCTACTACGACGATCTTCTGGCACGGTTGCGCGAGAAATATCCCGAAACAACCTATGTGAAACAGTATGCCGCCGAGTTGGAGTCGGATCGCTTTTTGATCGCAACCCAATCCAAGGCTTCCCTACCCTGGTGGGCCTGGCTGGCGAGTGGAGTTGCCTTACTTTCCATACTCGGAAATGTGTATTATTTCAGAAAACTCAACAAGCTAAAAACCGAAGGACAGGCCAAAGGTTCGCTTACTCAGCAGGAAAGTAAGGTGTTGCAATTGATACTTCAGGATAAATCCAACAAGGAAATTGCCACCCAAATGTTTGTGAGTGTGAGCACCGTTAAAACCCATATCAATAATCTCTACAAAAAATTACGGGTGGGTTCCCGGGAGGAAGTGAAGTCCCTTTACAACTAGGATTTAACTAGGTGTCCGGTCGAGCGCAGTCGAGACCTCCCTTGCAATACCGTCAATTTCAACCCGGGTCTAGTCCCTATTTCCAACCGCTTTCTTTTTATTTTCTTCGGAAGGATATACATCTTCGAACCACGAACACTAAACCCTTTGAAGATGAAAACTACTATCCTTATCGTGCTGGCCACTTTCGTTTTTACGAACACTTTACAGGCGCAGCCATTCAATTTTGAAGTAAACCCCGAAAGCAAGTCACCCTCCCTTTCCGGAAAAATAAACAAAGAAGGCCTTTCGGGACCCCATTACACAGATTGGTTTACGAAGAACTACGAGGAGTACGCCCCTAAACAATCGATCATCAATCAGTTACAAAACGAACTCGATCATTATACCATTACCGCCTTTATGGGTACCTGGTGCGGTGACAGCAAACGAGAAGTACCTCGTTTTTATAAGGTATTGGATGCCGCTAATTTCCCTCTGGAACGACTCACTTTAGTGGCCGTCCACCGTGAAAAAGAAATGTACAAACGGAGTCCCGGAGGGGAAGAAGAAGGCATGAACATTCACCGGGTGCCTACTTTTATCATCTACAAAAATGGAAAAGAAGTGAATAGAATAGTAGAGTCGCCGGTCGCTTCGCTTGAAGAAGACTTGGCGAATATCCTTCAAAACAACTATACACCCAATTATCATGGGGTGACCTTGATGGATAATTTGTTGACCGAAATCGATACCAGGTCATTCAACAAAAAACAAAAACGTATACTGCATGAACTAAAAACTCATGTGAAGGGCTCAAAGGAATTGAATACCTATGCCTATGTGATGTCTTATTCTGGAAAAGAGTCTGAAGCCGTCATCGCAGCTCGCATGAATACGCTACTTTTTCCAGAAGAGGCTAGAACTTATGTCACCTTAGCTTCCTTTTTGGATAAAACGAACAACAGCGCTGAAGCACTTGAAAACTATCAAAAAGCATTGGAACTTGATCCTGAAAACGAGAAGGCAAAAACGGGAATCAAGGCCTTGTCGAGTTCAACTTCTAATTGACGACGCGATAATGAAATAGCAAACAGCACAAAAAGTTCTCCGGCAATTGAAAAACCCATTGATTGTATCTATCTTTGCCAACGCCCTCCGAAGCTTAAGCGAAATAGGGCGATATAAAATTTAGATACGCTATGCAACTTTCGGAACAGGAACTCGTACGAAGAGAAAAGCTCACCCAATTGCGCAACTTAGGGATCGATCCTTATCCGCCGGAACTTTATCCGGTAGATCATACATCGGCTTCTATAAAACAAGGTTTCAATAGTGGCAGTAAAGTAATTATCGCCGGTCGATTGATGCGTAAAAAGATACAGGGGAAGGCAGGCTTTGGAGAGTTGCAAGATAGCGATGGAAGGATTCAGGTGTACTTTAACCGCGATGAAATTTGTCCCGGAGAAGACAAGACCTTGTACAATGATGTCTTTAAAAAACTCATCGATCTTGGTGATTTTATAGGAATCGAAGGTGAGTTATTCGTAACTCAAACAGGAGAACAGACGGTTTTGGTCAAGAATTTCAAATTATTGACCAAAACCCTCAAACCACTCCCTTTGCCCAAGGTGGATGCGGAAGGTAATGTACATGATGAATTTAACGATCCTGAGCTAAGGTACCGACAGCGATATGTGGACCTGGTGGTCAATCCCAAAGTAAAAGATACCTTTGTGAAGCGAACTCAGATCAACAATACCATTCGGGATTTTTATAACAAGATGGGATTTCTGGAAGTTGAAACCCCCGTATTGCAACCCATTCCCGGAGGAGCTGCGGCACGTCCTTTTGTGACGCATCACAACGCATTGAACATTCCACTTTATTTGAGAATTGCCAATGAGCTTTACTTAAAAAGATTGATCGTAGGTGGTTTTGACGGGGTGTATGAATTCTCTAAAGATTTCAGAAACGAGGGAATGGATCGCACTCACAATCCGGAGTTTACAGTCATGGAAATGTACGCCGCCTACAAGGATTACCATTGGATGATGGATACTACCGAGCAGCTTTTGGAGCAAGTGGCCATAGATCTTCATGGGACGACCAAAGTACCTTTTGGTGAACATACCATCGACTACAAAGCACCTTACGCCCGTGTGGGTATTTTGGATGCTATCAAGGAGCACACCGGTTACGACCTGTATAAAAAAGGCGAGTCGGAAGTTCGGGAAGCTGCCTTGGCATTAGGATTGGAAGTGGATGCAACCATGGGAATTGGGAAAATGATCGACGAGATCTTCGGTGAAAAGTGTGAGCACAATTACATACAGCCCACCTTTATCATGGATCATCCGGTGGAAATGAGTCCATTGACCAAAAAACACCGAACCAAGGAAGGCTTGACCGAGCGGTTCGAACTCATGGTGAATGGTAAAGAACTGGCCAATGCCTACACCGAGTTGAACGATCCCATTGTACAGCGCGAACGATTTGAGGATCAACTAAAACTTTCGGAAAAAGGAGATGATGAGGCGATGTTCATCGACCAGGATTTTCTACGTGCCCTGGAATATGGTATGCCTCCCACTTCGGGAATTGGAATTGGGATCGATCGTTTAACGATGTTTATGACCAACAATGAATCGATTCAGGAAGTTTTGTTCTTCCCTCAAATGAAGCCTGAACAAAAACAAGTGGCGATGACCGATGAGGAAAAGGCTGTTTTTTCTACTCTGAAAAGTAACTCTCCCATGGAGTTAAGCGTTTTAAAAGAACAGAGTGGATTGAGCAATAAAAAATGGGATAAGACGATCAAGGGATTAACTAAAAATAAATTGGCCCATGTCGTAAAAACCGAGGAAGGGTTGTTTGTTTCAATAGTTTAACTTAGATATCTCGAAAGGTTTGAGTGATTAATTCCATTTCAATTAGAATATAGCATGTTTTATCGTTTTAGAAGGACAATAATTATTGGTGTTAAAAACCACCCTGTTGTACAGTATCTAAGTGAAAAAATAAACTTCATTTCGTTTCAATCCAAAGCAAAAAAGAGACCGCCCGTATTTATCTATCAAATGGGCAAAGTAGCGTCATCATCAATTTATGAATCTCTAAATGAGCAATACGAAGGCGTATCTCTTCATGCGCATTCCTTTTCGGAGAGCCACACCAAATCTGTTGTTCGGTTTCTCTTTAAAATGAACGAAAAAGAAAAAATAAACATAAAAATCATTTCACTTATTAGAGAGCCAATTGCGAGAAATATCTCTGCATTCTATGAAAACTTTAAAAGAGATTTGGGGTTCGAATTTGAAGATAACCCCTATTCCACGGAAGAGCTCCACGAATTATTCTTAAAAGACCATGATCATAAAATCCCATTGATCTGGTTTGATCATAACTTACTCAAAAACTTCAATATTGATGTATATCAGAAACCATTTCCTGAAATAGGATACACAACATTTAAAAATGATAACATTGAAGTATTGTTGTTAAAACATGATTTAAATGATAAAACCAAGGAAGCCGTTATTGGGACGTTTTTAAACAAAGATGATTTTACTTTAACTAACTACAATATTGGTACGTCAAAGATCTATTCTGCCTCTTATAAAGAATTTCAAAAAATACCCATACCAGATTGGTACATAACCAAAATGGTCGACTCAAAATATGTTCAACATTTTTATTCAAATGAAATCGATGACATAATTAATAAATGGGCTTAAATTAAAACGGGATAGTACGATCAATGGAATGAACCAAAATAAATGGGCCACCGTCACAAAAACGGAGCCTGGTTTTTTGGTAATGATTTCCGAACAATGAAAAACACCGCCACGTCTTTTCTCCTCTTGGCATAGGAGACCCGGCAATACTGCCGAAGATCGTGGCGGTGTTTAAACCAACCTAAACTATTTGTATTTAAATGTAAGGGCGATTTCTCAATCTACAAAGGAAGGTAAGTCGGCTTTTATAAAAGCCGACTTTCTTCTTCATTTATTCCCCCACTTTACTTAAAAAATTAATGTCATTTTCCACCGTGAGTAATAAGATACTGGTTGCCGTGCAAAACACCGGACTGGTAATACAGTGGTGTCCATTCCAGCTTCCATCTTCATTTTGGATCTTTAAAATTCGGCCACTCATATCGTCATACCATTTTTTCCAATCCTTATCCTGGCTCACCACCAAAGACTCTCCGGTCTGCAGAAAACTCAAGAACTCCTCTCCCCCATTGTTTCCAAAACCATTAAGAACATCTTCCTGTTGCGCTTTGTTTTTAGCCGAATTATACACTTTGTAACTCGTATTGAATTCAACGGCTTGCGACGCTCCGTAACCGATCACTTTTAGATTTTCTACTGAAATTTTCGCGTCCTTGTCAATTTTTCCATCTCGCTTTGCTTTTTCGAAGTCGGCTTTTACCTTTCTGGCCTCCTTGGCACTGGCTCGCACACTGTTGCTCACCGCATACAGCATTACTCCGGCTCCGTCATCTGTTTTTATGTTGCCACTGTCGGCATCATAATTGTCCTTTTGGTAATTCTTAGAACGCTCAATGATCTCCTCTTCGACTTCGGCTCCAACTGCCTGCGCACTTTCCAAGGCACTGGTCGCCAAACCGCTTTGAAGCACTCCGGCCCAGCCGGCTCCTTTTTGTTTTCCTTCGGAATCGGTACCCTGCTGAATTTTTGACACGCAAATATCCAAACAGCGAATGACTCGTTTCTTATCGACACCCCTTAGATCGCGATCGACCAAGTTGGATAACACCTGGGCCGTTAGGACCGCATCGATATTCTGCCCAAGTTTGGATTGGATCTGCGTCCCACGAACCTCCGTAATATAAGGAGCATCTTTTGGGGTATTCTCTACTGTTTCCAAAAGATAGTTGATCGCATCCTTTAAGTTCTCTGCATAAGGCCCACTCCTTATGGTAGCCCCACTTCTTAAAAATGCCTGGACCACCATGGCCGTTGTCGCCGGGTCAGCCGGCACTGCATGTGGATCTCTTACATGCTGAGCGCTATGGCTCCCGGCGCCATAGCCTCCATTGGGCAATTGGGCAGCACTCATCCAAGAGAGTCCGTCGCGGACCGATCCGTTTAAATTCTCGTTATTTTTAAATACACTAAAGTTTTCGGAAGACTGTTCTCCCATTACGGTCATAAAAACACAACCCTCTTCGGGCACCAATGTTCTTTTTGTTTCGGCGTAATCATTATTCGAAATATCCAACGAAAGCCAAAACCCTCCAAATAATACCGGCAATAGGGCCAGTAATAATACTTTATTCTTCATAATTAACTGATTTAATATTCGGTGTGAAAGTAACGCCCGATCGGCTGGCTCAAAACCACGATTGAGGGAAACAGGATTTTCGGTGAGGGAATTACCATTTTTAACAAGTTTGCTTTTTTGAACACCGGCAATAATTCCGAAGAAAATAATTCCGAAGAAAACATTTTAACAAAACATTAGAGCCCGGCCATTAAACTTTAGAGATACTCAACGGTCATAGGAGCATATAACTTAAAAATGAAAAACATGAAAAAAGTATTGATGATCTGTTTGATGGTTACCGGGATAGCCGTTTATGCCCAACCGCATGGTCAGGGTGAAAGAGGCCCAAGACATGAAAAAGCGGAATTGATGAAACAATTAAGCCCGCAACAACGAGCCGAATTGAAAACCAAGAAAATGGTTTTGGACTTAAACCTTACTGCCGCTCAGGAAGAGCAGATACAAAAACTGAATTTGGAACTCGCTACCCAAAAGGAGGCTAATAAACCGGATCGTAATAAAAAGGAGAAGCCATCTGCTACAGAAATGTTCGAGCGAACTTCGGACCTATTGGACCAAAAAATAGCAACAAAACGAAGGCTTCAAGGTATATTAACGAAGGAACAATTCGAAAAATTTGAAAGATCGCAGCATCGCAAGAAACGAGAACACAGACACCATTTAGGTAGTAAAAAGCGATAAGAGGTTTTTTGGCGCAGTTCTTGGTTAATTATATTGAAATTGGTTACATTAGTGACCTCAAATTAATTTAAAACCATGAAAAATATTTTTAAAGTAATCGCCATTTCTTTTGTAATGCTCCTAGGCATGGGAACTATGAACGCTCAAAGCCTAAAGCAAGATCAAAACAAACCGGAAGTAATTGCTAAAAAACAGACTGCGGAGCTCAATGAACAACTGGAGCTAAACGGAGATCAGCAAAGAGCCGTTTTCAGAGCTTTGGTGAGCAAAGAAACAAACTATAAAAAGCACGTAACCGGAAAGGATATGACCAATGCAGCGGTAAAAGCAGACAAAAAGAAGTTTGATGACCTTTTGGATGCTTCGATGAAGAAAACTTTAACGCCGGCCCAATATACCAAATGGGTGAGCATTCGGGAACAGTAAGTATAAACGGAATTTATAAAAGGCTCCACTCTTGGAAAAGAGATTGGAGCCTTTTTTATTGCAGTTTTTTAGAAGCCTTGCCACAGGCTTTTATCGTAAGATCCAGATCATCCTGACTGAGGGCGTCACAGATAAACCAAGTCTCATAGGCACTTGGCGCAATATAAACGCCTTCCCGTAACATCCCGTGGAAGAATTTCTTAAAGTTTTCTCCGGCAGCCGCCTTGGTAGCGGTATAGAAATTGGTTACGGGTGTTTCTGAAAAGTGAATAGAGATCATAGACCCTACTCTATTGATGGTATGCGCAACGTTATTTTTTGTCAATTCCTCAGTAAATCCTTTGTGCAGATAAGCTGTTTTGGAGTTAATGGAGTCGAATACTTGGGGATTTTCGTTTAAATGGGTGAGCATTGCCAGTCCTGCTGCCATGGCTAATGGATTCCCACTCAGGGTACCCGCCTGATAAACCGGACCATGCGGCGCCAGGTGATCCATGATCTCACTGCGTCCGGCGAAAGCTCCCACGGGCAATCCACCACCAATTACCTTACCGAACGTTACAATATCGGCAGCTACTCCCATCAATTCTTGTACACCGCCCTTTGCGAGTCGGAACCCGGTCATTACTTCATCAAAAATTAGAAGGATCTCGTGTTCGTCGCATAACTTCCTAAGACCTTGTAAGAAGCCATCCGCCGGAGGAACACAGCCCATATTTCCCGCAACGGGTTCCAGAATGATACAGGCTATCTCGTTGGGGTGTTGTGCTATTAATTGAGCCACCGCTGCCAAATTGTTGTATTGCGCCAGCAACGTATCTTTTGCAGTACCTTGGGTTACTCCCGGACTATTGGGGGTGCCAAAAGTGACGGCGCCACTTCCGGCCTGTATTAGAAAGGAGTCACTATGACCATGATAGCAGCCGGCGAATTTGATGATCTTATCCTTAGCCGTAAATCCACGTGCCAGTCTAACGGCGCTCATGCAGGCCTCAGTACCACTATTCACGAAGCGAATTTTATCAATATTTGGGACCATGTCCACTGCCAGAGCGGCAATTTGCGTCTCAATTTCGGTGGGCATCCCAAAAGAAGTCCCTTTTCGTGCTTTATCAATGACAGCGTTCAACACTTCCGGATGTGAGTGTCCTAAGATCATAGGTCCCCAGGAATTGATATAATCGATCAATTGATTGCCATCGGCATCGTAGAGGTAGGCTCCTTTGGCCTTTTCGACAAAAATTGGGTCTCCCCCCACTGCCTTAAACGCTCGAACCGGTGAGTTGACTCCTCCCGGGATGACTTTTTGCGCTTCTTTAAATAAAGCACTGCTTCTCGTATAGATCATATGGAAAATTAACGTCCTTTTACAGGATGCAAATATAACACTTGCCCCACCGAAATTGCATTGGATTGCAACCCATTATATTCTTTTAAGGAGGCGACAGTCATATTAAATCTTCGAGAAATGCTATAGAGCGTATCTCCCTTTTGAACCGTGTAGGTACTGATCTTAGTTTCATCCAATTGCGCCAATTGTACCGTTCCACCCAGCACCTCATCATCGAACTTAGTGAGGTCATAGCGCTCGATGATACTAATGAGTTTATTTGGGTATTTAGGATCTGTTGCATAACCTGCCTTTTTAAGTCCTTTTGCCCAGCCTTTGTAATCTCTTTTTTTGAGTTTAAACAGGTCCTGATAGCGACTTCTTTGCGTGAGAAATAATGAATGATCCCGAAACGAATATTTTGGATCCTTATATTTTCTGAAACATTCTCCTTTTTCATCATCGTCGTGGTACACCCGCTCGCCGGTCCAACTCCCATGACATTTTATTCCGAAGTGATTGTTCGCCTTGCTGGTCAATTGGCCTCGACCCGCACCACTTTCCAGAATGCCTTGGGCGAGTGTGATACTGGCTGGAATACCATATTGCAGCATTTCTTCTTTGGCGATCTGTTTATAGTTGTCGATATATATGGTCACGATCTCTGCATAGGTGGCGTTCTTTGGCGGGGATTTGACGGTTGTGTTTGTTTCCGAGATCGTTTTTTCTTCTTTTTCTGAAATGATCTCACCTCCTGTAGTCTCGCTCACTTGCTCCACCTTGTTGGACTTCTTTGAATTTACGACTCGTTTTTTAGATTTACAACTAGTAAAAAACAGTGCTATGACAAGTAGCAATGGGAAAATTTGAAGTTTCATATTATAGGATTTGAGGTAACTGCTTTTTTTGCAGTATTTGATTCATTCCGGCAATACCCTGCAGACCTCCGGTATGAATGGCTAAAATACGGCTATTTTCTTTGAATTTTTTGTTTTTCATATCCTCCCAGATCCCATACATCATCTTACCTATATATATAGGATCGAGCGGGATCTGATTGTTATGTTTGAAATCATTGATAAAACGCACTAAAGTCGCATCTATTTTACCATAGCCTCCAAAGCAGTACGAATCGGTGAGGTGATAGTTGCTTTTTTGGGTGTATTTTTTTATTTCTGAATGCTGAAATGTTCCTTTCAAAGCCGAATATCCAAAAATGGTTTGGTGTGCTTCCGAAGCATTTATCAAACCGGATAGTGTTCCACCCGTTCCTACTGCCGCACAAATTATATCGAATGGAGCGGTGTGAGCGGATAGAATCTCCTCGCACCCTTTTACGGCAAGGGCATTGGTTCCACCTTCCGGAAGATTATAAAAATCACCAAACTGAGCATGGAGGTGGGCTATAAAATCCGGACTGGCTTTCTCCTTATAGTATGCTCTGGATACAAAGTGCAGCTTCATGCCACAGCCGTGTGCATAGCTGAGGGTGGGGTTGGTTTTCCAATTAGTGGCCAATTCATCCCCCCGAATTACACCTATAGTCTTCAAATTCATTTGTTTGCCGGCGGCCGCTACTGCTGCGATGTGATTGGAATAGGCGCCGCCAAAGGTCAAAAGTGTAGAATGTCCCTGTTCTTGGGCACTTTGAAGGTTATATTTCAGTTTACGATACTTATTTCCGGAGACAAAGGGGTGTATTTTATCCTCTCTCAGTACAGCAAGTGAATACCCATCCGAAGGGAGGTTATTGGGATCAATGGTTTGTATTTCAGCAATGTATTTCAGAATAAACGGGTAAAAAAAATGAAGATTTGAGGCTCAACTTTCAAATTATGGTCAAATTACACAATGTGTACAAAAAAACATTTTATGCAATCGAAAATTATGGATTTTATAAAAATTAGCGAGTTTCACTTCAGAATTTCTAAAAAATCGATGAAAATTAACATAAAACAAAGTATCTAAATTTAAGAACTTGTAAGAAGAAATGTTAAAATATAATGTATTTCATCGATTATATTTGTATTTCATCGTATTTATGTAGTACTATTGTTATGCCCTCGTAAGTAAACTTAAAGCTTATGAAAAAATCACTACTTCCGAAATTATGTATTATTTCTCTAATTGCATTAGCAAGTTATGGAAATTTGAATGCCCAGGTGGGTATTAATACAACTACGCCTCAAGCAGGTGCCATTTTAGACGTTGAGAGTACCGACAAAGGTTTGTTGGTGCCACGTGTAAATATTGCCAACCTGAACACCATCGCGCCTATTACGGGTGGTGCCACTGAAAGTCTTCTTGTGTATAACACTAACACCAGTACCGGTGTGGGGTTCCATTATTGGACAGGAAGTTTGTGGTTTCCTATTTTAAGTGACGATTGGAAATCTTCCGGAAACATGGGAACATCACCAGCGACCAATTTTATTGGAACCGTGGATAATGTTGACATGAGTTTCAGAACAAATAATGCGGAACGACTTAGAGTAATGGCCAACGGAGGTCTTCGAGCCTATACCGGTGGATCTGCTTCGGCTCCTCTATTCCATTGGAATGGAGATACCGATACTGGTTTCTACCATCCTGGAGCCGATGAATTTACCATTACAACTGCAGGAACAGACCGTCTAACAATCGATGGTAACGGAGCCATACTAGCGAATTCTGCCGGATCGGCTGCTAATCCGTTATTTGCATGGGCTGGAGATACTAATAAAGGGTTTTACAGTCCGGGTGCCGATCTGTTTGGATTGGTAACCAACGGAGTGGAGCGATTACGAATTCCAAATTCGAATCAGATCTTCGCCATGGCCGATGGAACCAATGCAGCACCATTTTTCAGTTGGAATGCCGATGCAGATTCAGGATTGTGGAGAAGTACTGCAGATCGGTTGAATATCACAGCCGGTGGACGAGAGATGGTTGAGTTCAATGAGAACGGAAGTAATTCTGAGGTAGTATTCAATGATGGATCAGCGATCACCAATTTCAGAATAGAAACAGATAACGATGCGAATACCCTATTTGTGGACGCGGTAAATGACAATGTTGGTTTAGGTACCAATGCTCCAAATGCCAGCGCACAATTGGAAATGACCAATACTGATAAAGGGATTCTTATTAATAGAGTAGCCTTGACCGCAACCAACTCTGCTGGTCCGGTGACTTCACCGGCAACGGGATTGTTAGTATACAATACGGCCAATTCGAGCAGTGGAAGTACCCAGGTACTACCTGGATTCTACTACTGGGACGGATCCCAATGGATCGCCATGGGAGGAACCGGTGGAAAAGACTGGTCATTGGAAGGAAATGCCGGTACGAGCGTAGCCACGAATTTCCTTGGAACTACAGACAATACATCTATGAGTTTCAAGACGAATGATATCGAACGTGTTCGCGTCGATTCAGACGGAACTGTTGGGATTGGAAGTCTTCCTTATACCAATGCAACGCTTCGCGTAAACAAACCCGGGGAAACCTTTGGTGTGATCGCTGAAACAAGTAGCACCGGTGGTGCGGCCTTATATGGAACCGATACGGGGACAGGATTGGGTATTTTTGGTACCTCTTCGAACAACCATGGTATCTACGGAACTACGGCTTATACCGGAAGTGCTTTCCTTATTGGAGGTATTATAGGATGGGGAACCGGAACCACGGGCTCCAATGGAGTACTGGCAGTGACCGACCAGCCGGCATCCAGCAAATCGAATATGGGAATTAGAGCAGTTTCAGGAAGTACTACGTCCATTTCGTCGAGTCAAGTCATGAACGTTGGTGTGAATACCAATGCCACAGATCTTGCCTTATACGCTATGACCGAAGGACCCATTACAAGTTTGGGTACTATTGAAGCGGCACGATTCCAAACTAATTATACAGGTAGTGCGATCAATTCGGATGCACGAGATCCTAGAGCACAATTAGCCGGATATACAACAAGTAGCCTTGTAGGAGGTGGTAGCATGTATTATGGTGGTTATATGTACAGTGGTGGATCGAGTAGTAACTCATCCTATGCATATGCCGGAGCTCGATATTCAGGAACCAACTATAAGATCATTGGTAATGGAACCGTATCTACAATCGTAGAAGGCGTTGACGGTGAGGACAAGGTAATGTTCGCTCCTGAAGCTCCAGAGGTTTTATTTGAAGATTATGGAACAGGGACACTTGTAAATGGTGTTGCCAGCATTGATATAGATCCTACGTTCACCAATAATATTATTGTGGACAGCGACCATCCTCTAAAAGTATTCATACAATTGGAGGGAGACTGCAACGGAGTGTTTGTTGCAGACAAGTCGGCTTCAGGATTCAAAGTTCAAGAGCTAAGCAATGGTACTTCCAATGTACCTTTCTCATGGCATATTGTTGCCAACAGAAAAGACGTGAATGGAACAACTGCGGAAAATTCATCCAATTACAGCAATTTACGTTTCCCAACAGCTCCGAAAGTTCTTGCACCTACGAATAATGCATCGAACGAAGTACAAGCAGTTGACGATAATACCTTCCTTCAATTTTCGGAAGCAAACAATTAATACCATTAGTTAGTTACTTTTTTTCATCGAAAGAGCCTGTTATTGTAAAAAATAACAGGCTCTTTTATGTTCAGATCTGTTATAAATTCGACTGATTTCTCTTTTAAGATTTACATTTTTACCGTTAAAATGCCCTATTTTTTCGATGAAATACATGTTAATATTTGAAATTCACAATGTTTTTTGTCCGAATTTTCTGCTTTTTATCAAAATATGATGTATTTCATCGAATTTAATTGTCTTTAAGCGAGATAAGTGTAGTATTTTTCATAACATTGTCTTCTAATAGAAAAGCCCCAAATCTATGAAATCATTTATACCTCTAATGTTGGGATTTGCAATCCTGTTCTTTTTTGCAAATACCAATACTGCGTATTCTCAAATTGGGATCAATACTAAAATTCCTGCTAACGGTGCTCTCTTGGACATTACAAGTTCCAACAAAGGGTTGTTATTACCACGGGTAGCTCTAACATCTACAAGCGACGTTACTACAATAACTCCATCGGCTACAATTGGATTATTAGTGTATAACACAGTGACTTCCGGTGCTTTACCATTTCAAGTTACTCCCGGTTTCTATTACTGGAATGGCAGTCAATGGTTGCGTTTCTACAATCGAGGCTATGGAATAAAATTTGACCAACCCTCACAAACCAATGCCAATATCTTAAGTTCCGTTTACACACCAATTTCTGGTTTGGATACTGGTTTCATTACCGTTCCTTATTCAGGAACCTATCAGATTCGGGTTGAAACAAATTATGCATGCGGGGATCTATCTGCTACTACTTCAGAAGGTGTGGGTCAAGCTTCAGTTAGTTTGAATATGACTACAGGGCTTCTGGGAGTACCAGTTCGAGTGAAAGAAAAATATGTGACGTCAACTTCTAAATATATTAATGGAGTTACAATGAATAATTTACCCCAAAACACCACTATTATATACACCGTTGATCTTGACGTGTTGGAAACCTATCGTTTTCAAGCGACAGGAAGAGAATGGTCTCGAAATAACGTTGGGCTGGGCGTATTTGGAAAAGATACAAGTGGATATCCCGGTGCAAGTGGCACGAACGACGCCCAGCGGGGATCTATTTCTATAACACTTTTAAGACAACAATAAACTATCTAATAACCAAAAGACTGTAACTGTCATCTCTACATTGAAATGTCAGCTCGGTTAGGCTTAAGTTTTAAGATATGAAAATCAAAACGTTTATAAACCCAATAGCACTTTTAACAGGACTTCTGTTCTGCTACTTTACAGCAAGCGCACAAATTGGAATTAATAACACATCACCGAATAATACTTCGGCACTGGATATTACCAGCACGGACAAAGGGTTTTTAATGACAAAGGTAGCCCTTACAGGAACCGATGACACCTCAACTATCAGCCCATCACCAAGCACAGGTCTTCTAGTGTATAATACAGCCACAGCCGGTAGCCCAGGCTCGGAGATAGTTCCTGGCTTTTATTATTTTGATGGAACGAAGTGGAGACGATTTTACACTCAAGGTTATACATTGGATTACGATCAATCGGCAGAAATTACTGCAAGCACAACAAATACTGATTATGTCATCCTACCGGGATTAGACACTGGAAGTATCACAGTGCCATTTAGTGGAACGTATCAAATTCGAGTTGAAGGTTTTTATTCAGCTGGTGATTTAATAAGTACGACCGGCGACGGAGCGTCACAAGGTTCCATTAGCCTGGCAATGGGGTCCGTTGCTAGTGGCGGCGGCGGTGGCGGCGGCGGCGGCGGTTGTGGTAGTGGAATTTCAACTTATCCATACGGTGAAAGCTTTGAAAGTGGTATAGGTGCCTGGACACAATCTGGAGCTGATGATTTCGACTGGACACGCGATTCGGGTGGAACACCTAGTAGTAGCACTGGTCCTTCATCTGGTTCAGACGGAAGTTGGTATATGTATACAGAAGCCACTAGTAATTTTAATAATCAAGCTATTTTTATTTCTCCTTGTTTCGATCTAACATCGCTTTCCGTGGCATCTTTTGGTTTCGATTACCATATGTATGGCTCAAATATGGGCACTCTGACAGTAGAAATAAGTGATGATAATGGAAGTTCCTGGAACCCTCTGTGGTCCCTATCCGGAAACCAGGGTAACAGTTGGAATTCACAAAGTATTGATTTGACATCTTATATTGGAGGATCTGTTCAATTGCGATTTATCGGATTAACAGGCCCAAGCTATAGGTCAGACATGGCCATTGATAATATATCTCTAACTGAAACTGCTGCTTCAGTTTCCCTATCGATGGTTAAAGAAACCTACATTACTACTTCTTCCAAACGATTGGGAAGTACGACTGTTAATAACCTAGCTCAAAGTGCTACCATCATTTACAATGTGGATTTAGATGCCGGTACAACTTATAGATTTGCAGTACGCGGAAGAGAATGGTTGGTGAACAATGTTGGCACCGGAACTTTTGGCAAGAACACCAGTGGCTATACGGGAAATTCCGTTAATGATGCCCAACGCGGCTCAATGACAATTAGCCTCATAAAGCAATTCTGATTTTAAATGAACAGCCCATTTTTAAATTTAGTATCATGAAAAATAATATTTCAGTTTATTTCTTAATTATAGCCTTGGCATTTTCGTATTCGGCTACGGCTCAGGTGGTATTTGGTGAGTCGCCAATTGGAGATCACTCTATTGACGATGGAGCGATTTTCCAGCTTAAAAGTGACGACATGGGACTATTAATTCCGCGAGTTGCATTACAATCTAGACTCGATATTACAACAGTTTCGCCCACCTTAATTGAAGGAATGTGGGTATACAACACCTCAAATTTGGGTACTGGATTGGATAAAGTATCACCGGGATTCTACTATTGGGATAGTACAAAATGGGAGAAAATGTTCAACGAAGGGTATACTGTTCAATATGAACAAACTGAAACGCTTCGTGTTCCAAATGCTACAACCACATATACTATTCCTGGACTAGATCAGAACTTTGTAGCACCGTATTCCGGGACTTATGAAATTCATGCAACGGGTTATATTGCTGCGCCAAATATGTCTAATGCTTCTTATGAAAGCACAGTACATGGTTCATATATTTTGGAAATAGATAACGTTAACGTAGCCGAAGGCACCGTTTCTTCAAATACAAAAAGAACTCCAACTTCTGCCTTTCAGGCACTTGGTCGTCAAACATCTTTAACATATGTTGTTGAATTAAATGAAGGAGACACTTATAATATCAGATTACGTGCTCGTCTTTGGGATTATGAAAATGTGGATCCAAATAGTTTGAACGTTTCCGGAACATGTGGTGGAGCATCTTCGGGTTATGCGTTTTTTGGCATTTGCTCGGGACCGTATAATGGTAACAGCGGCTTAACCCAAAATGCGCAAGACGCTTATTTAACTATTACCCTTTTGAGACAGCTTTAAAAAATAAAAACCATACTAATAACCTCTTAACTAAAAACATGTATACAACGTCCCCAACCTTTAAGAAAATTGCCATCATTTCGTTGGCAATTTTCAGTATTTGCACTTTTGCCTTTTACGTGGCACCATCGTTTACAACTTTGGACCCTACCACGACTGAGGCCGAAGCCGACTTACCAGCTATAGACAGCTCCAGAGATCATGAAGGAGATACTTTCTCCGTCGTCGCTTATGACCCAAACACGGGAGAAATAGGTGGTGCCGGAACGAGCTGCTACAATGGAAACATCAATTTCCTGAACGATATTATTCGAGATGGAAGTGGAACACTTTTGGGAGCTATCCACACTCAGGCCGCCTACACCTCGGGGAACCAGAACAACGCACGCACCCGTATGTTGGCAGGTGATACCCCGGCGCAAATTATAAGTTATTTAGATGCCAATGACTGCTGTTCCAGTAATGCAAATAGCCGACAATACGGAATAGTTGGTATTAGCAGCGGTGGTACAATCACTACTGCAGGTTATACGGGAAGCAGTAATGGGAACTGGGCCGGAAACATCACAGGCATAGACCCAAATACGGGAATGCATTACGCAATTCAAGGAAACATTTTAGACACATCAACTGGTGGTGGGGGACAACAAGACATCCTCGACGATATGGAAGCAGCCTTTCAGGCCGCAACCGGGACATTGGCCGATAAGTTGATGGCTGCCTTGCAAGGTGCGAAAAGAGTGGGCGGTGATAATAGATGTATCAATAGTGGTAATAGTGGACTTGCATCCTTCGTACGGGTTTTAAGACCTTCAGATAATATTAATACGCCATATATCGATCTTTGGGAACATCCAAATATTAGTGCAGTAGAACCTATTGATGTTTTGCAATGTAGCTACGACACAGCAGTGAGCACTCCTCACTGTCGTACTACGATCAATACCTTTCCTTATGCAATGGATTTTGAAACAAAATCATGGGAACAGGAAACAGCTTCTTGTTCAGTAAATAGTTCTTGGATTCGGTCAAGATTTGCTACTCCTTCGGGGAGTACAGGTCCTTCCGGGCCCAATCAAGGTGCACTATATGCATTTGTGGAAGCTTCTAATGTAGGTGGACAGGGAACAGCTCCAAGAAGCGCCATAATTGGTTCTCCTTGTTTTGATATTCCTTCCAATCATACGGCAGAGCTTACTTTCGACCACCATATGTACGGAGCCAATATGGGAACTCTGGCACTCACTGCAAGTGATAATGGAGGTTCCTCCTGGTCCACTTTATGGAGTCTAAGTGGAGATCAAGGTAATACGTGGAATAATGATGTGGTCGTGGATATATCGGCTTATTCTGGATCAACCGTCAAGTTTCGTTTTGATGCCACCACAGGAAACGGATATGCAAGTGATTTTGCACTTGATGATATCAATATTACCATAACGCCACTTGGATGTGCTGGAAGTGCTAAAATTTGGAACGGGAGTAACTGGTCCGGAGGATCCGCTCCAAATGCTACAAATACAGTAACCATTGATGGCAACTACGATACTTCCATCCACGGAGACATTGTTGGTTGTACTCTTACTGTGAATAGCGGAAGAACACTGACAGTAAAAGGTGGAGATTTTGTTGAAATAAACGGAAATATCATCAATGATGGAACCTTAATCGTAGAACATGAAGGAAGCGTTGTGCAAACAGATGCAACTCCCTTGGTGATAAATAATGGAACTATAAACGTATTACAAAGTACCCCAACTCTGGCCTCTCGTGACTTTATGATCTTGGGTAGCCCCATGACGGGTGAAACTCGTGGTAGTGTTTGGTCATCTGCCTTTTTAGTACTTGATGCCAATACCGGAAACTTTGTTCCCCACCCTGATGTGGAAGCTCAATTCCCAGGTGCGGAGAACTTTGCTGATGATAACAATGATTTTTGGTCGGTGTATGGAGCCGGAGGAACCATCGATGTGGGAGAAGGATATTTAGTGCGTCCACAGGCAGGCTACGGTCAGCCCGGTGGTGTATTTAACTTTACCTATGACGATGGCACACTAAATACCGGAGATGTAAACTTCCCGGTAACCTATAATACACCAGGCCCAACGTCTGGGGATAATAAGAATGCGAGTCCGAATGTACTGGCCAACCCCTACCCTTCGGCTATTTTTGCAGACGACTTTATCAATGCCAACTCCATGGTGGACGAGGTATATTTCTGGGAACATTTAACCCCTCCCAGCACCGGACTTCCCGGAGCAGGTTCTATGAACTTCTCCATGGAAGATATCTCCATGTATAACCTATCAGGTGGTGTGGGAGCCGGTAACCCGGAGGTGATCGCTACACGTCCTAATGGTTATATTTCCACCGGACAAGGATTTGGTATCAAGGCCACAGCCGCTGGTACAGCTACCTTTACCAATGCCATGCGTAGAACCACCAATAACAATACCCTTAGAGGACAAAACGATAAGGATCGAGTATGGATCAGTGTGGAGAACTCTCAATATGAAATGGGAGGAGCTACACTATTGGCCTTTAACGAGAATGCCACCTCAAGAATTGATTCAGGATATGACAGTAGAAGACTGGCAACAGTAGTATCGCTTTACACCCATTTGGAAGATGGCAGTGAGCAATTAGGGATACAAACAAGAGAGGCCTTTGGAACCGGAGTTAAAGTTCCTGTTGGATTCTCAACCCAATTGGATGCCACTTTAGACTATAAAATCTCTATTGCTACCATCGAAGGAGAGAACTTGGATGGAGCAACAGTATACCTTATTGACAATTACACCAACACGGTGACCAATCTAAGCCAAGAGGCCTATGCCTTTAGCTCTGAAAAGGGAACGTTCCACAATAGGTTCATGCTTCAGTTTGAGGGAGATATTGTATTGGGGACCAACGAAAATACGTTGGAGTCCATCTCTATGTTCCCGAATCCAACTCGGGATGTATTGAATGTGTATTCACCTACAAGCCGAATTTCTAAAATTACCGTTCATGATGTTCAGGGACGCGTAGTTAACGAAAGCGCTCATTCGAATGTGAACTCGGTGCAGTTGGATCTATCGGTGTTGAAGTCGGCGATATATTTTGTTACGATCACAACGGAAGAGGGCACACTCACCAAACGAGTAGTGCGGCACTAATTAAAATTCAGAATTAAAAATAGTTGAGCCATCTTCATTCACCTTGAAGGTGGCTTTTTCTCTAACTACCATTTTTAAAATTGGATAATTAGGTCATATAATAGCGTATTTCAACGATATACCTAACCTCATTAGCGAAAATCCCTACAAATAGATATTTATAACAATGTATTTTATCGATAAAATGTAATTTTTTAAAGATAAAGTGTTATGTTTGCATGCTATCCGTACTTTTTCGTACAGATAAGGAAAAAACAGATGAATTGGCTTAGCCTACTTATATAAACATAAATTAAATCTTAAATCATGAAAATCCTTGCCCCAATTTTCCTACTTTTTTGTGTAACCGTACAAGCACAAGTTGGTGTTGGAACCACGACACCACAAGGTACTCTAGATATTGTTGGACAACCGGCAGTAACTACTGCCTTAGACGGTGTCATCGCACCAAGACTCACCGGTGATCAATTAAGAGCTAAAACATATACTGCCACTCAAACGGCCGCTATTGTTTATGTAACGCTTGCCGATACATCACCTGCAGGTCAGACCGTGGATGTCACTAAAGCAGGCTATTACTATTTTGACGGAATAAAATGGGTTGTCATGGCACCAGAACCACAATCTGATGATTGGACAACGACCGGTAACGCAGGTAAAAACTCAGCGGTAAATTTTATTGGAACAACTGACAATGTTGATCTAATGTTTAAGCGTAATAATATCCAATCGGGTGTTATAGGTGCCTCACTAACGAGTTTTGGATACAATACTATAAATCCGTTAACCAGTACCGGTGTTCATAATACGGCAATTGGTCATACTAACTTATTCAGTAATACAACGGGTCACCGAAATACCGCCATAGGTTCAGGAGCCATGACCGATAATACCACTGGGTATCAAAATACTGCGATGGGAAGATATACCATGCACTTCAATACGACCGGATTTAATAATATGGCGATTGGACAGGAAGCTGCAAAATGGAATTCTACAGGTAGCAACAATGCAGCCATTGGATTTAATGCATTACGATATAACGGTACCGGTTCCTATAATGTGGCGATTGGTAGATCTGCACTTGCAGTTACATCCGTAGGTGATGCCATTGATAATGTTGGAGATAATAATATCGCGATTGGTGCTAATGCACAAGTTCCGGTAAGAACTGACGATAATCAATTGGTTCTTGGTGGAGCTCCCGGCTCGACCATTGGATCCACTTCAACCGCTACTACAAGAACGGTAATTAATGGTATCACAAACTCAAGTGCTGGTGCTCCATCAAATGATAGTTCCAGTGGTGTACAAGGCGAAATGCGAGTCGCTACAAGAAGTGGTAGGCTTTATTTGTACATCTGTACAGCCACCAATACTTGGGCAAGGGTTGAATTAGATACTTCCTTCTAGCATCTGTATGTTCAACCTAAACCATCAAATTAAAAAAAATATTCAACTAATTGCCAAATTAAATTTGGCAATTAGTAATTAGAGTCCCCAAACTTAACAACCTACTTACATGAAACCCCTATACTTGAAGTTAGTATTCTTTGTTGTCATTGGTTTCTCTTTTTTGAATCCAATAGTAATCAACGCTCAATGTGTCACTGGTGCCGAGGATGACGCTAGCCACCCAAAACGAGATATGAGAGGGGTATTTATACCTACTCTTTTTAATATATCATGGCCATCAAGTGCTTCCGATACTCCTGCAGTACAACAGGCGGAGCTTATCTCAATACTCGATGATATGGAGGCCAATGGTTACAACTCATTTTTTTTACAAGTAAGACCGGCAGGTGATGCTTTTTATAATTCAACTATAGAACCCTGGTCGCACTGGTTAACTGGTACCGAAGGTACCGCTCCTTCTCCATTGTGGGATCCTTTGGCGTTTGCCATAACCGAGGCTCATGCTCGAGGTATTGAATTGCATGCCTGGTTAAATCCGTACAGAGTAAAATATGGATCGTATACAACAGCACCCGATCATGTAATTTCTGAAAATCCTTCCTGGACATTTATTGATGCCAGTAATAGTTCCAGAACTATATTAAATCCCGGCCTTCCTGCAGTTTCAGACTATATTGTTTCGGTAGTAGAAGATATTGCCTCACGCTATGACGTGGATGGAATTCATTTCGACGATTATTTTTATCCGAAGAATGGAATGACAGCACCTCCAAATAATCAAGATGCTCAAGCCTTTATAGATCATAATCCGGGCGGACTTTCATTGAATGATTGGAGACGAGATAATGTAAATAATATGATTGGGATGGTCTATGATGCGATTCAGGTTATAAATTCTAACGATAACAAAAATGTGGTTTTTGGAGTAAGTCCTTTTGGAATCTGGAAATCTGGTACGCCTCCTGGAATTGTTGGTAGTTCTTCATACAATGACCTATTTTGCGACCCCATTGCATGGATGCAGGCCGGTAAAGTAGATTATTTAGCACCTCAATTATACTGGGCATTTGGTGGTGGACAAGACTATGATATACTATCGCAGTGGTGGAATGATCAATGTGACACTTACAATACCCAACTTTATGTGAGTCAGTCATACTACAAAATGGACAGCCCATGGAATTGGGCAGCTTCTGAGCTTCAAAATCAAATTGACGAAAACAGAGAGCCCTCGATGGACGCTACTTTCGGACAGATTGCGTATCGATATAATGAGATTGAAACTAATTTTAGTGGGATCAACACAGCTTTAAATGGAACTCAGTTTCAAAATAAATCCTTTGTTGCTCCTATTCTGGGTGCAGGGAAAGATGCTGTATGTCCTAATAAGCCGGAAAATATTAGCTTTGGACCTTTAAAGATTACGTGGGATACCCCAGCTGCTGCTTCAGACGGAGACCTCCCCACGAAATATGTGGTTTACGAATTTAATAATGCCGCAGACGCCAGCACGAATCAAAACAATGGATCAAAAATCCTGGATATCGTAGTCGGGAACGAGCTTTCGCTCACCCAAGCCCAAATAGATAACAAATTTTTTGTTGTTACATCCTTGGATAAAAATAATAATGAGGCGGGTGATTTCTGCAATACTCCATTAGCCGATATTGTAACGACCCAATGTTCACTTAACAGTTTGGTTCCTCCTACCGCAATAAATAATTGTGCTACCCCAGTTTTGGGAACGACTTCAACTGTTTTTCCTATCAATAACACGACGGTAGTTACATGGACATACGATTTTGGAGGAGGGGAAACTCTGACTCAAAGTCAGAATATTATTTTCAATACTCCTTCTACTGAATACGTCTCTTCCGGTTGGACAAGCGGGACTCCCGATGTTAACACTCGTGCGATCATCAGTGATAGCTACAGCACAGCCACCGGAAATATAGAAGCTTGTTCCTGTGAAGTTACCGCCACCGGAGATCTAACTGTCTTATCTGACAATTTCTTGAAAGTGGAAAGTGATATTATCGTGGATGGAACGCTCACGGTTGCTCATCAAGGAAGTGTAGTGCAGGTAGCTGATAATGGCACCGTTATAAACAACGGGACCATAAATGTATTACAGACCACCCCTACTTTGGCCTCTCGTGACTTTATGATCCTGGGTAGCCCCATGACGGGTGAAACACGTGGTAGTGTATGGTCTGCTGCCTTCTTGGTATTGGATCACAATACAACCAACTTTGTTCCTCACCCCGATGTGGAAGCTCAATTCCCGGGTGCAGAGAACTTCGCCGATGATAACAACGACTTCTGGTCTGCTTATGCAGGTGCAGGGACGGTAGATGCAGCAAGAGGATATCTGGTACGCCCACAGGCAGGTTTAGGTCAGCCGGGAGGTATCTTTAACTATACCTATGACGATGGAACTTTGAATACAGGAGACATTAACTTTACGGTGGTTCAGAATACACCCGGACCACTTCCTGCCGATAACAAGAATGCGAGTCCGAATGTACTGGCCAATCCTTATCCATCGGCTATTTTTGCAGACGACTTTATCAATGCCAACTCCATGGTGGACGAGGTATATTTCTGGGAGCATTTAACCCCTCCCAGCACCGGACTTCCCGGAGCAGGTGCTATGAACTTCTCCATGGAAGATATCTCTATGTACAACCTCTCAGGAGGTGTGGGAGCCGGTAACCCAGAGGTGATTGCAACACGTCCTAATGGATATATCTCCACCGGACAAGGATTTGGTATCAAGGCCACAGCCGCTGGTACAGCCACCTTTACCAATGCCATGCGAAGAACCACCAATAACAATACCCTAAGAGGACAAAACGACAAGGATCGTGTATGGATCAGTGTGGAGAACTCTCAATATGAAATGGGAGGAGCTACCCTGTTGGCTTTTAACGAAAATGCCACCGCAGGGATCGACTCCGGATATGACAGTAGAAGACTGGCAACGGTGGTTTCTCTGTACACGCATTTAGAAGATGGCAGTGAGCAATTAGGGATACAGACAAGAGAGGCCTTTGGAACCGGAGTAAAGGTTCCTGTAGGATTCTCAACCCAATTAGATGCCATTTTAGACTATAAAATCTCTATTGCTACCATCGAAGGAGAGAACTTGGATGGAGCAACAGTATACCTTATTGACAATTACACCAACACGGTGACCAATCTAAGCCAAGAGGCCTATGCCTTTAGCTCTGAAAAGGGAACGTTCCATAACCGATTCATGCTTCAGTTTGAGGGTGAGGTTGTATTGGGGACCAACGAGAATACGATAGAGTCCGTCTCAGTGTTCCCGAATCCTACAACAGGAATCGTAAACATCCGCTCAGATCAAAATCCAATCTTGGCTGTGAATGTCTCAGATCTACGAGGAAGACAGATCAAATATGCTTCGGTGAATGAGAGAAGGTCTTTTGCGTTAAATATTTCTGAATTGGAAGCGGGAATGTATTTTGTTACAATTAGCACGGAAAATGGTACACTTACCAAACGAATCATAAAAAGATAAAAATAAACCTATTTGTTTTAAAAAACCATCCTGCCTTCGGTGGGATGGTTTTTACCGTTTAGATCGAAATTTATTAAAGATGAGGGAGGAGTCACATTTACGTACTTTTCAGAATAAAAAATGAGGCCGTATTTTCAGAAAATAAAAGGAGAAACTTCCTACAGTACAATAAATTATAACTATTTTTAATGCCGGTGCATTAGGGAATCTGCCCAAATCCTGAATGTTACTTATTAAAATCATTGTTATGAAAAGATACCTACTTATTTTCACAATTTTGACATGTACCTCTATACATGCGCAAACACCCTGCTCTTCGGGAATGGCGGGATCCTATCCCTGTAACGGACTCGACCTTCAGTCTACAATTTCATTATCTACTATGGGAGCGTCGCTAGCTAATGACTCCTGGGGTTGGACAGACCCAATGAATGGAAAAGAATATGCTTTAGTGGGCCTTAACAATGGAACCGCATTTATTGATGTTTCCAACCCAACTGCACCCATTTATCTGGGAAAACTGCCGACAAAAACTTCCAGCAGTAGTTGGCGAGATGTCAAAACCTATGCAGACCATGCTTTTATAGTCAGTGAGGCTAGTGGCCATGGAATGCAGGTATTTGACCTTACCAAATTAAGAACGGTGACGGGCCCACCGGTGACATTCACGGAAGATGCCCACTACAATGGTTTCGGAAATGCCCATAATATTGTTATAAATACAGATACTGGTTTCGCCTACGCAGTAGGAACTTCCACATTTAGTGGCGGACCACATTTTGTAAATATTCAAAACCCTACCAATCCGGTTGCCGCCGGAGGATATGCCGTTGATGCTTATAGTCATGATGCCCAAGTAATTACGTATAATGGGCCGGATACCAGATATACCGGACAAGAGATCTTGATTGGCAGTAATGAAAATGAAATCACCATTGTGGATATTACTGATAAATCTACTCCAGTTCCAATTTCCACTATATCATATTCACCTGTGGGGTATACACACCAGGGTTGGTTCACTGAAGATCAGCGCTACTTTTTACTGGGTGATGAGTTGGATGAGCGCAATGTTGGTTTCAATACCCGAACCTGGGTGTTTGATTTTTCAGATCTACAGAACCCAATTATGCATTTTTCATATACCGGTCCTACCGCAGCGATCGATCACAATGGATATGTACGTGGAAACCGATTTTACTTAGCCAATTATCGCGCGGGTGTTCGCGTGATAAAAATCTCCGATATTGCTGCAGGAAGCATTAGTGAAGAGGCGTATTTTGATACTTACCCATCGAGCAACAATGCAAATTTTAACGGTGTGTGGAATGTATATCCGTATTTCGAAAGTGGAAATCTTGTTCTTAGTGACCTCGACCGGGGGTTTTTCCTCATTAAAGACCCTCATTATGATAATATTGATCCCACAGCCGTCTGCCAAAATATTACACTTACATTAGACGCCACAACAGGAACAGCGACTTTGAATCCAGCCGATATTGATAATGGCTCTTCAGATCTACCCATCTTTAGTCCCCCCGGACCTCCTTTTACCTTACGAATTGATAAAACCACATTTACTTGTGCCGATCTTGGAACCAATTCAGTAACTCTCACCGTAGAGGATGATTATGGCAATACCTCAACATGCACGGCCATTGTCACCGTTGTAGGGGAAACAACAACGTATACCGGTGGAAGTTGGGACAACGGAACTCCATCCAACGGCTCGCATGCGGTTTTTAGTCAGAATTATAATACTTCAACCGCTAATATTGAAGCCTGTTCGTGTGAGATTGATAATGGAGTGACCGTCACTGTTGATGGAGGTACCTATTTGGAAGTTGAAAACGATCTTAACGTAAATGGAGCCTTATTTATTGAACATACAGGCAGTGTGGTTCAAATTGACGACAATGCCGTTGCCACAAACAATGGAACTATCAATGTTTTACAGACCACCCCTACTTTGGCCTCTCGTGACTTTATGATCCTGGGTAGTCCCATGACAGGAGAAACAAGAGGAAGTGTTTGGTCTGCTGCCTTTTTGGTATTGGATCACAATACAACCAACTTTGTTCCTCACCCCGATGTGGAAGCTCAATTTCCGGGTGCCGAGAACTTCGCCGATGATAACAACGACTTCTGGTCTGCTTATGCAGGTGCAGGGACGGTAGATGCAGCAAGAGGATATCTGGTACGCCCACAGGCAGGTTACGGCCAGCCCGGTGGCGTATTTAACTATACCTATGACGATGGAACTTTGAATACAGGAGACATTAACTTTACGGTGGTTCAGAACACCCCCGGACCACTTCCGGCAGATAACAAGAATGCGAGTCCGAATGTACTAGCCAACCCCTACCCATCGGCTATTTTTGCAGACGACTTTATCAATGCCAACTCCATGGTGGACGAGGTATATTTCTGGGAACATTTAACCCCTCCCAGCACCGGACTTCCCGGAGCAGGTTCTATGAACTTCTCTATGGAAGATATCTCCATGTACAACCTCTCAGGAGGTGTGGGAGCCGGTAACCCGGAGGTGATTGCAACACGTCCTAATGGATATATTTCCACAGGACAAGGATTTGGTATCAAGGCCACAGCCGCTGGTACAGCCACCTTTACCAATGCCATGCGAAGAACCACCAATAACAATACCCTAAGAGGACAAAACGACAAGGATCGTGTATGGATCAGTGTGGAGAACTCTCAATACGAAATGGGTGGATCAACGCTATTGGCCTTTAACGAAAATGCCACAGCAGGGATCGACTCCGGATATGACAGTAGAAGACTGGCAACGGTGGTTTCTCTGTACACGCATTTAGAAGATGGAAGTGAGCAACTAGGCATACAAACAAGAGAGGCCTTTGGAACCGGAGTTAAGGTTCCTGTAGGATTCTCAACACAATTGGATGCCACTTTAGACTATAAGATCTCTATTGCAACCATCGAAGGAGAGAATCTGGATGGGGCAACAGTATACCTTATTGACAACTACACCAACACGGTGACCAACCTAAGCCAAGAGGCCTATGCGTTCAAAAGTGAAAAGGGGACATTCCACAATAGATTCATGCTTCAGTTTAAAGGAGAAATTATCCTGAATGATACAACTTCGGCATTGAAAAACATTATTTTGTTTCCTAATCCAACTTCAGATATAGTGAATGTTCACTCTCCAAACGCATACATTAAGAATATAGAAGTTTTCGATGTTCGCGGCAAGAGATTCTTTGAAGAAATTAAAGAGGAAAAAAACGCACATACAATTCATTTGGAACAACTTGAAACGGGAATATATTTCGTTAGGATAACCACAGTAGATGGTACCATTACTCGTAAGATGCTCAAGAAATAAAAACCAATACTAAACAATCAAGCAAGTGTCTTTGGCGCCGGTTTTTACACATTATTCAGAAAGGAGAAAAGTAGGAAATAACTCAACTGGTAGGCTCTTATTATAATATTTAATGTATTTCATCGATTATTTTTGTATTTAAACTAGGTTTTTTATACTATTACTGGATAGAATAATACTACAATCATGAATGGAAAACGCCCCGCCCAATTGTATACTGCCATAGTATTGCTTGGTTTTCTTATGTTAGGCCCCACTACTGTGGCGCAACTCGATTTTGAAGTCGCACAAAATATTGTTGGATTTGAATCAATCACCGAAACTTCGGTAGAAGACAATACGATACTATTTTCTGAAAATGGATATGGTACGCTTACTAATGGAAGCGCAGAAATTACGATCCACCCGGATATTGCTGCTACTATCGATGGCATGCGCTTAGAAGAACAAGTTACCCTGGCCATTCAAATGGAGGGTGATAGCAATGGCGTTTATGTTTCCAAAAAGAATAAAGACACTTTTATTATTACTGAATTAAAAAATGGCACGTCAAATTCAAATTTCGTATACCATTTTGTTGTCAAAAGCCTATAATAAACAATCCCCAAACATGTGTATAAAAGGCCGCTCCTATTTTGCCCCGGGAGTGGCTTTTTTAAACAAATTGCTATTCATTCCATCCCTTTTTTCGTCGAAAATTTCCGAAGTAAACTTTTGAAAACAAATCGGATAGCTGGAAATCTTATAAGAACCTATATCAGACTTCGAACCCATCTGCTTTAATTTTATTAATTACTTATCTTTTAGTCCGAATAATTATCATTTCAACGATTTATTAACTTTTATTCTTTCTATTTCTTATTTTTATGATTCTTCTGTTAGTATATTTGTAATTACAGTATACTAACTATTAAAGACATGAGAAATTCAACCTCACTCCCCTTGTCTTGTTTTTTAACGATGTTATTAATTTGTGGCTTTCTATCCACCGCAACTGCCCAAGTTGGGATAGGAACCACCTCTCCCAATTCGGATGCACTTTTGGATGTTGACGCTTCGGTGAACGTTGGGGGATTGCTACTCCCGCGTGTTTCTCTAGCCAATACCAGCAGTTTTGCACCTCTAAGTGCCCACGTCCAAGGAATGTCCGTCTATAATATTGCAACTGCCGGTGATGTGAGGCCAGGACAATATTATAATGATGGCACTAAATGGATCCGAATGGAAGGGTCGGACCCCGTAGATAGCGTTACCTTGACCTCCAATACGACAATATCATCTTCTTTTCCAACCTTCGCCAATGTTTCAGGGATGAGCGCTTTAACATTTACGGCTCGTAAAACTTCGGTACTCGTTCTGCTTACAGCCTCGGGCTTTGGTTCGACCGGATCTATGTCATTGGTCGCTCTGCGGGTTAGAAATGTGACAGACGGAGTCACCGTTGGAGGAACAGTAAACAAGATCCAGAATTATGATGATGTCACGGGAACGATCACTACATGGAGTGCTTCTTTTTCGAAACTAATGACCGGGCTGACCATAGGAACTACCTATACCCTTAGGGTTCAAGGAGCCGTAACAGGTATTCTCGGAACTTATTCAGCTGTCATACAGCCTGCGACTACCCCGGATGCAGAGCACCTAACATTATCGGTGATTCAGTAGAAAATATCCATAATGCACCTAAAACCTTCGGAATTTCCTCCGAAGGTTTTTTTTATATCTATCCTTCAGAAAAAATAAATTCAGAAAAAAACAAAACAGCGGTTACATTTTCCCAATGACAACTGACTAAGTAGTAAATAAGCAAATCCAGCGTGTTTCCTTGACGTTATACGCTATTCAAATTGATACTTATGAAAACATTTCTACTATGCAGCTTTCTTTTATTCGGAATTAGTTTCGGATATGGTCAAAGTTGGGAGCAAAAAGAAAAATTGGAAGCATCTGACCAGCAATCGGATGACAATCACGGAATTTCCGTTGCCATTTCAGGTGATTATATGATCACCGGAGCCTGGCACGAAGACCACGACGCTACAGGAGGATCACCGCTTAGCAATGCGGGAGCGGCCTATATATATAAGTATAATTCGGGCACCGACACTTGGGAACAAGAAGCAAAATTGGTAGCTGCAGATCGTGAAATTGGCGATTGGTTTGGGATTTCGGTGGACATTAGCGATACCTATGCGGTCATTGGTGCCGTGGAGGAAAACGCCGCTCGTGGCGCCGCCTACGTCTTTGAACGAAACGGCTCCGGAATTTGGGTACAAGTGGCGAAGCTGGAAGCCCCTAACCGTCAATCGAGTGACCGATTTGGAAACAGTGTCTCGATCTGGGGCGAGTTTGTTATCGTTGGGGCATTTCATGAGGATGAAGACGAAAATGAAGCAAATACCCTTCAAAATGCCGGTTCGGCCTATATCTACGCCCGTGGTGGAGGAAGCTGGGGATTCTTTCAAAAGATCGTGGCTTCAGACCGAGATGGCAACGATTACTTTGGACATGCCGTCTCCATCTGGGACGATCACCTGATCGTTGGTGCTTATCACCGCGATATTCCAACACTAAGTGAATACGGAGGCGCCTATGCCTTCGAATACAACGGTGTGGAGTGGGAGGAAATTAGAATTATGGAAGCCGTGGATACCTATTTCGGGGATCGCTTTGGTTGGTCCGTCGATGTATATGAAGATTACTATATCGTTGGCGCGCCCTATCACGACTACGACGATCTGGAAGCCGACCCAAAAAACAATGCCGGAGCCGCCTATATTTTTGACGCCAATAACAGCTGGGCCATGGATAAAGTAGTGGGAGGAGATCGAACTGCCCAAGACAACGCAGGTGAAAACGTAGCGGTATATGGAACAAGAGCCGTGGTAGGTGCACCACTACAGAACTATGGTATTGATGGTGATCCACCCTTCTGGAGCGACGGAGGAGCAGTCTTTGTTTATGAAAAAGACGGAAGTGGGTTTTGGAATCAGACACAAAAACTTCTTACAGAAGATCGGTTCACATCCGATAAGTTTGGACATTCGGTCGACTTAAACGATGATATTATTATTGGAGGTGCCCCAGAAGATAACAGTACTACGGGTCCGAGTACCGGAGCGACCTATATTTTTGTCGATGGGAATTTGGGTGTCAATGACCAAGACTCAGTTGGAGATTTCACACTATTCCCGAATCCAACAGATGGAACAGTACAAGTCGATCTGGCTAACGAATTTTCAGGAATAGAGATTACGGTGCAAACTGTTTTAGGGCAGACTATAGGTCGTTATTCGTTCGAGAATACATCGAGCCCACAATTTACTATTGCAGGTGCGGCTGGAATATATTTGGTTACTATAACTACGATTGAGGGTATTTCAGAAACAATTCAAATGATCAAGAAGTAATACTATATATAGTGTAGAAACCGCCAAAAGGGCCTTCGATCTATGTATTGAAGGTCTTTTTCGTTGGTATATGCTTCCCGTTCAAAGCTAATATTTCGGTAGGCGGTGTATCTATTTTTATACTGAATTATTCTGAAAAGAAACTCCAACCCATACCACAGATAAAAAAACACCAGCAGTAACTCTGCCTGCTGCTTGAGATGAATGCGCTCGTGATTGAGGAAAACCTTGTTCTGTTTAAGCTCCGAATGTTTCAAGATCACAAAGGGCCATAAGGCCATCCCGCTAAATTTATTCCGAAGTAAAAACCGATTTACAACAAGTTTCATGAATAGGAGTTAGGAGTTAGGAGTTAGGAGTTCCTCCTTCGCACAAGGCTTCGGAGGACACAGTAGTTGTTAGTAATATACAAATCATAGACCACTTCATTCAGCAAATCTTCCAAGCTCGTGCTTCGTGCTTCGCCCCTCGTGCTTCTGACTTCTGACTCCCGACTTTAGATTTTAGATTTTAGATTTTAGATTTTAGATTTTAGAAATATACAAATCAAATTTATCATCATTGATCATAGAGATATAAGATATGAGATTTGGGATTTGGGATTTGGGATTTGTTATTTGTTATTTGTTATTTGTGATTTGAACATTATAACCCACTTCGCCCCTCGAGCTTCCGACTTTTGACTTTCGACTTTCGACTTTGTCCATCGTAAATCAAAAATCGTTAATCCTCAATCACCTATCCCATATCCCTTAATTCCTTACTTTTGTATTTCATGTTATTTCCGAAGAAAAAAATTGAATTAGAAGAAGGCGACTACTACCTCACTCCGGAAGGTTATAAGTGCTTTACTGAGCAGTATCACTTAAAAAGAGGTTATTGCTGTGAGAGCAATTGTAGGCATTGCCCCTATGGTTTTAACAAGAAAAGCAATTCGAAAAAATGACTTTTAAAGAAGAAATTCTACAAGGTATCCCGGAGGAGCTTCCTCAAGCGAAGCCCTACGATCATGAGGTGAATCATGCGCCCAAACGTAAAAAGATTCTTTCTCCGGAAGAAGAAAAGCTCGCCTTGCGAAATGCTTTACGTTATTTCGACGCCAAACATCACGCTTCCCTCCTACCAGAATTTAAGCATGAACTCGAGACCTACGGCCGTATTTATATGTATCGGTTTCGTCCTTCCTATGAAATTTTCGCCCGACCCATTACAGACTACCCCGGAGAAAGTAAGCAAGCCAGGGCCATTATGCTTATGATCCAAAACAATCTGGATCATGCAGTGGCGCAACATCCGCACGAATTGATCACCTATGGTGGTAATGGAGCTGTATTTCAAAACTGGGCACAATATCGCCTGGTCATGCAATACCTGGCCCAAATGACCAATGAGCAGACCTTAGTGATGTATTCGGGTCACCCTTTGGGTTTATTTCCATCCCATAATGATGCCCCCAGAGTTGTAGTGACCAACGGCATGATGATCCCCAATTACTCAAAGCCGGATGATTGGGAAAAATTTAATGCACTGGGCGTGACGCAATACGGTCAAATGACCGCGGGAAGCTATATGTATATTGGTCCACAGGGAATTGTACACGGCACCACTATCACCGTTTTGAATGGGTTTCGGAAGATCAAAAAATCACCCAAAGGAGGTCTTTTTGTCACTTCTGGATTGGGAGGAATGAGTGGTGCACAACCCAAGGCAGGGAATATCGCTGGATGCATCACAGTATGCGCCGAAGTAAACAAAAAAGCGACGCAAACTCGGCACAGTCAGGGTTGGGTGGACGAAGTGATTGACGACATCAAAACTCTCGGTAAGCGAGTAAGAAATGCTATTTCCAATGAAGAAACGGTATCTATTGCTTACGACGGCAACATTGTGGATGTTTGGGAGCATTTCGCCGAAAAAGACATTCATATTGACCTGGGCAGTGATCAAACTTCGCTTCATAATCCCTGGGCCGGAGGATACTACCCTGCCGGAATGAGTTATGAGGAGGCCAATACGCTGATGGCCGACGACCCGGAAAAATTCAAAGAAAAAGTACAAGAAAGCCTTCGCAGACAGGCCAAAGCCATCAATAGGCATACGGCCAAAGGCACCTATTTCTTCGACTATGGTAATGCTTTTTTACTTGAAGCCTCTCGCGCAGGTGCCGATGTGATGGCTGAAAACAAGATTGATTTTAAATACCCCAGTTATGTTCAGGATATAATGGGACCTATGTGCTTCGATTATGGCTTTGGACCCTTTCGATGGGTATGTGCCTCCGGAAAAGCAGAGGATCTCGCTATGACCGATACGCTTGCCTGTAATGTTTTGGAGGAGATCAAGGCGAATTCGCCGGAGGAGATTCAACAACAGATGGCCGATAATATTAAATGGATCAAGGGTGCACAGGAAAACAAGTTGGTCGTGGGGTCGCAGGCACGGATATTATATGCTGATGCCGAAGGTAGAATGAAAATAGCATCCGCCTTTAATAGGGCCATTTCAGAAAAAAAACTTGGAACCGTAATACTAGGGCGTGATCACCATGATGTTTCTGGGACAGACTCTCCTTATAGAGAGACCTCCAATATTTATGACGGAAGTCGTTTCACCGCAGATATGGCCATCCACAATGTCATTGGAGACAGTTTCCGAGGAGCTACATGGGTGAGCATCCATAACGGTGGTGGCGTGGGCTGGGGAGAAGTTATAAATGGTGGTTTCGGTATGGTTCTTGATGGTAGTAAAGACGCACAGCGACGCCTGGAATCGATGTTATTTTGGGATGTCAATAACGGTATTGCCAGACGCAGCTGGGCTCGAAATAAGGAAGCCGTTTTCGCAATAAAACGGGAAATGAAAAGGAATCCCAATTTGAAAGTCACGCTTCCGAATTTCGTAGATGACAATTTATTAAACTAAAAATTTACGCTATGAAACTACTTAAATTTTTACCCGTAGTGCTGATAGCCTTTTTACTAGGTTCTTGTACCACCGTAAGGGTGGCTACCGACTTTGATAAAGAGGCAAATTTTAGTAATTACAGCAAATTTGCATTTTTTAAACCGGGAATCGATAAGGCAAAGATCAGTGATCTGGACAAAAAAAGAATTCTGAGAGCCATCGATGCCGAATTATCAATGAAAGGGCTCAATAAAAGTGAAGAACCGGACCTTTTGGTGAGTATCTTCACTAAGGAACGTGAGCGGGTCGATGTATATAATAATAACTTCGGATATGGTTGGGGATGGAATCCCTGGTGGTATGGAGGTTCCTTCGGAAATACAGTCTCTCGATCGACAGAAGGAAGTCTTTATATAGACCTTATCGATGCAAAAACCAACGAATTAGTATGGCAGGGTGTGGGCAGTGCACGGCTCATTACCACCGGCAATATGGAAAAAAAAGAAGCCCGAATACGTGAAATTGTTCACGAAATAATCGCACGCTATCCGCCCGGAAGCACAGTAAAATAAGCTAAAGCCCTCAAATTGAGGGCTTTTTTTATGTTACATAATTTCCATTCATTGTTACAATAGTACTACCTCTCTTTGCATTCTGTACGTAGTTTTGGATTATCAAGGTTTAACCCCTTTACAAATAGGGGGAAAAGACCCGTTAAAAAACGATTTTTTAACTACTAGTTATCAAGTAGTTACGAATTAATTTTACAAACGGAAATTCATGCCTTTTACAGTATTAATTTAAAACTTTAATTATGAAAACTATTTTTACCCTTTTAGCGGCACTTTGCATTAGTGTTGTGTCCGCACAAAACATGTTCGTCCATACTGCGACGGCGGGAAACATCTCAGCCGATGCCAGTTACATTGATCATCCGGATCTTAATGGAAATCCGAATGCCGAAATTTTAGTTTCCCATAACTGGAACCCACCCGGAAGTGGTGGTGTTTACAATGACAACAACACCGGTGTATTCTATAGCAACAGTGAAAGTAAATGGGGAGTTTACAATGAAAATGGTTCGGCCATGATCATGGGATCTTCTTATAATGTATATATAGGAGACGGTGATGTGGTCCTGCATATTGCAGATCTAGCCAACCAGGCTACCAATCCAGTTTATTCCGTGATCAATCATCCGGATCTTAATGGTAATCCAAATGCAAAAATACTACTAACTACCTATTTTAACCCTAACGGTTTACGTAATGACCATACCTATGCCGTTTGGTACAATAATACTACCGATCGATGGAATATCTTTCCAGAGGATCTTTCTAATCTTCCTTTGGACACAGCATTCTTTATGGGAGTTCCCGATGGAACCAATACAGCGGTAGGAAATCACCGCGCCGAAGCCGGCAACATTTCAGGGAATTATACTACGATCGACCATCCATTGCTTAATGGCAAACCGGATGCAGTCTTTGTATACACCCACAACTGGGGAATCTCCGGAGGATCAGGTAATGTAGTAAATGACCATATTACTGGCGTTTGGTACACAGGAACCAATTGGGCTATATATAATGAGGACCTTGCAGCAATGCCAGAAGATGCCGAATTTGATCTTATGATCCGAGACCCATCACTTGGTGTAACAGATTCGTCTATTGAAGGATTGACCTTCTTCCCAAATCCGGTTGAGAATGTTTTCAACATCAATGCTAGAACAAGTATTGATGAGGTAACTCTTTATGACATTCTTGGACGAGAAGTGTTACAACAAACCGGTGATGCAACAAGCATGCAAGTAAATATGTCTGCATTAACATCAGGAAACTACCTCGCAAAGGTACAATCCGGTGATACGACACATGTCATCAAGCTTATTAAGCAATAGGCTGGATTTTTTTCATATCGTTGATAAACCGCTCAATTTATTGGGCGGTTTTTTTTATGCTGAAATGGCTATTGACGCAAGACCTTGAAGACCTTGAATTCTTCTTCGGAAGTGGAAACACGCACAACATACAATCCACTTACCCAATTTTCGGCATCAACGATTAACTGATTGGTCTCGCTATAGGCTTCAGAAAAAATAATCTGACCCATCAAGTTAGTGACTGTGAGATGCGTTAGGGCTTCCTTTGATGAGATTGACAATTCATTGGTTACCGGATTTGTAAAAGTGATAGCATTTAGGAGAGAAGAATTCTCTAAGCCTAAGTCTTCATCCAAAAAGTTCTGAGCGTAGATCTTCGGTTCGGTTGCCTTTTCTTCTATAAAAACAGCCACACTTTGGTTGTTCACCACCTTTGTATACTGAATTCTACTTTTATTAGCTGAAAAAGTAGCAACAGGTCTTGATTGTTCAGGCCACACAAAATCTCCACTTTCATCCAGATAAACAACCCCGAGAGTTGTTGGACTTACGCCATTATCAAATCCGCTTTTGTGTAAAAACAACGGGCTGTCATTCTTCAATTGCAATATCCCGGCATGTACATTATCGTCTCCACTAATAGCGTACACCACTTTTGCACTGTCACCCAGTCCTCTTGCCCCACTGTCTTTATCAAATTTTTGGACATATTCTCCCTTTTCACTCTGACTCGTATTCGTAGCCGTACACACAGCCCATACATTTTGAGATCCGGGCTCGAAAGCGATCTCGGTACTCATCTCATAATTAACCTGACTGGTATCAAAGTCGGAACCATTGATACCCCAGGGTAAGGTACCGTCGGAATTAATACGTTGTACGAATGAATCGAAGCGAACTCCTGTTGATCCGAAATAGCCATAGTAAACCGCATCTCCATCCTGCAGTCCACCGTACGATCTATTAAACGCCGTCGCCTGATTGGAAAGTTGCGTGGGTGACCCCCATTGCGATACTCCCAGATCGTCGTAGCGTTGTGCGAATAAATTAGAATTGATCCCACCGATCAAACTGTGAAATACTAGGATAAAATCCCCACCGGACAATTCGAACATGTCTGCAGGAGAGGTGTCGTTACCGGCATTGACAACGGATTGAGTCGTTCCCCAAACCGCAGCTCCCGTCGCATCGTATTTTTGCATGACCGCCTCTCCCCCGGGAGCCCAAGAGATGATAGCTTCACCTGAGGACAATGGCAAAATGGTGGGTACAAAGCCAGAACCCACATTGACCCCGTTCGAAGGCCAAAGGTGTGTGCCCGCAGTATCCAACTTAAACACTATGGCGGGATTTCCGGCGCCGGTTCCGGTTACTCCTATATAAAGATTATCATTAGCATCCGTTACGATATTCCAAATAACCGTAAAAGTACTCATGGGGATGCTGTTACTCACCAAAATTCCGTCAGGGCCCAGTGTCTGATTTCCTTGTGTGTCCATCACCTGCATGCGTAATTCGAAATTAGTTGGAGGAGCAACGGCCTTCCAAAAGACGACATAGGTTTCTCCAGAGGAGGTGCCCACTGCTTTCATATCACCACCCTCCGAATCGGCCACCAAAGTATTGGCATCGGTATCGGTGGTCCATTGGGCATGACAAAAAAGCGTGGAAACTAAGGCAAAGGCAATTAAAAAATAACGCATGAAGATGATTTTAGATATAGGTTAAAGATACCCTTTTACTAATAATCAAGCAGACTTTGAATTTTTACTATCACCTTTTCCACCGAAGGGATCATGGTTTTTTCCAATTCAGCATTTAGCGGAATGGCAGGCATGTTCTCGCTTCCAATGACCATTACCGGGGCATCGAGTTGTTGGAAACATTCTTCTTGAATTTTACCTTGCAAGGCTCTCGAAAAGCTATTTTCTGAAGGTTCCTCGGTCACGATAAGACATTTGCCACATTTTTTGACACTCTTGAAAACGGTGTCATAATCCAATGGGTGCAAGGTTCGAAGGTCTACGATCTCTATGTTTTTCTGAAGGCCCATTTCTTCGGAAGCATTTACCGCCCAGTGAACTCCCATTCCGTAGGTGATGATGGAAATCGTTTCTTCGTCTTCCTGTTTCCAAATTTCTTGCAGCACCCATGCTTTTCCGAAGGGCAACACATAATCCTCCGCAGGTTCCACCGAAGTGGCCCCTTTGGTTCCCGGCACCCGACTCCAATACAGACCCTTGTGCTCAAAGATCACCACGGGATTTGGATCGTGATAGGCAGCTTTCATGAGTCCCTTTAAGTCGGCTCCGTTGCTGGGATACGCAATTTTCAATCCTCGAATATTTGTGACCACACTTTCTACCGATGAGGAATGGTAGGGTCCTCCACTTCCGTAGGCACCAATAGGCACACGCAGGATCATGGACACCGGCCATTTTCCGTTGGAGAGGTAGCAACTTCTGCTTACTTCACTAAACAATTGGTTGAGTCCCGGCCAAATATAATCGGCAAACTGTACCTCCACAATAGGTTTTAACCCTACCGCACTCATCCCAACGGTCGAACCTACGATAAAGGCCTCTTGTATGGGCGTGTTGAACACTCGATTGTCACCAAATTTCTGTGCCAATGTAGCCGCTTCACGGAATACACCGCCCAATCGGGCTCCTACGTCCTGTCCGTACAGCAAGCATTCTTTGTGTTGCGCCATCAACTCCTCAATGGCAAAAAGGGCGCAATCAACCATGACCACCTTGTCGGCTCCTTCGGGAGAACGCTCTCCGGATTCTTCGATGATGGGAGTTGGCGCAAAGTCGTTTGTAAAAAGATCTTCCGGTTTGGGGTCTTCGGCTTTTAAAGCGCGCTCTAAACTTTCCCGAACTTCATTGATACAACTGTTTTCTATTTCTTGCAATTCATCTTCAGAAAAACCATGAGACAATAATAAGGACTTCATCTTTGGATAAGGATCCTGACTCCGCGCCTCTTCCAGATCATCTCGATACCACTCCATACGTACTCCGGAGGTATGATGATTTAGTAAGGGAACTTTCGCATGAATCAAAAAGGGACGGCGCTCCGTACGGATGGTTTCAATAACATCCTGAATCGTTAAATAGCTCTCCTCAAAATTAGTTCCGTCGATGGAGATGGCTTCGAGACCATGAAATCCCTTGGCGTATTCATAGGCATTTTGTGCGCGGGTCTCTTCGGCATTCGCCGAAATATCCCACCCATTATCCTGAACCAAGTATAAAATAGGTAATTGCTTGAGCGCAGCCATTTGAAAAGCTTCGGCAACCTCCCCTTCTGTTACAGAGGCATCCCCCAACGAACAAACAACAATTGGCTGGTCTTTGCGCACTTGTTGCGCAATCGCATCGTTACTTCCTAAACTTTCCTGATACCAAAACCCCATGGCGGCACCCGTTGCCGGAATTGCCTGCATGCCCGTAGCACTACTTTGATGCGGAATTTTTGGTTTGTCATCATCTCGTAAACTGGGATGGCAATAGTAAGTACGACCTGCTGAAAAGGGGTCGTCGCGCTTTGCCAAAACCTGCAGCATCAGATCATAAGGTTTCATACCAATTGAGAGCATCATACAATCATCCCGATAGTACGGAAAGGCATAATCCTGTGGTTTCAGCTGCATTCCAATAGCGGTCTGGATCACCTCATGACCTCGAGATGTGGCGTGTACATATTTGGAAACCACCTTGAAGTTTTCCTCATATAAAAAGGTCATGGCCTTGGCAGTCACCAGGTTTTCAAAGCCCTTTTTGAGGGTAGCTTTGTTCAGTTTTGATCGATTCAAATCTTGTGTGTGTTCTTTGATCATTATTAATTTACTGCCAGCATCCAACCAAACTTGTCAGATTCTTTTCCTGTTTTTATCGCGTTTAACCTATTATTTATTTCCAAACCAACTGGACTTTCATCGCTTACGTGTAACGTTTTATCTCCCCATCCTATTTCTTGAATATAAGCGATCCCAACAGCAGTTCCCGTTCCAAATGCTTCTTCCAAAGTCCCATTTTGTGAGGCCTCATCAATCTCATGAATGCTAATGCGACGTTCGACCACGTCATAACCTTTATCACGTAAAAGATCGATGACACTCATTCGGGTGACTCCGTCCAGGATCGCGCCATCCTTTTCAGGAGTAATAAATTGACCGTTGATCTTAAAAAAAATGTTCATCGTCCCCACTTCCTGAATGTATTTGTGCTCCAGAGCATCTAACCACAATACCTGATCATAACCTTTGGATTTTGCTATTTCAGTGGGGCGAATGGCCGCTGCATAGTTTCCCGCTGCCTTCGCTTCTCCGGTGCCACCTTCGGCAGCTCGAATGTATTTTTGTTCGGCGTATAATTTGATTCGGGAGCTGAAGAAAGGTCCCGCGGGAGAAGCTATGATGATAAATTTATAGCTAGTGGCCGCTCTCATTCCAATAAATGCCTCATTTGCATACATAAATGGTCTTAGATACAGCGCGCTTCCATCGTGTGGAGGGATCCAATTTTTTTCCAATTTCACCAAGGCTTTCAGGGCTTCCACGAAAAGATCTTCGGAAAAATCGGGCATTCCCAATCTTCCGGCGCTAAAATTGAGTCGCGCCGCGTTCTTCTCAGGTCGGAAGAGTTGTGGCACTCCATTTTGATCGATCGTCGCTTTCATTCCCTCAAAAATGGCTTGCCCATAATGCAACGCCATGGAAGCAGGATGCGTGGGTATCATATTCAAAGGCTCCACTCTAGGTGATTGCCATTGCCCTTTTTCATAATCACAAACAAACATATGATCGGTGAATGTACGACCTAATGGAATATGGTTAAAATCCAATTCGCTCACTTTGGAGTTCGTAGCTTGGGTAATTTTTATGTTTTCTGAAATGATCATATTTTTCTCTTTACATCAAACTGTTCTAAATAATCTGCCACTTTCCGCAAAAATGATCCTGCTAAATAACCGTCCACGACGCGATGATCAAAAGAAAGCGAGAGATACATAATGCTACGGATCTCGATGGTGTCTCCTTCCGGTTTTTCCATGACCTCAGCTCTTTTCTTTATAATTCCAGTCGCCAGAATGGCTGCTTCTGGCTGATTAATGATGGGGGTCCCCATCAAGCTTCCAAAAGTGCCTACATTACTTATGGTAAACGTACTGCCCTTAATATCGTCTCCTTTTAGTTCTCCATTGCGAGCCTTGGCAACCAATTCGTTGGTAGTGGCAGCCAGTTGTACCAAATTCTTTTTATCCGCGTTCTTTACAACCGGAACAATCAAATTTCCGCTGGGGAGTGCTGTTGCCATCCCAATATTGATCTCGTCTTTCACGATGATATTTGTGCCATCTAGAGATGAGTTGATCATAGGAAAATCTTGAATGGCCTTGGAGATCGCCTCAATAAATAAAGGCGTATAGGTTAATTTTTCGTTGTATTTCTTCTGAAATGGAACCTTATTTTCATTTCTCCACTGCACCATTTCAGTTAGATCTGCTTCCACATATGCGGTAACATGTGGAGAGGTATGCTTACTGAATACCATCCGGTCAGCAATCATTTGTCGCATGCGATCCATTTCCACAATTTTACCGCTGCCTTTATCAAATTGTAGGTCGGGGACCTTAAATCCCGAACCTCCCTGATCTACCTGTACAAATTGGAATGGGCGTCCGTCCTGCAGATAATTGAGCACATCGCTTTTCCGAAGTCGGCCGTCTTTTCCAGTCGCCGGAATTCGAGCCAATTCTTCGTAACTGATATGATGCTCCCGCGCCATGCTATCCACCAACGGACTTACATAAATATTCTCATTCACTTTAAAAGAAGAACTTGATGCACGAGTCGGCCTAGATTTATTCTCCTTTGGAACAACCTTATCCGTTGTTGCTTTTGTGGGAGCCGATTTTTCTTTTGCAGCCGCTTTATTCGGTGCTTCGCCGTTCGTTTTGATCACCGCGATCACTTCGCCTATGGCCACCACATCGTTCGGTTGAAAACGTAATTCCAGAATTTCGCCCGATACGGTAGAGGGTACTTCCGCATCCACTTTATCAGTGGCAACTTCCAACAAGATCTCATCATGCTCCACGGTATCACCCACCCCCTTGAACCATTTGATGATGGCGGCTTCGGTAATACTCTCACCCAGTTTGGGCATTTTAAATTCTAACTCCTGCATGTATTTTCTTTATTCTGAATCATTTTTTCTGAAATCTGACAAGGTTTTATAAAAATCCTCTTGTGACGGTCTTTCTTTCGGAATCTCCCGTAGAGGCTCCACTTCTTTTAGACTTTCATGACAATCTGAAGGCAATTGCTGATACAATTTGGTTCCTGCAGTCTTCCAGGCGATCATTTCATCATTGACTTCTTTTATTTCTTTCGCCGGATTTCCCACAATCAGTTTTCTTTCTTCAAAAACCGTCTCTGCCTTTACAAAAGACATCGCACCTACGATACATTCATCTCCAATAACCGCATCATCCATGATCACACTGTTCATTCCAATAAGGCAATTTCGACCCAGATTAGCTCCATGGATCACCGCTCCGTGACCCACATGTGCTCCTTCTTTGAGAACGATGGATTTCCCAGGAAACATATGCACCGTGCAATTTTCCTGAATGTTGACACCATCCTCGAGAATGATCTCACCCCAATCTCCCCGAATAGCGGCCCCCGGACCAATATAGCAGTCCTTGCCAATGATCACGTTGCCTGTGACCGCTGCGAGCGGATGCACGAAACTGGATTCGTGGATAACGGGTATATGCCCTTTGAAACTGTATACCATCTTACTCAAATCGTTTTAGGGTTTCTTTCGTAAAATCGGACAGCACCAATCGCCCACTAATCGCAGCCCGTTCAGCCAACAGATCGTCCCAATCTTCGGTTCCGGCCCATAGTACTTTTTTCATTTCTTTCATGGCTTGTGGATTGTACTTGCATAAATTTTCAGCAAAAGTTTGCACTGCGGCGTCCAATTCTTCCGAAGAATCAAAAACACTCGCGTACAATCCCTTTTGACGAGCCCATTCGGCATCATAAAAGCTATTTGCATCGATGGCGATCTGCGACATTCCACTGAGTCCTAATTTTCGTTCAACCGCGGGACCTACCACAAAGGGTCCAATTCCCACGTTCAACTCACTGAGTTTGATGGAAGCAAATTTGGTCGCCATACAATAGTCGGTTGCCGACGCAACACCCACTCCCCCGCCAACGGTCTTTCCTTGGATGCGGCCAATGATGAACTTCGGGCATTTTCTCATGGCATTGATGACATTGGCAAAGCCACTAAAGAACACCCGACCTGTTTCGGCATCATTGATATTGATCAACTCGTTAAAACTGGCTCCCGCACAAAAAGTACGGTCTCCGCCACTTTTCAGAATAATCACTTTTACATCATCATTCTCTCCTGCGGCCTTGATGGTTGAGGCCAACTGAGCCAAAAGATCTCCCGGAAGGCTATTATGTGCCGGATGGAAGAATTCGATGGTCGAGATTCCGTTTTCTATATTTTCTTTTACGTAGGGTGTATTCATACTGTCAATGCGCACTCGTTGCGCATTCGCTTTAGTTGTTGTTCGTCAATGCGCACTTGTTGCGCATTCGCTTTAGTTGTTGTTCGATCCATACTTCTCAAGATCCCAATTCGAACTCAAATCGTCCCAATTAGGATTTGTTTCGTTGATCAAATTTATCTTCCACTGTTTTTTCCACTTCTTTATTGTCTTCTCCCTTCTTATGGCTACTCGTACATCCGAATGCGATTCGAAATAAACCAATTTCTTAATATTATAGTAGCCAACATGTGTTCCGTGGGTACTTTTTTTATGTTCAAACATTCTTCTTCTAATATTGTTGGTTACTCCAACATAGAAAATGTGATTTCGTTCATGTGTCAATATATACGTATAATATTTTCTCAATTAATTGGTCTTCACATGGTAACCGGGGAGTTAGCGTAGCGTTCGCGCAATAAATGCGCGACGACCGTTTCAAATTAAATTAAACTGCTCGAAATGATGATTTAAATGTTTTCGTTCCAATAAATACCACTCAAATTTATTTAAGGGTCCAAACACGACATTGTTTGTTCGGGCGTCCGGATTCTCCTTAAAATAATTGAGATACTCATCTCGGGCCTCCAGCATCTTCTCTTTGGCCGTTGCCAGATCAGGGTGCTTCGTTTTAGTAATCTCAGATCTTTCGGCTAATGGAAAATCATATCCACGCGGCATCTTTTTGTAATTATATAGTGTCTCGTGAGTGCGCTCCAAGTATTTTTCCGGAGTAGAAATCTCAAAATCTTGTATTTCTCCAGAAGCAATTCGGTAGGTATATTCCAAGTGCTCGATCATATTCTGAGGCTTGATATTGCCCCAAGTGGGTTTGGAATCTTCGGTTAACTTTTCCAAACATTCTTTTATAGTCTCAGTAGTCATTTCAGCAAAAACCGTTTGCTTTTTCTGAACCATGGTAAGAACCGTCACAACGGCCACCAATTCATCTTCGGCATCAAAAACTTCTCCGTACCACTTTACAATTCCGCTGGGCAATTCGGTGCCTCTCTGGTCTCGATCGATCTTTTGCTTACAGGTAAGTCTAACGTAAATAGTGTCGTTATGATAGAGCGGACGTAAAAATCTACATTCTTCCAGGCCATAATTGGCTGCTACGGGTCCTTTATTCGGATACACAAATAATCCCGCTGCCGCAGAAATTATAAAATACCCATGTGCCGTTCGCTTTTCAAAAATACTGCCTTCCAGTGATGTGATATCCGTATGCGCGTAAAAATGATCCCAGGTTAGGTTGGCGAAATTCACTATATCGCCATCGGTGATCGTACGCTTATGGGTCTTCATGGACATCCCGGGTTGAATGTCTTCCCAGTGATATTTAAATGGATGTTGATCTGCTTCTTTGTAAGCCGAATTGGGCTGATAAATTCCAGTGATCTCGGTCAGTGAAGTTGGTGAACCCTGAATAGCACATCGCTGTAAATAATGTTTTACACCGCGCATTCCACCCATTTCTTCTCCTCCACCCGCTCGTCCCGGGCCACCGTGAATGAGATTGGGAAGTGGGGAACCATGTCCGGTACTCTGCTCGGCACTCTCCCTATCTAGCACCAAGATACGACCATGGTGACTGGCTGCAGAAATGGTGTATTCCCTTGCTATGTCATTATCATTGGTCACTATAGAACTCACTAGAGATCCCTTTCCCATTTTAGAAATAGCAATGGCTTCTTGGAGGTTTTTATAGGGCATGATGGTACTCACCGGACCAAAAGCCTCCACTACATGGGCCGCCTCATTTTTGATAGGGTTATCCTCTCTTAGAAGAATAGGTTTTATAAAGGCACCTTTTTTCGAATCGGCTCCTACAGTTTCCACCTCGTCCAAACTCCCGTAAACGATCGATGCTGTTTTGGCGATCTTTGAAACCTGATCTCTAACCGATTGGCGTTGCGTATCATTTACGAGGGCACCCATGCGTACTTCCTTCAGGCGAGGATCTCCGATAGTTACTTTATCCAAGGCTTTTCCAAGGGCGATCTGAACATCTTCGACTAGTTTTTCAGGAACGATGATACGTCGGATGGCCGTACATTTTTGTCCGCATTTTACGGTCATTTCCTTCCGAACCTCTTTGATGAACAGATCAAATTCGGGGGTTCCGGGAACTGCATCTTCCCCAAGAATAGAGGCGTTCAGGGAATCTGATTCCATGGTAAAAGGAACCGATTCTTCCAATAATTGCGGATGATTTTTGATTAGTCTTCCAGTGTGCGCTGAACCGGTAAAGGTCACCACATCCTGCGATTGCACAGTGTCCAAAATATTCTTTTGGGTTCCGCTTATAAGTTGTAAAGCACCTTCCGGTAGTATTCCTGAAGCCACAATCTCACGTACGACCGCTTCGGTCAAGTAAGCTGTCTGTGGAGCGGGCAAAACGACAGCCGGCATTCCTGCCATCCAGTTGACCGCACATTTTTCCAACATGCCCCAAACGGGGAAGTTAAAGGCATTGATGTGAATTGCTACTCCTTCTCTGGGCACCATGATGTGATGAGCCATAAATCGGCCGCCGCGTGAGAGATCAATGGGGTCTCCTTCAACGTGGAAGGATTGATTCGGAAATAATTTCCGAAGAGAAGCATTCGCGAATAAATTTCCGAAGCCACCTTCAATATCGATCCAACTGTCAATCTTGGTTGCACCTGTTCGATAGCTCAGATCGTAAAAAGCTTGTTTCTTTTTAGCGAGGTATAAAGCTAGTTTCTTTAGCATATTTCCACGCTCCTGAAAAGTCATCTTTCGAAGAACCTCCCCTTTGTCTCTGCCATATTGAAGAATGGAAGGAACGTCCAAACCTTCGGTGGTAACGCTGGTAAAATGTTCACCGGTGACGGAGTCCAAAATGGGAGTTCCCTCTCCTTTACCATCCAGCCATTGTCCCGTTACATAATGTTGTGTTTTTGTCATAATTTCACTCAAATTAAGCTCTAATTCTTACAATTTCACCGTTGTTCTTTCCAAGGACACATTTCACATATCCATCGCTCACTTTACGCATGGAAACCGGAGTGTTTCCCGGAAAATAATCCTTATACTTTTCATAGGCATCCTCAACAAGGTCTGCGGAAACCACATTCACCCGAATACCATTCGTCATTTCTAAAGCCACCGCCTTCGTAAAACTCTGTATCGCACCATTCACCATCGCCGCACTGGTGGTCATGTCTACGGGTTCGTCGGCTAAAATTCCGGTAGTCAATGTGATGGACCCTCCATCATTCAAGTAGTTCTTTCCAATCCGAACCAAATTTACCTGCCCCATCATCTTACTTCGTATCCCGATATAAAAATCTTCTTCGGAAAGATTGTCAAACTTGTCCCATTTGGCCTCTCCAGCGAGATTGATGACAGCATCCAGCTTTCCTATTTGAGCAAACATCTTTTCAATAGATTCCGAAGAGGAAATGTCAACGGTTACTCCCCCCGAAGACCTACCCGCTACGATGACCTCGTGGTCTTCAGAAAAACGAGCTGTAACTGTTTTTCCAATCGTTCCGTTCCCTCCTATGATCAATATTTTCATCTAAAAACCTCTCGACTGCGCTCGAGGCGATATTTTTAATTATTTATATTTTCAATAATGGCTGCATAGCCTTGTCCCACTCCCACACACATCGTAATAAGCGCATATCGCTTACCCGTTTCCTTTAATTCGAGGGCAGCCGAATAGGCGGTTCTTGCTCCCGTAGCACCCAGAGGATGCCCAATGGCAATTGCTCCTCCATTAGGATTTAATCTGGGATCATCATCTGCCAATCCCCATGCTCTTATACAAGCCAACGCCTGAGCGGCAAATGCCTCGTTCAACTCGATCACATCCATATCGTCCATCGTTAAGCCTGCTTTTTTCAAGGCTTTGTTCGATGCTTCCACCGGACCAATTCCCATGATCTTGGGCTCCACTCCAACCACGGCTGAGCTAACAATTCGTGCCAAGGGTTTGAGCTGGTATTGTTTTACGGCATCTTCTGAAGCAATGATCGTGGCTGCTGCTCCGTCATTTAATCCTGATGAATTTCCAGCTGTAACACTTCCACCTTCCTTTTTGAAAGCCGGACGTAATTTGGCAAGTACCTCCTTCGTGGTTCCGGGTTTGATAAATTCATCTTCAGAAAAAATAATAGGATCTTTTTTACGCTGCGGAATTTCAACCGGAACGATCTCCTTGGCCAGACGTCCATTTTCTTGGGCTTTGGCGGCCTTCATCTGACTCCAATAAGCAAAGGCGTCCTGATCCTCTCGAGTGATCTTATATTTTTCGACCAAGTTTTCGGCGGTGTTTCCCATTCCATCAGTACCATAGAGTTCGTGCATTTTAGAGTTGACGAAACGCCAACCAAAGCTGGAGTCGTACATTTTGGCGTCGTTTCCAAAGGCAGAAGATGGTTTCGCAATTACGTATGGTCCGCGCGTCATATTCTCAACTCCTCCCGAAATAAACAGATCTCCATCCCCAGATTTTATCGCTCTGTTGGCGTGAATGATCGCACTCAGCCCGCTGCTGCACAGTCTATTGACTGTTTCACCGGGAACGGTGAAAGGCAGTCCTGCCAGCAGCAGCGACATCCGCGCAATATTTCGGTTGTCCTCTCCCGCCTGATTCGCACAACCCAAGATCACATCGTCATAGGCTTCTTTGGGAATATTCGGATTTCGTTTTACCACTTCTGCAATTACAAGGGCCCCCAAGTCATCCGTTCGGATGGTGCTTAGAGATCCATGGTAGCTCCCAATGGGAGTTCTAATGCCGTCAATTATAAAAGCTTCTTTCATTTTATATATTTTGTCACTTCGAGTGATTTTAAAATGTCCAGTACATTTTAAAATTGTATCGAGAAGCACGCTATTTTGTTAATTTGCTAATTGTTCTCGATACGATTTTCCTGATTACTATTTTGGTAATTAGGAAAATCACTTGAACTGACATTCATTATTCTTCCCAATCTTTAGTCGTTCGATACACAACACCTTTAAATAATGCCACCAGCTCATCACCTCGTTTTACTTCCACTATGTTGAATCCCACTTTCGTTTTCTGAAAGTCCAAAGTCGCTTCCGCTGTTAGGTAATCACCTTCTTCCAAAGCCGCTATATGGTTGACACTGGTTTCAATGGATACCGCATATTTTCCATGGGTATTCGCAGTAAATCCAAAAGCCGTATCCGCCAGTGAATAGCTAATTCCACCATGTGCTTTATCCATGCTATTAAGCATCTCCTTTCTAATGGTCATTCCTACTTTGCATCTTCCAACCTCACATTCCAAGATCTCTATACCCAACCATTGGCTAAAGGCATCCTGACTTAGCATTTTATGGGGTATGGCTTCTCCTTTCATTTTTAAATCTGCATTTAAGGGTGATTCCTTCAGTGAAGGACATCCCCCTAACCCCCTTCAAAGGGGGAATTATTATGTATTAAAAAATTTCTCATTCTCGTTGTTCATCCTTCTTAATAAGGGGGAGCAGCGATAGCGATCTTCATGATATGTTTCATATAAATCGTCCATCTTTTCAACGCACCAGTCCATTCCTTTTTCATCTGCCCAGGCCAATAATCCTTTCGGATAATTCACCCCTTTGGTCATGGCATTATCGATATCTTCTGCTGAGGCGATATTCAGAAACAAAGCATCTGCCGCTTCATTGATGAGCATGGCCAAAATTCGGTCTACGATTTTATTTCCTAATTCGGCATCCTCATTAGGTGCATCCATTGTCGCTCCCTCACTGTAATCGTAATAACCTTTTCCGCTTTTTCTACCTAAATACCCGGCTTCCGCCATTCGCTTTTGAGTGAAGGAAGGTTTATACCGAGGGTCAAAGTAAAATGCCGTAAATACGGTTTCTGTTACGGTATAATTCACATCATTTCCAATAAAGTCCATCAATTGGAACGGTCCCATTTTAAATCCGCCAATGCTTTTCATGGCCCAATCTATGGTGGCGAAATCGGCTAGTCCTTCTTCATAAATTCGCAATGCCTCCCCATAAAAAGGTCGAGCAACACGGTTAACGATAAAACCAGGAGTGTCCTTAGCAATGGCCACTGTTTTACCCCAGTCTTTTATTGTTTTTACTGAAATATCCAGGCATTCTTTTGAGGTTTGAATGGCCGGAATTACCTCCACCAACTTCATCAAAGGCGCTGGATTAAAAAAGTGAATTCCAACACAGCGTTCCGAATCTTTCAACGATGCGGCAATGGAAGCGATGGACAGTGAAGAAGTGTTTGAGGCAATGATACAGTCACTCGAAACATAACCTTCTAGTTCCTGAAATACTTTTTTCTTGATCCCAATATCTTCTACGATGGCTTCAATGACGAGATGTGAATCACTCAAATCTTTCAGAGTATTGACATAGCTAATGTTTTCCTGGATTCTATTTTTTTCTTCGGAATTGATACGGTCTTTTTCTATCAATCGGTTTAGGATCTTTTCCAAAGCGATCTTCGCCTTGTCCAATGCCGCCCCATTCGAATCGTAAATTTTTACCACACAGTCTGCGGTAGCCGCAACTTGAGCGATACCGCTACCCATGGTTCCGGAGCCTATAATTCCTATGTTTTTGATTTCCATATATGTAAAACATCCCCCTACCCCCCTTCAAAGGGTGAAGAAGTTGTGTTATTTACCGATAAAATTAGGTTTTCGCTTTTCCACAAAAGCTGCAACTCCTTCTTCATAATCTTCACTTTGGGCAGCTTCAATTTGTAATTTTGATTCTAAATCCAATTGGGAATTTAGATCATTCACCATGGATTGATTCAATAATCGCTTGGTCATTCCTAAGGCCTTGGTAGGCATATGGGCCAATGTTTCGGCGATCTTTTGGGTTTCCTCCTTAAATAATTCCGAAGAAAACACCTTAAAGACCATCCCCAATTTCTCCGCATCCACTGCCGAAACCTTGTCTCCCAATAGCATCAAGGCTGAGGCCTTTTGAAAACCAATCAATCGAGGTAGAAAGAAGGTTCCTCCGCTATCGGGGATCAATCCTATTTTGCTAAAAGCCTGGATAAAACTGGCATGCTCCGTAGCTACTACCACATCGCAGGCCAAGGCAATGTTCGCCCCTGCCCCCGCGGCTACTCCGTTGACAGCAGCGATCACCGGTTTTTCGATGGTTCGAATTTGCTGAATGATAGGGTTGTAATGCTCTTCCAAGATCTTTTTGAAACCCGGGTTGAGTTCGGGCGTGGTCACTTCTTTCAAGTCCTGACCAGCACAAAATGCACGACCATTACCAGTAAGTACGATCGCTCTAACGGCGTCATTATTTTCGCAAGCTTCCAAATGCTCCTGCAGCGATAATGCCATTTCACGGTTGAAGCTATTGAACACCTCGGGTCGGTTGAGAGTGATCCAAGCTGTTTTGTTTTCAATTTTTATTTCAATTGAATTATTGCTCATACCTGCTATTTCATTTTTATTACTTCAAACATTTGAAGTAATCAAAGGGCTCCAGACAATCATCACATTTGAACAATGCTTTGCATGCCGTGGAACCAAATTGGCTTACTAAATGGGTATTCGAACTCCCACAATTGGTGCACTTTACTATTTTTTTATTGCCCAAAAGGGCTTCTTTATCGGCTGTTTCCTCCAAAGGGGCTGCAATTCCGTAGGCCTCCATTTTCTGTTTTCCCGCCTCACTGATCCAATCGGTTGACCAAGCCGGGGTCAACACCAATTCTATTATGGTTTTTTTTCCTATTTCTGAAAAGGCCTTCTCCAAATCCTCGCCAATCACGTCCATCGCCGGACACCCCGAATAGGTGGGTGTTAGTTTTATATGAACTGTCCCGTCCTTTTCTACCGCCTCCCGAATCACCCCGAGATCCAACACCGTAAGCACCGGAATCTCCGGATCGTGTACCGTTTCCAGTATCTGGATCAAATGAGTGTCGATATTTACTGCAACAAGGGTCAATTTTAAGTGTTAGGTGTTAAGTGTTAAGTGTTAAGTGTTAAGTTGAATATTGTATATTTCATTACCACGTCATATTCGGATAGGTGCGTTGCATATATTGCAGATCGGCCAACAAATACCCCATGTGTTCACTGTGGATTCCTTTTTTCCCTCCGCTTGTAAAATAATTCCCTTCGGGTATGGCAAGCGTGGCTTCCTCGAATAAGGTCTTTACTTCCTGGTGATATGCTTCTTTCAAAGCAGCCACATCCACTCCAATTCCTTCATCGATCATGGCCTCATCAGCTTCAGTGGTGTGGAATAATTCTTCGGTATACCGCCACAAACCATTTAAGGCTTCCTGCATTTTTTCATGGCTCTCGGCAGTGCCGTCACCTAATCTCTTTACCCAATCACCGGAAAATCGTTTGTGATAACTCACCTCTTTCAAACTCTTCTTTGCAATAGCCGTCAAGGTTTCATCTTTACTTTCTTGAAGCTGATTCAAAAATAGATAGTGATACACATCGAACAGATACTGCCTCATGATCACAAAGCCAAAATGCCGATTGGGCTGTTCCACCAGCAGCACGTTCTTGTATTCTCGTTCGAGTCGGAGAAAGGCAATGTCGTCTTCAGTTTTATTATTCTCTACCAACTTCGCTGCGTATTGATAGTAACTCCGGGTTTGACCAATGAGATCCAACGAAATATTGGTACAGGCGATGTCGGTTTCCAAATTGGGTCCATGACCACACAATTCTCCCAAGCGCTGACCCAGAATCAGACTGTTGTCTGCAATGCCAAGTATATATTGATATAAATTCGAATTCTTCATAGGTCTACGCTACATATGTTTTACGTCATCGGGTAGATCATAAAATGTGGGGTGACGATACACCTTATCTTGCGCCGGTTCAAACATCTCCCCACTATGCTCGGGATTGGAAGCCGTGATGTGCTTACTTTCCACCACCCAAATACTTACTCCTTCATTTCTACGAGTGTACACGTCGCGTGCATTTTCCAGTGCCATCTCGGCGTCTGCAGCGTGCAGACTACCAAAATGACGGTGTTCGAGTCCGTTTTTAGATCTTACAAAGACTTCCCAAAGGGGCCATGCTTTTTTCATAATTTCAAGATTAACTTGCTTTTGATACTTTTCTTTCGGCTTGTTTTTCGGCATAGGCGGAAGCTCCATCTCGCACCCAAGCTCCATTTTCCCAGGCACCTACACGTGCCTCCATGCGTTCTTTATTACATGGGCCATGTCCTTTGACCACCTGCCAGAATTCATCCCAATCGATCTCCCCAAAATCGTAGTGTCCGGTTTCTTCGTTCCATTTTAGATCGGGGTCCGGGACAGTGATGCCCAATATGTCGGCTTGAGGAACCGTCTGATCTATAAACTGCTGCCGTAATTCGTCATTGGTCTTACGCTTTAGTTTCCATTTCATGGACTGTTCGGTGTGAACCGATTCTGCATCTGTGGGTCCCAACATCATCAAGCTGGGCCACCACCAGCGGTTCAATGCGTCCTGGGCCATTTCTTTTTGCTCCGGGGTTCCGTTGCATAATTTCAACATGATCTCGTACCCCTGACGTTGGTGAAAACTTTCTTCCTTGCACACCCGTACCATCGCGCGTGCATAAGGTCCGTAAGACGTATTGCAAAGTGGCACCTGATTAATAATTGCTGCGCCGTCCACTAGCCAACCAATGGCGCCCATGTCCGCCCAGGTCACGGTGGGATAATTAAATATTGAAGAATACTTCGCTTTTCCGCTATGCAATTGTTCATAGAGTTCATCACGAGAGATCCCTAATGTTTCACAGGCCGAATACAAATACAATCCATGGCCCGCCTCGTCTTGTACTTTTGCCAATAAGGCTGCTTTGCGTCGAAGCGTTGGAGCACGACTGATCCAGTTCCCTTCGGGTAACATGCCGATGATCTCGGAATGGGCATGTTGGGAGATCTGTCGGATATGCGTTTTTCGATATTTCTCCGGCATCCAATCCTTGGGTTCGATCTTTTCGTCCCGAGCAATTCGGGCTTCAAATATTTCTTCCAGATCTTTTACTTCTTTTTCGCTCATGATCTAATTTTTATACGTCGTAGTCTACTTTTATACTATCTGATGTGGGTACCGCCTGACAGCTAAGCACAAAGTCCTGTGCTACTTCCTCATCGGTGAGGGCGTAATTTATTTTCATCTCTACACTACCTTCCACGATCTTACACTTACAAGTGCTGCAAACACCTCCTTTACAGGCAAAAGGCAGATCGGCTCCTGCCCCCAAGGCCGCATCGAGAATATTATCATAATCGCTGGTCATGGTAAAATGAAACTCTTTCCCACCATCTACGATCGTGATCTCCGTGCCTTCCACATTTTGCTGCGCCAAGCGTTCTGCACGTTTTATATCTTCTTCGGAAAGGCCCGTCACAAATAATTCGAAATGAATTAGTTCTTTAGGCAATCCGGCTTCCACCAAATAATTACTTACATAATTGACCATCTTCTCCGGGCCACACAAAAACACCTCACTGGTATCCGGAATATCGATGAAAGTTTGGGTGAGTACCTTCATCTTTTCATCATTAAATCGACCATTGAACAGGTCGATATCCCGTTTCTCCTTGGTTAGAAAATAGTAGATCTGCAGTCTGCCAAAATAGGTGTTTCGCAGTTGCTCCAATTCCTCCTTAAAGATAACAGATTTTGCCGTCTTATTTACATAGAACAGCTTACAGGTAGCACTCGGTTCGGCAGCAAGATGTGTCTTGATCATGGAGATGATGGGAGTGATCCCACTACCCGCGGCAAAAAACAAATAGTTCTTTGCTTTTTCCGTGTCTACCGGAATCCCGAAGGTGCCACTTGGCGCCATGATCTCCAGCGTATCACCCATTTTGAGTACTTCGTTCACATAGGTAGAAAACATTCCGCCAGGAATGAGTTTCACGGCCACTTTCCACTCCTGTTCCCTAGGACTTGTACACAGGCTATAGGACCGGCGTACGTCTTCCCCGTCGATCAGTGCTTTTAGGGTAAGGTGTTGCCCCTGCCGAAAAGCAAATTCGGTGCTGAGGTCCGATGGCACATCAAAGCTGATCACCGAGCAATCGTCGGTTTCCTTGTAGATATTCTTTACCTTGATAGGATGGAATATTGCCATTCAATTTTGTTTATAAAAGCACAAAACTAACGTTTGTTAGTTAAACGTGCAAATTCTTAACTTTTTATATAAAAGTGTCTCATTTATACGATTCCACGAATTAAAACCGCCACCATATCCTTTTTGAGCACATTGACGTCCAATTTTCCTCTTTTTTGGTACCACAGATAGAGCGTGCGGAGGGTCGAAAGGATCGAAAAAAGGATGACTTCCGGATGGCGGGGTCGCAACTGACCCTGAGAAATACCTTCTTTAATGATACTTCGGAAATTTTCTTCGTAGGCTTCCCGCATTTGGGTGAATTGTTCCAGATCCTCGCCCTCCAAATGCATCCAATCGTTGTTGAGTGCTGCTAATGCTTCGGAATAGTTTACGGTGATATCGATGTGCAGTTTGATGGTCTTTTCAATTTTTTGCAGGGGCGAGATAGAAAGTCCCATCACCTCTTCCATTCCCGAAGTAAAGTTACGGGCGAGTTCCAAAATTAAAACCGACAAGATCTCCTGCTTGCTTTCGATGTGGTTATACAAACTGGCCGCCTTCATTCCCATGGCCTGAGCGATGTCTCGCATGGAGACTGCGCTGTATCCCTTTTCTTTAAATAGTTGGGAGGCAACACCAATGATCTCTACTTTTCGGGAGGTTGACTTCATCGAATAGCTAAGATACTAAATTGAGTGGGAGTTTTGCGTTAAGCACTCCGACGCCAAAGGCTTTGGAGTGCGAAGGATAGCAGCGGCATCCTTTTTAATTGTCCCCCTGAGCGCAGTCGAAGGGTATGAACAATTAAAAAGATATAGCGGATAGCCTGGTCGTGAAGTGTCGTGAAGTGAGCTTCGCGCTACTTCATGGCTACTTCACGAAACGCCCAAAAAAATAGAATTCCTCTGCAATAGTACATCGTTTGGCATTTTCATAGTATTTTTGACGCTCCATGGAAGCGAACTACGAAACGAACGAGTTGATAGAGCGATTGCCACCGCACTTGAAGCAGTATATCAAGCCTCAGAATTATGAGCAGTATACGGCTGTAAATCAGGCGGTATGGCGCTATGTTATGCGGAAGAATGTCGATTATTTGAGTAGGGTGGCGCACCATAGTTATGTGGATGGGCTGGAACGAACGGGAATTTCGATCGATGAGATTCCGTCGATGTACGGGATGAATCGTATCCTCAAGGAAATTGGTTGGGCCGCAGTGGCGGTGGATGGGTTTATTCCGCCGAACGCCTTTATGGAGTTTCAGGCGTATAAGGTTTTGGTGATCGCGAGTGACATCAGGCAATTGGAAAATATTGAATACACCCCGGCGCCGGATATTATTCATGAGGGCGCGGGACATGCTCCTATCATTGCAAGTCCGGATTATGCAGAATATCTCCGCCGATTTGGAGAGGTAGGTGCCAAGGCGATTTCGAGTGCGCACGATATTGAAATGTACGAGGCGGTACGGGAGTTGTCGATCTTAAAAGAGCAAGCGACCAACGATCCACATGCGCATCAAGAAAAAATTAAGTGTGCGGAAGAGCGCGTGGAGACACTTCAAAATAAGGAGGTGTCGGCTTCGGAAATATCACTCATTCGAAACTTGCATTGGTGGACCGTGGAATACGGACTCATAGGCATGCCCGAAGACCCGAAGATCTATGGCGCGGGTTTACTCTCATCGATTGGTGAAAGTGCATGGTGTATGAAGGACGAGGTAAAAAAGATCCCTTATTCCATTGATGCAGCCTTTCAGGATTTTGATATCACCAAACCACAACCTCAGCTTTATGTCACACCCGATTTTGCCTTTCTGCAGGAAGTTTTGGAAGAGTTTGCCAATACCATGGCGGTGCGAAAGGGCGGCTGGCGCGGACTTAATAAGTTGATCGAATCTAAGCAATTGGGGACTATTGAGATTAGTACCGGGCTTCAAGTTAGCGGGCACTTTACCCGAATGATCCAAAACGATGACAACGAGGTGGTTTATTTTGAAACCGAAGGTGATACTGCCTTGTCCTATCGGGAGAAAGAGGTCATTGGCCATGGCGTGAGCCGTCACCACAACGGATTCCGATCTCCATTAGGAAAACTGAAAGGGATCAATCTTTCGATCGAAAATATGGGTCCGAGAGATTTACAAGCCTATAATTTTTACGACGGAAAACCCATCGAATTCGAGTTTGAAAGCGGGATCACAGTGAAGGGAATGAACGTCACCGGAATGCGAAACCTCAGCGGTAAATTAATGCTCATTCAGTTTACAGATTGTACCGTTCAATATAAGGACGAGCTGCTTTTTAGTCCGGAGATGGGTGAATTTGATATGGCGGTGGGCAAGGAGATCGTTTCTGCCTTTGCGGGAGCAGCCGATTATTTGTCGTTTGATCTGGTGACGCACACGCCTATTTTAGAAACGCAAACACCAGAACTTTCTGACGGCGATCGGGCCTTGAATGAGCTATATGCTAAGGTTCGGGAGATCCGAACGATGGGATCTGAATCTAACGATGAGCAATTGAAAGAAATTTTTGAGACTCTTGTTTCTGAATTTCCCGGCGATTGGTTGTTGGCTCTTGAGATCTTTGAAATGACGCGCTGGGAAAATGTGCGGGAGCAATTAGCGCAACTGCAATCGACAAGATCCGAAGTCTCACATTTGATCACAGCGGGCTTGGAATTAATAGAACAAAATTTGAACGAGTAACTCGATAAGCGGATATGGGATTAGGATCAATATTTGGAAACCGGAAGAAAAAATTGGCGGATTTTATGAGTCGGGATGCCATTATTGTGGATGTGCGCACTAAGCGGGAGTATGACAACGGTGCGATTCCCGGGTCCAAATTAATTCCGTTGCATCAGGTTTCGGTGCACATTTCAGAAATAAAAAAGTGGAACAAACCCGTGATCACCTGTTGTGCGAGTGGAGTTCGGAGCAGGACTGCCGCCGGGATATTGCGATCAAACGGGATTGAAGCCATGAATGGTGGGGGTTGGTTCAAACTCAGCAAGAAAATTTAACCCTTCTTTTTTTCAGGTATTTTCCTATCTAAATTGGGTGCTTTATAATTGGCTGGCACCTCTGTTTTTGTAGCTTTATGGTAGTTATAAAAACAAAGATTATGTATCATTATTCAGCTTATATCAAAGAAGTTTATGACGGGGATACGGTGAAGGCAATTGTGGACCTGGGATTTGCTCGATACGAAGAAATTACCCTTCAATTATATGGTGTCAACGCCTCCCAATTTGAGGAAGACGCGTTCTTAAGACGCACCGAAGCCAAGGAAGTGCTTCGCGATCTAATCCTCAATCAAGAAGTAGAGGTCTATACGTTCAAGGGTAGCCAAAGCAAATTTGGAGCCTATCAGGCGACCGTGATCATGGACGGCCTTGATGTGAATCAATGGATGGTTCAAAACAAAGTGGCGCGGCAGTATTCGGCTTAAAATATTTCTACGAATATCTAGATAATCTATTCAATGGCTTCATGGAATAGGGTTTTTCCTTTTAAAAAACAGTTGTTTTAAATTTTTGGGGGCGTCCTTTTTCGTAGTTTTACCTAAACAACTCATTTTGAATTATGTACAACTACAAAGCATACATTAAGGCTGTCTACGACGGGGACACGGTTACGGCTGTGGTAGACCTCGGTTTTCTACATTATCAGGAGATGAAACTACGACTTTATGGCATCGACACTCCCGAACTACGGGGAGAGGAACGGGAAGCAGGATTGGTGGTACGCGATATTGTTCGGGAAATGATACTCGATAAGGAAGTGGAAATTCATTCGTATAAGGACAAGCAGGGGAAATTTGGGCGTTATTTGGCTACCATTCTTATAGACGGATTAAACCTCAACGATTGGCTCGTGGCAAATGGCCATGCTACTGTTTATTTACCTTAAAGCGTTGTTTTTTATATTGAATTGGACGTCACTTGGTCCCATTTGCATATCTTCTTAAAACAAAAACCTCTCCCAAAACAGGAGAGGTTTTCTAACTGATTAATCTAACTGTTACTCTAAAAAAATTACTCTTTTACGAGTCTCTTCATTGTGCTCGCTCCTTCTCCTTGGATCTGTACCATGTACACTCCAGATGCCAGGTTCGACACATCAATAGTTCTCTCTTGTTGCATATCGGTAAGGTCGATCGT
>Ga0315336_1000299_pt1 | contig 168012 bp, 158 predicted proteins | sample ASW5metaG_FD_204512 | JGI IMG/M metagenome (GOLD analysis project Ga0315336, IMG submission 204512) | Ammonia-oxidizing marine archaeal communities from Monterey Bay, California, United States - ASW #5 | ecosystem: Environmental > Aquatic > Marine > Intertidal zone | place: USA: California... | reverse complement strand
AATGTTTAGGCGCTTGCGTCAATGCACCAGTTGTTAAAATAAATAAAGATTACTTTGAAGATATTGCTCCTGATCATATGAGGGAAATTATAAATCAATTACGAGAAGATAAAGCGATTTCTCCTGGCTCTCAATTAAAGAGGCAAGGGAGCGCTCCGTTGGGCTACAAAAAGGAAATATCCTAGAGGAAAGAAAATGTTGGAAAGCAAAGATAAAATTTTTACAAACCTATATGGAGATGATGGTTCGCAATTGGATCAGGCAAAGAAGAGGGGAGATTGGGATGATACAAATTCTTTAATACAGAAAGGAAGGGATTGGATAGTTAGTGAGATTAAAGGTTCGGAATTAAGAGGTAGAGGTGGAGCTGGTTTTTCGACCGGCGTAAAATGGTCCTTTATGCCTAGTGAGATCGGCGATAGACCGCATTATTTGGTTATTAATGCAGATGAAGGAGAACCGGGAACTTGCAAAGATAGGGATATCATTCGACACGAACCTCATAAGATTATCGAGGGAACTTTATTGTCTGGTTTTGCTGTAGGTGCTCAAACTGCGTATATTTATATTCGAGGAGAATTCCATCGAGAGTCGCTGATTTTAGAAAAGGCTATCAACGAAGCGCGATCAAGTGGATTAATCGGAAAGAATGCTTGTGGTAGCGGATGGGATTTTGAAATTTATCTTCACCGAGGTGCTGGCGCATACATATGCGGAGAGGAAACAGCACTGCTGGAAAGCTTGGAAGGTCGTAAGGGTCAACCACGACTAAAGCCACCATTTCCTGCGAATACAGGTTTATATGGATGTCCTACTACAGTAAATAATGTTGAAACTATAGCTGTTGTTCCAGAGATTTTAAGACGCGGAGCTCGATGGTTTTCATCCTTGGGTTCATCAGGAAATACGGGTACGAAGATTTTTTGTATCTCTGGGCATGTTAATTCTCCCTGCAATGTCGAAGAAGAAATGGGAATCCCTTTAAAGACTCTCATTGAGAAATATGGAGGAGGAGTCAAAGGAGGTTGGGATAATTTACTTGCTGTAATTCCCGGAGGATCTTCTGTTCCCCTAATCCCAAAATCTATTTGCGAGACTGTTCTGATGGATTTCGATTCTTTAAAGGAGGTTAAAAGTGGACTTGGCACAGGGGCTGTAATTGTTATGGATAAAAGCACAGATATAGTAAAAACGATTTGGCGATTAGCAAAATTTTATCAACACGAATCATGTGGTCAATGCACTCCATGTCGCGAGGGTGCAGGCTGGCTTGCAAGAATGCTAGATCGGTTTGTGCAAGGAATTGCCAAATCCGAAGAAATTGATTTGTTAAAAAAAGTGACACATCAAATTGAAGGACATACGATTTGTGCCTTAGGTGATGCTGCGGCTTGGCCGGTTCAAGGTCTCATTAGACATTTTCGTTCCGAGCTTGAAATGCGATGTGTGCAACCCGTTTCCAGCGAAAACGAAAAATCAACCAGTGATATGAAAGTTGCCTAAATACAGTTATGCCAAAAATAAAAATAAACGATAAAGATTATAAAGTTTCCGATAAACTGACTGTTCTTCAAGCCTGCCAGGAAGTGGGGATTGAAATTCCACATTTCTGCTTTCATCAAAGGCTTTCAATAGCGGGTAATTGTAGAATGTGTTTGGTTGAAATGGAGCCATCACCAAATCCTGTTGCCTCGTGTGCAATGCCAGTTGTGGATGGTATGAAAATACGGACTAACTCTCCGAAAGTTGAAGATGCTCGAAAAGGTGTAATGGAATTTTTGCTTATTAACCACCCTCTTGATTGTCCGATATGTGATCAAGGAGGGGAGTGTGATTTACAGGATCAAGCGATGGCATACGGAGAACATTATAGTCGTTATATAGAAAATAAACGGGCAGTTTCTGAAAAAAATTTTGGACCATTAATTAAAAGCGCTATGACACGATGTATTCACTGTACTCGATGCATACGTTTTGCAACGGAGATTGCTGGAGTTGAAGAAATGGGGGCTACTGGGAGGGGTGAAGAAATGGAAGTCGGTAATTATGTTGAAAAATCTTTAACTTCCGAGCTCTCGGGAAATATGATTGATTTATGTCCGGTGGGTGCCTTAACTTCAAAGCCCAATGCCTTTAGTGTGAGATCTTGGGAACTTAGCAAATCGTATTCTATTGATGTAATGGATGCGGTAGGATCAAATATCATCGTTTATTCCAAGGGTTCTGAAGTTATGCGAATCTTGCCAAAAGAAAATGAGGAGATAAATGAGGAATGGATTTCGGATAAGGCTCGATTTTCTTTCGATGGTTTAAAGTTGCAAAGATTGGATCGCCCCTATGTACGTGTTGACGGGAAACTGAAAGAAGCTAGTTGGAAAAATGCTTTTGAAACTATTAAAAAGCATTTTAAAAACATTGATTTTCTAAAAAAAGAAAATGGAAGAAAGATTGCGGCTATTGCTGGCGATCTGGCTTGCTGCGAATCTATATACGCACTGAAGAAGATTTTAAAATCTCTAAAATCTCCTCATATGGATTGTCGTCAAGATGGATTAAAATTATCGAATAAATATAGAACATCTTATGTTTTTAACAGCACAATAGCTGGTATTGACAGGGCGGATTTCTGTCTTCTAATAGGAACCAATCCTCGCCACGAAGCACCAATCATCAATTCCCGTATAAGAAAAAGATTTCTCGAGAACAAGATGACAATCGCCAATATTGGTCCTGATTTAGATTTAACTTATCCGATTAAAAATTATGGAAATAATCCTCAGATCTTATCAGAGATATTATCTGGCGAGCATCAGTTAGCAAAAGATTTGGATGGAAAAAACGCCCCAATGCTGATTTTAGGTCAAGGAGCTCTATCTCATGATGATGGTGAAGCGATTCTGGGGGCCGCAAGAGAGTTGGCGGCAAAGTATAAATTTGTTAAAAGCGGTTGGAACGGATTCAATGTCTTACATACTGCAGCCAGTACTGTCGGTGGGCTAGATCTCGGATTTCTTCCCGGTCCTCAAGGACTAGATTCTTTTGGTATACAGAATGCTTGTGAGTCTGGTGAAATAGAGTCAATCTTCTTGTTAAATGCTGACAAAGTAGATCCCAAGAAATTAAAAAAATCATTCGTTATTTATATTGGTCATCACGGTAATGATGTTGCTCAATGTGCAGATGTGATTCTTCCTTCATCTGCATACACAGAAAAAGCGGCGACATATGTTAATACAGAAGGTCGAATTCAATTAACGAACAAAGCCACACAAGCTCCAGGAGATGCACAAGAAGATTGGAAAATTTTAAGGGCATTGTCAGATGCTCTTGAAGTAAAAACGAATTTTAATAGTTTGAAAGAATTACGTCTATCAATGGGTAAAGATCATAAGCTTTTCAAGCTGAACGGATCTACCTCAAGATTATTGAAGACAACCAGGTGCGATCTTCCTCATTTTGGCAAAACTGGAAAGATAGGGAAGCAGCCTTTTACTCTGCCTATTAAGAATTTTTATATAACTAATTCGATTTGTGCGTCGTCACCTACAATGGCCAAATGCTCAAAGGCCTTTACTGAAGAGAGAAAACAATAGTTTAGGAATTTATGATATGCTTTTGACGGTTTTTACTATAGGAAAAATTTTTTTAATCCTGATCCCGCTTTTGTTATGCATAGCGTATCTCACTTATTTTGAGAGAAAAATCATAGCCGCTATTCAGCTTAGAAAAGGACCCAACGTCGTGGGGCCTTACGGGTTGTTACAACCATTTGCTGATGGAATAAAATTATTGATGAAAGAAACGATTATTCCAACAGGAGCCAGCCCTGTCGCTTTTGTATTAGCGCCTATTATAACTTTTACACTTGGTTTGGTCGCTTGGGCTGTCATTCCTTTTGATGATGGTTTTGTGATTGCTGACATCAATGTAGGTATCCTATATCTTTTTGCCATTTCTTCACTAGGGGTTTATGGAATTATTATGGCTGGATGGTCGAGTAATTCAAAATACGCTTTTTTGGGCGCCCTAAGATCAGCCGCGCAAATGATTTCGTACGAAGTTTCAATAGGTTTTATTTTAATTTCTGTTTTGCTTTGCGCCGGATCACTTAATTTATCGGCTATTGTTCTTGCTCAGTCTGACGTATGGTTTTTTATTCCTCTCTTTCCTCTTTTTATTGCATTTATCATTTGTGCCTTTGCTGAAACCAATCGTGCTCCATTTGATTTACCTGAAGCTGAAGCTGAATTAGTTGCGGGTTATAATGTTGAGTATTCTTCAATGTCTTTTGGACTTTTCTTTCTTGGAGAATATTCAAATATGATCTTGATGAGCGCGATGGCCTCAATTCTATTTTTAGGAGGTTGGCTTCCACCTTTCGATTTGCCGTACTTTACTATGATTCCTGGAGCTGTTTGGTTTCTTCTGAAAATTAGTTTTTTTCTATTTTTATTTATTTGGGTGCGAGCTACTTTTCCTCGATTCAGATATGATCAATTGATGCGTATTGGATGGAAAATACTTTTGCCACTATCACTTATTTGGCTAATACTAATTGCCAGTTTGGTGACTTATACTGATTTACTTCCTTTGGGGAAAGTGTAGGCGGGATATGAATATACTAAAAAGAATTTTTAGAACGTTATCTTTCTCTGAACTTATTGCTGGCCTTTGGCTGACAATAAAATATTTCTTTAAGGCTAAAGTGACTCTTAACTATCCACATGAAAAAGGATATTTATCACCTCGATTTAAAGGGGAGCACGCTCTTAGAAGATATCCCAATGGAGAGGAGCGATGTATAGCGTGCAAATTGTGCGAGGCAGTGTGTCCCGCTCTAGCCATCACAATTGATGCGAAGGAACTTACCGATAACAACCGAAAAGCTACTCGCTTTGATATAGATATGACTAAGTGCATTTACTGTGGTTTTTGCGAGGAGGCATGTCCCGTGGATGCGATTGTTGAAGGTCCAAATTTTGAGTTTGCAACAGAGACAAGAGAAGAGCTGATGTATAATAAGGATAAACTTTTGGCTAATGGGGATCGTTGGGAGAAGGAAATTGCAGAGAATCTCAAGAAAGAGGCTCCATATCGTTAGAAATATTTATTGAGTTAAATTGATGCCATTAACGAGTTTTTTGTTCTACTTGTTTTCTTTTGTGATCTTTGCCTCTGGCACCATGGTCATTTTTTCTAAGAATCCGGTTCATTCCGTCTTATTTCTAATCCTGGCTTTTTTTAATTCTTCGGCTCTGTTTATTTTGTTGGGGGCGGAATTTTTGGCAATGATTTTGATCATAGTTTATGTCGGGGCTGTGGCAGTTTTATTTTTGTTTGTCGTGATGATGTTAGACATAAATTTCACGAAAATCAGAGAAGGTATTTTGCAATACCTTCCAATAAGCGGTTTGGTTGCTCTAATTTTGCTTATTGAATTGTTGTTTGTTGGAACTACATGGTTCTATTCCTCTGACTCAATTGAAATTATTGCTAAACCTTTTTCTGAATTCGCATATAGTGGCTTAACCAATACAAAAGCAATTGGTTCTGTGCTCTATACTGACTATTTTTATCTTTTCCAAATTGCCGCAATGATCTTACTTGTAGCTATGGTTGGCGCTATTTTGCTGACTATGAGGCAGAGAGAGGGTGTAAAACGACAGGAAATTGGAAGCCAGGTTGATATTTCGCTTAGTAAATCAGTTGAGTTAAAAAAAGTTCCATTTGGTAAGGGTATAGATGATGCATGAGATAGGTATGCAACATTATTTATTTCTTTCGGCGCTGGTTTTTACCCTAGGTGTTTTGGGCATTTTGATTAATCGTAAGAACGTTATTGTTGTTCTTATGTCGATAGAGCTAATTTTATTGGCCGTGAATATCAATTTCGTTGCATTTTCTCACTTTCTAAATGATTTAGTCGGGCAAATTTTTACGATTTTTGTTTTATCTGTTGCGGCGGCAGAAGCTGCTATTGGATTAGCAATCTTTACCATATTTTTTCGGAGAAGCAACACGATTGCGATTGAGAGAATTAATAAGCTAAAAGGTTAATTGATTTGATTTATTTAGGTGCAGTTTTTTTCCCGTTGCTTGGGGCGGCTATTGTTGGATTGCTTAATAATCGATTTAGTGATCGATTCTCCCAATATTTAACCTGTTTGATGGTTTTATCAGCCTCGTTTTTCTCACTTCTCATTTTTTCTGATGTCGTGATTAACGGCAATGAAAAGACCATTATGCTCTTCAGTTGGATTAATTCTGGATCAATGGTTGTGAATTGGTCTCTGCAGTTTGATCAGTTGAGTTCCGTGATGCTTCTAGTTGTCAATTCTGTTTCATGTGTTATCCATTTCTATTCGATTGGTTATATGAGAGATGATAAATCGATTCCTCGATTCTTTTCTCTGATCAGTCTTTTTACCTTCTTCATGTTGATTTTAGTTACGTCCGATAATTTAGTTCAGTTATTTTTTGGATGGGAGGGTGTTGGCCTAACTTCCTATTTGTTAATTGGTTTCTGGTACGAAAAGCCTGCTGCAAACGCTGCTGCCATTAAAGCTTTTCTAGTTAACAGAATAGGTGATTTAGGTTTCGTCTTGGGTATTTTCTTTATCTATAACCTTTCTGGATCAATCAACTTTAGTGATATTTTTTCTAGTGTAGAAAGTTATGCGGATTCGAAAATTTCTTTTTATGGATTTGAAGTTTATGAAATAACCTTGGCTTGTCTTCTTTTGTTTTTTGGAGCAATGGGAAAATCTGCCCAATTGGGATTACATACCTGGCTTCCCGATGCCATGGAAGGACCTACGCCGGTGTCTGCTTTAATCCATGCAGCTACCATGGTAACTGCAGGCGTTTTTATGGTCGCAAGATTCTCTCCTGTTTTTGAAATGTCAGAAGTCGCTTTGATGGTTGTTGCGTTCGTGGGAGCATCAACAGCCTTTTTTGCAGCGACTGTCGCGCTTATTCAGAACGATATTAAACGTGTAATTGCTTATTCAACGTGCAGTCAGTTAGGATATATGTTTTTTGCCGCAGGGGTCTCTGCTTATTCTGCTGCAATTTTTCATCTTATGACTCACGCTTTCTTTAAGGCACTTTTATTTTTAGCCGCAGGATCAATCATTCATGCTTTTTCGGGTGAACAAGATATGCGTAAAATGGGTGGTGTTTATAAAAAAATTCCCTTTACTTACCTTTTCATGTGGGTTGGAAGTTTGGCCTTAGCCGGCATTCCATTCTTTGCAGGATATTTTTCAAAAGATATAATTCTTGAATCTGCATGGTTGACAACCAGTGCCGTTGGTAAATTTTCATTTGCCTTGGGTATTATTACGGTATTTTTAACTGCACTTTATGCGTGGCGAACCTTGTTTCTTGTTTTTCATGGAAAATGTAGATCAGGAGCAAAAGTTTTTAATTCGGTTCACGAGCCCTCACTTTATATGATCATTCCACCAGTTTTTTTGGTTATTGGCTCAGTAGTTTCAGGATATGTGGGATACCAATATTTTGTTGGCAGTGACCACGTGAGTTTTTGGGGAAATTCACTCTATACGCAAACAAGTATCAGCTATTTTGATCTGACAAAGAACATCTCTTCGTACATTAAGAATCTTCCAATTCTTTTTTCTGTCTTAGGTGTGCTTATTGCATTCCTCCTATATTCGGTCTTTCCAAGGGCGCCTAAGCTTTTGGCAGAATATTTTCTTACTTTATATAATTTTCTTAAGAACAGGTGGTATTTTGACGAAATATATAATCGCTATTTAGTGCAGCCGATCCTATTTTTTTCAAGGGGACTCTGGAAGACGATAGATCAGGAAATTATTGATGAGATGGGTCCGGATGGTATCGCCAAAAAGATTTTATCTATCGGAAGAAGATTTATAAAAATTCAGTCGGGTTATATATATCACTATGCTTTTGCGATGGTGCTGGGATTGACCATTATTGTTTCATATTTTCTTTTGACGGGCTGAAAATAAAATGTTTTTGCAAGATCATATTTCAGAGTTCCCAATATTGTCAGCAATTATATTTTTGCCCTTGATCGGCTCCTTTTTTATTCTCTTTTTAAAGAATGATCCCGCAACTCAGAATCAGGACTCAAAAATATTTGCGCTTTGGATATCTTCTATAACATTTCTTTTGTCGTTACTTTTAATAATTTTCTTTGATAGAGGTGAGTCCTCTTTTCAATTCGTCGAGACCAGAGCATGGATTCAGGATTTGTCCATTAACTATAAAGTTGGAGTTGATGGGATATCAGTATGGTTCGTTCTTTTAACTACCTTTTTAGTACCAATATGTATTTTAGCAAGTTGGGAGACAATCCAAGATCGTGTCAAAGAGTATATGATCGTATTCCTCATTTTGGAAACTCTGCTAGTAGGTATGTTTAGTGCGTTGGATTTAGTAACATTTTATGTGCTTTTTGAAGGTGTTCTAATCCCTATGTTTATTATTATTGGGGTTTGGGGTGGCTCAGAAAGGGTTTATGCGTCATTCAAATTCTTTCTTTTTACACTTACTGGTTCGGTTTTGCTGCTTGTTGCCATTCTCGTCATTTATAGTCAGACCGGTACCACAGATATAGTGGAAATAACACAGACTCCGATCTCGGAAAATTTACAGTATTGGATCTGGTTAGCTTTTTTTGCGTCGTTTGCGGTTAAAATACCAATGTGGCCTTTGCATACCTGGCTTCCCGATGCTCATGTCGAGGCACCTACTGCTGGTTCGGTTATGCTAGCTGGGGTTTTATTAAAAATGGGTGCTTATGGATTTTTAAGATTATCTATACCTATTTTGCCCCACGCCTCAATATTTTTTACTCCTCTGATTTTTACTTTAAGTATTATTGCAATAGTCTATGTCTCGATACTTGCGTTTGCTCAGAAGGATATGAAGAAATTAATAGCCTATTCTTCTATTGCTCATATGGGTTTTGTAACTTTAGGAATATTTACGGGAAATATACAAGGTGTTGAAGGTGCTATTTTTCAAATGCTTAGTCATGGAATTATTTCTGCCGCTTTATTTCTTTGCGTAGGAACCATCTACGATAGGGCACATAGTAGAGATATTGCCTACTATGGTGGGTTAGTTAAAAAGATGCCTAATTATGCTCTTATTTTTATGATTTTTATATTAGGCGCAATAGGCATTCCAGGGACTAGTGGATTTGTTGGTGAATTTCTAACTCTTCTGGGTGCTTTTCAGGTGAATAAAATACTTGCGCTTTTTGCCGGAACCGGGGTTGTGCTTTCTGCTGGATATATGTTGTGGCTATATAGGAGAGTTATTCTCGGATCATTGGTGAAAAAACACCTTAAGGAGATCCTGGATGTTAATAAACGCGAATTGACCTACTTCATTCCTCTTGTCTTTCTAGTTATTTGGATGGGAATCTATCCCGATTTCTTTCTAGATTTGATCCACGTTTCCGCAGAATCATTGGTTAGCAACTATTCAGGGGAAAAATTAACTTATAGTATTGTAACGCACTAGTTTTCTTATGATAGATTTATACAAAAACCTTCCAGCCTTTCTCCCTGAATTTATGTTGGCCATATTGAGTCTTTCTTTTCTTCTAATCTTGGCGTTTCATAACAAAGCACAAAACAAGTTTTCATCAATTTTCGTTTCGGCAACTCTTTTGTTTATTCTTTTTGTCGAGATAAACATCAATCATGATGTACAATCTCATTTCTCAGGTTTGTTTGTTTCGGATTATTATACAATCTTCATGAAATCTCTTGTCATTGGCGGAAGTTTATTAACTTTTTTTATTGCGACAGGAAAAGCGACCATTGAAGACGAAATTTCCAATGAATACGGGTTATTAATGCTGCTTTCTGTTCTCGGAATGATGGTTATGATTTCTGCAGGCAGTATGCTTTCCTTGTATTTAGGTTTAGAACTTCAAAGTTTATGTCTTTATATTTTAGCCGCGATTAAACGAGATTACTTTAAATCCACCGAAGCTGGAATAAAATACTTTATTTTGGGATCCTTTGCATCTGGGATGCTTCTTTATGGAATGAGTCTTATTTATGGTTTTGCCGGTACTGTAGAATTTAATGAAATAGCCGCATTGCATACGTCCCATAGCTTAAATCCATCCTTTGGCTTAATTCTTGGTTTTGTATTCTTTTTAGTTGGCCTAGCCTTTAAAATTGGTGCGGTACCTTTTCATATGTGGATTCCGGATGTTTATGAGGGATCACCGACTCCCGTTACTGCATTTTTTAGTGTCGCTCCAAAGATTGCTGCTGTATCTGTCTTTTTGAAAATATTGCTTGTTGTTTTTGTGGATCTGCAAAATTATTGGCAACAAATTATAATGTTTTTGTCCATTGCCTCGATGATCTTTGGCACCTTTGCCGCTCTTAATCAAACGAACATCAAACGGCTAATTGCCTATAGCGCAATAGCTCATATTGGGTTTATTTTGGTCGGTTTGGTTGCGGGTACTGAGGATGGTATTAAGGGCGTGTTATTATATATGACAATCTATCTTTTTATGATTGTTGGTATCTTTTCAGTAATTTTAGCTATGAGACGAGAAAAAATTGAATTAATTGAAATTGAGAACTTTTCTGGACTTTCTAAAACCAAGCCTTTCCTTGCTGCTTTCATGACAGTATTTATGTTTTCAATGGCTGGCATTCCGCCATTGGCAGGATTCTTTGCAAAACTTTATGTTTTTCTCCCAGCGATTGAGTCTGGTTTTTATTTTTTAGTTATAATTGCTGCGCTAACAACGGTTGTCGGCGCGTATTATTACTTGAAAATTGTAAAAATGATGTACTTTGAAGATTTAGCTGAGGAAATTGATTCACCGATAAGCAATCAAATCAAATCTGTATTGCTTCTAACCGGACTTTTTACTTTACTTTTTTTCCTTAACCCCAATCCATTTTTGTTAAGTACGGCTAAGGCCGCATCCATTTTGTTTTCTGGTTAGAATGCTGAAGTTTTTAAGATTAAAAAAACCCTTCAATTTAAAATACTTCGATAGCGTTGAATCAACAAATGATGTAGCTGCAAGTTTTGCCTCTCAGGGTTGTAAGCCGTGGACTATTGTTTGTGCTAACGAGCAAAAAAAAGGAAAAGGACGGTTGGGAAGAAAATGGATTTCAAAAAAAGGAAATATTTTTTTTTCTATTATTTTAAAACCAGATCTAAAAGTTAACTATACCCCACAACTGAACTTTGTCGCTTCATTGGCTATCTATGATACGTTGCAGCCTTTCTTGCCAAGGGAAGTTGCGTTTAATTTTAAATGGCCAAACGATTTGCTTTTAAATGAAAAAAAGTTTTGTGGAATCTTAATCGAAACAAGTTTTATTGGTGATACTTTGGATTGGCTAGTTTTAGGAATCGGCATTAATGTACTTTCGTTCCCAAAAGGTACAATTTTTCCAGCAACGTCCCTAAAAGAGATGGGATGCAAAGATCTTTCAGATGAATCTTTTTTGCAAAGATTCTTAGAAAATTTTAAGAAATATTTTGTCAGTTGGGAAGTTGAAGGCTTTAATAGAGTAAAGAGAGCTTGGTTAAAGAAAGCATATAGATTGAATGAAAATATTTCCTTGAATATGAATAGCAAAAAGATTATTGGAAAATTTATTGGAATAGATAATAGTGGGCAAATTATTCTTAAGCTTAATACTGAAAAGAAAAAAATATTTAACGTTGGAGATATTCTAGGTTAAAAAACAGATATGTTATTGATCATTGATTCAGGTAATACGGATATAGTTTTTGCTATTTACAAAGGAAAAGAAATCCGATGTAAATGGAGATGTTCTACTGCCACAAAACGAACTTCCGAGGAATATGCGGTTTGGCTGAATCAATTAATGTCGATTGAAAAAATTAAATTCAATGATATTCGATCAACAATTATTTCTAATGTCGTGCCCTCTATTCAAAAGGATTTTATTTTGCTTTGTGAAAAATATATGAAATCAGCACCCATTGTGGTTGGAGAAAGGGGGGTTGATGTAGGTTTTGATATATTGACTTTACATCCCGAAGAAGTTGGTGCTGATAGAATAGCGAATACTGCTGCAATAAAATTTCGATATTCGTATCCCGCAATTGTTGTTGATTTTGGAACCGCAACAACATTTGACATAGTTGATTCTAAAGGCAATTATGCCGGAGGCATTATTGCACCGGGAATAAATTTATCGCTAGAATCGCTTTATAATGCCGCTGCTAAACTACCAAAAATAACAATTCAAAAGCCATCACAAGTGATCGGAAGATCGACAGTTACAGCAATGCAGTCAGGGATATTTTGGGGGTATGTAAGTATGATCGATGGTCTTTTACAAAAAATTCACGATGATATGAATGAAAATTTTTCCATTGTTTCCACGGGTGGGTTGGCAAAATTATTTTCCAGCACTATCAAGGCAATCAAAAAGTATAAACCCAATTTAACATTGGAAGGTTTGTATGAAATTCACGAACTTAATAAGGAAAAGGATGAACCTAAATCTTAAAGATCCTGACGAAAGTAACCAATTTCGACCCAAATCTGGGATTTTTTTTGCCGCTCTAGGCGGAGCCGAAGAAATTGGGATGAACCTTAATCTCTATGGAACAGATGACTCTTGGATAATGATAGATCTCGGCGTGACTTTTGATAGTAGAATGGATTCTGGATCCGATATTATCATGCCAAATCCTGAATTTATCCTGCAGAATAAAGATAAATTAAAGGGCCTTGTTTTGACGCATGCTCATGAGGATCATATTGGTGCTGTCCCATATTTCTTCGAAGAGCTTGATTGCCCTATTTATGCCACGGCTTTTACTGCCTCAGTTTTAGAAAGAAAAATAAGAGAACTTGGAATTTCAATAAATATACCTATACATGTCGTGCCCACTAACGGAAACATGGAGATTGGTCCATTTAATCTGGAATTCTTTTCCGTCACTCACTCAATCCCTGATCCCAGCGCTGTTTTGTTAAGAACAAAATTTGGGAATATCTTTCATACTGGAGATTGGAAATTTGATAATGAGCCAACTATAGGGAAACCAACAGACATCACGTCTCTAAAAAAAATAGGAGATGAGGGAATTTTAGCATTAGTTTGCGATTCCACAAATATTTTTGAGTCGGGTTCTTCAGGATCAGAAGGAAGCTTATTTAATAGTTTAGATAAATTAATAAAACAAAGAAAATTTGGGCGGATCATCGTCAGTTGTTTTTCTTCTAATGTTGCAAGATTGAAGACTATTTCTAAAGTTGCAAAAAAAAATAATAGAAATGTTGTGTTAGTTGGAAGATCGATGTGGAGATTTTATCAAGCCGCCAAGGATCATGGTTACTTGAATAATGTTGATGAATTTCTTAATGATGACTGTCTATCTAGTTTTAAAAATGAAGAGACCTTGATTATATGTACAGGATCACAAGGTGACTTCCGGGCTGCTTTGTACAAAATAGCCTTTGATAAAAACAAGAATATATCTGTAGGAAAAGGGGATTTGGTTATTTTTTCATCAAAAAGAATCCCCGGAAATGAAATAAGTATTGATAGAATTCAGGATAGATTTGCGTCAAAGGGTGTTGAAGTTATTACTGAAGATGATGCATTTGTCCACGTTTCAGGCCATCCATCTAGGGATGAATTGGCTCTGATGTATTCTTATTTGCGTCCCAAGATAGTTATACCAGTGCATGGTGAAGAAAAACACATAAAGGAACATGTCAAATTTGCCCTTGCATGTCAGATACCTGATGCTGTTGGTATAGCAAATGGTGATGTTGTTAAAATAGCCCCTGGAAAACCTAGAAAAATTTCAAGCGTTAAATCTGGAAGATTGATCTTAGCAGGTAAAGAATTATTTCCCCTTGAGAAGGAAAACTATAGGGAAGAAAGAGAAAGTCTAAAAACAAATCTTTAATCCTGAATTAACTTATGGGATTATGAATGTTAAGGAAAAATTATCCATGAGAAGAACAGGAATAATTCTTATTTTGTTGGTTGGTCTTGTAATAGCGATGATGTATCAGTCTAGAGAAGGTGTAAAGCGCCCTTGGATGAATTGTAAAGAAAGTCTTGTGTCTCAAATGTTGACTGGAAAATGTACACCAACCGAAAGATATTTAGAAAAAAACAAAACTAAAGAACGTGAGTTGTAGGTGTTTAAATTTTAAATGCGTTGTAATTTTTGATATTAGGAGGTTTTTCTATGATTGGTAGATTTAATCATGTTGCGATAGCGGTTCCAGATCTTAATTTAGCGAAACGTTCTTACGAAGAAAAATTGGGGGCAAAAGTTTCGGAGATTAAAGATTACCCAGATCATGGGGTTAGTGTAGTTTTTGTTGATTTGGGGAATGCGAAAATCGAACTTTTATATCCTTTGGGAGATAACTCTCCCATATCTAATTTTTTAAAGAAAAATCCTGAAGGTGGAATCCATCATATTTGTCTAGAAGTTGATAATATTAGTGATGCCTATAAAAAATTAGAATCTCAAGGTGTAAGGATACTAGGAAGCGGAGAACCTAAGATTGGAGCACACGATAAACCGGTTATTTTTTTACATCCAAAGGATTTTTTTGGAACCTTGATCGAAATAGAACAAAGTTAAAATGGAATTGTTTAATGGAATTATAGTTTTTGCTGTAATTTGGTGGATCGTGCTCTTTATGGTTCTTCCTTTGTGGGTGACCAACGCCGATCAGGCTCAGTCAGGGAACGAAGAAGGTGCTCCCGACAATTCGAGGATATTATTGAAATTTCTAGTTACAACGATTATTACAATTATTATTTGGGCATTTGTCTATTTTTTTATAAGACTTGGGCTACTAGACTTTAGGGGACTTTAAAAAGAAAAAGGCAAGACGCAAAGATGTCTTGCCTATACTCCCTGAACCTATCAAGGTTACACTTGGACATTTAGCAGCTTGAAAATAAAAAACAAGGTTAAAAATGAAAATATCTAATTTTTTTCTCCCCACTCTGAAACAAATTCCATCAGATGCACAGATACCATCTCATAAGTTAATGCTGCGATCGGGTATGATTAGGCAGGAGGGAGCAGGTATTTATACTTGGTTGCCTTTAGGACTTAGAGTTCTAAAAAAAATTGAGAATATTATTCGTGAAGAGCATGATCAGGCAGGTATTAACGAGATTCTTATGCCAACGATACAATCTGCTGATATATGGAAAGAGAGTGGACGTTACGAGGATTATGGAAAGGAAATGTTACGTATCAAGGATAGGAATAAAAGGGAAATGTTATATGGACCTACCAATGAAGAGATGATTACCGCAATATTAAGAAGTTATATAAAAAGCTATAAGGAACTACCGATCAGCCTTTACCATATTCAGTGGAAATTTCGTGATGAAATTAGGCCTCGGTTTGGCGTTATGAGGTGCAGGGAGTTTTTAATGAAGGATGCTTATTCGTTTGATCTGAATCATGAGGCAGCAAAGGTCTCATATCAGAAAATGTTCTCACTTTATTTGGAAGTTTTTAGAAGATTAGGACTAAAAACAATTCCAGTTGAGGCAGATTCTGGGGCAATCGGAGGTGATTTGAGTCATGAATTTCATATACTTTCTGATGTTGGTGAAAGTGTCATATATTATGACTCAGATTTTGACATGATTGATCCTTCGGACAAAAGTAACTTTTCGAAACTTTCAAAAATTTATGCCGCAGATGAAGGTAAGCACGATCCAAAAAAATGTTCAATTCCAAAGGAAAAATTAAAGAAAGCAAAAGGCATTGAAGTTGGTCACATTTTTTATTTTGGAAAGAAGTATTCTGAACCGATGAAGCTTTCTGTTAGTAACGAGAAAGGGAACTCGGTAACTTTGGAGATGGGATCTTATGGCATAGGAGTTTCAAGATTACCAGCTGCCATTATTGAGGTTAATCATGACGATGCTGGTATTATTTGGCCTGATAGCGTATCCCCGTTCCAAGTTGGACTAATTAACCTTGATCCATCGGACAAAAAGACAAACGAAGCTTCCGATTCTTTTTATACGAAATTAAGAGAAAATAACATTGACGTTTTGTATGATAATAGTGAAGAGAGACCGGGAGTTAAATTCGCAAATATGGATTTAATTGGTCTTCCTTGGCAGATAACTGTTGGTAAGAAAACTCTATCAAATAATAATATTGATTTAAAAAGAAGATCTGACGGCAAAAGGCAGGAGATGTCATTAGATTCGGCACTCGATTTAATCTCAAAATAAATATGTTTTCAACTTTTAGATTAATGCTTGCATTCCGTTACCTGAGGCCCAAAAAAAAGGAGGGCTTTGTTTCATTAATTGCACTCTTTTCATTTTTGGGAATCGCATTGGGCGTTGCTACTTTGATCATAGTGCTTTCGGTTATGAATGGATTTAGGGAGGAATTATTAAATAGAATCTTAGGCGTCAATGGCCATATAAATTTATATGAAAATTATGGGGATATTAAAGATCCTGACATCGTTCTTAACAAGATTGAGAATCTTTCTGGAATCAAGGACTCGTCACCTATTATTGAGAGTCAAGTCATGATTTCTGCCAAAGGTTCTTCATTCGGTGCATTGGTGCAGGGTCTTAGTCCAAAAGATTTAAAAACCAGGACATTGTTAGTCGACAGTCTTGTTTCTGGAAAGATTTATGAGAACAATGAGTCAGCTGATATTATTATTGGAAAAAGACTTGCGCAGAAATTAAAAATTAATGTAGGGGATGCCGTCACATTAATTTCAACCAAAACAACAGCAACTGCTTTTGGAAATTTACCAAGGGTAAAATCTTTTAAAGTCTTAGGGACGTTTAATGTAGGTATGTACGAATACGATAGTAGTTTTATTTATATGCCAATGAAAACTGCACAAAACTTTTTTAAACTCAATGATTCATCTAATTCCATTGAAATATTTTTATTTGATCCTAATAGTGTATTTACAGTCAAAGAGAATCTGTCGGAGATATTAGGGGATGAGTTCAGGGTTATTGGATGGCAGGAAAAAAACTCTAGTTTTTTTAATGCGCTGAAAGTTGAGAGAAATGTGATGTTTCTTATTTTACTTTTAATAATTTTAGTTGCTGCATTTAATATTATTTCGAGCATGATTATGCTTGTTAAGAATAAGTCTAAGGATATTGCTATACTACGAACTCTTGGTGCAAAAAAATCGGACATATTAAAAATCTTTTTTATTACAGGATCGACAATAGGAATTACGGGAACGATACTGGGATTCCTTTTTGGTATTCTTTTTTGTCTAAATATTACGGCTATACAAAACATGGTTGAAAAATTTGTAGGAAACGAAGTATTTTCTCCAGAAATATACTTCCTCACAAACCTGCCTGCAAAAATCAATACAACTGAAGTTTTGATGGTTGTGATCATATCTTTAACTTTATCTCTTTTAGCAACTCTATATCCCTCTTGGCGCGCGTCATGTCTTGATCCCGTTAAAGTGCTTCGTTACGAGTAATTGTGATTATGAAGAAAAGAAATATACTTGAGCTCCTCTCTTTATCTCACTCTTTTATTCAAGGTAAGAAAGAAATTAGTGTTTTAGAGAACATTAATTTAAGTGTTGGGATAGGTGAAGTAGTTTCTCTCGAAGGCCCGTCGGGAATAGGAAAATCTACTCTTTTGCAGATTGCCGGACTTCTAGAAACCCCAACTAAAGGGGATGTAGTGATAGATGCAATTTCCTGTAAAAACATTGCTGATATAAAAAAATCAAGCATCAGAGGAAAAAAGATAGGTTTTATATATCAATTCCATCATCTATTATCAGAATTCTCGGCCTTGGAGAATATTGCGTTTCCTCGATTAATAAATGGCGAAAAGAAAGCCTTAGCCTTTGAAAGGGCAAATGAACTACTCAATAAAATGGGGCTTGCTCATCGAATCAACAACAGGCCTGCAGAGCTATCAGGAGGTGAGCAACAACGAGTAGCTATAGCCAGGGCTATTATTAATGAACCCAAGATTCTATTAGCTGATGAGCCTACAGGAAATTTAGATCAAAAAACTGCAGATATTGTGTTTGATGAAATACTGGATATAATAACAAAGAATGGTATATCGGCACTTATTGCAACACATAATCCTGATCTAGCCAAAAGAATGGATACTAGACTATCTCTTAGCGCTGGGGGGCTTCTTAAGAAGTAAAATTAGCTGATTTATATATGATTCACGGAAATTTTGTTCATCTCAGGGTACATTCTCCCTATTCATTAGCCGAGGGCGCAATTAGGATGCGCGAGATCGTGGATCTTTGTATTAAGCAAAGAATGCCTGCTGTGGCGATTACAGATACATGTAATTTATTTGGTGCTCTGGAATTTTCCGAAATTGTACGTAAGGCGGGGATCCAACCAATCATTGGATGTCAGATTTGTCTAAAGAATTCTGTCAGCGCAATCAGCAGCATTCCGACAAATAAAGATATAAACAAACTTGTTTTGCTCGTGCAAAATGAAGCTGGTTATAAAAATCTTTCTAAATTAGTTACAGACTCTTACTTATCATCAGAATCTAGTGAAAATCTTGCGATTAGTTTAGATGAACTAGAGAAGCACAACGATGGACTTATAGCGCTTAGCGGTGGATCTGAAGGCCCGATAGGAAGTCTATTAATTAAAAAAAAGTTCGATGAATCATCGAATCTAACAAAGAGTTTGTTGGATATCTTTAAAAATCGTTTTTATATGGAACTGCTTAGACATGGCATTGCCTCTCAAAGGGATACTGAAGAAGCATTTATTGATCTTGCTTACAAAAACAATATTCCGTTGGTAGCGACAAATGAAGTTTTTTTCCCTGACGAAACCATGTTTGAAGCACACGATGCCTTGATGTGTATTTCCGATCAGCGGTATGTGGATGAGCAAGACAGGAAGAAAGTTACACTCGAACACAGGTTTAAATCTGTGGAGGAAATGAATGAAGTATTCTCTGATATTCCGGAGGCTATCGATAATACTATTCTTATTGCTCAAAGATGTTCTTTTTTTCCGACTCCTAAAAAACCTATGCTTCCTTCTTTTCAGACTCAGAGCAAAAGTAGTGAAGATGACGAGCTTAGATTTACAGCACGTGAAGGGTTGAAGGAGAGACTTAAGGAACCTTTCTATAAGGAACGGGTTGTGCAAGGCAAAAAAAGCATTAATCAATACTCCGAGCGGTTGGAGCATGAACTAAAAATAATCATTAATATGGGGTTTCCGGGATACTTTTTGATTGTTGCTGATTTTATAAAATGGGCAAAGAAAGCACAAATTCCAGTTGGACCCGGAAGAGGATCTGGAGCAGGATCCCTTGTTGCTTGGGCTTTGACAATAACCGATCTTGATCCTTTAAGATTCGGTCTTCTTTTTGAAAGATTCCTCAACCCTGAACGAGTTTCAATGCCAGATTTTGATATTGATTTTTGTCAAGAAAGGCGAGACGAAGTTATTCAATATGTCCAAAATAAATATGGATCAGATAGAGTTGCTCAAATTATTACTTTTGGAACTTTGCAGGCACGAGCTGCTTTGAGAGATGTAGGAAGGGTTTTGCAAATTCCGTACGGAAAAGTTGATAGGATTTGCAAACTTGTTCCATTTGATCCAGCGCGCCCAATTACTTTAGTCGATGCGCAAAAGAAAATAGATGAAATTAAAAGAGCTATATCCGAAGACTCTTTGGTTGAGAAAATGTTTAACATTGCTTCAAAGTTAGAAGGTTTGTATCGGCATGCCTCAACACATGCAGCAGGCATAGTAATAGGAGACAGGCCGTTGCATGAGTTAGTTCCATTATACCGAGATCCACGCTCTGATATACCTGCCACGCAGTTCTCAATGAAGCATTCAGAAGCGATGGGGCTTGTTAAGTTTGACTTTTTGGGACTAAAAACTTTAACAGTAATTCGGAGAGCGCTGGAGCTTATTAAAGCAAACGGAAAAGATATAGACATTTTATCAATCCCTCTGGATGATAGAAAAACTTTTAAAATGTTAGCTGAGGCAAAGACTATTGGTGTTTTTCAACTTGAAAGCACCGGTATGCGCGATGTATTGGCTGGAGTAAAACCTGATCGTTTTGAAGATATTGTCGCTGTGGTTGCTTTGTTTAGACCCGGTCCCATGGAAAATATACCCAGCTATATTTCTAGAAAGCATGGCGTAAATAAACCTGATTATATGGATGATAAATTGGAAAATGTTCTTAAAGAGACTTACGGCATTATGATTTATCAGGAGCAAGTAATGCAAATAGCTCAAATTCTTTCAGGATTTTCGCTAGGAAAAGCTGATTTACTTAGAAGAGCTATGGGAAAAAAAATAAAATCAGAAATGGACGCTCAAAGATCGAGCTTCATTGATGGGGCAATATCTAGAGGAACAGATCAAAAAAAGGCTCAACATATTTTCGATCAAATTGAAAAGTTTGCCGGATATGGATTTAATAAGAGTCATGCCGCTGCTTACGCTATGGTTGCTTACCAAACCGGCTATTTGAAAGCTAACCACCCTGTTGAATTCTTGGCTGCAACTATGACTATGGATATTAATAATACGGATAAGATAAATGTTTTTCGAGAAGACGCCGGAAATTTAAAGATCAAAATTTTTCCACCCGATATTAATTGTTCGGACGCTGTTTTCTCGGTAGAGCGGGAGAATAGTAACGATATAGGATCTATCAGATTTGCATTGGGAGCCATAAAGAATGTAGGCATTGCTTCGATGAAAACTGTTGTTTTAGAGAGAAATAAAAATGGCCGCTATAAAAGTATTTTTGATTTTGCGCGGAGACACGATACTTCGGTCGTCAATAAAAAGCTGATAGAGTCGTTAGTTTGTGCGGGTGCATTCGACTCGATCGATTCTAATCGAGCCCTTATCTTCCATAATATAGAAAGGATGATTCAAATTTCTTCCAAGAATAGTAAAGAAAATAAAGCACAAGAAGATCTTTTTGGAAATGAAGATAATGAGCAGGATAACGCAAAAGTTAGTCTATCAAAAGAAAACTTATGGGACGATAAAGAAAAACTTCAGCGAGAATTTGAATCTTTGGGATTTTATTTGTCAGCCCATCCTCTCTCTAACTTTTCTACTGTTTTATCCTCTCTTAATGTTAGCAGTATTTCTTCAGTAGAAGAATCTTTGTCGAAAAAGGGCAGTCCCATTGCAGTCACAATGGCTGGAACTGTAGTGACGAAGAAAGAAAGGGTTTCTCAGAAAGGATCAAGATATGCTTTCGTTAAATTTTCTGATCTTAGCGGAGAATTTGAAGCAACTGTTTTTTCTGATTTATTATCGAATTCCAGAGATATTTTGGAAGATGGAAATCCTGTTTTAATAATCGGTAAAGCTGAGGTAGATGGTGAATTTACAAAAATTCTTGCTCAAAAATTATCTTCGTTAGAGCATGTAATGGATGATAAGCCCACCAACTATACGATTACCTTAGACAATCCTGTTAAATTGGAAGATATAGAAAATTTCTTAAAAACACATGAAGGAGGTCAGGACAAAATTACAATTAAGACAAATGTTGATAAGAGAGGGAAAGCTAATACAGTAAATATTAATTTAAATGGTAACTATAATCTTTCACCAAGCTTAATTAATAAACTCAAGAGTATCCCAGGAATATCTAACGTCGAAAGCAATTTCGTTTCGTTATAAAAAAATATTTTTAACAATCTTTTTTCTATATTAATTACGCATTTTAATGTATACCGTGTAACGTTAAAAAACACGTAGGATGAATTCCGGTGGCTGTTTATTTGAATATCGCCAGGACCTGCGGAGGGAGTTAAATAACCGGAGATTTTATAACTAAGATGGACTCTTCAAAATTTACTTTGCGCGACCTTTTTGAGGCGGGCGCACACTTTGGGCATCGAACAAGACGATGGAATCCAAAAATGTCATCTTTTATCTATGGCGAAAAAGATGGAATTCATATCATAGATTTACAACAAACTGTTTCTCTATTAGCGAATGCCGTCAAAGCTGTTAAGGAAGTTGCCCAATTAGGAGGTAAGGTTCTTTTTGTGGGAACCAAACGTCAAGCGAGCGGTCCTGTTGCAGAATATGCGTCAAAATGTAACCAGTATTTTGTTAATCATCGTTGGTTAGGAGGGATGTTAACAAATTGGGGAACAATTTCTAAATCCATTAAGAAATTACAAGATCTAGATTCTCAACTTCAAAGTCAGAATCAAGGTTTGACTAAAAAAGAATTACTTAATTTAGAAAGAGGCTACAGTAAATTAAATAGGACCTTGGGGGGAATTAGAGATATGGGGGGGACTCCAGACATGCTGTTTGTAATAGACACGGTTAAGGAAGCTACAGCAGTAAGGGAAGCAAGCAAAATAGGAATTCCAATAGTTGCTATATTAGACACAAATTCTAACCCTGATATGATCACTTATCCCGTCCCAGGAAATGACGATGCATCACATGCTATCAACTTGTTTTGTAAAGTAATTTCTGGTGCAATTTCAGACACCACTCCATCTGCTGCAAAAAGTGATTCTGAGAGGGTTCAGGGGATAAATAAAAGCAAAGAGCCCGAGAGCAATAACAAGAGAAAAGAACAGAAAGACACAAAAGAACAGAAAGACACAAAAGAACAGAAAGACACAAAAGAACAGAAAGACACAAAAGAACAGAAAGACACAAAAGAACAGAAAGACACAAAAGAACAGAAAGACACAAAAGAACAGAAAGACAAACCTAGCATTGGTGGTAAAAAAGAATGAGCGAAGTAAGTGCGTCCTTGGTTAGAGAATTAAGAGAAAAGACCGGAATTGGGATGATGGAATGCAAGACAGCTTTGATTGAAAGTAATGGTGATATTGAATCTGCAATAAAATATTTAAGAAAAAAGGGTCTTACCGCCGCAGCCAAGAAAGCTTCTAGAACAGCAACGGAAGGACTGATAGGTGTCCATCTAGATAAAAAAAAAGCATCTATGGTGGAAATTAATTCTGAAACTGATTTTGTTTCCAGAAATAAAGAGTTTCAAGAATTTGTTCATAATATTTCAAAATTGGTGTGTGAAAAACAGCTAAATTTAGAAAAACTGTTAGCCGAAAAATATCCTGGCTCTACAAAGACAACCAAAGATCAATTGAACGAGTTAGTTCTTTCCATTGGAGAGAACATTACAATTAGAAGAAGCGTTACATTGAGCAGCAAGACAGGATTCTTTTTTTCATATATACATAATGCTGTGCGCGGTTCTTTAGGAAAAATAGGGGTATTATTAGAGATCGAATCAGCATGTGATAGGAATAAAATAGAGTCTTTTGGTAAGCAAATTGCTATGCACATCGCGGCCATGAGTCCTATAGCAGTCTCTTCTTCGGGGGTGGATGAGAGTATATTGGCAAGAGAAAAAGAAATTTACCAAGAGCAGGTTCGAGCTAGCGGGAAACCTGAGGAAATGATTAATAGAATTGTTGATGGAAAATTAAAAAAATTCTTTAGCGAAGTTGTTTTAATGGAACAGAAGTTTGTTGTTGATGACCAAAAGAAGGTTTCAGAAATAATTGCTGAGAAAGAAAAAGAATTCAATGGGAAGATTTTCATTAAATCTTTTAAACGCTTTTTATTAGGTGAGGGCTTGGAAAAAAAACAAGAAGATTTTTCCACTGAAGTTTCTAAAATTATGAAATAAATCTATAGCAATTTTATCGCTACTGACTAAATATTTTCAAAGGTGGTAAAGGAATATATACTTTAGTAAGCTTGATGATCCAATGTTTGAAGATGATATTGCGGACATAAATCAAAGAATGAGCAAAGCTCTTGAGTCTATGAAAAATGATTTTTCGGGACTCAGGGCAGGTAGGGCTTCGGTTAGTATGCTAGACTCAATACAAGTTGATGCGTATGGATCTAAAATACCTCTTAATCAAGCCGCTACTGTAAATGCACCAGAACCGAAATTAATTACTATCCAAGTATGGGATAAATCCATGGTTGATAGTGTTGAAGCATCAATTAGGGAATCGGATTTAGGATTAAATCCAATGAAGGATGGGCAATTAATTAGGATTCCCATTCCAGATTTATCGGAGGAAAGAAGATTAGAGATTACAAAGGTTGCAAAAAAATTTGCAGAGAATGCAAAAATTGTGGTTAGAAATATTAGACGCGATTCTTTAGATAAAATAAAAAAGAAACAATCTGACAGCGAGATTTCAGAAGATGAGCTTAGACATTTTTCAGATGAAGTTCAGAAAATTACAGATTTGCATACAAAAAATATAGACGAACTTTTTGCTCAAAAAGAAAAAGATATTATGCAGGTTTAATTATGTGTCCATCCAAGGCGCGTAACCCTAAACAAGAAAACGATATGCCCAAGCATATTGCGATCATTATGGATGGAAATCGTCGTTGGGCAGAAAAATCTAATAAACCAAAGCGAAGCGGACATCACGCAGGTGCAAAAGCATTAAAAAAGATTGTGTCAACAACTGCTCGTTTAAAGATCCCATATCTCACAGTATACGGATTTTCTTCCGAAAACTGGCAAAGACCGACTAGAGAAATTGACGATTTAATGGAGTTACTTAAGCTCTATCTGGCTAAGGAATTGAGAAACCTGCATAAGAATAAGGTTCGTTTACATTTCATAGGTATTCTGAAATCTTTTGATCAAGTTATAGTCAATCTGCTTCGTAACGCAGCGAAAAAGACAAAGCTAAACAATGGGCTCAACTTTATCATTGCGCTAAACTATGGCGCTAGATCGGATATTCTTCTTGCTGTTAAGACGATATGTAAACAAGCTGCTAACAAAAAAATAAAAATTGACAATATTGATGAAAATATATTTTCTCAATCATTAAGCACTAAACAAACCCCAAATCCCGATCTTATTATCAGGACGGGCGGAGAAGTTCGCTTAAGTAATTTTTTGCTCTGGGAGTCAGCATATGCAGAATTATTTTTTACTAAAAAGCTGTGGCCTGATTTTGATAAGAACGATCTAATGCAAGCTATAGAGTCATTTAAGAAAAGAGAAAGAAGATACGGTGGTTCCGGTGGCTAATGAACCGTTAAAATCTAACCTAACACTCAGAATTCTTTCTTCGCTATTTTTAGTCGGCATAACAATTGTTAGCCTGTCTCATGGATCTCCTCTGTTCGAAGCATTACTTTTTATTGCTTTCCTATTTTTGATGTATGAATTGAAGCAATTGCCTTTTAAAGGTAATGCTGATGCACTAAGACAGGGTTCTTTCTTTGTGGCACTTTATTTGGTTATTTCGTTTTTGAGTGTTTATTGGCTTTTTGACACTAATCCTGATTTGGTTTTTTGGCTTTTTTGTATTGTGTGGTCTTCGGATATCGGTGGATATTGTGCGGGGAAGTTTTTTGGAGGGCCCAAGGTTCTACCTAAAGTTAGCCCAAATAAAACCTGGGCAGGTGTTCTTGGCGCATGTTTTTTGACATTTTTTGTAATTGCATTATTTATTGAAAATACCTTTGCCGGACTTGATATACCATCTACGTACCATCGAGGGTTGAATAGTTGGCTATGGTTAGATACCAATTCATCCCTAGGATGGCGTGAAACGTGGACAAATTTATCATCTACTGCTGAACTTCTTGTATTGTCATTGATCTTCTCTCTATTGTCCCAAATAGGAGATTTTTTAGAGTCCTATATAAAAAGACGGCTTGGCATAAAAGATACGGGATCATTGATCCCAGGGCACGGAGGTTTGTTTGATAGGCTCGATGGTTTAATATTTGTTGCGCCAATATTTGCTTTATTCATCTATTCTTTGTAGTCTGAAACGGTTTGGATAGACAATGAAACACAAACAGAAGCGCATCACAATACTTGGATCTACCGGGTCGGTTGGGTGCAGCACCCTAGATCTTGTTGGTTCAAACTCAAAGGAATTTTCTGTTCACGCCCTTACAGCAAACAATAATGTAAATCTACTAGCTAAGCAGGCAAAGATATTTAACGCAAAGATTGCAGCAATTGCTAATGAGAGTTTATACCCTGATCTTAAAGATAAGTTATCGGGCACCGGTATAGAAACTTTATGTGGTAGAGAGGGAATTATAGAAGCCGCTAGTAGCTCGGTAGATTTTTTGATGGCGGCAATTGTTGGTTCCGCAGGCCTCGAGCCTACAATTTGTGCTGTGCGAAATGGATGTACTATCGGTTTGGCAAATAAGGAATGCCTAGTCTCCGCTGGAGATCTATTTATACAGGAAGTGAAAAACCACAATGCTACTTTAATACCTGTTGATTCTGAGCATAGCGCAATATTCCAAGTTTTTAATTTTGCTGATCTTGGTAGCATTAAGAACGTCATTTTAACCGCTTCTGGGGGGCCTCTTCTAAATTTTTCAAAAAAACAGATGAAAAAAGTTACTCCTGAAGTTGCAGTTGCGCACCCCAATTGGGATATGGGAGCAAAAATATCGGTAGATTCAGCAACCATGATGAACAAAGGTTTAGAAATTATTGAAGCACATCATTTGTTTGGTATGGAATCTAAAAAAATTAAAGTCTTGATTCATCCAGAGTCAATTGTTCATTCTTGCGTATCTTATGTTGACGGATCTGTTTTAGCTCAAATGGGAGTACCGGATATGCGCATCCCAATCGCTGTTAGCCTTGCTTGGCCAAAAAGAATTAAAACAAACTTTGAAGCGCTTGATCTTGGATCTCTTAAGTCATTAACTTTTCGTGATCCTGACTCGAATATATTTCCAGCGTTGAACTTAGCAAGACAAGCTCTTGATATGGGTGGTTTTGCTCCGACAGTTTTAAATGCTGCTAACGAAGTAGCTGTTTATGAATTTTTGGATAAAAATATATCTTTTTTAGATATTGCAAAAATTGTTGAAAAGGCATTAGAAGAAGTTCCTTCGGGTAGCGCTACAAACCTTACACAAATCTATGAAATTGATAAAAATACCCGGGAAAGGGTTCTCAAAGAGACAAAACCATCTATAATCTCGAAGTCTACTGCATAGCAGTAATTTTTAGGAGGTTATAAATATGGAGTATCTTTCTTGGATTCCTGAATATTTGGTACCATTTCTCATTATCATTACAATATTAGTTTTTGTCCATGAAATGGGCCACTACTTGATAGCCAAAAGATATGGTGTAAAAGTAGAGGTTTTTTCCATTGGTTTTGGTCGCGAGCTTTTCGGCTGGAACGATAAATCAGGAACACGTTGGAAATTCAGCCTGATACCAATGGGGGGTTATGTCAAAATGTTTGGTGATGCGGATCCAGCAAGCACTCCATCAAAAAGCATTAAGAAGCTTACACCTCAAGAGAGAGCGCGCTCACTACATTATAAAAGTGTTGGGCAAAGATCCGCGATTCTTTTTGGTGGACCACTCGCGAACTTTATTTTTGCTATTTTTTTAATGTCCGCCATGTTTATGTCTATTGGTCAACCTTATTCTTCACCTGTGATTACCGATGTTGTTAGTAGCAGCGCAGCTGAAATTTCAGGAATGAAAATAGGGGATCGACTTCTTTCGGTTGATGGAAGAAAAATTGGACGTTTTGAGGACTTGCAGATGATTGTACAATCTAGTCCAAATAAAAAACTGAAAGTAGTGGTCAACAGAAATGGACAAGAGCGTCTAATTTATGCGTCGCCTCAATTAGTTTCTCGAGTCGATAATTTAGGGAATGAGACGAAAATAGGTGTTCTTGGAATTAAAGGAGGCAAGAAAGAATTTATCAAGAGAGGATTTTCCGCAGCAATTTTTTATTCGTGTCTGGAAACTTACAGGATTGTAGAATTAACATTAGCCTATGTTGGAGAGATGATACTTGGCAGTCGCTCAGGAGAAGAATTGGCCGGTCCTTTGGGAATCGCTAAGATTTCTGGCGATACTTTTAAGCAAGGATTTGTAAGCATTTTGTGGCTTAGTATCATAATTTCTATTAATCTCGGTCTTATTAACCTTTTTCCCATACCACTTTTAGACGGCGGTCATTTGCTTTTTTATGCTATAGAGGCTATTCGGGGAAAGGCGTTAAGCTTAAAAACACAAGAAATTGGTTTTAAGATTGGTCTTATCCTATTATTTTCTTTAATGTTTTATGCTACCTGGAATGATCTAAGTAAGGTTTTTTAGGAAGGGAAGATAGATAGATGTCAGACGGACCCAAAGGTACGTTTTCGTTCGTATCGTTTTTTTCGATTCTACTTCTTTTTTTTGTAGTAGGAGGAAGGGGTATTGCTTTGGCCGATTATGCAAAGACCCCCGGCGGCTATTATTCTAAAATGCCGAGCACTTACTTAAAAACTGATAAAATTTTTAGAAAGAATCTCGATAAACGCTATACGACCGAAATTCAGGATAGCCTTGAAGATAGCGAATCTATTCCTTCTCCTTACGATGACGAATCATTGGGGAAGGGCAGTCCTAAAATCAGTGTTAATCAAATCAAGATTCGTGGCAATCAGCGTATTGAGAAAGATACAATCTTAACTTATTTAAATTTTAAAGCAGGAGAAAAAATTTCACAGCAGCAGATAGACAAATCGATAAAGAATCTTTTTGCTACTGGCTATTTTATGGACGTCAATATTCTGCATAAAGATAATCTAATTACTGTTACCGTAAAAGAGAATCCGGTCATAAATCAAATTTCTTTTGAAGGAAATGAGGACTTTAAGGATGAAACTTTAAAGGAAGAGATTAGTCTAAGATCACGCTTAGTTTATACGAAATCAAAACTATTGTCTGATACCAAGCGTTTACAAGAAGTGTATAGACGAAGCGGGAGGTTCTCCACAAAAGTATTACCAAAAATTATAAAACTTTCTAGTAATAGAATTAATATTGTTTTTGAAATAAATGAAGGGAAAGTAACGCGCGTATCTAAAGTAAATTTTATTGGCAACAAGGAATTTTCGGATAGTACTCTCTTAGATGTTATTACAACTAAAGAAAGTCGTTGGTATAAATTCTTTTCAGTCGATGACACATATGATCCAGATCGAATTAACTATGATCGTGAGCTGTTAAGGAGATACTACCTAAAGAATGGTTATGTTGATTTTAGGGTAGTTTCGGCAATTGCAGAACTTACTTCCAATAAAAAGAATTTTTTTATTACCTTTACCATCATTGAGGGTGTTCGATATAAAGTTTCTGATGTTGACGTAAAGGTTAGTATTCCTGAATTAGATAAAGAAGATTTTCTTGAGGTTATAGAGACCGAGAAAAATGAATGGTACAGCTCGGATGATGTAGACAAGAGTTTAGAGAATATTGAATCTTTATCAGGGAGCATGGGCTATGCTTTTGTTGATGTCGTGCCAAGAATTAAAAGGGATCAGAAGGATAAAACGTTAACGGTTAATTATACGGTTAAGGAGGGAAAAAAAGTTTTTGTTGAGAACATTGATATTGTGGGTAACAGAAGAACTCTTGATAAAATTATTAGAAGAGAATTTTTAATTTCTGAAGGGAGCCCATTTAGTTCGGAGAAAGTTAGAAAATCAAAAGATGAGCTAAGAAGATTAGGTATTTTTGAAAAAGTTGAAGTTGAGACAGAATCAGGAAGTAGTCCTGATAGAGTTAATGTTAATGTCGAAGTGCAAGAACGTGCTACTGGAGAATTTACCATAGGTGCTGGTTATTCAACATCGGACGGTCCTGTTGGAAATACACATATTCGTGAAAGGAACTTGCTCGGAAAAGGACAGGACTTAAAATTATCGTTTTCTTTATCTGGAAGAACATCTCAGATTGATCTGAGTTTTACTGAGCCATATTTTATGGATAAAGATTTATTAGCGGGTTTTGATATTTTCAAAATCGAAAGAGATTATCAGGATGAGAGCGGTTATAAATCTGATGAAACTGGTTTAGGATTTAGGGCAGGTTACGATCTTGTCGGCGATTTTAAACAATTCTGGAAATATACCTTAAGGCGAGATGAGATACATGAAGTAACCAGCGACGCATCTAACGTTATAAAAGGACAGGCAGGATCTAGTGTGACGTCCTCCGTGGAGCAAAGATTAGTTTATGAAAATAGAAACGATATTTATAATCCTACTGATGGTTATTACTGGAGCGTGGGGACTACATATGCTGGGTTAGGAGGCAGTGTTGATCATTTTAAATTACAATTATCAAGCGCATATTATCACAGCCTGTTACCTGGCTATATTGCAACCATTAGAGGTAGAGTGGGTTATGTCGTAGGAATTGATGAAGACGTAAAAGTTTCAGATCGTTTTTTTCTAGCACCTGAGCAGCTAAGGGGTTTTGATGTGAATGGTGTTGGACCAAGGGATATCTCGACAAACGATTCTTTGGGCGGAAATAAATTTTATACCGTACAAACAGAACTTACTTTTCCGATAGGACTACCTGACGAACTTGGTATTGATGGAAGAGTGTTTTCTGATTTCGGATCAGTATGGGGTATTGATGATGAAGGAACGAATATAGTTGACAAAAGTTCTGTACGTATTACAGCTGGTATAGGACTGGGTTGGAAATCACCATTTGGCCCAGTGGCTATTTACATAGGTCAACCGCTTGTTAAAGAATCTAACGATAAGGTGAAGCAGTTTAATTTTACTTTTGGAACAAAGTTTTAGCATGTTAAGTACTTGTAAAAATTTTATTTTTTTATTTTTAATTCTATTTCTTTGCTTGAACACGATTCCTGTTACTGCAGGAGAAGCTGATTCTAAAAAAACACGTACGGTTAAAAGTGAAAAAGCACCTATACCCAGAATTGCGATTATTAATTTACAGAAGCTAATGAAAGCATCTACTGCAGCACAAAGTTTGAGAAAACAAGTAGAAAATGTAGCAACAAAAACTAGAGATTTGATAGCAAAAAAAGAGGACGAAATGCGAGATGCTCAAAGGGAACTTGCAAAACAAAAGACGGTCCTTGCCAAAGATGCTTTTGAAAAGAAAAAACAGGCATGGGAAAAGAAGGTAAAACTTTTAAACGATGATGTGGAAAGTCGTAAGGAAGGCATTGCAAGAGCATCAGATGCTGCCGTCTTAAAAATCCAAAAGGAAATCGCATCAATTCTTGATAAAGTTACAGAGAGAAAAAAAATTAATGTTGTATTAAGAACTGATCAAGTAATGCAATATAGCCCTGACTTAGACGTCACAGCTGAAGTCTTAACGGAACTGAATAATAATCTCAAAGATGTTAAGCTTGACATGAAGGCTGGATTAAAGAAAAAGAAGAAAGAAAAGACACCGGCTCCTAAAGATTAATGACCACGTCAAGCTTTAACGAAAAACCAAAACCACAATCCCTCTTGGAATTATCAAAGATTAGTGGTTGTAAAATCAGACAATGCGCAAATACCGCTAAAATTTTTAAGAATATCGCTACTTTAACTGAAGCAACTAAGAACGATATAAGCTTTTTTGACAATAGATCCTATTTTTTGCATTACAAAAAAAGCAAAGCGGGCGCTTGTGTTGTTAGACCAGAGGATGTCGGTTCTGCTCCAAGGAACATGGCTTTATTGGTGACAAGCTCTCCTTATTCCGCTTATGCATTAATTACAGATGCTTTTTATCCTAATCAGCCAATAAAAGATGCTATTCACCCTTCTGCTGTTGTTCATCCAAAAGCAAAGGTTGGAAAAAATTGTTATATTGCTCCGCATGTTGTTATTTCAAAAAAGGCAAAAATTGGGAGGTCCTGTTTTATAGAATCAGGTACCTATATAGGACCATCTGTTATAATTGGTAATAATTGTTATATTGGAGCAGCGTCTACCATCACTTATTGTGTGGTCGGTGATGATGTTATAATACATTCTGGAGCGCGAATTGGTCAGGACGGATTTGGTTTTGCTGTACATAAAGGAAGAAATATTAAGGTAAAACAGTTGGGAGCTGTTAGAATCTCCAAACATGTTGAGATAGGTGCTAACACCACGATTGATCGAGGAGCTATATCCGATACTGTCATAGGAGAGGGCACTAAAATTGATAATTTGGTACAAATTGCTCACAATGTTCAAATTGGAAAAGATTGTTTTATAGCGGCTCAAGTCGGTATTTCTGGAAGTGCAAAAGTAGGAAATCGAGTAGCGATAGGAGGACAATCAGGAGTTGCGGGGCACTTGAAAATTGGAGATGGAGTTCAGATTGCTGGAAAAAGTGGTGTCACTAAAAGCATTAAAGCTAACCAAACTGTTGCTGGTTTTCCAGCCATTCCTATAAGAGATTGGAGGAGAGGTGTATCTCTTGTATCCAAATTAGTTAAGCAAACAAATAAAGAAAAAAAATAGGGCATTGAAATTGGAGAAAGCAATAGGAATAGAGGAAATAAAAAAATTAATACCGCACAGGGAACCCTTTCTATTAATTGAGGGCTTAGAAAATATCTCACCACATGAAAGCGCTACAGGCATTAAAGACGTTTCGCTATCTGAATATTATTTTCAAGGCCACTTTCCAGAAAAAGCTATCATGCCGGGAGTTTTAATCATTGAGGCAATGGCCCAGACAGCAGGAGCGCTTGTCATGCATAGTTTAGGGAAAGCAAGAAACAACAATCTTGTTTATTTTATGTCTATCGAAAGCGCACGTTTTAGAAAACCCGTTTTTCCGGGAAATAGAATGTTGCTACCTGTTTCTGTCAAACACGCAAGAAAGGAAACATGGAAATTTAAAGGAGAGGCCTTTGTTAATAATGAACTTGTTGCTGAGTCAATTTTTACGGCAATGATTACGAAGAATTAAAATGACAAAAATTCATCCAACAGCAATTATTTCCAGTTCTGCAAAAATTGCAAAAGGAGTTAAAGTTGGTCCATACTCAACGGTAGGATCTAATGTAGTATTAGATGCGGATGTTGAAATTATTTCACATGCATCAATTGACGGATATACAAAAATTGGCTCTGGGACAAAAATTTTTCCCTTTGCTTCTATAGGGTCTCCTCCACAAGATTTAAAATACAAGGGTGAGAAATCATCAACCATTATTGGAAAAAATAATATTATTAGAGAATATGTTACTATCAATCCTGGAACACAAGGCGGTGGGCTTGTTACAAAAACTGGAGATAAATGTTTATTAATGGCAGGTTCACATGTTGCTCACGATTGCAAACTTGGAGATAATGTGATTTTGGCAAATAACGCAACTTTAGGAGGTCATGTTGAAATTGGTGATTTTGCAATTTTAGGTGGCTTGAGCGGTGTTCATCAGTTTGTGCGAATTGGACGCCATGCCATGATAGGCGGACTGTCTGGCGTTGAGAATGATGTAATACCTTACGGATCTGTAAAAGGAAATCGTGCATTTATTGTGGGTCTAAACGTTATTGGGTTAAAGAGAAGAGGGGTGCCAAGAGAAGCGATTCACTCTTTAAGAAAAGCTTACAGATTGTTGTTTGCTCAAGAAGGAACCTTGGCAGAAAGAGTTGAAGATGTTGCGAAAATGTTTCTAGACAATGAGCCAGTTATGGAAATTGTTTCTTTTATTCGAAAAGATTCTTCGAGATCAGTTTGTCAACCAGAAATAGAACATGCTGCCTAAACTAGGTATTATTGCGGGGAAAGGAAAGCTTCCGGGCTATCTAATTAATTCTTGTAAGTTAGATAGAAGAGATTTTTTCGTTGTGGCAATAGAGGGACAGGCAAACCCTAAAATTACTAAAAATGTTCCCCATATTTGGGCAGATCTAAAGAATATTGGAGGAGCTTTCAGAGAACTTAAGGATAGAAAAGTTAAGGAAGTTGTTATGGCGGGATCAGTAAAAAGGCCATCTTTCTTCGAAATAAAACCGGATTTTATTACAGCCAAGGTTCTAAAGAAAATCATTCAAAATACTCTTCTGGGTAAAAAAGCAATCGGAGATGGAAAAATGTTTTCTTTTCTTATCCAGGCTATAGAGGAATTGGGCTTCAAGGTGGTTGGCTTGCAAAGAATTTTGGTAGATGCGTTGGCAAAGAAGGGGATTTATGGAAAATGTCGACCTGATAATTTGGCAACCCAAGATATTGAAACTGGTGTTAAAATTGCCAGATCTATAGGGAAGCTAGATATAGGTCAATCTGTAATAGTTCAACAAGGAACCGTGGTTGGTGTAGAGGCTGCTGAAGGAACTGACGATCTAATCAAAAGGTTTGGAAAATTTAAATTAAGCGGTGATGGCGGAGTTTTGGTGAAAATTGGAAAACCTCATCAAGACAAGCGCGTTGATCTTCCAACTATAGGTATGGATACTGTTAGAAACTCTATTAATGTTGGACTAAAGGGGATAGCTATAGAAGAAAGATCTACAATAATCATTGATAAAGAGAAAATTATCCCATACGCAAACCGAAATAATTTCTTTTTGATTGGTGTTTGAAATAAAGAAAGACAGATATCAGAGTCGGAAAAAAGTAATCTTTATTATCTCCGGAGAACCTTCAGGAGATATTTTGGGTGGAGAATTAATCAAGTCTCTAAAAGCTTCTGGTCGGAAACTATCTTTTATTGGAATTGGCGGACGGTATATGTTGGATCAGGGGTTACGAACTATTTTCCCAATGGGAGATCTTTCTGTAGTAGGACTTGGCGAGATTTTTCCTCATATACCAAAGTTACTAAAAAGATTTTATCAAACAGTAGAAAAAATTAAAAATATTTTACCAGATATTATAGTTACGATCGATTCCCCTGACTTTTCTTTTAGATTAAGCAAAAACCTTAAAAAACATGATTCGACAAAAAATATTCCAATTATTCATTATGTCGCTCCTACGGTTTGGGCGTGGAGAGAGGAAAGATCTAGGAAAATAGCTAAAGTGGTAAATCATCTTATGACGTTATTTCCATTTGAGGCGAAATATTTTAGAAGACACGGTTTGAAAACAACATTTGTTGGCCACCCAATATTCGATAAAAGACTAGATCCTAAAAACGCAGTAGAAGCTTTTAAAAATAAAAAAAAGATCTCGGGGAATCCTTTATTATGTCTGTTGCCCGGATCGAGGAGAAGTGAGATTACAAAACTGATGCCGATTTATTTAGAAACGATAAAATTATTGGCAGAAAAATACCCAGGATTAGCGCTCGTAATTCCTATTTTATCTAAGACCAGATCAGTACTTCAGAGATCTTTAGGTAAAATAACAGTGCCTTATCATCTAGTTACAGATTCTCTAGAAAAAGATTTAGCCATCAGATCGTCGGATTTAGCTTTGGCTACCTCCGGTACGGTTTCCCTGGAATTATCTTTATTAAAAAAGCCACACGTAATTGCATATAAATTAAACCCTATTACTTTTAAGCTTATCAAGGCTTTTGCAAAAGTTGATTTTGTGACAATTGTTAACATTGTTGCTAAGAGAGAAGTCGTTCCCGAATTTCTCCAAGAAAGATGCCAAGCGAACGAATTGTTTAGTGCGTTAGATTCTTTAATTCGAAACAAAAGGAAACGAACCGAACAAATTTCATCTATAGTTAGTGTTTTAAAGAAAATAAAAAAGAACAAAAACCCCGCAAGCTTTAACGCTGCTCAAGTGGTACTGGAGTATTGTAAGTAAATTATAATTTTTTCGGAACGTCGGCTGGCAAAGCTATCATCCTTGGTCTTATTTTTCGCTCATTAATTGGCACATATTCTCTTTTGGTTTTTCCCACATACAGCTGTCTTGGTCTTCCAATTTTTAATTTACCTTCTTCCATCATTTCTTTCCACTGCGCTATCCATCCTGCGGTACGCGCAACCGCAAAAAGCGCAGTAAACATTGATCCTGGCAAGCCCAGTGCTTTTAGGATAATCCCTGAGTAGAAATCTACATTAGGATAGAGTTTTTTCTTAACAAAATACTCATCTTCAAGAGCAATTTTTTCAAGATTCAATGCAAGATCAAATAATTCACTTTTTTTAGAACGACTCTCTATTACCTCATGGCATATTTCTTTTAGAACTGATGCGCGGGGATCATGATTTTTGTATACTCTATGACCAAACCCCATCAACCGAAACGAATCGTTTGGATCTTTAGCTTTTCGAATATATGAACTAATATTTCCCTTGTTTTGCATTTCCTCAAGCATGTCCACGACAGCTTCATTTGCTCCACCGTGCGCTCTTCCCCAAAGGGAAGCTATTCCTGCCGCCATACAAGCAAAGGGATTGGCTCCTGATGATCCAGCAAGTCTTACAGTAGAGGTCGAGGCGTTTTGTTCGTGATCTGCGTGCAAGACCAGTATAGTGTCAATAGCCTTTGCTTTAATGGGGTCCACTTCATATTCTTGTGTTGGAGTACCAAACAGCATATGTAAAAAATTTTCTGAATAGTTCAAGTCATTTTTTGGATACATAATTGGCTGTCCGATTGAAAATTTATAAGCAAGAGCAGCGACTGTTGGTATTTTTGCAATAACTCTACTTACTGCAGCCCATTGACCAGCTGTTGATGAATAATCGTATTTAGATTCATGATAAAAAGCTGATAATGCGCCTACCATACCAACTAACATAGCCATGGGATGAGCATCTCGTCTAAACCCTTGAGAGAATCTTTGTACTTGTTCATGAACCATCGTATGTAACGTTATTGCTTGAGAATATTTTTTTTTCTGTTCCGGATTAGGAAGTTCCCCATTAATTAGAAGATATGAGACTTCTGTAAAATCACCATTCCTTGCAAGATCTTCAATATCGTAGCCTCTATATTGAAGGATGCCATGTTCACCGTCGATAAAAGATATCGCTGATTTGCAGCTACAGGTTGAGCTAAAGCCCGGATCAAATGCAAGATATCCGGTTTTTGAATAAAGTGCACGGGTGTCAATAACCTTAGGCCCAGCGCTGGATTCTAAAACTGAGAAATTATACTCTTTCCCTGATGAATTATCTCTCAGCGTGATTGAATGTGTTTCTTTCTTATCTTTTTCTTTTGTCAAAATACACTTCCTTAGTATCTTTTAATGAAATCTTGCAATCTCAATAAGGTTTCTTTTTTCTCAAGAATTTCCATAACCTCAAATATTGGAGGAGATGTTGTGGATCCTGTTAATGCTATTCGAATCGGTTGAGCAATATCACCGAGTTTTATTTTTTCTTTCTCAGAAAATTTTCTAACAATGTCCTCTATTTTATTAGCCTTCCATTCTTTAATTTTTTCAATTTCTTTTATAATATCTGATATCCTGTTATTCGATTCTTTATTAACTGTTTTTAACGCCTTCCGATCAATATTTATTGGTCGCTTGAAAAAGAACAAAGAATTTTCTGTTAGCTCTACAATCGATTTTGCTCTCTGTTTTAAACTTTTCATAGCATTCATCAACATTTTTTTCTCTTTTTTTTCTACGCTTATATTAAAACTCTCCTTTAGATAGCGACTTACCACTAATATTAATTCTGTATCTTTGCAGGATCTAATATAATGTGCATTTACATTATCTAATTTATCCATATCGAATTTAGCTGCCGCTTTTCCAACATCTGCTATATCAAACCACTTGATTGCCTCTTCATTTGATATAATTTCCTGATTTCCATGGCTCCAGCCGATCCTTAAAAGATAATTATTCAGTGCATTCGGAAGATATCCCATTTTTCTATATTCGCTAATTGCTAGAGCACCGTCTCTTTTTGATAATTTTCCACCTTTAGGCGAAAGAATTAGGGACATATGAGCAAATTCCGGAATCTCCCATCCACATGCCTTGTAAATTTGTATTTGCCTGAATGTATTTGTTAAATGATCATCTCCTCTTATAACGTGAGTAATGCCCATATCATGATCATCTACAACTGCCGATAGCATATAAGTGGGAGTGCCATCCGCTCGTAAAATAATCATGTCGTCAAGCTCCTTGTTCGCTACTGTGACATCACCCTGGATTAAGTCTTTGATATTTGTTAGCCCTTCATTCGGTGCCTTGAATCTAATTGTCGGGTTAATACCACTAGGAGCATCGCTTGGATCTCTGTCTCTCCACTTTCCATCATAACGGATCGGTTTACCTTTTTTCATAGACTCATTTCTCATTTCTTCTAGTTCTTCAGGAGAACAATAGCATTTATACGCTTTTTCTTCGGCAAGCAATTGTTGGGCAACTTCTACATGTCGATTTATATTTTTAGATTGGTACACAGGATCTTCATCAGCTTTTATTCCCATCCATTCTAATCCCTCCAATATTTCCGAAATAGCTTCTTTTGTTGATCTTTCCTTGTCTGTATCTTCTATACGAAGCTGATATTTTCCGTTGTGATGTCTACTGTATAGCCAATTAAATAAAGCCGTACGGGCACTTCCGATGTGCAGCATTCCAGTAGGTGAGGGGGCAAAACGTGTTATGACGGTCATTTTAAATCATCATCCTTTTTAAAAATCGAATAGCAAGAAATCTTTTTAAATTATTTGCTTGTAAGGGCTTCAAGATTAACTGAGGGAGAAGAAATTCTCTAATATTTCCTCATTAAGCCAACTAAGCGACCTTGAATCTTTATTCTTTCAGGATTGTATATTTGCGTTTTGTAGGATTTATTTGCTGGCTCAAGAGCAATAGAATTTTGATATTTTCTAATTTTTTTTAAGGTTGCTTCTTCTTGATCAATTAGAGCAATTACGACATCACCATTATTCGCTTCCTCACAGCTTTTTATTATTGCGACATCCCCATCTAAAATTCCCGCATCTAGCATAGAATCACCACTAACTTTTAGAGCAAAATGATTGCCCTGTTTTATCATTGCAGGTGGAATTGAAATAGATTCCGTTTCGTTTCTTAATGCCTCAATAGGCATACCCGCTGCCACAAAGCCATATAGGGGTATTTCTTTATAATTATCTTCTTCCTTAGAATCTTTTCCGGGAGTTGGGGTTTCTGCAGCAACTTTAAGGTTAGATTCGTCGGTATTTTTTTTTGCCATTTCTTCTGGATCACGAATGATCTCTAACGCCCTTGCTTTTTTGGGGAGTTTCCGTACAAAACCCCTCTCTTCTAAAGCGGTAATGAGTCTATGAATTCCTGATTTAGATCTTAGTTTTAAGGCGCTCCTCATTTCATCATAAGAGGGGCAGACACCATTCTCTGCTATTTCCTTCTTTAAATAGCTTAAAATTTCATATTGTTTTTTAGTAAGCAAAACTGGGAAATACTCCTAATTTTTATGTTTATTCACTATAGAACAAAGAAGAACAAAAGTGAAACACTTTTTGTTCTTAGAAAGTTCTTTTTTAAATTTTAGAACAATATTTAGCTTTTATTTTTGTAGGTTCCGGACTTTCCTCCGGATTTGTGAATTAGTTTGATATTCGTGATCTCTATCGATTTTTCCAAAGATTTGCACATGTCATATATGGTTAAAGCAGTAACGGAAACTGCAGTTAAAGCCTCCATTTCTACCCCTGTCTTTCCATGGATTTTGCTTGTTGCACAGATATTGACACAATTTTTTTTGTCATTGAAAGAAAATTCAATACTGATGGAATCAATTTCCAGAGAGTGGCAGAGGGGTATTAACTGACTAGTTTTTTTGGCTGCCATAATACCAGCAATTCTTGCTACGTTAAGAACATCACCTTTTTTCGCTTTATTAGCTTTTATTTTTTTTAAAATTTTTTCCCCAACGACTACAGAACCTTTTGCAATAGCGACTCTTGCTGTGGATCTTTTTTTAGAAATATCCACCATTTTTGCATTTCCCTCTTTGGTTATGTGGGTAAAAGTTTTCATTCTTCTAAAATTTTACATTACTGAGTCTTTTTGTTTTGTCTTCTATATTATTAGATCTCATTAAAGTTTCGCCGACTAGCAGACCATTAATCTTACATTTAAGCATTTTTATTATGTCTTCTTCGTTATTTATTCCACTCTCAGAAACTATTATACGGTTTTTGGGAACGAGTGGTGCTATTTCTTTAGTTACCGAAAGGTCGGTTTTCAAAGTTTTTAGATTGCGGTTATTAATCCCAATTAGCTTAGATTGTAGATTTAAAGCTTTTTCTAGGTCGCGTTTATTATGAATTTCGATCAATACATCCAACCCACAATCCAATGCTACCCTTTCTAATTCCTGCGCTTTTTTGATTCCTAGTGTTGCCATGATAAGCAATATACAATCCGCACCAATGATTCTTGACTCTATTACTTGATACGGATCAAAAATAAAATCTTTTCTTAATATAGGTAGATTAGTAATTTTTCTGATAGTTGATAAATACTCATTACATCCTCCAAAATATTTTTTATCTGTCAAAACAGATAAACACGTAGCTCCTCCTTTTTCATAAGCGAGGGCAATTTTTTTTGGATTAAAGTTTTTTCTAATTAGGCCGCCGCTTGGAGATGAGTGCTTTACCTCGGCAATTAAAAAATATTTTTTACGACTAATCTTTTGCTGGATTTTTTTAAGAAAACTTTTTGGCTTTTTAATTTTTTTTAACGACTTAATAAGAGACGATTGGGGTATTATCTTTTTCCTTTTTCTCACAAATTCTTTCTTGTAATTGAGAATTTCATTGAGTTTATTTTTCATTTTTTGTTATTAGTAATTTTAATTAATTTTTTGAGGGTATCTTTTGCTCTTCCTGATTCGATAGCTGTTTCTGCTATCTTTATTCCATCAGAGAGTCCTATTGATGTCTTAGAGATTTTTATCGCTGCTCCAGCATTCAGTAAACAAATATCCCTGAAAGGACCTTTTTTCCCGTCCAACATATTTTTTATAGCTTCGGCATTTCTTTTAGGACTTCCTCCTTTTAAGAGTTTCAAGCTAGCTTTGGGAATGTTAAACTTTCTCGGGTTTATCTTAAAGTATCTAATTTTAGAGCCTTTAATTTCGGCGACATTCGTTAGACCTGTTGTTGTAATCTCATCTAAACCATCCTGACCGTGAACTACCCAGGCACACTTCATATTGAGTTTTGTTAGTACTTTTGCAACTGTTTTTACCAACTTATTTGAATAGACGCCTATTAATTGGTATTTGCACTGTGCAGGGTTAAGCAACGGTCCTAAGATATTAAATATTGTTCTTATGCCAAGATCTTTCCTTACTTCAGCAACATGCTTCATTGCTGAATGGTAGTTGGGTGCCATTAAAAAACATATATTTGCGTCTCTTAAAGTTCTCTCAGATTTTTCTCTTTCAGTGTTAATATTTACTCCCAAAGCAGAAAGCACATCCGCTGATCCAGATTTGGATGTAATAGAGCGATTCCCATGTTTAGAAACAGGAATTCCGCAGCTTGCCGTAATGATTGCTGCCGCAGTAGATATATTGAGGGTCCCAAGCCCGTCACCTCCAGTTCCACAAGTATCAATGGCGTTTGCAGGGGCTTTAATTTTTAAACCTAATTTTCTTAAAACCTTGACAGCTCCGACAATTTCTTCAGCGGTTTCGTCTCCCTTTTTCAGAGCCATCAAGAATGCACTGACTTTAGCTTGCGTGATTGCTCCCTTCATTATCATCAGGAACGCATCTTTTGACTGGATCTGAGACAATCTTTTCCCTTTGCTTAGGTGTGTTAAAATTTTAATAAATCGATCCATAGGGAAACTCCGTAGTATTTTGCAAATAGTTTTAATTTATAATTTGAAGAAAATTCTTAAGTATTTTGTGCCCATGATCCGTTGCTATGCTTTCCGGATGAAACTGAAGACCATAAACACGTTGAGTTTTATGTGTTATCGCCATTATTAAAGAATTATCAGTTTCTGCTGCAATATCGAAACAACTTGGCAGGGTTCTTTTTTCAATTATTAAAGAGTGATATCTTGTTGCGTGAAAAGGATTCTCGATCTTTTTTAACAACTCCTTATTATTATGTTTAATTTTGCTAATTTTTCCATGCATAGGTTTAGGCGCTTTTATGATTTTACCACCATAAGCTTGACCTATAGCTTGATGGCCCAAGCAAATGCCAAGTAATGGAATTTTTCCATTATTTTTCTTTATTAAATCAAGGCAAACACCTGATTTATCGGGATCACAAGGGCCGGGGGATATAACAATTGCTCTTGGTTTCATTTTCATTACATCCAAAGCGGTTATTGCGTCATTTCTTTTCACGATTACTTTCGTACCCAATTCACCAAAATAGTGAACCAGATTATATGTAAAGCTATCATAATTGTCTATTAATAGTATCATATCAATATCTTATCATAATATTCTAATTTTATTTATTAATTAACCTGTTGTCTCTTCTGCGGCAAAAAGCAAAGCCTTTGCTTTATTGCATGTTTCTTCATATTCTTTTTTTGGGTCGCTGTCTGCCACTATTCCGCCGCCTGCCTGCACGTACATAGTTTTATTTTTAATTACTGCAGTTCTTAAAGCGATACAGGTATCCATTTCCCCATTACAAGAGAAATAACCGATAGCACCGGCATAAACGCCTCTTTGAGAATTCTCTAATTCTTCAATAATCTCCATAGCTCTAATTTTTGGTGCGCCAGATACAGTACCAGCAGGGAATCCTCCTATTAATGCGTCAAGCGCTTTAAGTTTTGTTTTGAGTTGTCCCACAACATTTGAAACAATGTGCATTACATGGGAATAGTATTCTACTACCATTTGATGTGTAACTTTAACTGTCCCAATCTTTGAAACCCTGCCAATATCATTTCTTCCAAGATCTAAGAGCATTAAATGTTCAGAAATTTCTTTAGGATCTTTTAATAACTCTTCTGATAGTTTTCTGTCTTCGCTTTTATTAGATCCGCGTTTTCTTGTGCCTGCAATCGGTCGTATTGTTACTTGATTATCTTTTAGCCTAACAAGGATCTCAGGGCTTGATCCGACAATTGAAAAGTTTCCAAAATTCATAAAAAATAAAAAAGGGGAAGGGTTCAGTCTCCGTAATGATCTATATAAATTAAAAGGCGGCTTTGTGAAAGGAATGGAAAATCTTTGAGATGGAACAACCTGAAATATGTCGCCATCGCGAATGTATTTTTTTGCCTTCTTTACCATCGCAAAATACTGACTTTTTGTGGTGTTGGATTTTGGTTTGGGAGAATAGTTTTTTGTTTCTTTTGATTTTTCTTTAACGATTCTTTTTTCAAAAGAATTTACTATATTTATTAGTCTTTTTTCTCCCGCCTTGTAAGCACTAAGTATACCCATGCTTTTTTTTGGCCAAATAGGAGTAATGATATACACAACATCTTCAACATTATCAAAAATTATCATAATTTTTGGTCGTATAAGAAGTCCATCCGGAAGATTAAGAGAATCTTTATTTTTATCAGGAATCTTTTCCATGAGACGAATCATATCATAACCTATGTAGCCAAATAATCCGGACGACATCGGCGGTAAATTTTCGGGAATATCGATTCTTGATTCATCTATAATTGCTTCTAGAGAATTGAGTGCAGAAACTTTTTCTTTGATAAATTCACTTTTTTTGTCTGATGGATTATGGTTTATCTCTGCCTTGCTTCCCTGACATTTCCAGATTAGATCAGGATCTAAACCTATTGCGGAATATCTTCCTCTTTGCGATCCGCCTTGTACAGATTCCAAGAGAAAAGAATTCGCTTTTTTGTTAGCAACCCTTATCATTATTGATACGGGTGTTTCCAAATCTCCGCTGGCCTTGATCCACATAAGCTGGGGGTTTTTTGTTTTGTGTCTTGATTTGAAGACTTTTAAGCCTGGTTGAATGATCATTACATAAATCTTTATATCAGATCGTCAATTAGTCGATCGTATATTTGGATTTTATATCTTTTTCTTAAAACCTCAGCGTATCCTGTTATGAGATCTTTGGAGATAGATTTCTGAATCTGGAGGTTGACTTGCTCAAGATCTTCCTCGGAGAATGATCCTGAGGATCCTATTTTTGTAACTTGTGTAATGATGTATCCTTCATCACCTTTGTACATTGTTACATCATCCTTATCTAGATCAAATAGTTTAGAAATTAAGGGGGTTGGAATTTCCGCTTCACTGTGATCTAAGCGAGAGAAGGGTTTCGAAGCCTTTGTTTCCAGATTCATTTCTTTTGCTATATCTTGGAAGCTCTCTCCGTTTTTAATTCGTTTTATAGTTTTCTTCGCAATATTTTGTGCTTTTTCCTTCTGTTGTTTTTCTATCCATGCGTTTTTTATCTTTTCTTGAGCTTCTTCATAGCTAGGGATTACTTCGGGAATGATTTTATCGACCCGAGCTATAAAAAAACCATCATCATCAGTTTCAATTAAGTCCGTAAGATTTTTTTCTTCTTCTTTGAAAACTTCATCTAAAAAACGAAATTTCGGTATTTTGGGAACTTCTTTGCCATTATCATCTTTCCCTTTAGAGTCTATAGATGATATTTGTGTCAATTTTAGATTTAAACTTGCAGCCGCTTCTTCTAGGCTGGCACCACCACCTATTTCATCCTGGACCTTTTCAATTATTTCATATAATTCCTCAACAGCTTTTTCAGAAGCCAATTCTATTCTTAGGGAGTCCTGCACTTGATCCAAAGATTTTTTTTGTTCAGCCTCAATATCAGTGACTCGAAATATATGCCAACCAAAATCTGTTTTGTGGATTCTGCTTGCAGATCCTTTTTTCAGATCGAATACAACTGAGGCAATATCATTTGGCATGTTTTCTTTTTCGTTCCATCCCAGAGAGGTTTCCCCCTTGTTTTGACCAGCAATTTCTTTTGCAACTTTATAAAAATCATTTCCCTGTGAAATCATTTCCAGAGCCTTTTTTGCATTAGACTCTTCATAAAAAATTATCTGTTCAGCAAATCTTCTTTCTGGCGATATAAATGTTTCTTTTTTGTCTTCATAAAGCTCAATGATTTTATCCTGAGATATTTTAATATTTGCAACTAGATCCCTAGCATTAACGCTTATCGTTGATATTTTTCGATATTGAGGCTTCTTAAATTTCTCTTTATTTTTAGAATAATAGGCACGCAATGTCTTTTCTTTCGGATCTTTTAAATTTTTCATTTTGTCGAATTGCAATCTAAATGTTTCTGCCTCTCTTTGCTCGGATCGAAATGAAGCAAGAGCATTCAGAATATCTTCAGGTGGTCGAAAGTTGATGCTTATGCTGTTCAAAAGTTGGTCACGCGCTATATCTTGTCTTGTTCCTTCCACGTATGAATCTTCAGAATATCCGCTCTCATAAGTTAATTCTCTAAATAAAAATTCGCTAAACTCACCGAATTCATCATGAAAGTTTTTATCATTTTTTATCCAGTCACGGACTAATTTATCGTTAACAGTAAGACCTAGATCCATTGCCGCATTGGTGAAAAGTGCCCGGGCGGTAAGACCTCCTATTGTTTCATCTATGAAACCTAATTTGCGTGCCTTTTCCGCATCTAAATCAGCGCCAATGTATTTGCTTATTTCCTTTGTTTGTCTGCCAAATTGCTGAGAAAATTCTTTACCGTTGATTTCTACTTGACCAATCTTAGCTACAACTACGGCTCTATCAGATCTTCTAAAGATATCACCAATTCCCCAAACGGCGAAGCTCAAGATTAAGACTCCTGCGAGGATCCTAACTGTCCAACTGTTTACACTATCTCTTAAATAACTTAACACTTACAATCGCTCTTTGATGAATTATTAAATAATTTATAAGTAACTTTAATGGAATTAACCAATGATTAAAATTTATTTTTAAGTAAAATCTACATACAATGCAAATATAAATATAACTTTGTACATTAAAGTTTTGTCATGAAAAAACTAATAGTTGCTAATTGGAAGATGAACATGACGAGGGCTAGCGGAATTAGCCTAGTCAAAAGTCTTTCTGTAAAGATAAATAGAAGCAATAGCTCTTCTCCCAAAGTTGTTGTATGCCCACCATTTACCTTAATATCTGAAATTTCCAAGATCTTAAAATCTTCAAAAATTAGTTTAGGTGGACAAGACTGTTCTACAGATTCGTTTGGAGCTTTTACCGGAGATATAAGTTCCTTAATGCTAAAAGATCTAGGCTGTAAATATGTGATTGTAGGGCACTCCGAGAGACGTGAGCATCATAACGAGAGCGAAAAAATCATAAAAAATAAGTTAGATTTAGCGCTTTCACTAGGTCTTAAAGTTATTTTATGCGTTGGAGAAAAAATGCAAGAGAGAAAAAAGGGCAATACTATAAGAATTATAACTAGGCAACTTCAGCTATCTATTTCAAAAAAATGTAATAACAAAAATACAATTATTGCTTACGAGCCGGTTTGGTCTATTGGCAGTGGCGTTACTCCAAAAGATAGTGAAATTTGCGATGTGCATAATTTTATCAAGAATAAAAGCTCGCAATTATCCATAGGTGACAAACCATTGATGGTATTGTATGGTGGATCAGTGAATCCTAAAAATTCAAAAAATATTCTTTCCCTACAAAATGTAGACGGTGCTTTGGTGGGGGGAGCAAGTTTAAAGCTAAAGAGTTTTTTGGACATCATCAAAAGCTAAAAAAATAAAGGAAGATTCTTAAATGACCACTATTCTTTTAGTAATACATCTAGTTTTTGTAATTGCCCTGGTTGTGGTAATTTTGATTCAACGCAGTGAAGGCGGCGCACTTGGTATTGGCGGTGGCGGTAGCGGTATGGGGGGAATGTTTTCAAGCAGAGGTGCGGCTAACTTATTAACGAGATTGACAGCTTTTTTGGCAGCTGGTTTTATGGCGACGAGCCTTATATTAACAGTCCTTACCTCCCGACAGGATAGAGATGGGTCAATTCTTGAAGAGGATCAATTTGATCAACAAAAGGAAGAATTTGAATTGGAGGATGAGGTACAAGAAAACACTAACAATGAAGAAAGTGATAATAAGCCTTCAGTTCCTGTAGAAAAATAAAATTTCTGTTGGGAAATTTGTTAAACTATAGTAGCCTATCGGTCCATGACGCGGTTTATTTTTATTACTGGCGGCGTGGTTTCATCTCTCGGGAAAGGCCTTTCATCAGCGTCACTTGCTTCTTTGCTCCAATCAAGAGGATTTACTGTTCGTTTAAAAAAGCTTGATCCATATCTTAATGTAGATCCTGGAACAATGAGTCCTATTCAACATGGAGAAGTCTATGTAACCGATGATGGAGCAGAAACTGATTTAGATTTTGGTCACTATGAACGATTTACTGGAGTAAGCTCAAGACAGTCCGATAACGTGACTACTGGTCAAATTTACTCACAAGTTATTGCAAAAGAAAGAAAAGGCAGCTACTTAGGCGCAACGGTTCAAGTCATACCTCATGTAACCGATGCATTAAAAGAATTCATTACAAATGATCTAAATGGAGAGGATTTTGTTCTTTGTGAAATAGGTGGAACCGTTGGCGACATCGAGAGCCTACCTTTTTTAGAAGCTATTCGCCAACTGAGAAATGATTTGGGCGAAAAGAAAACTCTTTTTATCCACTTAACGTTGTTACCATACATTGCTTCTAGTGGAGAGCTAAAAACCAAGCCTACCCAACACTCTGTTAAAGAACTTCTTTCTGTTGGGATTCAACCCGATATTTTGCTTTGCCGTTGTGATAGGACAATCCCTCAAGAGGAGAGAAAAAAGATCGCTTTATTTTGTAATATTGATTATCAAGATGTCATATCCGCTTTGGATGTTGACACTATTTACCAAGTTCCACTAACATTTTCCAAACAAAAGCTGGATGATAGGGTTTGTAGTTTCTTTTCACTAAAGAGCAAAAAAAGACCCAATCTTTCAAAATGGAAAAAGATTGTTAAGCGCATAAGAAAACCAAACAAAGAAGTTATTATTGGAGTAGTTGGTAAGTATCTTGATCTTGTTGATTCCTATAAATCTTTAGTTGAAGCGTTAACTCATGGTGGTATAGCTAACAGAGTAGGTGTTAAGATTGAATGGCTTGAATCCGAAGTTTTTGAAAGAAAGAATTCGCAAGGAATTCTCAAAAATACACACGGCATTCTTGTCCCAGGAGGATTTGGAGAAAGAGGAGCGGCGGGCAAGATGCAAGCAGCTAAGTACGCTAGAGAGAAAAAATTTCCTTATTTTGGGATTTGTTTTGGTATGCAAATGGCAGTTCTAGAAGCAGCGAAGAATTTAGCAAATATTAAAGATGCAAGTTCTACAGAATTTGGGAGATGTAGAAATCCTGTTATTGGTTTAATGACTGAATGGTTACAAGACGGAAGTTTGCAGAAAAGAAATATTGATGATGATAAGGGCGGAACAATGAGGTTGGGATCATATGAATGTTTACTATCTAATGGAAGTTTAGCGCGAAAAATTTACAAGAGTCGAAAAATTTTTGAAAGACACCGTCATCGTTATGAAGTTAATATTAAATATCGCCAGGTTTTAGAAGGATCCGGTTTGTATTTCTCAGGTCTATCGCCTGATGGAATTTTACCGGAGATTGTTGAATACGCTAACCACCCGTGGTTTGTTGGTGTTCAATTTCATCCAGAACTTAAATCCAGACCCTTTAAACCTCATCCTTTATTCATTTCCTTTATAAAGGCGGCAAGCAATCATTCAAAATTTTAACGGTGATAATTGATGGTTAAATTTCATAAAATAAAGGTCGGTAATACTTCGATAAGCAACCATAGTTCTCTTGTTTTAATAGCAGGGCCTTGTGTGGTAGAGAGCAAGAGTCATGCTGAAGAGATTGCTCACTTTTTAAAAGAATTAACCGCAAAACTTGGCATGGGTTTTGTATATAAAAGTTCGTTTGATAAGGCTAATCGTACAAGCATAAAGGGGTTTCGTGGGTTAGGAATATTCAAGGGTCTTGATATCTTGGATCAGGTGAAAAAAAAGTATAACTGTCCAATTTTAACCGACGTGCATGATATTGAGCAATGTACCATTGCTGGTGAAGTGGTTGATATTTTGCAAATACCAGCATTTTTGTGTAGACAAACTGATTTAATTTTAGCTGCCGCTCAGACAGGTCGAGCGGTTAATATAAAAAAAGGACAATTTCTAGCACCTTGGGATATTAAGAATGTTGTCAAAAAAATAGAAGAATCTGGTAATAAGAAAATTCTTTTAACAGAAAGAGGGGCGTCATTTGGTTATGGATCCCTTGTTTCCGATATGAGATCAATTCCTATTTTAGCCAAAACAGGTTATCCAGTTATTTTTGACGCGACACATTCGGTACAACAGCCAGGATCTATGGGCATAAGCAGTGGAGGGCAGAGTTGTTTTGTTCCAACTTTAGCAAGATCTGCAGTTGCAGTTGGCGTTGCTGGGGTTTTTATCGAAACACATGAAAATCCTCAACGAGCGCCATCGGATGGTCCAAATATGGTTCCGTTAAAGAAAATGCAAGCGCTTTTAAAAATATTATTGAAGCTTGATAAACTTGCTAAGTCAGAACCGATAGATCTCTCTTCTATTAATTAATATGATTCGTAATTATACATGAGTGTAATTAAAGATATAAGAGCTAGGGAAATACTAGATAGTCGGGGTATGCCAACTCTAGAAGTTGAGGTTCATCTTCAAAGTGGTGCTTTCGGAAAGGCAGCTATTCCTTCTGGAGCATCTAAAGGGAAATATGAGGCGCAAGAGTTAAGAGATGGTGACAAGAAAAGATTTTTTGGTAAAGGTGTTAAGCAGGCAGTCAACAATGTAAACAGTGAAATTTTTGATTGCTTGTCCGGATTTGAGTTTGATAATCAATCTTCTGTTGATCAAAAATTAATTAATCTTGACGGAACTGAGAATAAAAAAAGATTGGGCGCTAATTCTATTTTAGGTGTTAGCTTAGCTGCTGCAAGAGCTTGCGCTGATGAGGCTGAATCTGATTTGTTTCAATACTTAGGCGATACAGCTGTTTCTGCATTAATGAAAACAAAGGTAAATAAATTGCCCGTTCCTATGATGAACATTATCAATGGTGGTCGTCATGCGAATAACCCGATAGAAATTCAAGAGTTTATGATTCTTCCAGTTTCTGCAAAGACAGTAGCTGAGGCGGTTCGTATGGGATCTGAGGTTTTTTCTAGTCTAAAAAACGTCCTAAATGATAAGAATTTAAGTATCGCTGTTGGAGACGAGGGCGGCTTTGCGCCCGCTTTAAAAACAACCGAAGATGCATTAAGTTATATGGCTTTAGCTATAGAGAAGACATCTTATAAACTTGGATCAGATATAGTTTTTGCTTTAGATGCCGCTGCTAATGAATTTTATAGTAATAAAAAATATGTTCTCAAAAGCGAAGGATCAAAGCTTACATCCGATGAGTTGATTAAATTTTATAGTAATCTGATTTCAAGGTTTCCAATATTTTCTATCGAAGACGGTATGGCTGAGGATGACTTTGATGGCTGGATAAATATGACTGAAGAGCTTGGTAATAAAATTCAATTAGTAGGAGATGATGTTTTTGTTACCAATCAAAAATATCTTGAAAATGGAATTCGGAAAAATATTGCAAACGCAATCTTGATCAAAGTTAATCAGGTTGGAACTCTTACTGAAACTTTGAATACAATAAAGGTTGCTAGAGAGTCTGACTATGCAACAATTATGTCGCACAGATCGGGCGAAACTGAGGACAGTTTTATTGCTGACCTATCTGTTGCTGCGGAATGTTCGCAGATTAAGGCTGGGTCCCTTTCTCGATCTGAAAGAGTTGCTAAATATAATAGATTGATGAGGATTGAAGAATCTCTAGGGAATTCTTCACAATTTTACGGTAAATTAATCTTGGATAAATTTGCATAAATGTTGTTAAATCCAAAAAAAGCTACCTATTTTGTAAAACTCCTTATTTGGCCTTCCATAGCTTTGGCTGTTTTTGCCTATTTTGTCTATCACTTAGTCAGTGGAGATCGGGGTCTTATATCCTATTTATCTTTAAAAAAAGAAACCGTTAAGAGGGATAAAATTATAGAATCTTTATCCGTCAAGAAAGAAGATTTGGAAAAAACAGTTGATGGCTTGAGCGATCCGTTAGACACTGATTTACTTGAAGAGCGTGTCAGGAGCATGCTTGGTTTTGGAAGAGATAAAGAAATTACCATTATTTATTCAGAAGAGAAAAAATAATATTTATGCCGAGATACAAAGAACAAAAAATACTACCTTATACCCCAAAGCAACTTTTTGATTTAGTGGCAGATGTTGAAAGCTATCCTAATTTTTTACCTTGGTGCATCCATGTTAAAAAATTATCAAAGGAGAAAAATGGTTTTATTGCTGAAATGAAGGTAGGTAATCGCTTGTTTAGTGAAAGTTTTGTTTCCAAGGATGTGCTATTTTCACCAAGACTAAATATGCCTGGTAAAATTCAGGTATTCTATAAAAGAGGACCTTTTGACTATCTGAATAATCATTGGACGTTTTGCAATTATAGAAAAAATTCTTGTAAACTAGAGTTTTTTATAGATTTTGAAATAAGAAAAGGAATCTTAAGAGATCTATTTTCTGATTTCTTTTTTTCGGTGGCAAAGAAATTAACCTTAGCTTTTGAGAAAAGGGCAGAGGATCTGTATTCGAAAGTTTAAAAGTTACTAGATACTTTTCCTGACATTAGTTTAGATATCATCAAGATCGTTTTTTCGAGAGCAGCAAGCCGAATCTTTCTTCTGTCTCCAGAAAACAAAAACTTACCACAAAAATTAATCTTTTTGCTTTTAAGAGCGATATAAGTCAATCCAACCGGCTTATCTCTTCTTCCTCCACTTGGCCCAGCAATTCCTGTGACCGATATTGATAAATCGCATTTATTCTTTGAATAGAGACCTTTAGCCATTAGTATCGCAACTTCCTTACTAACAGCACCAAATTTCCGGATGCTATTAATACTAACATTAAGAATTTTATTTTTAGAAGAATCAGAATAGGTAATATAACCCTGCTGAAAAACTTTTGATGCACCTGGTATTTCTGTTATGCATGCAGCAATTAATCCACCGGTGCATGATTCCGCTGTGGCGATTTTCCATTTTTTTTTAGCGCACTGTCTAACAATTTTTGCGGCAGAAACTAGCAATTTTTTGGAAAACTTCATTTAGAGAAACTCTCCGCCCTATAAAATACTAATAAAGCGGAAAAGATGTTAGTTGCTAGGATAGCATATAGGGCAGCTCCAATATCATCAATCATGATGCCAAAGGCGTTCTTAAACCTTTTCTCTAATAAATGTATAGGCCATGTTTTTGCAATATCAAAATATCGAAATAATGCAAATGATACGATCCACATAAGTGGATTACCAGGAATAGATAAGAGGACAAGCCCTTGCCCAACTACTTCGTCGATTACGATAAACTGAGGATCGTGGCCATTTCTTTTGCTTTTTAAAACACAATGCGAGGAAAACCAACCGAGAAAGAATAGAGCAAGAATAATTAAAGCGAAGTAGATTTTTCCAAAATCGTCGCTGTTAGTAATGATAAACCATGCTACTACTAATGTAATAAGCGAGGTTATTGTGCCCGGTATTTTGGGAAAATAACCTATGCCAAAGCAAGTTGCTATTAATTTTGCGATAGAGCGGATCTCTTTATAAAATGATTTGCTGAACATTTTTTAGGAGACTAGTCTCTCAAGGAAATGGATATAATGCTTTGAGCAGCGATACCTTCTTGTCTTCCAAGAAAACCCAGTTTGTCAGTAGTGGTTCCTTTAATACTTATTCTATTTTTTTCAATTTTAAGAATTTTTGAGAGTCGTATAGTGATCTTTGTTTTCCATTTATTAATCTTTGGTGATTCGCATATTATTGTTGAGTCTAAATTAATTATTTTTCCATTCTTCTTTTGCAACGCATCGAGAGCAAAATTTAAAAAAATTAGAGAAGAAGCATTTTTCCATTTTTTTTCTGATGAAGGAAAGTGCTGTCCGATATCACCCATCGCCAGTGCGCCAAGTATGGCATCCGTGATTGAGTGAAGCCCAACATCTGCATCCGAGTGCCCAGATAAAGCCATCCGATGTTTTATTTTGACCCCGTATAATGTGATAAAATTACCAGGAGTAAAGCTATGTATGTCAAAACCTTGACCAATACGTATATCACCTAATTCTAATGAAGGTTTCGTTTTTGCTATTTCTTTTGCTCTCATATAGTCCTCTTTTGTTGTTATTTTGAAATTTTTAGGATCGCCTTTTATTATCTTTACCGGAATCTTGGCTTTTTCAGCCACAGCCGCATCATCTGTAACTCTATATTTTGTGAAATTATTGTGGGCTTTCCTTATCTTGTCGTAGTGAAAACCCTGGGGAGTTTGTGATTGAACAATATTTTTTCGGCTAATAGTTATCAGAGCATTAGATTTTTTTTTAAATAATTTTAGAGTATCTGTTACGGGAATTGCAAGAACTGCACCTGGTTTTTTATCTAACTCTGATATTATTTTAGTTATATATTTTTTTTCGATAAAGGGTCTAGCTGCATCGTGTATCAAGACTTTTTTGGGAAAAATTTTTTTTAAGCTATTTAAACCAAGCCTAACAGAATCCTGTCTAGTCTTTCCGCCTTCTACAGGATTGGTAACTTTCAAATTTTTAATTGATTTTTTGTAAAGATTTAAATCTTTGCGATTAATGACTACAGTTACATAATCAACCTGCGGATGTTCGGTAAAATTTTTTACTGTTTCTCGAAGAATAGTGTTATTATTCAAGGAAAGGTATTGTTTAGCTATGTTGCCCTTAAGACGACTTCCTCGGCCCGCTGCTACAATAAGTGCTGCTACTGACATGGTGAGGATATACTATATTAAGCTGATCATAATGTAACTATGACAAATTTTTTTTTATCAGAATACTTTCTTTTTAGATTTGCTTCCATAGTCTCTTTGCTTCCTGTGATTTTTTACTCGATAAAATTACCAAAGAGCGATATAAAATTTTGGTTACTTCTATTCGTGGCTCTTTTAGGTTTAGTTACGCTTACTACATACAAATTATCAAATAATTATTTAGTTAGTTTTAATATATCCCTATTAATAATAACATCGTTAACCACTTTGCTCTTTATCATTTCTTCATTCTATATAAAGGACTGTTGGAGATTAACTTCTCTTTTGATGCCTTATATTTTGCTTTTGACTATAATTGCTGCGTTCACTGAGGACAGCGGAGGCTTTGGGGCTGTATCGCAAAAGCCTGAATTGTGGCTCTTCTTACATATCATGGTGTCTTTGCTTTCCTATGCATTCCTTACCTTGGCTGCTGTTTCTGGTTTGTCTGTTTTTTTTCGAGAAAAATTAATTAAAGTTAAAAAAAGAAATGATTTTTTTAAACATTTGCCGTCAATAGTTGATGGGGAGAGAATCGAAATCCTATTTTTGATAGTTGCGTTTACATGCCTGACTTTAGCTTTGCTTACAGGAATGTCTCTGGAATACTATGAATCTGGAAAAATCTTTGTTTTAAATCATAAAAATCTATTTTCCTATTTTACATTCTTGGTTATAGCTATTCTTTTCGCCTACAGAAAATTGAAAGGAGCACGAGGCAAGAGAGCCGCAAGAATCGTTTTATTATCATATCTATTTCTTACTTTGGCCTATCCAGGTGTAAAGTTTGTTCAATTTGTTTTAATAAGCTGATTGAAGCTAGTCACCAAGCGCTAAACTTAGCTAATATGTTGCCTTTTTTTATAATCGGCACTATAAGTTTAGTGCACAAAATTTGTTCAATCCTTTAAAATGATGAAAAAATGGGCATAAAAATAGGTAATATCAGTATCAATGGGAATGTTTTGTTAGCACCTATGTCAGGCGTTACCGATAAGCCATTTAGAAAATTAGTAAGTCATTTTGGAGCTTCTCTAGTTTTTTCTGAAATGATAGCTAGTCAAGCAATGGTCAGAGGAAATAGAAAGACTTTGAGGATGTCAAGTTCCGGAGATGGGGAGCAATTTTCTATACAATTAGCTGGTTGCGAAGAGAAGATTATGTCAGAGGCTGCAAAATTTTGTCAGGATCTGGGTGCTAAAATTATTGATATAAATATGGGCTGTCCTGTGAAAAAAGTTGTTAATGGGGATGCCGGATCCGCATTAATGAAAGACGAAATTAAGGCTTCAAAAATTATAAAATCAGTTGTTGAAGCCATTGAAGTTCCGGTGACATTAAAGATGAGAACAGGCTGGGATGACAATTCGCGCAATGCCCCTAAATTGGCTAAGATAGCTGAAGATTGCGGTGTTAAGATGGTTACTGTTCACGGAAGAACGAGATCTCAATTTTATAAGGGGCGATCTGACTGGAGTTTTATAAAGAATGTCAAGAATGCGGTCAAAATTCCTGTAATTGCAAATGGTGACATTAATTCGATAAAAGACGCTAGGGAAGTCTTATCGGTTTCTGGTGCCGATGGCATTATGATTGGACGAGCTACTTTTGGAAGGCCTTGGTTTATTAGCCAGGTTCAGGCACACCTAGATGATCAAGAAGAAGACACAGAACCAGAATTAACTTTAGTTCGTGACACAGTGATGAATCATTTTGAAGATCTGCTATCCCATTATGGAAAAAATAATGGAGTCCTTTTGGCAAGGAAGCATATTGGTTGGTATAGCCGTAATTATCCTAATTCCACTATCTTTAGAAGTGAAATTAACTCTATGGATGATTCCCTGCTTATAAAAGAAAAAATATGTAATTTTTTTCAATAGTTTTAATGAGTATAACACTAAAAAAGTCAAAAAAAATATCAGAAGAACGCCTACCAAGTTCTACAGAAAAATTTATTAGCCCAAATGTAGTATTAGAATCTTTTCCAGACATTATCTTAATAATTGATAAAGAAAATAAAGTTTTATTTGTTAATAGCGCTGCGGAAGACTTTCTATACCTAAGTCGCGGAAAGATTCTGGGGAAGCGTTTGGATAAATTCTTTTTTAAGGATAGCCCGCTATTCGATCTGTTAAAGAAAGTAAAATCTCATTCTGACGTTATTAGAGATGAAGAATTTTATCTAGCTTCCATAAGATCAAAAAAGAATTTATTTAGTGCCCAAATTTCAGGAGTAACTAATTATCCCGGTGTTCGCGTTATTAGGTTACAGGAGAAAACAATTACCAAAGAAATTAGCCAACGGTTTCAGTCTATCCATGCAGGTCAATCCCTGTCTGTTATGAGTAAAGTTTTTGCTCATGAAATCAAGAATCCCTTATCAGGGATTAGGGGCGCAGCGCAGCTTTTGGAGGATAAAATTCCCGGTGAGGATCTCGATTTGACCAAAATGATACGTGACGAGGTAGATCGTATTTGCAGGCTTGTTGATAAAATTGATGTATTTAATGGAGATTATTTTTTCTTAAAAAGCGAGCTTAATATCCATAAAATTCTTGAACACGTCAAAACTATTTCTTTGAATGGTTTTGCCAAGAGAATAATTTTTGAGAAAAATTATGATCCTTCACTACCTGCTATAGCGGGTCATGAAGATCAGCTAATTCAGGCTTTTTTAAATTTAATTAAAAATTCATCAGAGGCATTGGGAAATCAAGAGGGTAGAATTCTTTTAAAGACGCTATATAGCCATCCATCAAGAACTGTTTCTAAGGGATCTGCTTATGATGATTTACCTATAGTCGTTGAAATTCATGACAATGGAGGAGGCATTCCAAAAGCAATTTTAAATTCTATGTTTGATCCATTCATAACTACAAAAAAAACTGGATCTGGATTAGGGCTTTCTGTGGCTTCTAAAATAATAAACGATCATGGTGGAACAATAGAATTTACAAGCGAACCGGGAGAAACCATTTGTTCTGTTAGATTCCCTATAAACAGTAAAGGAAAATTGGATAAATAAAGATGAAGAAGATTTTAATAGCAGAAGATGATCGGTCTTTGCGTAAAGTAATTAGTGAAGCTTTAGTTAGGCAAGGCTATGAAATTCAATCGACCGGAAATACCAGAACTCTATGGAAATGGATATCATCTGGGGAAGGGGATTTGGTAATTACTGATGTTGTTATGCCAGACGAAAATGGTATTGAGTTAATTCCAAAAATTCAAAATCTAAGACCTAAGATGAAAGTGGTTGTTATGAGTGCACACAATACTCTTTTAAATGCGATTAAAGCGAATCAAAAAGGAGCATTTGATTATTTGCCAAAGCCTTTTGATCTTGATCAATTATTTGAAATAGTTAAAAGGGCGTTATCAGAAAAAACTGTACAATTAACAGAAAAAACCCCGGTTATTTCAGACAAGATTCCTTTAATCGGTCAATCTCCAGCAATGCAGGATGTTTACAGAACTCTGGCACGCTTAATTACCACCGATTTTACAGTTTTGATTATTGGTGAATCCGGGACTGGAAAGGAATTGTTTGCTAGAGCAATACATCACCTGGGATCAAGAGCTAATTCTCCATTTATAGCTGTAAATGTAGCGGCAATTCCAAAAGAACTAATAGAAAGTGAATTGTTTGGACATGAGAGAGGAGCTTTTACAGGGGCTTTTACAAAAAATAAAGGGCGTTTTGAGCAGGCAAATGGAGGCACATTATTTTTGGATGAGATAGGTGATATGCCGATGAGCGCTCAAACTAGATTATTAAGAGTTTTACAAGATGGTGAATTTACTACTGTTGGAGGAAGCGATGTTATTAAATCTAATGTCAGAATAGTTGCAGCAACGCACCAAGATTTATTTGATCTAGTACATAAAGGGAAATTTAGGGAAGACCTGTACTATCGTTTAAATGTTTTGCCAATAAATTTACCACCATTAAGAAGCAGATTGTCAGATATTCCTGAATTGGTAAATCATTTTTTTTCAATCCATTGTTCAAGAAAAAACAAACAAAAATCTTTAGATTCTGAGGGCTTTGAGAGGCTAAAAAAGCACTCTTGGCCTGGAAATGTTAGAGAGCTTGAGAATTTTATAATTAGATTGGAGACTCTTTACTCCGAATCAGTAATTCCCGTTTCGATAGTTGAAAAAGAATTATCAAATCTTCCTACTTTGAATAAAGGTAAAGTTAAAACAAGGATATATGATGACACTTTAGGTGATGCGGCGGAAAGACATATAAAAGGTTTTTTTTCTATGCATAAAGGTGCTCTTCCAGCATCAGGTCTTTATGAAAGAATTATGCGAGAAATTGAAAAACCTTTAATTACCGCAACCTTACAAGCTACACATGGAAATCAAATCAAAGCGGCGCACCTTTTAGGTATTAATAGGAATACCTTAAGAAAAAAAATTAGACAGCTTGGAATTACCGTGGTTAGAAACTTAAAATAATATATTTTAATTAATTAGATTAATTATATAAACTAAATTATTGATAATGAACATAAAAACTATATCACATAATAATAAATCTACCTCACTTTTTAATGTTGTTTCTAAAGCTTGGCTTAACATTACTGGGTGGGCAGAAAATATTGCTTTATTAAGAAAGATAGCTTTTTTTCTTTCTATAGCATCAGTTTTATTCGCAGGAGCTACATATTTTGTCTTAACGGATGCGGAGTTTTTAAGATCTTACCCAAAAATAACCCAAGGAATTTTAATTGCAGACTTGACGTTGTTTTTAGCGTTGGGAATCTTGGTTTTTAGGAAATTAGTTGATATTTGGATTTCAAGAAAGCATGAATTTTCCGGATCTAGGATACATGTTCGCCTTGTTTCAATTCTTGCATTGTTGACCGCTACACCCGCTATCTTAGTTGCAATTTTTTCTATCCTGATTTTTAATATGGGAATCCAGGGTTGGTTTAGCGAGCAAATTAGGGGCACACTAGAAGAGTCACAGATAGTTGCTCAATCATATCTAAAAGAGCATCAAAATAATGCCAGATCTCAAATTATTGCCTTGGCTAGAGATTTGAGAAGCGAGGGCAATACAATTTATCAAAATCCAAGGTATATGGATAACATTATCACTGCCCATGCCGCCCTAAGAGCGCTATCAGAAATTATTATTTTTGAAAGAAGTGGGAAGCTACTTGCTAAAGCTGGAGAAAGTTTTCTTATAGACTTTGAAGGAGCTCCACCAAATTGGGCTTTTAACGCGGCGGGAGATGGTGAAATCGCTATATGGACAACAGATCAGGGAGATCGTGTCAGGGCCTTAATAGAATTAGATCGAGATAAAAATGTTTTTCTCTATGTCGGACGTATGGTTGATAAGGAAGTGTTAAAACACATGAGTAGACATCAAAATATCTACAATTTTTATAAAAGATTAGAGGAAAATAAATCGATTTTACAGATTACTTTCGCATTGGTATATATTTTGGTTTCACTTTTGCTTCTTCTAGCCGCTGTATGGATTGGCATGATGTTTGCTTCCCGATTAACAGGACCAATTAGTGCTATAATTAATGTATCTGAAAAAGTTAGAGGAGGGGATCTTTCTGTAAGACTAGAAAAACTTTCTGATAAAAAAGACGATGAGTTAGGAAGATTGGGCGTTACTTTTAATAAAATGATTTCTAGACTTTCCCGTCAAAGGACTAGTTTGGTTAATAGCTATGAACAATTAGATATTAGAAGGCGTTTTACGGAAACAGTGTTGGGTGGGGTTTCTTCAGGTGTGATTAGCTTGAATAGTAAACTTGAGATTAATTTAATCAACCCCTTCGCTTTGGATTTGCTGGGTATAGATTTGAAGAAAAGTATAGGAAAAAAAATATCCAACATCCTCCCGGATCTGAAAGCACTTTTCGATGATCTTTCTAGTACCAAAAAGGGTTTTGTGGAAAAAGAGATTGAGTTAACAAGAAATCAAAAACTAACAAGAATTTTATTAAGAATTACTATTGATAAGAAGGGGGCTAATATACTTGGTTATGTTTTGACCTTTAGTGATGTTTCTGAATTGGTTCTTGCCCAAAGGAAGGCAGCGTGGTCCGATATAGCTAGAAAGATAGCGCATGAGATAAAGAATCCCTTAACCCCGATACAATTATCCACTGAGCAGCTAAAGAGAAAATATTCAAAACAAATCAAATCTGATCTAAAAACATTTAAGATTTGCACAGATACTATAACCCGGCAGGTTAGATTTATTGCCGATATGGTTGATGAGTTTTCTTCTTTTGCGCGCATGCGTGAACCGGTTCTGAAGAGAGAAAATTTAACTGAAATTTGCAAACAGTCAGTTTTCCTGCATAACAGAGTTTATAAAAATATAAGTTGTGAATTTAACTCTGATGATTTAAGAATAATGAGTTTTATTGATGCGCAGCTTGTTAGCCAAGCTTTAACCAATTTGATAAAAAATTCGGCAGAATCAATTCTCAGGAAACATAAAAATAAAAAGACAGGTAAGGGAAAAATAAGTGTTATTCTGGAAGAAAATAATGATCAAATTAATTTAACTGTCTGTGATAATGGTGAGGGAATTCCCAATAAAATAAGACCCCATCTAACGGACCCTTATTTTACTACCCATCCGACAGGCACTGGTCTTGGTTTGGCTATTGTAGAAAGAGTAATAGATGCTCACGAAGGATATATGACTTTTGAGAGTGGAAAAAAAGGAGAAACACAGGTTATTCTTACGATGCCAATTAAACATAATGTGCACAAAGATCAGAAGTAAATAGAGCAATAAAAATATAATAAATTTTAGATGGGTGTGGGAATATAATGGCAACTGCGATACTAATTGTTGATGACGAGCAGGATATTCGTCAGCTCATCGCGAACATCCTTGAAGATGAGGGTTTTCAGGTCTACGAAGCTCATGACAGTAAAACAACCTTCCAACTACTCAAAGACAAGGATATTTCCTTGGTGTTGCTGGATATTTGGTTGGATAGAAATGATCTTGATGGATTACAGATTCTTCAAAAAATAAAAAAAGATCGACCTGAACAACCAGTTATTATGATAAGTGGCCATGGGAATGTAGAAACGGCAGTGAATGCTACAAAATACGGAGCTTATGATTTTATTGAAAAACCTTTTGAACCTGATCGTATGATTGTGACAATAAAAAGAGCATTAGAAAATATTCAATTAAAAGAACAAATAGATAATCTGAAAACAAGAATAAGTAATGAGAAAGTAGAAATTTTAGGAGAATCGAAATTAGTAAAAAAATTACGCCAAGACGTTGCCCGAGTCGCAAAATCTGGTAGTAGAGTTTTAATTAGTGGTGCCGCGGGTACTGGAAAAGGGGTGACCGCCAATAATATTCATAATCTCTCGGATCGTAGTGATCAACCCTTTGTAAGCGTAAATTGTGCAATGATGCAATCTGCAGATCTTGAGAGCGAACTTTTCGGTTCAGCATTAGAAGATGGAGATAAAAGAAAGATAGGTACTTTTGAAAGAGCCAATAAGGGATGCTTGTTCTTAGATGAGATAGGCGATATGCCTTTAGAAGCGCAGGGAAAGATTGTTCGTATTCTTCAGGATGAAGTGTTTCATAGGCCTGGCGATAGTCAGCCAATAGAACTGGATGTTCGAATTATTTCTTCTTCGAGTCAAAATTTAGAAGAAAACACGGAAAAAGGTCTTTTTAGGCGGGATCTTTATTATAGAATTAATGTTGTTCCTCTTTATGTTCCATCACTCAAAGAAAGAAAAGGCGATATACCTGTTTTGATTGATTCGTTGCTCGAGAGTTTTTCGGGAAATTTAGTATACCACCCAATAGAATTTCAAGATCAAGCCATGCAGTATCTGATAGATTATGATTGGCCGGGAAACGTAAGGCAGCTACGTAATATTTTAGAATGGATATTAATAATGACTAATGACGAAGATAAAACAATTTCAGTGAATATGTTGCCGCCTGAAATTAAAAATCAAAAGATACATAGCCTTACAAAAAGCAAAGAAGAAATAAACTCCTTAAATTTACGAGAGGCCAGGAATGCATTTGAAAAAAGTTACTTGTTAAATCAAATTAGCCGCTTTAATGGGAATATATCAAGGACAGCGAATTTTATAGGCATGGAAAGAACCGCGCTACACAGAAAGTTAAAGGCTTTGGGATTAGAAGAAGAAGTTAGAAAGGAAGAAAGGTCGGAAAAATAATTCATAATTTTTTTGTGAATTTTTTTCTTAATTGTGATTGCTTATGAGTATGAAAATTATAATTTGTGGAGCAGGTCAAGTTGGTTTTAGTATAGCCAGGCATTTGTCCGCCGAAGATAATGACGTCATAATTGTCGATCAATCGGAAGAGCTTGTTCGCAAAATAACTAATAATCTTGAAGTGCAAGGCATTGTTGGGTTTGCATCTCATCCTGATGTTTTGAAACAAGCGGGTGCATCCGAAGCTGATATGTTAGTTGCTGTAACGGCTTCTGACGAAGTGAATATGGTTTCTTGCCAATTGGCGCATTCTCTATTTAAAATACCAACAAAAATAGCAAGAGTTAGGGAACAGCATTATCTAAAACCTGAGTGGTCAGATCTTTTTTCTCCAGAAAACATGCCAATAGATCATATTATTTCTCCTGAAATTGAAGTGGCTAATGCAATTAACCGAAGGTTGGAGGTTCCCGGAGCCTTTAACTCCATTTCACTTTTTAACGATCAAATTAAAATCATCGGTATACTAATCGATAACAATTGTCCTCTTATAAATACACCTCTTGATCAAATCAAAACAACTTTTTCTGAAGTTAATATAGTCGTTATGAGTATCTCTCGTGGCGGGAAGTCAATTCTTCCAACACTTGATGAGCAAATTTATCCTGATGACGAGATATATTTCTTGGTTAAGGCTCAGGAATTAACACGAGCAATGAAAGCTTTTGGTTATGGTGAAAGTGCAGCAAGAAAGATCGTGATAGCAGGAGGAGGAAACATAGGGCTACATCTAGCTCAAATCATTCAGGAAAAATTTTCTGATACAAGTTTAAAATTGGTAGAAGTGGATGAGGATTGTGCAGATCATGCCGCTAAGACTTTATCAAAAGGTATTGTATTAAAAGGAGATGCTCTAGATCCAGACGTTCTTAATGAAGCAAATATATCCAGCGCTGAAACCATTATCACTGTTACGGACGAGGAAGAAGTTAATATCCTTTGTGCTCTTTTAGCCAAAAGATACGGTTGCCAGCGTGCCATTGTTTTAATCAACACTATAACTTATAAATCACTTATAACAGATCTTGGGGTAGATGTAGTTGTTGATCCAAGAGCAATAACGGTTTCTTCAGTTATGCGGCATGTTCGTCGCGGAAAAATACGATCAATATATTCATTGGGTGAGGGTATAGGGGAAATCATTGAGCTTGATGCTCTCGAGACTTCACCGATTACGGGAAAAAAAATGAAAGAAATTAAATTTCCCAAAGGAGTTATACTTGGGGCTGTAGTTCGTAATGACGAGATTACTATACCCGATCAGAGCACGGATATAAAAGCAAACGATAGACTCGTATTGTTTGCCCCAGCAAACACTATAAAAAAATTAGAGAAACTGTTTTCAGTTAGGCTTGAGTTTTTTTAGAACATGAAAAGCACTTATTATCTAAACGGTGAATATATTGAAGCATCTAAGGCATTAATATCTGTTGATGATAGAGGCTTCCAATTTTCTGATGGCATCTACGAAGTTATTTGGATATGTGACTCAAACCCAATTGATATTGGCGATCATTTTCTTCGATTAAAAAGCTCCTTAAAGGAAATTTCATTAAATGTCAAAATTGATTTGGTCCACATCAGGAGAATTATTAAAGGACTGATCAGGTATAATAAAATTTACAATGGTTATATATACATTCAGATCACTAGAGGGGTTGCCAAAAGAAATCATCAGTTCCCAAAAAAGAGCAGACCAACAATCTTATTTACTTTGACAAGTCATAGCAAATTTGATCAGGAGAGAGAGGCAAAAGGTATAAAGGTCATCACTTTGGATGATTTTAGATGGGGCAAATGTAATCTTAAGTCAACTTCTCTGCTTGCTAATGTTTTGAGCAAACAAAAGGCAATAGAAGAGGGGGGAATGGAGAGTTGGTTCATAAGAAATGGATTTATCACTGAGGGTTCTACTTCAAATGCTTGGATAGTGACAAAAAGAAAGGAAATATTAACACATCCGATTGGTAACTTTATATTACCTGGTGTAGCTCGATTAAGGGTTTTGAAAATAGCAAAAAAATTGGGAAATAAAGTATATGAAAAAAAGTTTAAAATTGGTGATGTCTTAAGGGCAGAAGAAGCTTTTATTACAAGTACAACAAAGTTTATTCAACCCGTTGTTAAGATTAACAACAAGACAATAGGAAACGGGAGTCCGGGTCCTGTAACTATGAAGTTAAGAGAGGCTTATTTTAAATATATTGGATTATAATTTTTGTTTGATAGTGAATTAATTGGTTTAATGATTTATTTGTTATTAAATTGCTGATATAAATATAAGTATAAATATAAGATGGCTCGGGGGGAGCTGCTTATGGAAGAAACGTCTAAGAGTGTTCAGGATACTTTTCTTAATCATATACGAACAAATAAAACTGAAGTTACGGTTTTTTTGATTAATGGCGTTAAACTTCAGGGCATAGTAACTAGCTTTGATAATTTTTCTCTTTTGTTAAAAAAAGAAAGTAATTTTCAGCTTGTTTATAAACACGCAATATCTACTGTGATGCCTGAAGAAGCAATTAAACTTTATGATGGAGAAAAGAAAAAAAAATAAAATAATATGAATTTTATTTTCAAACCATGATGTCCAAAAGGTTTTTCACAGCTAGAGCCATTGTCATTCACCCCGCGCTTCCAAAAAGAAACAAGAAAAGTGCACGCTTAAAGGAAGAACTTTTAAAAGAGGCGGTTGGGCTTGCCTTAGCTATAAATCTTCAAATTGTGAGTAGTAAAATTATTACTCTAAATATTATTAACTCTGGAACTTTTTTAGGGAAGGGGATAATTGAGGAATTAAAAGAATCTATATTATATAATAAAATTAATCTAATCATTATTAACCATCCACTGACACCAATTCAGCAAAGAAACTTAGAAGGAAGCTTATCCTGCAAGGTAATTGATAGAACAGCTCTAATTTTAGAAATTTTTGGAAAAAGGGCTATTACGCGAGAAGGGAGTCTGCAAGTCGAGTTAGCATCTTTGAATTATCAAAAGAGTAGGTTGGTTAGATCGTGGACTCATCTAGAAAGACAGAGAGGAGGCTATGGTTTCTTAGGTGGACCAGGTGAAAGACAAATTGAATCCGACAGAAGAATCATTTCTAAGAGAATCATACGAATTAGCAATGAGTTAAGCGGTCTTAAAAGAATGAGAGCCCTGCACCGCAGATCTCGAAGAAAAAGTTCTTTTCCTATAGTAGTGTTGGTTGGCTACACAAACGCAGGTAAATCAACGCTCTTTAATTATTTAACGAAAGAAAACAGCTTTTCGCATGATATGTTGTTCTCAACTCTTGATCCAAAAATGAAGAAATTGAAACTTCCTTCGGGAAGACAAATTATTCTTTCTGATACGGTTGGTTTTATTTCAGATCTACCAACGCATTTGATTGATGCTTTTCAGTCGACCCTTGAGGAAATTTTAGAAGCTGATTTAATAATTCATGTTAGGGATTGTCATCATCAAGAAACACACAACCAAAAAGATGATGTTGAGAAAGTATTGCAGGAAATAGGTTTTGATAATAGCAAAGGAATTATATTGGATGCTATGAATAAAATCGATTTGTTTGGTAGTAAAGCTGAACCCTCGAACGATAGATATTCCCAAAGTTCAATGAAAAATAAGATTTATTTATCCGCCAAAAGCGGCGAAGGATGTAAAAAAATATTGTTGAAGATAGATGATGTGCTATCCGAGAAAGATCGCTCATTGGTAATAAAGATAAATAATGATGATGGAAAAATGTTATCATGGCTTCATAGGAACGGAAATATTCTTAGTCAAAATATTGATTCAAAATATGTATTTTTAAAATTAGAATTGTCGGAAGAAAATTTAGGTCGTTTGAAAATCAAAGCAAAGGGTTCAAAATCAGTTGAGCTTCTCTATTAGCAACGATAAGGATTTACAGAACATCGCATAAGGCAAACGAGAGTTAGCAGCTCCCGTTTTTTTTGCTTAAAAGAAAAAAAACCCCCCGTAGAAGAAAGGGAGTTTCTCTAGTTCACTGCCTTCTTTAGAGCCTTACCTGCCTTAAATTTTGCAACCTTTGCTGCCTTTATTTGTATTTTTTGTCCAGTTCTTGGGTTTCGACCGATTCTTGCCTTTCTTTTGCTTACAGAAAAGGAACCAAATCCTATGAGTTGGACGCCTTTACCACCTTTTAAAGCTTTTGTAATAGAAGTAAAAACGGAATCAACAGCTTTGCCTGCTTGTGATTTGGAAATACTCACGTCTGAGGCCACTGAGGCAATTAAATCTTTCTTATTCATGCTGCATGTCCCCCTGATATGCGCAGATTAATAAAATTCTTACACGCAAAGATGGAACCATAATTTCTGACCTCTCGCAAGAAGTAAATTTTATAAAAAAATATAAGGCGAGGGTAGTCTCTTCAGTTAATGCCTCAGAGTCTCTTTATGAGACAGGATGTATCCATTTCTCCATTATTATTTTTTCTAATTTCTTCATAGAAACTTAGTATTTTCTTTGCAACAGGAAGTTTGGAACCGTTATTTTTTGATTCTTCTAGACAAATTTTTAAATCTTTACACATCCACTTAACTGCAAAACCAAAGTTGAATTTATTTAATAACATTGTTTTTGATCTGTTATTCATCTGCCATGATTGTGCCGCTCCTGCGGCTATAACTTTCAAAAGCTTTTCAGGATTCAAGTTTGCTTTTTTTGCAAAAGATAGACCTTCGGCCAGAGATTGAATTAACCCCGCACAACAAATTTGATTGACCATCTTCGTTAGCTGTCCAGATCCTAATGGCCCCATCAGAACAACTGTTTTAGAATATTTTTTTATCAGAGGTAAAGATTTTTTAAAGATTTTATGATCTCCACCAACCATAATTGATAGGTTACCATTTTGAGCGCCTGATTGCCCGCCGGTAACCGGAGCATCTAGAAAATTTGCCCTTTTTATTCTTACTTTCTTTGCTATTAGCCTAGTTACTTTTGCGGAAACGGTGGTATGGTCTATGATAATAGCGCCAGGTTTTATTGAATTAATAATTCCATTTTTCCCAAGAATTACTTTTTTTAGATCTTTATCATCTCCAACCATCGTTAGTACAAAATCAGCTTTTTCCGCCGCTTCTTTTGGGGAAGATTTTTCTTGGCCTGGATACTTTTTTTTCCATAATTTTACTTTATTTTTATTTCTATTATATACATTAATTTGATAACCAGCTTTTGCGATAAATCCTGCAATATGAAAACCCATCCTCCCAAGACCAATGAAGGCAACTTTACTTTTTTTCTTTTGATTTAACATTATCCCATATTTTCTCTAATGTAGTTATTGGTATTGAATAAGGTTTCTTTATTAATTTACGCTTTACTATTATATCCTGTAATTTTTTAAACCTTCTTTCAAATTTATTGTTTGCAATTTTTAGAGCGATTTCACTGTTTATTTCAAGATGACGAGAAAGATTAATAATAGAGAAGAGCAGATCCCCATATTCTTCGACAATGTTTCTTTTATCATCTTTTTTAATCGCCTTTTTAAGCTCACCAAGCTCTTCGTAAACTTTTCCCAGTGTTTGGCTTGCGTTTTTCCAGTCAAATCCTATTTTTTTTGCAATTCTTTGTAATTTCTTTGCTTTTACTATTATTGAAGATGGCGAAGACACTGTTCTATCCTTTTTATCCAATTATTGTATAATATATATTATGTTAAATCATATATATTGTTTTATATCAATATCTTAAAATATATTTATTATATATAGAATTAAGTTAAAATGTTATTTTCATTCCATCAAAACCAGCCTCAACACCGGGTGGCAACATCTTTGATAGTTCATCATAGTCTACTTCATGATTTAAGTGCGTTAGGATCGCTTTTTCAGGTTTAATTTTTCTGATCCAAGATAAGGTTTTTTTCAGATGTGAATGTGACGGATGAGGTTTTAGCCTTAGACAATCAACGATCCAAATTTTAATTCCACGAAGTTTTGATAAAGATTTAACAGAAAAATCAGAAACATCAGTCGAGTAAGCAAGAGGGCCAAATCTGTAACCCAATGATTCAGAATAACCGTGCTTTTGGATAAATGGGACTATATCAATATCTCCGACCCTAAACTTTTCTCTAGTTTCGTGGGCTTGGAGGCACGGCTTATAATAAAAACCTTTCGCTCGAGGCACCAGAGGCTTAAAAACGTAATCAAATCTTTTTTTTAAGATCTTAAGAGTATTTTTGTCTGCATAAAGGTCTATATCTTTTTTCATAACTCTGTTTAAAGATCGAAAATCATCTATTCCGTGTACATGATCAGCATGTGCGTGTGTGATTAATACCGCATCAATTTTTTTTACCCTCGCTCTCAATAGCTGTTGCCTCATATCTGGAGAGCAATCTACTAATATCGATGTTTTTTTAGTCTTAATCAAAATGGAAACGCGGGTTCTTATATTTTTTCTATTTTTAGAATTACAAGCCCCCCAAACATTTCCAATCAACGGGACACCCCCTGATCCTCCGCATCCCAAAACTATAACTTTCATTTGGCCCTCGCCTTTTGAAATAGCTTGAAGAAATTGTTAGTTGTTATTTTTGCAACCTCTTTAGAAGAAACACCCTTTAATGCAGCGATTTTATCGACTGTGTGAGTTATAAAAGCTGGCTCATTCTTTTTTCCACGCATGGGATCGGGGGCTAAGTAAGGGGCATCTGTTTCAACCAACAATCGATCATTTGGTATGTTTTGCACAACTTCTCTCAGCGCATCAGCATTCTTAAAGGTCACAATTCCAGAAATTGAAATATAGAATCCGATCTCAATGGCGGATTCTGCTAGTTCTTTTGATGCGCTAAAACAATGTATTAAACCCCTTATACGTTCATCGTTCGATGCTTCTATAAGAAGGTCAGCGGTCTCTTTGTCAGCAGATCTTGAGTGAACTATAATCGGTAAACCAGTTTTTTTTGCGACTTTAATGTGGTGTTTGAAGGATCTTATTTGCGATTCTTTGTCGCTATTATTGTAATAAAAATCTAAGCCGGTTTCACCCAATCCGATTACTTTTGGATGATTGGAAAGAATTTCTAATTTTTTTGGATTTTCTGGGGACAGTTCTTTTTCCGATTCATGGGGATGAATGCCGATGGTACACCATATATTTGCGTTTTCCTCTGCTATTTTTATTATCTTTTTGGCTGTCTTTAAAGATGTCCCAATTGTAAGCATATTTTTTATGCCTGCTTTTTCTGCTCTTTTGATAATTGCACTCCTCTCCTCATCAAAAAAATCTAAATGACAGTGACTATCTATAATTTGATTAGACAGGGTCATGATTTTCCTTAGCCTCATCTAGTCTTGGAAAAATTGCTTTTGGTTTTATGATCTTTGTGCCTGCGGTAATTTGGAATTTATCATTTAGTTTTGAAAAGTCTCTCATCTCTTTTGGTATTGATAAATAATCAAGAACTTTCTGCATAGCATTTGGAATAAAAGGTTGCATGACTATTGATATATGTCTTATCGATTCAGTTAACACATATAGAATTGTTTTCATGCGATTTATGTCCTTATCTTTTAAATTCCATGGCGCTTGTTGATCTATATATTTATTCGCTGACATTATTACGAACCATATTTTATCAAGCGCTTTATGAAAACATTGTTTAGAGATCTCCTGTCTAACGCCCTCAATTAAATGATTGGACTGTTTAATTATTTTTTTATCTTCACTCGTCCAGCTTCCTGACTCAGGTATCATGCCCTCGAAGTTATTAAATATTAATGAAAAGACTCGCTGCATTAAATTGCCGAGATCATTTGATAGCTCATTATTTGATCTTCTGAATATCGCTTCCCTTGAAAAGTTCCCATCACTTCCGAAAGGCACCTCTCGTAGTAAAAAGTAGCGTATTCTATCTAATCCATAAGATTGCAGTAATTCTAATGGATCAATAATATTGTTTAGAGATTTGGATATTTTTTTTCCTTCATTTGTCCACCAGCCATGCGCAAAAATTCTTTTAGGGGTTGGTAAATTAGCTGCCATCAAAAAAGCAGGCCAGTAAACTGCGTGAAAACGTAAAATATCTTTTCCAACCATGTGTAAATCAGCTGGCCAAAAATTTGCAAAATTTTGATCTTTTGTATTAGGGAATCCGAGGGCAGATATGTAATTAGCTAATGCGTCTAACCACACATAAACAACGTGATCGGAATTTTTGGGGACAGGCACACCCCACTTAAAGCTTGTTCTTGAAATGGATAAATCTCTCAACCCCTCTTTCACAAAGCTTATTACTTCATTTTTTCGAGATTCTGGGGCTATGAAATCTGAATTTTTTTGGTAAAATTCTAGTAGTGGATCTTGCCACTCAGATAATTTAAAGAAATAACTTGGTTCCTCAACCCACTCTACTTTTGCGCCTGTTGGAGCTATATTCTCGTTATTAATTTTTGTTACCTCATCTTGAGAATAATAAGCCTCGTCTGTAACAGAATACCACCCAGCATATTTATCAAGATAAATTTGTTTATTACTTTCTAATCTTTCCCAGAGTGATTGGACGGATTTTATGTGCATTTTATCCGTAGTTCGAATAAATATATCATTCGATGTATTTAGGGATTTTGTAAGTTCCGAGAAATTCTTTGACATTTTATCAACAAATTTTTTTGGTGTTATTCCCTCGTTATTTGCGGCTTTTTCAACTTTCTGACCGTGCTCATCTGTTCCAGTTAAAAACTTTACATTTAGACCATCTAGCCTTTGAAATCTTGCTAAAACATCACAAGCTAAAGTTGTATATGCATGACCTATATGAGGAGAATCATTAACGTAATAAATTGGTGTTGTAATAAAATAATTTTTTTTGTTCCCCATGATGAAGAAAATTTATATTTTTTTTGAATTTTTTAAAAGTAAAATTGAGCTAAGAATAATTTGTTTTTTATTAAGATTAAGAGAAAGGCTTTTTGCATATAGACTCTCAATTTTTTCTTTAATTCTTAATATTTCTATAATGCTGAATTTTTTTAGTAATTTTACGTAGAAATTTTTTTCATCCTTGCCTACAGGAGATTCTGTTTGAACAGAGAAATTAAATTTAAGTGCTTTATTCAAGAAGAAGGACAATAATTGAAATATTGAAACATATTGTTTTTCAAATGTTTCTTTAGGAGTTGTATTTACAATTTCTTGGATTTCTGAGGAATTATCTTCAGTTAGATTAAATATGAACTTCTTGATTCTTTTATGAATATCTATTCCATCATTTTTTATAATATCTAAAGCTCTACCGGGTGATCCAGAAGTTAATTCGTAAAGATAATTTAGAAACTCATCATCTAAATGAGCCTTGGTCAGATTCATTACTTTTGTAAAATTATTTAAATTGAGGGGTTTAACTTTAATGATTCTTAATCTTGATCTAATAGTTGGAAGGATTCTGGATAAAAAAGATGTTGTTAGGATTATTAAAGATTTCTTCGGGGGTTCTTCAATGATCTTTAGTAAAGCATTTGCGGCGTTTTTATTCATTAGATCAATATTATCAATAAAAACTATTTTATATCCCTCTTGTCCCGAGGTCATACGTAGGAAATTATTTACTTTCCTTATTTCTTCGATTTTTATTTTTTCTGCAAGTGGATCTTTTTCTTCGTTAGTAGAACCATCAACGACTAAAAGATTGGGATGTGAAGAGGAGACAACTTTTAAAAAAATCTCGCTAGTTCTTTCTACATATAAAGGCCCATCTCCATTTTTGTTATTAGAGTTAGTTTGCGGGGAATCTTGTGTCAATATGTAACGAATTATTCGATACGCTAGCGTCGCTTTCCCTATTCCAGAACACCCGCTAATCAGCCAGGTGTTATTTAATTTATCTTTATTATATAAATCAATAATTAGACTCTCGGACTCCGCGTGACCTATTAAGTAAGGATTGTTTTTTGGGCTTAGGGAAGAAAGATCTTTTGTATCCATAATTATTTTAGTTTTGTTTTATAAGTTTTGTTTATGATTTCTTTAATTTCTTGATGTATTTCTTTTCTATCTTTTTCTGCATTTAACACAAAGCATCTTTTAGAGTCTTTTTTTGCAATTTTTAAGAAAGCTCGCCTGACTTTATTGTGAAAAGAAATTCCCATTCTCTCATATCTATTAAAGTCAATCTTTCTTAGCTTCGCTCTTTTCAGAGCTTTTTTTGTTGGCATATCCAAGATAAACGTTATATCTGGCTCTAAATCACCAAAAGTGATCTTCGATATCTTTTTGATCTTTTGAGGGCCTACTCCATGACCATAGCCCTGATAGGCAATTGTTGAATCTGTATAACGATCGCATAAAACCCATTTCCCAGACTTCAAAGCGGGGAAAATAACCTTTTTTAAATTTTGATATCTTGCGGCCATATGTAAAAGCGTTTCACAAAAAGGCTGAATTGTTAGGCGATGATTAAGTAAAATTTCTCTAATTCTTTCACCTTCTTTTGATCCCCCAGGCTCTCTTGTTGCAATAAATTTAATTGAAGTTTTTTTTAGAGTGTTGACCAATAATTTTAATTGACTGCTTTTTCCAGTTCCTTCGCATCCCTCAAAAGTGATAAACAAGTTTTTTATCATTACGTATTACTATTCACCCCAAACCAAGTAATTGATTACCGATAATAATTTACTCAACGGACCAAGCGAGGTAATAGTAGATCCTGCGTATAACGGGATTCTAAGACTGTCGATACCTGGAGCGGTAATTTCTAATTCAGCAATTTTTGTCCCCTCTTCTATCGGAGCAGAGATCGGTGAGTCGTATTCAACCTTAAATTGTAATTTGTCTCTAGATTCACTTGGAATCGTTATTTTTGTATCTTCGTTGATTACTAGAGGAACGGTTTTCTTATCGCCAAGCCAAACTTTCGCTTGAAGGACAGCCATTCCCTCTTTTAATAAATCAAAGTTAGTAAAATTTCTGTATCCCCACTCTAAAAGTTTTATTGCTTCAGCGGTCCTCTCTTTATTGCTTGATAATCCATTAATTACCATTATTAACCGCTGATTTTTTCTCAAGGCCGATGCAGCTAATCCATGTCCTCCAGCTTCAGTATGACCTGTCTTTAGGCCATCGACTCCTACAGGTTTATTTAATAATGTGTTCCTGTTTCGTTGGTTAATGCCATTATACTCGAAACTTTCTTCAGCATAAAAATGGTAATATTCGGGAAAATTTTGAACAGTCTTTATAGCTATAATGCTCAAATCTCTAGCTGTGCTTAAGTGACCTTCATCTGGCCATCCTGTTGAATTTGTAAAATTAGAGTTTTCTAATCCAATTTCTCTCGCTTTTATATTTAATTCTTCGGAAAAATTCTCCTCTGTCCCTGAAAATGCCTCTGCTATGACAACACAAGCGTCATTACCAGATTGAACGATAATTCCTCTAAGTAAATCTTCAACCGACACTTGTGAATTTTCTTCAAGGAACATCCTAGATCCTCTTTTTGCCCAGGCTGCTTTGCTAACTTCCAATTGATCTGTTAATGATAGTGTTCCATTTTGAAGCTTTTCAAAAATTAAATAAACGGTCATCATTTTGCTCATAGATGATGGCGCAGTTAATTCATCAGCATTTTTTTCGTACAACACATACCCAGTATCAGCGTCAATAAGCACAGCTTGTTTTGCATTACTGAATCCAAAAACAAGAGAACTTTTTAATATAAAGATAAATACAAGCACCAGTTTGATTAAATTTTTTTTCAATTTCTACCCCATCTTCCTTTTTCTAATTATTGTATTATCTTTATATCCGCATTTTTGTGGCCAGTATCGATAAGTTTTTTTAAGACAATATCCATAGTTTTAATTGTGTCAAACGGCCCCATTCTTACACGATGATAATTTTCATTATTAATTTTTATTGTTGATATAATAACATTATATATTGACGAGATTTTTTTATGTAGCTTTTTTGCATTCCCTAAATCTTTAAAAGCCCCAGCTTGTATATAAAGCTTTGGTCTTCCTACAGAAAGATTCTTGACGACGGGGTCTTGATATATTTCTTTTGGTGATGAAGCCATAGTTTCTTCTTTCATATCGTTATCTAAAGCCTTCAAATCTTTTTCCTCTGTTTTTTTGCTAAGTTTTTTAGAGGGAGCATCTTTATCCCCAACAGCCCCTTTGATTACCTCTTTTCTAGGAACCGCTTTTATGTATTGCGATTCACTTGGCTCGTTTTTATTTTTCATCTGCATTGCAAGCATTTGGCTTTCTTCCACCACGATTTCAACACGCACCATAGCAGTACCTTTCTTTTCAAAACCTAATAATTGGGCCGCTCTTCTTGAAAGATCAATAATTCTTCCATTTACAAAAGGCCCTCTATCATTTACGCGAATTTTCATGGATCTTCCATTTTCAAGATTTGTAACTCGGACAAGGCTTGGCATTGGTAGAGTTTTATGAGCGGCAGAAACTATATTCATATTAAACATCTCCCCATTTGCTGTCCTTTTGCGATGAAATTGTTTTCCGTACCAGGATGCTATTCCGGTCTTGGAATAAGAGTAATCAACGGCCGGGTAATAATATTTTCCATCAATTTTATAAGGTTTTCCGACCTTATATACAGGAACACGCTCCTCACCAAACATTTCCTTAAAAGAATGGCTAAAAAGCTCCAGTTGAGAGCAAGAGGTGCTTACGAAAAGAACCATTATAAGGAGTAATATTTTTTTGATAGAAGACATCCCAGCATTAATTTTTTTTCAGCAAGTTATTTAACATATTGAATTTGATCAGACAACTTTCCTACAGCTATTCCAAAAAAATTGGATCTATTCCATTTGAGAATCACATCAAAATTTTTATGTACAAGAAAGAATCTTCTTGGATTGCCTGTTATATCTCCTTCACCTAAAACTAGTAGCCTTGCATCAATATCTGATTCTGGAATTGTGCTTTTGTCCAAGTTTTGAAATGATGCCGACCAATCTTTCATTGTTCCCCTTTTATACCCTGTTCTCTTTTTCCCTTTTGACTTTGTAGGCTTTAATTGACCCGCTGAGCTCCAATAATCATATTCATTCATATTTCGTGCCATTACCTCCCTCCCCCAGCTTGAGCTAGAATCCCATCCCATTTTAGAAAGATAATTTGCGGCGGAAGCTAGAGCATCTTCTTTTGATCCCCAAAGATCTTTTTTGCCATCACCGTTGTAGTCAATCGCATATTGCAAAAATGTTGATGGCATAAATTGGCATTGCCCCATTGCTCCTGCCCAAGAACCCTTCATTTTACTTAACTCTACATGACCGTCATTTAATATTTTTAAGGCATTAATTAATTCTTTCCTAAAGAAGGCACTTCTTCTTCCGTCGAAAGCTAGAGTGGTTAATGCGCTGATGACAGAGAATGAACCGCTGTGATCACCAAAATTCGTTTCTATTCCCCACAAGGCAATGATTAAATTACCCGGGATATTAAATTTTTTTTCTATTCTGTTTAAAAGACTCTCGTTGCTCAAAAGCAAATATCTACCCTTTACTATGCGTTTCTTGCTAACAGTATTATGTAGATATTTTGTTACAGTGAGGGTAAATTCTGGTTGTTTTTTATCCAATTCCAGGACTCTTTCTATTGGCTTGACATCAAAGAATGCTTTCTCCAACAAATCATTAGATATTCCTTGTTTTCTGGCCTCAACCTTGAGTTCGAAGAGCCATGAATCAAAAGTTAAATCTTGAGAAAATACAACTTTCTGATTGAAAATCAATATAAGAGAGAAGATTATGAATAATGTTTTCATGTCACCCTAGTCAATGTAACTGCATTTTAAATGATTTCATATAGTTTTATAGGTAAATGTAAGTTAAAGAAGAATGGCTTTTAACCAATTAAAGATCTTTTATTTTGAGCATAGAAATGGCTGAGTTGAATTTTTTAATAGTTGGAGATACGAAGTATTTTTTACCCATTAAAAAATGCTTATTTCAGATTAACAAAATATACAAAACAGCCAGTATTTATATTTATGATTGGGGATTCCATGAAAAAGAAAAAGATGAATTAATTAGCAAAAATAATAAAGTGAAGATTTTTGATTGGAGAAATAAAATTCACGATAGCTTGAATAATCTTCACAATAACTATGATCTTTCTATCAATGATAATAATGTAAATGTAGCAGAATTTCATAACGCCAGATTACAAAAAGGTTTCCGAAAAAGAGTAGCAAAATTTTTTTTGAAGCGTTTTCCAAAATCTTCAGTGGTAAAAAAACCAATTGAAAGAGCTATAAGATTTGAGGAGATGCTTGTTCAAAAAATTGTCTGTTTACGTGATTTCTCTAATTTTATTGGAAGCAAAAAATTCATTTTTTTAGATGCTGATGCGATGCTTGTTAAACCGTTTAGCGAAGTCTTAACATCTGATTATGATGTTGCATTCACTATGAGAAGACCGGAAAGACAATCAACGCTAATTCCACCAAAAGGAAAATGCTTAAAAGATTTTATTAGCTCCGGTGTTGTATTTTTTGGAAGTAAAACAATTAATAGAAATATTTTCTTGGATGTATGGTTCAAGGAGGCAAGATTATATGAAGGAAGACTTAGAGAACAGGCGGCTGCTAGTATTATAATAAGCGATGATGACGGAAAAATCCCAGACTACTATTCAATTGTAATAAAAAGAATTAAAAAACAACAAATAAAATTGTTTTTGCTTCCAGCTGATATATATAATTATAATGTCGGTTTACATGATTTTTCGAATGAACATATGAACAAAATGTCACTTTTAATGCTGAAAGAAGCAAAAATTGTTCATTTTATTAACGATAGTTATAGACATAAAAATATTCGTGAATTAGTTTTTAAATCTATAGATTAATAGAGGATGGGTGGCCGAGCGGTTGAAGGCACCGGTCTTGAAAACCGGCGGGCGCGCAAGCGTCTCGTGGGTTCGAATCCCACCCCATCCGCCATTTGGAAATTCTTATGATGTTACATTCAGTTATTTCTTTTTATAAATTTGTCAAAATAAACAATCCAAAGAAATTAAGGAAAAGTTTATTAGATCTTCTCTTAAACGAAGACGTTGTCGGAACATTCTTGATTGCTAAAGAAGGAATCAATGCAACTGTTTCTGGATCTAATATCAGCTTAAAAAAAATAATGAAGTTTCTTGATAAGCAAAAGGGTTTCAATGATATCGAGTACAAGCATTCTTGTTCTATAAAGAGAGTGTTTAAGCGTTTAAAAATAAAAGTGAAGGATGAAATAGTCGCTTTGGGAAAAAAAGAAATCGATCCCTCTAAAACTACAAGAAACTATATTGAGCCGAGGAACTGGAATAAACTAATAGCGGATCCCGATGTGCTTTTAATTGATACAAGAAATACCTATGAAATAAAGATTGGTACTTTTTTAGGAGCGGAAAATCCGAATATAAAAAATTTTCGAGATTTCCCTAATTTTGTAAAAAAGAAACTAAATTCAAAAAAGAATCAAAAAATAGCAATGTTTTGTACAGGCGGAATTAGATGTGAAAAAGCTAGCTCATATTTATTAGAAAAAGGCTTTAAAGACGTTTATCAATTAAAAGGCGGAATTCTTAAATATCTTGAACAAAACACCAAAAAGAACTCTCGGTTTAAGGGGGAATGCTTTGTTTTTGATGAAAGGGTCAGCGTAAACAAAAAACTTAAGAATGGAAAATATCAACAATGCTATGCCTGTCGAATGCCAATTTCAAAAGATGATATAAGTTCTATTCATTACAAAAAAGGAATCTCGTGCCCTCATTGCTTTTCTAAAACATCCAAAAGACAAAAGAATCGTTTTGCCGAGAGACAGAATCAAATCAATCTTAGTTTTCTAAAAAATATTGATCATTTTTCTTCTCAAACATGACACTACCAATCTTATATAGTTTTAGGAGATGCCCTTACGCAATGAGAGCAAGAATGGTTTTATTACATTCAAAGATTCAGTGTGAAATTAGAGAAATAAAATTAAGTAACAAACCAAAAGAAATGTTAGCAATCTCTCCAAAAGGAACAGTACCTGTTTTGATTCTTGAAAATGGCGATATTCTTGATGAAAGTTTAGACGTTATGTTGTGGGCAATCGAACAAGGAAATTTAAGAAATTTATTTAATTCAGGAAAAAAAGAAATTCTAGATTTAATTAAAATAAATGACGGAGAATTTAAAGATGCTATTGATAGATATAAGTACTCTTCGCTTTATCCAGAAAAACCAATGATAGAATATAGAAAAATGGGTGAGCTTTTTTTGGAAAAGATCGAGTCTTATTTAGAAAAGAATAAATTTATTTTTGGAAAAAATATATCCTTGGCAGATTTAGCGATCTTTCCTTTTATTAGGCAATTCTGCAGAGTAGATATTGATTGGTTTAATTCATCTTTATTCAAGAAGATAAAAGAATGGACTCTTTTTTTTGAAGGAAGTGAGAATTTTATAGACATTATGAGAAAAATAAAGCCATGGACAACAGGAGATAAGCCGACTTTGTTTTTGGAATAAGAGTCACCCTCCCTTTTAAGAAAAACTAAAGACTTCGTTATTTATAAGAAAAATGAAATCTTAGATAATGGGTGACAAGTTACTGCTATTCTTTTGATTCCTCTTCGGAATCTTCTTTAACTTCTTCGTCCTTGCTTTCAGGAGCTTTTTCATCTTCAGCGGGTGTTTCCGAAGAAGCATCATCTTCTACCTTTAGATCTTCCGCTGATACTCTTCCGTCTTCACCTTTAATAGTCTCGAAAGAAACTTTTTGTCCATCAAGCAAAGATCTTAGACCAGCCTTCTCAACAGCCGAAATATGAACAAAAACATCGTCATCGCTCCCATCGGGCTTAAGAAAACCATAACCCTTTACTCTATTAAACCATTTAACCGTTCCAGTAGTCATTTAGACCCCTTTCCCAAAGCTATATACATCAAGAGGACATAGCACAGATGATGACTGTTTTGAATAATTATTTGACATATTATTGAGCTTTTTTTGCAATTCTGGATATTTTATTTAATAAAATTTTAGTATCTAGTATTTTTTCTTTATAGCTTCCCCACGTTTTTTTGAAAATAAAAGAGCTATTTGACTTTAATCGGAGCTCATTTTTTGATTTTTTAATTAAGTCAATTAACCCCTCTGGGTTAGCAAAATGCCCGTTCTGGAAGAAAATTTGTATGCCCTTCGAACCTAACTCCAGTCTACTAATGTTAGCATTTAAACATAAGCGTTTGATTGATATAATATCTGCAAGATTTTTGACTTCGTTTGGAACTTGCCCAAACCTATCTGTCAATTCGTCGGTAAATTCTTTCATCTCTACATCGCTACTTATCAAAGAAATCTTTTTATATAGATTTAATCTAATATTAAGATCAGCAACATACCACTCAGGTATATAAACAGGCTCACCTAGCAATATTTTAGGTGACCATTTTTTCTTTTCTGTTCTTTTTTCATTTCTTTTTAGATCGCTTACAGCCTCTCTTAACATTTCTTGATAAAGCTCAACCCCCACTTCCCTTATATGCCCAGATTGCTCTGCCCCAAGAAGATTTCCAGCTCCACGAATGTCAAGGTCATAACTGGCTAAAGAAAAACCCACGCCAAGAGAATCTAATTTATTTATTACTTCTAATCTTTTTTTTCCTGAACTTGATAAATTGCTTTCTTCGGAATAGGTTAAGTAAGCGTATGCCTTTGTGGCAGATCTACCTACCCTTCCCCTCAGTTGATGTAGTTGCGAGAGTCCAAATAAATCCGCTCGATAAATAATAATTGTGTTTGTTTTTGGAATGTCTAGTCCGGATTCAATAATACTTGTTGATAAAAGTAGATCAGAATCTCCTTGGTAAAAATCTAGCATTGCACGATCCAACTGCTTAGGAGACATCTGACCATGTGCAACAGTAATTTTAATTTCAGGAAACATCTTTTTTAATTTTTTATGTATATCAGTAATATCTTTTATTCTGGGGCATACAAAAAATATCTGTCCTCCTCTTTTCATCTCTCTCATCATGACTCTGCGAATGATCAGCGGGTCATAAGGCAATATAAAAGTATCAATACCCAGCCTATTACTGGGAGGAGTTGCTATTAGCGACATTTCACGAACCCCTACAAGCGCAAGTTGTAATGTTCTCGGTATTGGAGTAGCTGTCAGCGTCAATATGTGAATGTTAGATCTGAGCTCTTTAATCTTTTCTTTGTGACGAACTCCAAAGTGCTGCTCCTCATCAATTATTAGAAGACCCAAATTATCAAAAGTAATATCTTTCGATAGCAAGGCATGGGTGCCTATGACAATATCTATATGGCCATTAGCTAGATCTGATTTGATCGAACTAAATTTACTTTTAGGAACCAACCTTGATAGCTGGGCAATACTCACTTTAAAATCTTTAAATCTATTTTTAAAAGTTTCGTAATGCTGAATAGCCAACAAAGTGGTTGGGACAATTACCACAACTTGAACTCCACTGGAAACAGCAATAAACGCAGCCCTGAGAGCAATTTCGGTTTTTCCAAAACCAACATCCCCACAAATTAATCTGTCCATTGGTATTGTGGTTGAAATATCTTGCACTACACTTTTAATCGCTTCTTCCTGATCGCTGGTCTCTATATAAGGAAAATGAGAAGAAAATTTTTCATATTGATTTGTTGATAAAGTTAAAGCTATTGCTTTATTAATTTTCCTTTTTGCTTCGATCCTAATAAGATCTTTAGCAAGCGATCTAATAAAGCCTTTTGTTTTAGACTTCCTTTTTTGCCATCCGATGCTTCCTAGTGTATCAAGATCAGAGATCGTGCCATCTCCAAATCTCGACAGAGTATCTATATTTTCTACTGGAACAAAAAGCTTGTCTTCTTTTGCATATGTTATTTGTAAGTAATCATGTAGGACATTGTTTACTTGTAGGGCCTTCAATCCATCATATTTTCCTATTCCATGATCTTGATGTACAACAAGATTCCCAACAGAAAGCGAGGTAATTTCTGAAATTATATTTTTTGGATTTCTGTATTCTTTAATTTTTGTTGATTTCTTTTTAAGACCAAAAGCCTCTTTTTCGGACATGAAAGTGACATCATCAACTACAAAACCATTTTCAATATCCAGAATAGTGGAAAAAATATTTTCATTATTTAAATTATCCCATGATTTGATTTTTGTGTTATTTTTTAGAAAGATTCTCCCAAGCTTTTGTTGACTGGATTGGTTGTCAAAAGCGATAATCAATTTCTTGTTTCTAGATTTTTCAAATGATCGAATAATATTGCTTATCCCTTTTTTTTCAAAATTAGGATCGATGCATTGAGAACTCTTTAGATTTAAAGCAGATCCCGTATTTTTTATTATTTTGAATGGTGAAAATTTGATCTTATCAAAATCATGGATAGAATTTTTCCAGCTTGTCTTACTCAAATATAAATAATTAGTTGGTAAAGGTTTATACCAGCCCGCTTCACTCAATCTTGATTCATATAGCTCATCTATTAGATAAAAGATTTTATTTATCTTGTTTTCAATACCTTCTTGGAATGCAATTTTTATTTTTCTATCCTGGTTTGGTGAAATAAATTGAAATAAGCTTGGCATATTCTCATGAAACAAAGGCGCCCAATGATGCAGTGATTCGCATTCTATACCAGAGCTTACCGATTGATATAATTTGTCTTTTCCTGCGTTTGTTCCAAATAAATTCCTATAATTTTCCCTAAATAGATTGATTGAATCGATGTCTAGAGAAAGCTCATTCATTGGCAGTAAAGAAAATTCACTTTTATTTTTAATGGTTCTTTGCGATACGGGATTGAATGATCTTATTGATTCAACCATGTCATTAAAAAAATCAATTCTTACTGGTTCGTCGAGATCAGAAGAAAAAACATCAATGATGTCCCCCCTTACCGAGAAATCTCCATGTTGCTGAACCAAAGACGTCCTGGAATATCCATTTTCGTTAAGAAAACCCAATAATTTCTCTTGTCTGATGCTTAATTTTGGAAAGATTTTTATATAATTTTTTTTAAAGAATTGTTCTGGTGGAATTTTTTGAATAGCGCCCGCTATAGTTGTGATTATTATGGTTTTGTTTATTTTTTCACTTGTTCTTTTTAAGCTTGATAACTGGAATAAAGCTTTTATCCTTTGCGCAATTAGATTCTTTTTGACCGGGCTTTTATCATATGGCAAACATCCCCAATCAGGAAAATATAAAATCCTTATAGTTGGATCAAAAAAGGATATTAGATTCTTTAATCTTAATGCTTTTTCTTCATTCTCTGAAAGATACAATATAGCTTCTGAGTTCCTGCGATTTACGATATCTCGCAGAACTTTTGATTCAGCGCCATTGGGGCAATTGCCTATATTTTCAAGCAAGGGTTTATTTTTCAAGTTTTGCTATTCTTATTTCCGAAGAAGATTTTACTCAATAAATATAAGGGTTTGTTTTTTTTACTCGTGCTAGATTCTTGAATAATTCGATTGTAAAAATCTAAATCATTTAAATCTAACATTTTGTTTAATCGATTTAAGTCTTTTTGATTCAAATTATTTAAAAATTTATCATTAAATTTTTTTAAAATGATCTCCAGTTCTCTTAGACCGCGATGACTACAATTATACAAAATCTTTTTTTTAAGAGAATCTGTATATGTTTTATTTTTTTTTATGGTCATTGCTAAATTTTATCATTCCCATTGTTGGTGAATATTGATATTATATGCCAGAAGAGATTTATGTCACTACGCCCAAAAATACTCTATCCGTTATTTTCATCTCTAAACAATATACCTGGCATTGGCCCACGCACAACAAAGCTAATTGAAAAAATTACTGCACCAAATCTATTTGGCCTCTGCAAACACTTACCAACAAATCTTCTTACGAGGAAAAGAATTATCAAATTAAGCTTCGCTGAAAAAGATAAATTTATTATATTGCCTGTTGAAGTTGTATCCCACAAACCCTCAAGAAGAAAAAATATGCCATATAAGGTTGTTTGTCTCGGAGGTGGAGTAGAGTTAGAGTTGGTTTTTTTTAATGCCAAATCTGATTATTTAGAGGAAATTCTTCCTATCAATAAAAAGAAAATAGTTAGTGGAAAAATCGATTTTTTTAGAAGGAAGTATCAGATTATTCATCCAGATTATGTTGTGGATCCAAGAAATATAGGAACCATTCCTTCATCAGAACCCATATACCCCTTAACGAAAGGCTTGACTCAAAGACTATTGAGAAAATCTATAATTTGGAGTTTGGAACAATTACCTGATTTGCCAGAGTGGGTAGATACCGACCTAATAGAAGCGCAAAAATGGTCTTCTTGGAGACAAAGTCTTATTAAACTACATAACATCAATTTTCATTCCGATTTCTATCTTTCTTCATCTAGCAGAACGAGATTAGCTTACGATGAACTGCTCGCTAACCAGCTCGCAATATTAATAATACGTAGCGATATTAAAACTCATATTGGAAAAAAAATTATAAGTAAAAAAGTAATACGTAATAAAGTGATTAGCTTGCTGCCATTTAAAATTACAGATTCACAAAAAAAAGCCTTGGAAAAAATAGAGCTGGAAATGGCTGATGAAAAAAGAATGGTTCATTTGTTGCAAGGTGACGTCGGAAGCGGGAAAACAATTGTTGCTCTTTTATCTATGCTGACCGTTATAGAGGTTGGCTATCAATGTGCGTTAATGGCACCAACCGAAATTTTATCAAAACAGCATTTTTTAACTTTTAAAAAATTTCTCAAAGACACCGATATAACCGTTTCGCTTTTAGCGGGAAATGAAAAAAGCAGCGTACGTAAGAAAAATCTTGACGATTTGTCATCTGGAAGTTCTCAAGTTGTTATTGGAACACATTCCTTATTTCAAGAAGGTGTTAACTTTAAGAATTTAGGATTAGTAGTAATAGATGAGCAGCAAAGATTTGGAGTTCATCAACGTTATTTACTTGCTTCTAAAGGAAAAAAGACAAATGTACTTGTTATGACCGCAACCCCGATACCAAGAACGCTGACTCTGGCATCTTTTGGAGATATTAATGTTTCATGTCTTCGTGAGAAACCTGTTGGTCGTAAAGATATCATAACTAGAGTTGTCCCGATTTCACGATTTAATAATATTATTTTAGCGATAAAAAACAAAATAAAGAATAATGAAAGAGTTTACTGGGTTTGTCCTCTGATTGAAGAATCTGAGATTTTAAATTTAGTAAATGTAAAAAAACGTTTTGAAAGTCTAAAAAATATTTTTGGTTCAAAAATTGGTTTAGTGCACGGAAAATTAAAATCTGAAGAAAAAGATCTAACAATGAAAAAATTTGTTAGCGGTGAAATTAGCATTATCGTATCTACTACTGTAATAGAAGTTGGCGTTGATATTCCTGAGGCAACAGTAATGATAATCGAACACGCAGAAAGGTTTGGTTTATCTCAACTGCATCAATTAAGAGGTAGAGTTGGAAGAGGTAATGTTCAATCTCTTTGCGTTCTGGTTTATGATCCTCCTTTAACTAACACCGCAAGCACTAGATTAAAGGTATTGAGGGATACGAATGATGGATTCCGTATTGCTGAAGAGGATTTGCGCTTAAGAGGATCTGGGGAAGTCCTTGGAATTAAACAAAGTGGTTTTCCTGAATTTTACTTTGCTGATTTAACAACGCATCAAAATCTACTCGAAAATGCTAATAATGATGCACAAAAAATACTAAAAATAGATCCAGGACTTACAAGCAAAAGAGGCTCTGCATTAAGGCACTTGCTCTATCTTTTTGAAAAAGACACCGCTATTAAGTATTTACAGTCAGGCTAGTCTTTCTTGTTTTTTTTGCTTGGTGTTATTATTCCGGCAGAAATAATCATTTTAATGCCCTCATCTACAGACATTTTTAACGGCCTTACATCCCTTTTTGGAATGAACAGAAGAAAACCAGAAGTTGGGTTTGGGGTTGTCGGCAAAAATACATTTACTGTTTCGTTTTTTGTAATTTTTTGAACTTCGCCCTTTGTGGATCCGGTTAGGAATCCCATGGCCCACGATCCTTTTCTTGGGTATTCAATCAAGACGACCTGTCTAAAAGCATCGGATTGTTTCTTGAGTACCGTTCCAAAAATTTGCTTTACCGCGGTATATATTCCCCTAATGACAGGAACTCGGCTAAGAATCTTTTCTCCAAATCTTACAATTATTCTTCCCAAAAAACTTGCGGTAAACCATCCGATTAGAATCATGGACGTAATAAATACCAGCAAGCCGCTTCCAGGAACCTCAATAGGCAATGAAAAGAAAAAGTCAGGAAAAAATTTAGTTACTTTAGAATCGACAAAATTTACAAAAATCCAAACGAAATAAATAGTAATTGCAAGGGGTGCGGTAACAAGAATGCCTGCAAAAAAATAGTTGCGTAATTTTAAAATCATTTTATTTCGTTCTCCAATATTTTATTAGAATTACAAAGTGGGCGGACCGGGGATCGAACCCGGGACCACTCGATTAAAAGTCGAGTGCTCTACCTAACTGAGCTACCCGCCCATAATCTATATGTTTTTCTAATAATAATTTATTTTTTTGTCTTAGCATCATCAGGAACTGAAGGCTTGTTATCACTTTCTTCATTAGCGGCCACTTTCATGGAAATAATGCGTGAAGGCTCACCTAAAACTTTTCCATTGCCCCCTTCTCCCAACTTTATTTTATCCACAGCATGCATTCCTGAAATTACTTCTCCCCAAGCAGTATATTGTCCATCAAGAAAAGTTGAGTCATCTAGGCAGATAAAAAATTGGCTATTTGCAGAGTTTGGATCATTGGCTCTTGCCATAGACACAATCCCTCTAGTATGAGATATGTCGTTAAATTCAGCAGGTAAGTCACTCTTATCGGATCCTCCGGTACCATCTCCCCTCGGATCTCCGGTTTGCGCCATAAATCCTGCGATGACCCTGTGAAACTTTAATCCATCATAAAAACCTTCTTTGGACAACTCCTTTATCCGATTTACGGTTTTTGGAGCAACATCCGGAAAAGTTTTTATTACTACTCGCCCATGTTTTAATTGTAAATATATCAAGTTTTCTAAATTTTTGTGATTTTTACTTTCGCTATTAGATGAATAAAGCGTCAGTATTAATGTAAAGGCAAGAAAAATTCCAAAAAAAAATTTTTTTTTCATTTTTTTTCTCTTTTTATGTGTTCTAGAATCTTTTCTTCTACGCGATGACTAACAAAATCTGATACATTGCCACCCAGTTTTGCGATCTCTTTAACCAACTTTGAAGATGTAAACTGATGATGATCGGATGCCATTAAAAAGACAGTTTCTATATTCTTGTCTAGCTTCGCATTCATGCCCGCCATTTTAAATTCAAACTCGAAATCCGAAACTGCTCTTATGCCTCTAATAATTACACTGGCTCCAATAGAATTTGCGAAAGTAACTAAAACATTTTCAAATGGTTTGACCTCGATAGTTTTTTTTGAGTCAATTCCGTTAGATTTTTTTAGATCATTTATCTCTTCTTTAAGAATTTCAACTCTCTCTTCAAATGTAAACATCGGTAACTTTTCTGTGTTAACAGCGACGCCAATAACTAATTGATCAACAATGTGCATAGCACGGCGGACTATATCCATATGTCCATTAGTAAAGGGATCAAAAGTTCCAGGGTAAATGCCTGTATGTAAATTACTCATTAATATAATTGCCTAAATTTAATTTCCCTGCTTCGCTTCGTTTTCCTTAACATTCCTAACAGTCTCTGGGGTTATTATTTTTTCTTCCTGTAAGCCGCTTGCCTCACCATTCTCCATTTCTGTTAATCTGGTTACAGATACTACTTTTTCATTATCAGCAATATCAAAAAGTTTTACACCTTGCGTTTGCCTTCTTGCAATTCTTACATCGTTAATAGGGCACCTAATTAACTTTCCTTGATCAGTGACTAAGACAATGTGGTCATTTTTATCAATAGGAAATGAAGCGGTTACCGAGGATCCGTTTCTTTTTTTTAACTCCATATTAGTGATTCCCGTTCCTCCTCTTCTGGTTATTCTGTAGTCGTAAGCCGAGCTTCTTTTTCCATAGCCTTTTTGACTTATAGTTAATATAAATTCTTCTTGATCTGACATTTTCCTTATTCTTTCAGAACTTAACGTGATCGCGGATTCCGCTTTTTTCAAATCCTTTGTTTCATTTGCTTCTGAACCGTTGTTCAGCGAAGTTTCCTTTTTTAAGTATGAATCTCTTTCCTCAATGGAAAAATCAGCATGTTTTAATATTGTCATTGATATAACCTCATCAGAGGTCTTCAATCTGATGCCTCTTACCCCGCTAGAAGAGCGGCCAGAGAAAACCCTGATATCCGGAACCTTGAATCTAATACATTTCCCAAGCTTTGATGCCAGAAGAACATCTTCATTTTCTCGACATGTTTCTACCCCGATAAGAAGATCCTCTTTGTTTAATTTCATAGCAATTTTTCCATTAGCCATCACATTAGTAAAATCCGATAATCTATTTCTGCGTGCATTACCCTTAGCCGTTGCAAAGACTATGAATGTTTCTGCCCAAGTTGCTTGATCTTCTGGAAGTGGCATTAACGTTGTTATATTTTCATTTTCTGCAAGCGGTAGTAGATTTATTAATGCTTTTCCTAATGATTGTGGCGTAGCTTGTGGAATCTTGTGTGCTTTTAGCTTATATACTTTTCCATTGTTAGAAAAAAACAGTATGGAAGTGTGTGTATTCGCAAAAAAAACTTTTGTGACAAAATCTTCTTCCCTGGTTTGCATGCCGGCTCTACCTTTCCCACCCCTTCTCTGGGCTCTGTAAGTAGAAAGAGGAACTCTTTTGATGTAGCCAGCGCGACTTACGGTTATTACCATATCTTCTTTTTGTATTAAATCTTCGTCATCTTGTTCGTCACTGCCCTCCAAGAATATAGTTCTTCGCTCATCCGCAAAGTTGGTTTTCACTTCAATTAATTCGTTTCTTAATATAGATACCAATTTTTTCTCAGAATTTAAGATTTCTAAATATTCTCCAATTTCCTTAACAACGCCTTTTAAGTCTTCCGCTATCTTGTCTCTTTCCAGACCAGTTAATCGGTGAAGCCTTAAATCAAGAATAGATTTAGCCTGTAATTCAGATAACTTGAATTTTTTGTCTTTTGAAATTTTTCCTTTGTCATAAACCAGGGTTATGAGATCAGTTATTCCCTGAACACTCCATTCTCTCGCCATTATCTGTTCCTTGGCTATCTCGGGATCTTTTGCTTTTTTGATAAGGGCGATCATTTCATCCAAATTGCTGACAGCTATAACTAAGCCAACCAAAATATTAGCTCTTTCGCGAGATTTGGTTAAATCGAACGTTGCTCTCTTTGTTATTACTTCTCTTCGGAAGTCAACAAATGCACTAATTGCAGTTTTAAGATCTACGGTTACAGGTTTTCCGCTATAAAGAGCGAGCATATTTATTCCAAAACTAACTTGTAAGGGCGTGTGCCTAAAAAGTTTATTTTTCACAACTTCAGTAGAACTGCCTTTTTTTAGCTCAATGACGATACGAACACCGTTTCTATCCGATTCATCTCTTAATTCAGATATGTCTTCGATTATTTTTTCTTTGGATACTTCAGCAATTCTTTGCATTAATCTAGATTTATTGACCTGATAAGGTATTTCCGTAACGATTATCGCTTCCTTATCCTTTTTGATTTGCTCAACACTTATTTTTGAACGAATTTTTAACGATCCGTGACCTGTCTCATATGCGGACTTGATCCCCGGCACTATGCTGGATCCTGATGGTTTCAAAATAGCTCCACCCGTCGGGAAGTCTGGGCCAAGAACATATTTCATTAAATCTTCTGTTGTCGAATTAGGATTATCAAGAAGAGCACAGCATGCGTCAATCACCTCACCTAAATTATGTGGAGGAATGTTCGTGGCCATACCCACAGCTATTCCGCTAGCGCCGTTTACCAGTAAATTCGGAATTTTTGACGGCAAGACAGTAGGCTCTTGAGTCGTATTATCGTAGTTCTCTTGGAAAGATACTGTGTTTTTTTCAATATCTTCGAGAAGAGAATTTGCTGGTTTATCTAACTTAGCCTCAGTATAACGCATAGCAGCAGGCGGATCCCCATCCATTGATCCAAAGTTTCCTTGCCCCTTAACTAAAGGAAGTCTCATGGAAAAGTCTTGGGCCATTCTTACCATTGCGTCATAAATTGCGCTGTCGCCATGAGGATGATATTTGCCCATGACGTCCCCAACAATACGAGCTGATTTTCTAAAGTTCTTGTCGTAACCACCCTCTTTCATTGCATAGAGGATTCTTCTATGGACGGGCTTTAGTCCATCCCGTATATCTGGCAGAGCTCGTGAAACGATTACGCTCATTGCGTAATCTAAATACGAGCTTTCCATTTCATCTTCAATATTGATGAAACTTATGCCGGTTGGTTTTGTTTCTGATGTATCTGTCACTAAATATTAATTTTGAAATCAAAGAGATGAACGTGCACTTTATATTTTGGATAATTCATCATTAATCCTTAAAATTTACCAAATTTCTACTCAATGAACAACGAAATCCACAGGTTTTTTTAGATAATATTAAGGTATTTATTCGTTCGAAGAAAACTAGAATTTAGAAGGGAATATCGTCATCCAATTTAAAATCTTTTTCGGGTAAATCAGCACTTTTTTCTGAAGGTATTGCTTCAGTTTTAGTTCTGTCTGATATCGATCCTGACCCTGACTTATTGTCAAGAATTGTTAATTCAGCTCGATATCCCTGCAAAACCACATCTGTAGAATATTTCTCAGCCCCAGCCTCTCCCCATTTACTGGTTCTTAGTTCACCAGATACAAATACCTTTGATCCCTTTTTAACATGCTGTTCCGCTATTTCAGCTAAACCATCATTAAAAATTGTAATTCTGTGCCATTCAGTTTTTTCTTTTCTTTCTCCAGATTGTTTATCCTTCCAGGTTTCACTTGTAGCGATCGGAAAGGTAACGATTTTCTTTCCATCCTGAGTTGTTCTTACTTCGGGATCCTTTCCAAGATTTCCAACTAATATTACTTTATTAACAGTCCCAAATAATGCCATTTCAGTAACTATAAATAGTTATAATCATGATTCGTTTTCTGATATATCTAAGTTACAAGAATTTTCTGATTTGTCTAATGGTTAATGGCATATAGTGGAGAAAACGATAAAAAATGCTGTCAAAAATTATAATTCGTGGAGCAAAAGAGCATAACCTAAAGAACGTTAATTTAGAGATACCGAGAGATAATTTAATTGTTTTTACTGGCTTGTCTGGCTCTGGGAAATCTTCTCTAGCTTTTGACACTATCTATGCTGAGGGACAAAGAAGATATGTTGAGAGCCTTTCTGCTTACGCAAGGCAATTCTTAGAACTGATGCAAAAACCAGATGTTGAATCTATTGAGGGTTTGTCACCGGCTATATCGATAGAGCAAAAGACAACTTCACGAAACCCGAGATCTACAGTAGGAACTGTTACAGAAATTTATGATTATCTTCGTCTTTTGTTTGCTCGCATAGGAATTCCCTATTCACCAAAAACAGGTAAGCCAATAACATCACAAACAATAACTCAAATCGTAGATCAAATTCTGTCTATGAAAAAAGGATCTAGATTACATCTTCTTGCACCTATAGTTAGGGGAAGAAAAGGAGAATATAAAAAAGAATTCGAAGATTTACAAAAACGTGGTTTTCAACGTGTTAAAATTGACGGATCTATATATGATCTTGAGGATGCCCCTACGCTAAATAAAAAAATTAAACACAATATAGAGGTTGTTGTTGATCGTATAGCTCTTCGCGATCAGATCCGATCCCGCCTTGCGGACAGTGTAGAAACTGCCATAAATCTTTCTGAAGGGCTTATTTTTGTTGAAAATAAAGATACTGAAAAGGTTATAAATTTTTCCACTAAATTTTCATGTCCTGAGACAGGTTTTACTATTGATGAAATCGAACCAAGATTATTTTCTTTCAATAATCCGTTTGGAGCTTGTCCAGAATGTGATGGGCTTGGAGAAGAAAGTGAGTTTGATATGGATTTAATTATCCCAAATCAAGATCTTTCCATTCTTGAAGGAGCAATCAAACCCTTACTTTTAAGAATCAAATCCTCACACTCTTTTTACATGCAAACTCTAGAAAGCATTGCTAAACATTATAAATTTAAATTAGGTACACCGTGGAAATCCCTAAGCACAAGAGTTCAAAGAATTGTTCTTTTTGGTTCCGAGGGAGAAAAGATAGATTTTAACTATGATTTTAATGATGGTCGATTCGACTCGAGAAAAACCTTCAATGGAGTTTTGCCTATTCTCGAAAAAAAGTTTGAAAAGGGAGATGTCTGGATGAAAGAAGATCTTAATAAATTTAGATCTACTAAGCCCTGTGAAGCTTGCCAAGGTCAAAGATTAAAAGAAGAAGCTTTATGCATTAAAATAAATAGAAAAAATATTACTGAGGTTGCGGATTTATCGATTGGCAAAGCAATAATTTGGTTCAAGGAATTAGAAAATAAACTAAGTAATAAAGAAAAGGAAATTGCCCGAAGAATTTTAAAAGAAATAAAGTATAGATTAAAATTTCTAATAAATGTTGGGCTTGAATATCTTACTCTATCAAGGGGATCGGGAACCCTATCTGGTGGGGAAGGACAGAGAATTCGCCTAGCCTCTCAAATTGGATCTGGATTAACGGGAGTCCTTTATGTCCTTGATGAGCCCTCTATAGGTTTACATCAACGAGATAACAAAAGATTACTAAACACTCTATGTAATCTACGAGATTTGGGAAATACCGTCATCGTAGTTGAGCATGATGAAGAGGCAATACTATCTGCTGATTATATAGTTGACATGGGACCGGGCGCTGGAATTCATGGTGGCCAAATTGTTGTGGCTGGTGCCCCAAAACAAGTTTTTAATAACAGAGACAGTATTACTGCGCAATATATCAATGGTACGAAAAGAATTGATATACCAAAGATTCGCCGTAAAGGAAAAATAGGTCAATCAATAAAGATTAATGGTGCCAAAGCAAATAACCTAAAGAATCTTGATATTGTTTTTCCATTGGGCGTTCTTACCTGTGTTACCGGTGTATCGGGTAGTGGAAAATCAACGTTGGTGATCGATACCATGTACAAAGGACTTGCTAGAATTATAAATAGCTCTCGTGAACATCCTGGCGAGCACACATCTATCGAAGGCTGGGAATTTTTAGATAAGATAATAGACATAGATCAGTCACCGATAGGCAGAACACCAAGATCTAATCCAGCAACTTATACAGGTCTATTTACGCCAATTAGAGATTGGTTTTCCGGTTTACCTGAGGCCAAATCGCGTGGTTATAAACCAGGAAGATTTTCTTTTAATGTTAAGGGCGGTAGATGTGAAGCTTGTGAAGGAGATGGTCTGATAAAAATTGAAATGCATTTTTTGCCTGCTGTTTATGTCCAGTGTGATGAATGTTCAGGGAAACGATATAACAGAGAAACGTTAGAGGTTAAATATAAAGGTAAATCAATTTCCGATATTTTAGAAATGACCGTAGCAGAAAGTATGGAATTTTTTAAACCAATACCTTCAATACGATCTAAATTGGAGACCTTGCAAAATGTTGGGCTTGGCTATATTCACTTGGGACAGGCCGCAACAACATTATCTGGGGGTGAAGCTCAAAGAATAAAGCTTTCTAAAGAATTATCAAAAAGATCAACTGGGAAAACTCTGTATATTCTAGATGAACCAACAACCGGTCTACATCAACATGATGTTAAAAAGTTACTTGCGGTTCTCGGCAAATTAGTTGATCACGGAAATACCATCGTAGTGATTGAACATAACTTGGATGTTATAAAAACCGCTGATTGGATAATCGATTTAGGTCCTGAGGGTGGAGAAAAAGGAGGAAAAATTATTGCAAGCGGTACACCTGAGGAGGTTTCTAATACTAAAGAAAGTTATACTGGCATATATCTTAAAAAGATTTTAACAAAAAGAAGCCAGATGGAGAAAACAGCATAAAGAAACCAAGAGAAGAGAATTATTTCTTTTTTCTCTTAATCAAAAATCATTCTTCCCTGTCTTGTATTTCCATTCTTTCCTTCGCTGCTTTAATGATCGGATGATCTTCTGCAGTTTCTGGATTTTTTTTATCTGATTTTATGGAATTTAATATTTTAATTATTTTTTCTATTCTCAAAACAGAGTACACCAAAAGAACAGATAAAATAATCCAAACGAGCTCTTGCATATAAAAACCTTTCCCAATTGAATATGGCTGTTATTATAGTATTGAGAAAATGATAACTTTTAAACACTAATCTTAAGGGGGGAGAAGTGAATGAATAATCCGTTAGAGTCTCTACCCAAAACCCTCGGTCTTGGTTTTGCTTTATTAGTATTAATAATTCTTTTGTTAGGAATGGATACCTTCTTTGCGCCTGGCAGTGAAAGGTGGTGGAAATTCTTTTTCCGCTGGTTACATCTATTATCGGGAATTATGTGGATTGGGCTTTTGTGGTATTTTAATTTTGTTCAGATTCCATCCATGCCAAAGATTCCGGATGAACAGAAACCAGCTATCGGTAAGGTAATTGCTCCAACCGCACTTTGGTGGTTTCGGTGGGGCGCTATGGCGACCATTGTTACTGGATTAATCCTTGCGCATCTAAGTGGTTATCTAGGTACACTAGCATTAGGGTTTGGTTCCGAAAACATAAGTGCAATTGGTATTGGAATGTGGCTTGGAATCATTATGTGGTTTAACGTTTGGTTCGTAATTTGGCCAAACCAAAAAAGAGCCTTGGGGATTGTGGAAGCATCTGATGATGCAAAGAAAGCATCGGCGAGGACAGCTATGCTTTTTTCAAGAACTAACACTCTTTTATCAATTCCTATGTTGTATGCGATGGTGTCGGGTCACCTTTAGTCAATTTTTTGAGTAAACTGAAACAATATGGGGTGATTTGGATCACCCCATATTTTATCGAAAGTAAAGTTTATTTTTTTTCATCATTCCTGACTTCGCTACCTCCAAGCCGAAAAATATTGAGTAGTGGAGAGGCAATAAATATTGATGAATAGGTTCCTATAAACACTCCCCAAATCATCGCGAAGACAAATCCATGAATGACTTCACCACCGAAGTAAAAAAGAACAATAAGAGCTAATAAGGTTGTTAAGCTGGTCATAGTTGTTCTCGATAATGTTTGATTAACGCTCATATTTATAATTGAAGGAACGTCTTCTTTTCTAAATTTTCTTAAGTTTTCACGTATTCTATCGTAAACAACCACAGTATCGTTAATAGAGTAACCAGCAATTGTTAAAATTGCGGCAACAATGGCCAGATTAAATTCTAGATTTAAAATAGAAAAAAGACCTATAGTAGTTAATACGTCATGCAGTAGTGCGAGAACAGCACCGATACCAAACTGCCATTCAAATCTTATCCAGATATAAATGAGCATAGCTAGCAACGAAAGTGTTACCGCCCAAATACCAGCTTCTACTAACTCCCCCCCTACCTTAGGTCCAACAAATTCGGTTCTTCTGTAATCTAATTCATTCCCAAGCGTATCTTTAATTTTTTTGATTGCTTTAATTTGTTCTTTTTCATCGCCCTCTTGCTTTTGCGCTTTAATTAAAAGATTTTCGGGTTTTCCAAATTCCTGTATCTCAATATCCCCGATGCCTAAACCATCTAGCTTGGATCTTACTTCAGATAAATTAGGCTTAGAATCAAAGAGAACATCAATCATGATGCCTCCTTTAAAATCAATCCCATAATTTAACCCCTTGGAAAAAAAGAAAAGAATGGAGAGAAAAACTATAAATATTGAAGCTGTAAACGCAAATATACGAAATCGATAAAAGTTAATTTTTGTATCAGCAGGTATTAATTTTATTGACCACATTTTTAAACCGGTAAATTTGATGGTTTTCTTCTAAACAACCAAGATGTCATCATAAATCGGGTCAACAATATTGCAGTAAACATGGATGTAATAATTCCTATAGAAAGAGTAACGGCAAACCCTTTAATAGGTCCCGAGCCAAATTCAAACAACAAAAGAGCTGCTATTAAAGTTGTGACATTTGCATCAACAATGGTGGTGAGCGCATTTCGGTAACCTGAATCCATGGCGTTAATCGGAGTACGCCCCGATCGTGTTTCTTCTCTTATTCTCTCAAAGACCAGTACGTTTGCGTCTACTGCCATACCGACTGTCAAAACTATTCCAGCTATGCCAGGCAGCGTTAATGTTGCCTGCAATAGCGACAAAAATCCAAAAATAAGGGCTAAATTTATGAGAAGAGCAAAATTAGCAATAAAGCCGAATAGCCCATAAACAATAAGCATAAAAACGATCACTGCTGCTAAGGCAATTATGCAGGCAGCTTTTCCAGAATCTATTGAATCTTGCCCTAAGCTCGGACCCACTGTTCTTTCTTCCAAAATAGTTATCGGCGCAGGAAGCGCTCCAGCTCTTAGTAAGATTGCCAGATCATTTGCCGATTGGGCATTAAAGCGTCCTTGAATCTGCCCTACTCCACCAAGAATTGCCTGTCTTACAACTGGAGCAGTAATAACCTTTCCATCCAGAACGACAGCTAATCGTTTATTAACATTATCTGCGGTTACTTTTCCGAATTTTCTTGCCCCTATCGAATCAAATTTAAAGGACACAACCCATTGAGAGGTTCCAGAATCCATAGATGCTTGTGCATTTTCTAAATGACTACCTCCCACCATTACTTTTTTTCTAACTACATATTCTTTTTCTGCATCTGATGGATCTGCAGAAGGCAAGAGCATTGCGCCTGCAGGTATGTGCCTTTTGTCTGCATCTAGCCTGGTAGCAGGATCAAGTAAATGAAATGTAAGTTTAGCAGTCTTACCAAGCAATTCTTTTATGCGTTCAGGATTTTTGATTCCTGGCAATTGGACTAATATTCGATTCACACCTTGGCGTTGAATAGTTGGTTCACGTGTTCCAAGTTCATCAATTCTTCTTCTAATGATTTCGACGCTTTGTTCGAGAACGCCAACTCGTATTTCTTCTTTTGCTTGATCGGTGAATGATGCCTCACATTTGCCTTCCTCGCAATTTATTAACAAATTAGCATTGGCTTTTTGAAGTAAACCGACAACCTCGGATGCTATCTCAGGTTTTCTCAGCCTGAAAGATACAGAGCTTTTCTTAGTATTTAGGCCTTTATAACCTATTCTGTCTTTTCTTAACGAATTTCTAACCATATCCTCAACCGATTCAAGTCGTTCGCTAAATACACTATTGATGTTAACGTCTAATAGTAAATGCGATCCACCCTGCAGATCTAAACCTAGGTTAATTTTCTTAGTAGGTAGCCAGTCGGGTACTTCTTCAAGAAATTCGTCAGAAAATAGATTCGGAAGAGCAAAAAGTATTCCAAAACAACTTATAAAGAAAATAATAGCTATCTTCCATTTAGGAAAGTCCAACATAACTAATCAACTTTTTTTTCTTCATTGTTTGTTTGTTTCTTTGCTTCTGTTGCATCAGGGGCGCTTAGTACATCAGCAACCGTTCCTCTAATAATAGTCACCTTCTGATCTTCCCCAAGATCGACAAGAAGCTCTTTTTCATTCACAGTCCTTATCACTGTTGCAACAATTCCACCACCAGTTATGATTTTATCCCCACGCTTGACTGCGGCCAGCATTGCATTATGTTTTTTCATCTTCTTCTGTTGAGGTCTTATCAATAAGAAATAAAAAACAAGAAATATTAAAATTAAGGGTATAAAAAATCCAAATAAATCAGGCGCGGTTGCTGAGCCCCCGCCATCCCCAGCTAAAGAGTCCGATATAAACATTGAAGGCCTCCTACTAATTAGATTGTGGAAATATATATATTGAAACTATATTTTTTCCAAGAAAAAACCAACAATAGATAGAGATAGAGCTAAAGTAAAAACTTCTGAGGATCGACGGTCTCAAACCCCCTTCTTAGCTGAAAATACAATTGAGGAGTTTTGGCGCCCCCACTACTACCGGCTTTTGCTATTATTTCACCCTCTTTAACCATTTTTCCCATTTTTACTAAGTTCTCTTGATTATGACCATAAGCTGTTATCCAACCGTTTTTATGCTTTATAATGATTAAGTTACCAAACCCTCTTAATCCATTTCCAGAATATATAACTTCCCCTTTTTTGCTCGCTTGAACCTCTTCGCCTTCATGAACCGCAATCTTTATACCGTCTTCATGTATTCCAGAACCCTTGCTTCCAAATTTTGATATTATTTTGCCTCGAATTGGCCATAAGAATTTATTCTTATAATTAACATTAGATTTATTATTTAAGTTGCTGTTATTAATTGATATTTCATCTATATTATCTGAAATATTTACATTCTTTTTTGTTATTTTTATACTCTTTTGGATCGGTAAGGGTAGCTGTAAAATTTGGCCAGAATAAATTTTGCTTTCTGATTTAATGGAATTAATCTTACATAGCTCATATATGCTTAAATCATGTATTTTTGCTATTCTAAATAACGTATCCCCTTTTTTTACTTGATAGAAGGCATTCCCGGGAATCCTAAGCTCTTGATTGGCTTTTAACAAGTATGGGGGGCGAAGATTATTGGCTTGAATCAAAGATTTTAGCGGAATATTGGACTTCCTCGAAATTGAATATAAAGTATCTCCAGATCTTACAAAAACCGTCTTATTGTCTATATTTTTTAGAAATTTTTGATCTTTTTCTTTGCCCTTGATGATTATTTTACTTTTGGGCAAATAGGAATCTTGATAAATATATTTTTCACATCCAGTTAATCCAATTACTGCAATTATTATAGCAATACTTATAACGAGCGTAGGGCGCATTATCTTACTTTCCTTTTTCTGATACTAGCGGAACAAAGCGAACAGGAATAAGCCTTTTTTCCTTAAAGCTTTTTTTCTTTTTGGTAATTTTTACAATATATTGTTCTCCAAATTGATCACCTATCGGTATAATCATCGTCCCATTTTCTTTAAGTTGATCTGCAAGTACAGCAGGCACTTCAGATGCTGCTGCAGTAACTATTATATTGGCAATTGGTGACTGCTCTTTCCATCCTTTTGTTCCATCACCTATTCTCGTAACAATGTTCTGTAATGACAAATAGCTAAACCTCTGCTCAGCAAAAAACATTAATTTTCTATATCTTTCTATCGTGTAAACTCGTCGATATAGTAATGATAGTATTGCGGTTTGATAACCTGATCCTGTTCCTATTTCTAATACCCGCTCACCTTTCTTTAAATTCAAAGACTGAGTCATAAATGCAACAACTGATGGTTGACTGATTGTTTGTCCAAGCTCCAAGGGCAAAGCAATATTCTCATAGGAACGGTTAACTATTGGTTTTGGGACAAATATCTCCCTGGGAATTTTTTCAATTGCGGAAAGAACTTTGGTTGAGGTTATCCCAAGCTGCCTTAACTCCATAATTAAACGGATTTTCTGATTCTTAAATAGCATTTAGATGAACGGATAAGATTTTAGATTCATTTCTTCCGGGTAATTTTTTCAATACCTCCCATATATTTTCTCAGCGCCACTGGCACAATAACAGATCCATCTGGATCCTGGTAATTCTCAAGAATCGCTATAATTGTTCTCCCTACAGCCAAACCGGATCCATTTAGTGTATGAGGGTAATCTATTTTCTTATCATTCTTTACTCTAAATTTTGCATCCATTCTTCTTGATTGAAAGTCTCGACAATTTGAACAACTTGATATCTCTCGATATTTTTCTTGTGATGGAATCCAAACTTCAATATCAAAGGTTTTTGCAGCACTAAATCCAGTATCTCCAGAAGCAAGTAAAACGATTCTATATGGCAATTCAAGCATTTTTAATATCTCTTCTGCACAATTAGTCATTCTTTCAAGCTCTTCTTCAGAGTTTTCTGGAGACACAATGCTTACTAACTCAACTTTTCCAAATTGGTGTTGCCTGAACATTCCCTTGGTGTCTTTTCCAGCCGCTCCTGCTTCGGATCTATAACACGGAGTATAAGCAACATACCTAAGAGGAAGATCGGATTCCTGCAGAATAGATTTGGATACAATATTAGTTAAAGAAACCTCTGCTGTGGGTATTAGAAAATAACCTTCTTTAGTTTGAAAAACATCATCCCCGAATTTAGGCAATTGACCAGTTCCATAAAGGGCATTACTTTTAACCAAATGGGGAACATAGGTCTCGACGTAACCAAATTTTTTTGTGTGTAGCTCAAGCATAAAATTAATCAACGCCCTTTCCATTAACGCTAACTCATTCTTTAGTAAAACAAATCTGGCTCCTGACATGTTCGATGCTGCATCAAAATCCATTAACCCAAGTTCTTCTCCAATCATTACGTGATCTTTAATGTCAAACTGAAACGTTTTTGGTTTGAGAACATTTTTTACAACTAGGTTCTCTTTGGAATCTTTTCCCTGAGGCACATCATTGTCTAAAATATTGGGAAGGACATTAAGGATCTCCAAGATTTCCTTTGAAAATTTTCTCTCTTCCTTTTCAAGGGTTTCTATTTTTTTTCCGTATTTTCCAACCTCCTCAAGAATACTTTTTGCATCGCCCCCTTTTGATTTTAATATTCCTATTTTCTTGGAGGCTTCGTTTCTTTTTTCTTGGATATCCTGAAGTTCTGTTAAGATTTTTCGATGTTTAGTATCAACTTTTAATATTTTTTCAACTTGTGGCTTGATTCCTCTTTTTTCAAGTAACTGATCGAATAGCTCCGGATCTTTTCTAATTTTTTTTAAATCTAGCATAGTCTCTAATTATTTTTTTCTTTCTATTAGTTTTATTAAAAAGATTGAAAATTCATAAAGCAATAAAATTGGTAATGCCAAACCGATCTGGCTAATTATATCCGGTGGAGTTAATACTGCTGCAATCGCAAAAGTGATTATAACATTATATTTTCGATTATTAATTAATGTTTTTGAATCTAATATTCCAAGTTTTGCTAAAAAAGATAAAACTACTGGTAATTGAAAAGTTATGCCAAATGCCCACATAAGAATCAAAACAATTGAAAGGTATTCATTAACTTTAGCCTCTAACTGTATTGGAAGCGAATCACTGCCCGAAATTTCGAAACCCAAAAAAAAGTTCCAGGCTAGTGGTAATATTAGGTAATAAACTAAAGCTATTCCAATCAAAAAAAGAAGCACCGAGGCCATAAAAAAGAAAGCGAAGAGAAATTTTTCCTTTTTATAAAGTCCGGGCGCGGCAAATAACCATATTTGACTTACAAGAAAAGGTGAGGAAAAAATCAGTGCACTAAAAAACGCAACTTTTAAGTAGGTTGTAAAAACTTCGGCAAGCCCAGTATAAATCATTCTCCTTTCACTGGAATCCTCTATAGCGTTAGCCAAGGGTTCCACCAAAAATCCATAAATATCTTCAGCAAAGCTAAAGCTTAAACAAAACGCCAAAACAAGAAAAGATAAGGACCAGAGGATTCTATTACGCAGCTCGGTAATGTGCTCTACCAAGGGCATTTCTTTTAAATCTTCTTTACTTTTCTTCCCCATCATTTTTCTCTAGGGGTTTTTTAAATTTTTGTATGGATTGTTCATCAGAAAAGCTGTTCATTTCCGATGAAATATCGTGAACTAATAAACGTATTTTTCGAAAAAAGCCACCGACTGATCGAAAAACGGTGGGCAAATCTTTTGGCCTAACAATAACTACAGCTAAAATCAATATTAGTAGTATTTCTGACCATCCAATACTAAACATACCTAGGCCTGTAAGATAATTATTGATTTAATTGTTGAGGTAAGCAGTTACTTTTCTTCTTCGTCTTTATTATTTTTCTTGTCTTCTTTTAAACCAGCTCTAAAACTTTTCACTCCTTTAGCCAGATCAGACATAACTCCTGGGAGCTTTCCTGCCCCAAAGATTATTAAGACTATTACAAGCACCAAAATTATTTGCCAAGGACCTATATTCATTTTTATTCTCTCAAAATATTATACTAGTATATAAATTTTAAGCCACTGTTCCAATTTTCTTTATTTCTTCTTTTTTATCGTCACCATCATTATGGTCAACCTTTAAGTTTTTCTCTTTCTCCGCGTTAAGGCCAAGTCCCAATAATTTCTCTTTACTAAGTTTCTCATAAGCGTTGATCGCAGGCTTTGCGTCATGTAGTCCAGATGCCTTAAGTTCCTCTAAACCAGGTAAATCTTTGACAGACGATAAATGGAAATGATCTAGAAAATTCTCTGTAGTGCCCCAAGTTGTTGGTCTTCCGGGAGTCCTTCTCTTTCCCTTAGGCTGTACCCAACTTTCTTCAAGCAAGATATCAAGAGTTCCCCTGCTCGATGCTTTTCCCCTGATTTCTTCGATTTCAGCCCTAGTAATTGGTTGATAATACGCAATAATCGCGAGCGTCTCCAGGCATGCCTGTGATAATTTTCTTAATGATTCAATTTCAATTTTTAATGAATCTCCTATTTTTGGAGATGTTCGAAATGCCCATTTTTTACCCATTTTTACTAAATTAATTCCTCTGGTAGAATAGTGCTGACAAAGTTCTTCCAACAGATCTTTCAGATTGGTTCCCTCTGGTAGTTTTGACAAGAGCGTAGTTTCATCTAGAGGTTCAGTTGCTGCAAATAACATAGCCTCTAAAATATTCATGGGTTCTTGTTGATTAGCCATCTTGATTCTCCTTTTCCATTAAAGCATTCAGCTTTTTTAAAAAAATTGGACCGTATAGGTTTTTCTGCTGTATTTCTAACTCTCCGTTCTTAGCTAATTCTAAACTGGCAGATAATGTTGATGCCAATGCAGACTTTAAGACCAGGCTGCCCTTTAAATTCTTAGGCAAGCAATCAATTAAACCAATCCATTTTTGTGAACTTCCCAAGACATTCTTTAACCTATTAGAACAATCTTCTACGGAAAACAAAGAATCTGGCTCAATAGTTAAGCTCTGAGACTCTTGGTTATTGTGATTATTTACGTAGGCCTTGAGAAGTTCGTAGAGAGAAACATCATAAATAGTTTTTCTTGTATTTCTCAACCCTTCCGGACTGCCTCGTGAAAAAACATCTCTTCCGAGTCTCGGTCTATTTACTAAATTTAAGGCTAAATTTTTTACGGCTTCATAACGTTTTAACTGATAAGCAAGAGCAACAGCCATTTCTTCTCCAGAAGGCTCTTCGTCCTCTTCGCTCTTTGGCAAAAGTAAACGAGATTTTAAATAAGCCAACCATGCAGCCATAACTAAATAGTCTGCGGCCAACTCTAGCTTCATTCCTTGAGCCGTTTCTATAAATTTGATGTACTGATTAGCTAGTTGAAGGATTGATACTTGAAGCAAATCGACTTTCTGTTCTTTCGCCAAAGCCAGTAACATATCTAGTGGACCCTCGAATCCCTCGAGATCAAGAATCAGTTGCTCTCGACTAGAAGAATTCGTCAAGTCAGGTTGCGTATCACTATCCATACACACTAATAATATTAGTAAAAAAAACTAATTTCCACTCAATTATGGATTCATTTCTTAAATACTTTTTTTCAGAAAATAAATTTCTTTAAATCTCTTTTGTTAGTTTTATTATATAAATGTCTAAAATTATTGTATTTTTTCCCCTTCAGAATATTTGCGGTGCTAGCCACAATCTCCATTTCTCTTAATATTCCATTACAATGCAACACAACATCGCAACCAGAGTTAAATGAATCTTTTACTCTCTTTTGCAAAGATCCCCTAAGGGCACCCATGGAGATATCATCTGTTATCAATAAGCCCTGAAAATTGATGTAATCTCTTATAATTCTTTTTATAATTTTTTTTGAGCAAGTAGTTGGTTCAAGGGAATCAATTTTACTGAAGAGAATATGCGCGGTCATTGCCAAGGGAGCAAAGTTGAGCTTTTTAAATGGCAAAAAATCACTCTTTTTTAGAAGAGAAATATCTGTACTAACTTTTGGAAGCTTTATGTGGCTATCGCCGGAAGCTCTCCCGTGTCCTGGAATATGTTTTATTATGGGGATTATTCCTGAATCTAAAAAACCCCTGCAGGTTTCCTTACCCAAATCAACTATACAATTTACGCTGGATCCGAAGGATCGATCTCCGATGATCTTGCTTGTGGAGCTAAAATTAAGATCTAATACCGGTGAACAGTTTGTATTAATTCCAGCTTTTAATAGATCGCGAGCTATTGCAGTTGCTCTATTGTATGCTATTTTTTTTGCTCTATCGGGGTTCCTTGCGTAAATTTTTCCGATATTTCCTTGAGCTAACGCTTTCTTGCTACATGAAAGAGGTAATCTGTTAACTCTTCCCCCTTCCTGATCGATTAAAATTGCAACATCTTGTCTCTTTACAGCAAGCCTTAAATCCACAATTAATTTTTTAATTTGTTTGAGGTTTTTACAATTCCTTTTGAAAAGAATAAAACCCAAAGGATTGGCATTGGCAAAAAGATCTCTTTCTTCCTTTAAAAGCTTTGTTCCCTTGCAGCCTAGAATAATCGCCAATGGATAGTTTTGTCTTTTAATCAACTTTTCCGAGATTCACAACAAAACATTTTTTTTGAAGCCTAGTAAGTTCATTGCATAGATTTTTGGCTTCATCGGATGTTTTTATAGGTCCAGCTTGTATCCTGTAGTACATGCCTTTTCCCTCTATATTGACTGGATATATTTTTAGCTCAAAGTCATTTAGAACATTGGAAAACTTATCTTTCATTTTTGATAATTCGTTTTCTGCAACAGTTTCTGAAGTTAGGGAAGCAAGCTGAACCCTATAAGATCCAACCTCATTTAAATCTTCGTTTTTCAGATCTTTGGCAATATTAGCTACAAAATCTTCTCCTTGTGAGGATATTTCCTTTTCAACAACAGTTGCGGGTTGAGTCTCTTCAGAGGCTTGAATATTTTTTTTACTATCCGACAAATCTTCAATTATTTTATTAATTTCACTTTGAGATAAATCAGTTTCTGGATCCACGCTCATGATTGGTTGATCTGGCTCCGGCATTGTTTGATTCTCTTCCGGATTGAGCGTGCTACTTTCTGTCAGATCTTCGCCCGAATCATATATAGTTAAATTTTGATTTGGTATTTCTAATCCACCTGGATCATCCGGAATGATTGTTGTGGTCTCCTTGTCGGAGGTAATTGTTGCTGAATTCTGTTCACTGCGACCATCTACTTTTCCTTGCTGATAGGAAAGCCAAGAAGCTAAAACTACTATACCTAAATACATAAGAACTTTGTAACTTACTGAAAAATAGTTAAGCACCAAGGATGAAGAATATTCCTTTTTATATTTTTCTGACAAAAGTTGATTATCTGAGTCTTTATCAACCTCTAGAAAATCAGGAGGTTTGCTGGGTCGGTTATTAGAATCACGTTCAATCATTAATGCATCTCTTTAACTGGTTTTACACCAAATATTTTTAAAGCGGAAGAAATTATTGTCATTACCCCATAAATCAAAGACATTCGTGCCCTTGTTAGCTCAATATTTCCGGGAATAATAAATCTTAATTTTTCATTATCCTTTCCCATACCCCAAAATGAATGAAATAAGGACGCAAGATCATTTAGAAAAAATACACACCTATGAGGCTCTAACATTTTACGACTCTTTTCTAAAATATTAGGCCATTCAGCCAATAGTTTTATTAAAGAAATTTCAATATCATTCTTAAGCAAATTGTGTTTTGCCTTAATTAATTCTTCTTTAGATAAGTCAACGCTGGGTAACATTTCTTTAGCCATACGAAAAACAGAATTACATCTAGCATGCGCGTACTGGACATAAAAAACAGGGTTATCCTTGGTTTTTTCCGCAACTTTCTTAAAATCAAAATCTAATGGCACATCATTCTTTCTTGTGAGCATTATAAAGCGCAAAACATCCTTACCAACTTTTTTAAGAACCTCGTCTAAACCTACAAAATTTCCCTCCCTTTTGGACATTTTTAGAGGATTGTTTCCTTCTTTCAATTTAACTAATTGACATAGCAGAATGTCTAGATCTCCTTTTCCATCGGTAAGAGCCTTAACCGCTGCCTTTATTCTCTTTACATAACCGCCATGATCTACGCCCCAAATATTAATCATTTTATTAAATCCTCGATCATATTTATCAAGGTGGTAACTAATATCACTCGCAAAATAAGTCCAACTTCCGTTTTGTTTTTTTAATGTTCTGTCCATATCATCACCAAAACGAGTTGATTTGAATAATAGCTGAGAACGTTGCTCCCATTTTTCATCAGAGCTGCCTTTGGGATTGGCAAGTTTTCCTACATAAATAAGATCCTTTTTCTTGAGCATTTTCATTGTTTTCTCTACGGCCTCTTTCTCCAATAAAGATTGTTCTGAAATAAACTGATCAAACATTATCCCTAAATTACTCAAATCTACCTTTATTAGATCAAGGATATATTCAATAGAAAACTCCTTAATTTTTGGAAACCATACTTTTTTATCAACATCTTTAAGTTGATTGCCATATTTTTTTTTAATCATTTCAGCCAATTTAATTAGATATTTTCCGGGATAGAAACCATTCGGAAACTTTTTTGGTTTGGAGCCAAGACTCTCCAAATAACGATAATAAACTGAATGAGTTAAATCATTAATCTGTGATCCAGCGTCATTGACGTAAAATTCACGAGTTACATCATAGTCTGCATTTTCAAACATCGATGCTAAAACATCACCGATAATTGCCCCTCGCGCATGTCCTATATGCATTGGTCCCGTCGGATTCGCTGATACGAATTCTATATTAACTTTTTTACGCTTACCTATTTTAGATTTTGCGTACTCTTCTCCTTTTTTTAATATTTGAACAAGCTCTTTAAACCAGAAATCATCTTTCATTTTAATATTAATGAACCCGGGGCCAGCAATCGAAACTGAATCTACCCCCTTTATCTTCTCAAGACTTTTCGAAATTTTTTTAGCTATCTCCTTTGCTGGTTTTTTAATTTTTCCAGACATGATCATGGCTATATTAGTGGCTAAATCACCATGCTTAATATTTTTGACCCTTTCAACGCTCAATCCGTCAAATAAGGTTTTTGGATGATCTTGTGCAAAGTCTAAATCTTTAATGATCAATCTAATATTGTTCTCAATTTCCCTATAAAAACTCATCTTTACTCACAAAAGGTTTTGTGTTGTTGAAGAGCGTACCGATCAGTCATTCCAGCTATATAATCAGTGATCAGTCTTGGTAATTTTTCAATTCTGGATTCTTTCCAATTGAAAGGAAGCTTAGTAGGCTGCTGTGTAAAAAAATCAAACAAATCTTCCACCACCCTTCTCCCTTTCTCAGACATTTCGTTAACTTTATCATGTTTGTAAAAATATTTAGATAAAAAAGACTTCAATTCTAGATTCTGTTTTTGCATGTTTTCGGAGAAACTTGCGATAGGATGGTTTAAATTTCTGATATCATTGGGTTGTTTAGGAGAATCCTTTTTCAACCTTCTTTCAATTTCATAAATAAGATCATCAATCATTATATTGATCATTCTTCTTATAACCTCATGATTTCTTCTGTCAGATTCTAATTTAGGAAATTTTTTATCAATTTCTTTTATAACTCTATTCCCTAGAGAAGTCTGTCTTAGATCATTCATAGAAAAAAGCTTTGATCTAAGGCCGTCGTCAATATCATGATTATTATAGGCAATATCGTCAGTTAATGGCGTTATTTGCGCCTCAATAGATGGAAAAGAATTCAGCGCTAAATTAAATTTTTTATTGAGATCAACTATAGAATGAAAAATAGATCGTTTCTTTTCTGTCATTTTTTTTATGGGACCATTATGTTTTGCAATTCCTTCAAGAGTCTCCCAGGTTAAATTAAGGCCATCAAATTTTGCATATTTTTTCTCCAATATTGTTATGAGCCTAAAAGTTTGATCATTGTGATTGAAGCCGCCAAACGGTTTCATTTTTTTATTGAGAGCACCTTCTCCCGCATGGCCAAAAGGAGGGTGACCCAAATCATGAGACAATGCTATCGTTTCAGCCAAATCCTCATTCAACTGAAAATATCTAGCTACCGATCTAGCCATTTGAGAAACTTCTAAACTATGAGTCAGCCTGGTTCTGTAATGATCTCCCTCATGATAAACAAATACTTGGGTTTTATATTTTAAACGACGAAAAGCAGTCGAGTGAATAATGCGATCCCTGTCTCTTTGAAAGGGGGATCTTGTTGAGCTCTCGTTTTCACGAAAAAAACGCCCCTTACTGTTTTTGGAACTAGCAGCGCAATGAGAAAAATTACAAATAAAATTCATTTTTCTACAGAAACCGTTATACTTACCTTAAGAAATAGCCTCATGCATTAAATTAAGAGATAGAGTATAATAAAATAAGAAAAAATATAAGAAGTTATGTCTAGTCTAAAAGAAAATTTAAATATTTCCTTGACTGTAAATGCAGTTAATAGAATTCGGTCTGTGGCTTTCGAAAAGGAAATCAAAGGAGAAAGACTGCGAATTAAAGTCTTGGGTGGTGGTTGCCAAGGCTTCCAGTATTTATTTGACTTTGACAAGACCATAGAAAAAAATGATAAGATATTTCAAGAGAATGGTGCAGAAGTAGTGATTGATGAGCCGTCATTAAAGCTTTTAAACGGCTCTTCTGTAGATTTTGTTGAAGATTTAAACGGGTCATATTTTAAAATTGTTAACCCCAATGCGAGCTCTTCTTGTGGATGCGGAAATTCATTCTCAGTGTAACCTTTCTAGGATTAAAACGGTTTCTTAATGAAAATTGCTACGTGGAACGTTAACTCCGTTAGAGTTCGTCTTCCTCATATTGTTGATTGGTTAAAAACATCAGACTGTGATGTTCTCCTTTTGCAGGAAACAAAAACGATTAATGAAACTTTCCCTTCTACGGATTTTAAATCAATCAATTACGAGGTCGCGATAGTTGGACAGAAATCTTATAATGGTGTGGCTGTGCTCTCAAAATTTCCCATCGAAATATTAGAAACTTCTCTTCCTGGAGACAAGAAAGATTCTCAAGCAAGATACTTAGAAGTTTTGATCAAACAAAAGCAGAATAAAATTAGACTCTCTTCGATATATTTACCTAATGGTAATCCAATAGATACTGATAAATTTACCTATAAACTTTCTTGGATGGATCGTCTAATCCGACATGCAAAAAAGTTAGTAGGAAATGAGGAAATAACGGTTCTTGCCGGTGACTACAATGTAATTCCTGAAGAAATTGATGTTTACGATCCGACCGGATGGGAAAAAGATGCTCTCTTTCATCCAAGCACTAGAAGTAAATATCGCGAGATCTTAAATCTTGGATTCTATTCATCAATAAGATTAATCCAACCTCAAAAAAAACTTTTTAGTTACTGGGATTATATGGCTGGATCATTTCAAAAAAATAAGGGGTTGCTGATCGATCATATTCTTCTCTCTCCTCAAGCATGTGATAAATTAATTGATAGCGGAATCGACGCCTATCCCAGAGAAAAAAGCAAACCTTCAGATCATACGCCTGTCTGGTGCAGTCTTAAGACTTAAATAGTATTAATTAGATGTCTGAAAAAGTATGCGTTTCAGAACTTGCTCCAGGATGAGTGACAGCTCCCTTTAATGCTGGACCAACTGTTTGAGCATATCTCCAAAGAGCTCCTGACTGAAAGTCGGTTCTTCTTTTCTTCCATTTTTTTCTTCTTTTTGCCAATTCTTGTTTTGATAATTTAATTTCAATAGATCCTTTATCTGCATCAAGAGATATTATGTCTCCATTCTTTATTAATGCTATAGGGCCGCCTTCGGCTGCTTCAGGGCCAACATGACCAACACAAAAACCCCTTGTAGCTCCAGAAAATCTTCCATCAGTAATTAGGGCAACTTCTCCACCGGTACCCTGCCCTGAGAGAGTCGCCGTGGTGGATAGCATTTCCCTCATTCCTGGTCCTCCTTTAGGACCCTCATACCTAATCACAATCACTTCACCATTCTTATATTTTCTCGACTGAACAGCCTTAAAAGCATCTTCTTCACAGTCAAAGCATCTAGCCTTCCCTGTGAACTGGAGATGTTTCATTCCAGCAACTTTCACAATAGCGCCGTCTGGAGCAAGGTTGCCTTTAAGGGCTATAATGCCACCCGATTCTGAAATAGGGCTAACTGTTTTTCTAACAACATCTTGGTTTTCTGGGAATTTTACATTTTTTAAATTCTCAGAAATAGTTTTTCCATTAACGGTAATACAATCTCCATTGAGATAACCTCCATCAAGTAATGCTTTCATTAACACCGGTACTCCACCAATTTCGTATAAATCTTTTGCTACATATTTTCCTGCAGGCTTCAAGTCCGCAATATAAGGCGTATTGCGAAAAATTTTATCGATATCAAACAAATCAAATTTTATTCCCGCTTCATGTGCAATTGCCGGTATGTGCAGAGCTGCGTTAGTTGATCCTCCTGAGCAAGCAACTACTCTTGCAGCATTAGCTAATGAATGCTTGGTTACAATATCTCTTGGTCTAATATTATTTTTAATAAGATTCATCACAGCTTCTCCTGAAGAAACTGCAAATTTATCTCGTGATTTATAAGGAGCCGGAACACTCGCAGAGCCAGGAAGAGCTAGACCGATAGCTTCAGAAACGCAAGCCATGGTGTTTGCTGTAAATTGTCCTCCACACGATCCAGCTGAGGGACAGGCCACTGCCTCGAGAGCCTCAAGATGTTTCTTGGTAATTTTGCCAGCAGAAAACTCTCCGACAGCCTCAAATACATCTTGAACCGTCACCACTTTTCCTTGAAATTGCCCTGGCAATATCGATCCACCATACATAAAAACAGAAGGCACATTAAGACGCAGCATTGCCATCATTAGCCCCGGCAAAGATTTATCACAACCAGCGATTCCCACAAGTGCATCGTAACAATGCCCCCTCATTGTCAGTTCAACAGAATCGGCGATTAAATCTCTGCTTACCAGAGAGCTTTTCATCCCAGCATGCCCCATTGCTATCCCATCCGTAACAGCAATTGTGGTGAACTCTCTTGGTGTCCCTAATTTTGATTTTACACCTATCTTCACAGCCTGTGCTTGCCGTGATAATGCAATATTACAAGGCGCAGCCTCATTCCAACAGGTTACAACACCAACAAAGGGCTGGTTAATCTCCTTCTTCTTCATACCCATTGCATAGTAATAAGATCTGTGAGGAGCGCTCTCGCTACCTAATGTGACGTGTCTACTTGGTAATTTTTTTTTGTCAAAAGTCATTGTAATTTTAGCTCTAAAATCATTATTCCATAAAATAAAAGATTTGAAAGCATTTATAAATTAACCTTACTTAGGCAATTTAATTCTATCCAATGCATCAACCAGTTTTTTCTTTGTGGCTAATGCTCGATCTTTTTTCTCTTTTTGCTCATTAACAATTTCCATTGGCGCCTTATCTAAAAAATCTTTATTTCTAAGCTTTGAATCAAAGATTTCAATCTCACTATTAATTTTTTTAATTTCCTCATTTAACCTTTGCTTTTCTTTACTTACATCAATTGTCGATGAAATCTTTAATGCTAATGTTAGCTTTCCAAAAACAACTTGTAGGGCGCCCTCTGGTATATTTTTTGAAAAAGCTATAGATTCGATTCTAGCTAAATTTTTGATAATATCTAAATGGGTAGAAATAATATCTTTTGATTTTTGATCAGCGCCACAAATTTCAATCGGGAACTGAATGTCATTAGCTATTTGCATTTCTGATCTTGCGGATCTAATTGTGGAAATGCACTTCACCAGCCAATTTATTTCCGCCTCCTCGTCGCTAAAAAAATAAGACTTATCGAATTTTGGCCACTCGGACAATATCAAATGTGATGCTTTATTAAATTTCATCTGATATGAGATTTCTTCGGTGACATACGGCATAAAAGGATGCAATAAAAGCATAATTCTATTCAAAACCCATGATATCGTTAACTGGGTTTCTTTCTGAGCTTTGTCATTTTTTTCAACTAATAATTTTTTGGTAAATTCTAAATACCAATCACAAAAAGTTCCCCAAACAAAACGATAGATATTATTAGCAGCTTCATGAAATTTATAACTTTCAATATAAGATGATATCTTTCTTTCGGTTGAAGCAACTTCATTCACAATCCATTTATTTATTTTTTCCTTACATTCCCTTGGATCAAAAGCACCATCATATTCGCAATTATTCATTTGACAAAATCTTGATGCGTTCCAGAGCTTAGTAACAAAATTTCTGTAGCCAGCAATACGTGATACAGAAAGCTTAACATCTCTTCCGGGAGCAAGAAGTGCGGTAAGGGTAAATCTTAGTGCATCAGTTCCATACTCTTCTATTAGCTTAAGTGGATCAATAACATTGCCTTTTGATTTAGACATTTTTTGTCCTTTTTCATCGCGAACCAACGCATGAACAAATACTTCTTGAAACGGAGGTTTTTTCATTACATGAAGACCCATCATGAGCATTCTGGCGACCCAAAAAAAGATAATGTCAAATCCTGTTACTAAAACGTTGGTCGGATAATATTTTTTTAATTCGGCTGTCTTGTCTGGCCATCCTAACGTAGAAAATGGCCATAATGATGATGAGAACCAAGTATCAAGAACATCAGCGTCACGCGTCAAAGGAGTTTTCTTTTTATAAAAGTGGTTTGCTTCTTCGAGAGCAGTTTTTTCATCAACTGCTACAAAGATTTTTCCGTCAGGCCCATACCAAGCTGGGATTTGGTGTCCCCACCAAATCTGCCTAGAAATACACCAAGGCTGAATATTATCCATCCATTCAAAAAAGGTTTTTTCCCAATTTTTTGGAACAAATTTCAAATCCCCTCTCTTCACAGCAGAGATGGCTGATTTGGATAATTTTTCCGCGTTGACGAACCATTGATCGGTCATCCACGGTTCAACAATTACTCCAGATCGATCTCCGTGAGGAACAAACATTAAATTCTCCTCCTCCTTATCTAATAAACCCATCTCTTCTATTGTCTCTAGAATTTTTTCTCTCGCTTTAAATCGACCCAGTCCTACAAATTTTTCTGGAACATTTTTATTTAATTTTGCGAATCGATCAAAAATATTGATTATTTCCAAATCATGACGACGGCCAACATCAAAATCATTAAAATCATGACCCGGTGTAATTTTTACCGCCCCTGATCCTTTTTCCGGATCTGCATACTCATCAGCAATGATAGGGATATTACGTTCAACTATTGGTAAAATGCAAAATTTTCCGATAAGGGATGTATATCTTTTATCTTTTGGGTGAACAGCAACCGCAGTATCGCCTAACATTGTTTCTGGTCTTGTAGTGGCAACAACAATAAAGGTATCTTTTTGATTCAATACGGGATATTTAAAGTGCCACATTTTCCCCTTTTGCTCTTTTTGCTCAACCTCTAAATCTGATATTGCGGTTTGCAGTTTTGGATCCCAATTAACTAATCTTTTATCTCGGTAAATTAATTTTTTTTTATAAAGATCCGCAAAAACTTTATTAACAGCTAATGAAAGACCTTCATCCATTGTAAATCGCGTACGTGACCAATCTGGTGATGCGCCTAGACGTCTAAGTTGATTTAGGATCTTTCCCCCAGAATCTTCTTTCCATTCCCAAACTTTCTTTAAAAATTCTTCTCTGCCCAAATCAATTTTATTGATTCCTTTTTTTTCTAATTCTTTCTCCACAACGATTTGAGTGGCAATGCCCGCATGATCTGTGCCTGGTTGCCACAAAACATTTCTCCCTTGCATACGATAATAACGGACTAATATATCTTGTATTGTAAAAGTAAGGGCGTGCCCCATATGCAAACTCCCCGTAACATTAGGAGGCGGCATCATAATACAATAAGGATCGGCTTTTGGTTTGTTTGTTAAGGAAAAAGCTTCTGACTTTTCCCAGCCTTCATAGACTCTCTTTTCAACTTTTTTTGGTTGATAACTCTTGTCGAGCATTTTCGGGACCCTCTACCACTAATTAATAGCGATGATCAATCTTGGAATATTGTATAAATTAACTCTTAAATTATACGAAATCGTTTTTTACAATATTGGTAAGCCGAATGATCTCACTGTCTTTTTTACCCTCCTGAGCACTGATAGAATCATCAGCTGTAGTTTCATCAAAATTAGCGTTTAAGGAAGGAACAACGGAACTACCCTCATTTTTTAATAATTGGCTAAGAGATCCTGAAAGGGTTTTATCAAGCCAAACACTAAGAATTTTATGGAGAAAATAATTAATAATCTCCTCAATTTTTTCACCTTTATTCAGTCTTGAGAAAATATTCTTTTCTAAGATCTTAGAAAATTGCTGATCATCTGATCGTCCTTGTGCTTCGGAATTAGATTGTTTAGTTAATTTATCAGGATTTAAGTTAATAACATTCCCTACTGGATCAATTTTATTGGTTAATAAATCAATACCCCGATCTTCTGTTTTCTTTTTCTGTAGATTCTCAATATCCTTACGTATAGCCTCTAGAGCATCTTTAACCGTAATCTCTTCATGATCATCGTCTTTTGAATCCATTTTATTTCCACTTATTTAAATCATAATACTATATGGTGTAGCCTATCCCATGATAGTAACTATATCTAGAAAAATTTAAAAGTATTTTTTTTCTCAAAACTGGGTAAAAGTGATGTATTCGCTTCAAATAATAGTCTTTTGGACACACTGGTTTTTGTTTTTAAATACAAAATAGCTTGCCCAAAATTTTTAAAATTTGAATTGGAGATCGTTAAAAGCCTTCCCCCTGTATTTAGCTGAATAAGTAAATCTTTTGGGACGAAGTCTACCCCACCTTCTACAAATATAACATCGTAAGGAGCCTGGGATTCGTGGCCTTTTCGCAGCGATCCCTTAACAACAAATGCATTATCAACATTCAGATCAATCAGGTTTCTCTCTGCTTTTTGAACAAGATCAGTGCGTCGCTCTAAACCTATAACATCGTTAGCAAGCAAAGACAGTACTGCCGTTGAATAACCTGTTCCGCAAGCAACGTCTAGAACCGACTCCCCTTTTTCTAATTCACTTGCTTGAACCAGTCTTGCAAATACCATTGGTTCCATTAAATATCGATTGCGCGCAATCTTTATCTCACGATCTGTATAGCAAAAATCACGTTTCAAAGGAGGAACAAATAATTCCCTGGGGGTTTTAAGAAATGCTTCAATAATATGATCATCATTGACCTTACAGGTTCTGATTTGACTCTCGACCATATTTTTTCGTAAATTTGCAAAATCCACTGATTCTGAGCCTCTAAATAAACTAGTTAATTGAATCTAGATGTTATAATAACTATATGTGCATTCTATCACAAATAAAGGCGCGGTGGCAGAATGGCTTATGTAGCGGACTGCAAATCCGCGTATGCCGGTTCGATTCCGGCCCGTGCCTCCAAGTTGCCAGAATATTTAACTATAGATTAACAAAAAAAACTACTTATGGTAAAAAAATGAATTCTTTGCTATACCCATTTTTATTCCGGCGTAGCTCAGTTGGTAGAGCAGGCGACTGTTAATCGCCTTGTCGCAGGTTCGAGTCCTGCCGCCGGAGCCAAAAAATAAAAACAATATGGTCTCAAAATTTTTCTCAATATACCTAGCTATGAGAAGAAAAATATGACTGATAAGAAAGAAAAAAATAAAGAAGAAAGTAAAAGTCGAGTTCACCCACGTAACTCACTTAACGACCTATCCGGTGCAGAATGGAAGTTTTCTACAAAGACGGTTATTAGCAAGGCATTCCCGATTAATATGCAACATAAGTTGCGATCCCAGCATGGCGCTCAAAAACCGCCTGAATTGTGTGCTGATTTGATTAAAACATTTACAAAGAATGGGCAAATTGTATTAGATCCGCTAGCAGGTGTTGGTGGGACTTTGCTAGGGGCAAGTCTTTGTGGGCGCAAAGCTATTGGAATAGAAATTCATCCAAAGTGGCTAACAATATATAAAAAGGTTTGTAAATTAGAAGGATTAAAGGAACACAAAATGATCATCGGAGACGCCGTAAAAGAGCTTGCAAAAATTCCCAAAGCCAGCATAGATTTTATTCTTACAGACGTGCCCTATTGGAACATGGATAAACTAACACATACACGGAGCAAAAAAGCGCAAAAGTCAAAACTCTCAAAATTTAATGAACAAAAGAATCAAACCAAAGAAGAGTGGCTTGTTAAAATGAGCACAGTGTTTGAACAATGCAGTGATCCAATTAAGACGGGAGGATACATGGCTATTTTTATAGGAGATATTTATCGTGGCAAAAAGTACCACATAATATCGGCTGAATTAGCACACGCAATTTCAAAACTTGACGGATGGGTGTTGAAAGCAAATTTGGTTTGGTTTGATCAAAGTAAATTTTTACATATTTATGGCTATCCCCATGCATTTGTGCCTTCAATGATCCATCAAAATATACTTATTTTTCGCAGGGTAAAACAAAGTTTTCTTTGATTTTCTCTAGCGATTTTCCTGGGAATTTTGCAAACATCTTCAAGAAAATATTTTTATGAAATACATAGGAAACAAGTATAGATTACTTGATTTGATAGATTCCGTTTTTATTCAGGAGGGGTTGCCATCGAAGGGAACCCTGATTGATATATTCACAGGAACAACAAACGTAGCGCAATTTTATAAAAAGAAGGGGTATCGTCTTATTACAAACGATTTTATGACCTATTCGTACGTTTCCCAATGCGCTTATATAAAAAATAATCAATATCCAAAATTTGAGAAATTAATCAAAGCTGAACAATTAAAACTAAGACTTGAATTGATTGAGTCTAAAAAAAATCCGTTGTCTACAGTGTTGCAATATTTAAATAACTTGCCCGGGAAAGAAGGGTTTATGTTCAAGCATTATGCGCCGGGCGGTATGCATGCTAGACAGTTCTTTTCAAATGAGAACGCAAAAAAAATTGATGCAGTGAGAGATAAGATTCAAAAATGGAAAACACAAAAGCTGATTAATAAAAGCGAATATTATATTTTGTTGTCATCGTTAATCGACGCGGCTGATTTTGTTGCAAATATATCCGGCACCTACGGTGCATATTTGAAAATTTGGCGCTCGATGGCATTAAAGCCATTCACAATGATTCTGCCACGATTGATAGAAAGTGACATCGATCATGAAATCTACCAGCAAGATTCAAATAAGTTAATCAGAAAAATCAAGGGCGACATTTTGTATATTGACCCCCCATATAACACCAGACAATATGCTGCAAATTTTCACATATTAGAGACTTTGGCTTGTTGGGATAATCCTAAAGTGAATGGCAAAACAGGGCTTAGACCATATGAATCACAAAAATCTTTATATTCAAAAAAAGCCGCGTGCAAAGAAGCATTTGCAGATCTTATCGAAAATGCAGATGCAAAATTTATTCTGATGAGTTACAGCAACGAAGGAATTATACCCGATGAATTTATATACGAAACACTTGGTAAAAAAGGCAAAGTCAAAGTGCACAAGCAAGACTATAGACGATTTCGTACTGAACGAGATCATGAAAAACGACAATACAAAGTTCCAGATGACCGAATAACAGAATTAATTTATTGTGTCAAAAGCACCTAAGGAAAAACTTTATTTTGATTTTGCGGCCCCTCTATCAGTAGCTAAAAGCCCTAACAACTCCATCTTTCATCATAGGCACGATAAGCAATTTTTTCTTGTCAATATATTCTAAATCAGCGCTCCCCTGTCCTAAAAGGGTATGACCTTTAATAGCTCCGTTAGAACTAACCTGCATCAATTTCCCATGCATCCAATCCGTGATAAAAAAGCCACCACTTCCGTCAGCTTCTATTCCATCAAGATTTCCTATTGGAATGGAGGATCCAAATTGAGAAATTGTCTTGTTATTTATGTCAACTTTTTTAATGTTGCCCATTTTGCTGGTAGCAGTACTACCTTTCTTCATAATGCCCCAACTAGCAACGTACAATGTATCATCTATAACCAATAAGCCATTTGGTCCTTCAAGTTTATCGTCTTTCAGCCAAACCGACACTTTTCCCTGTTTTGTAGCTCTATATATACTATTGTCCATCATATCTGATACATAAACATTGCCGACGGAATCGACAGCCACATCATTTAAAAATTTAGCATTGGGTATTGGGAAAGATTTTGTTGCCTTTGTTTTTAAATTTATTTTAACAAGTCTATCGATATCTGAGACGTATAGATTTCCTTGAAAAATATCTACACCCTTTGGTGCATTCATTCCTTTAACCCAGGAAAGATCAATAATTTTTCCCTCTGTGGATATTTTTGATACTCCCCCCTTTCCGTCTTTTTTTAACGCCTCTCCGTCCATGTTAGAAACGTACAATACAGATTCTTTGGCATCATAGACAGCTGACTCCGGGTTATGGAATCCCTTCGTTTCCCAAACCTTCTCGAAGGCCTTAGCGTCAGCATGATGAAAAAAAATCATCAAAATAAAGATAGGAAAAAATAGTTTTATGGATTTACGCACTTTTCAGTCTCCTCTTCCGATAAAAAAGATTATAATTATAATTTATGTGCACTCTTCTAGCGATTTATAAATTAAAAGACAAGGACTAAATATGCGAAAAAAAGTTCAAATTCTCAAAAAAAAACTCGTGTATAATGGCTACTTTAAGATCTTCCATTATCAGTTAAGACATACGTTATATGACGGAAAATGGGGAAACAAAATAGCGAGGGAAGTCTTTGAGAGAGGCAACGCTGCTGCTGTCATTTTGTATGACCCAAAAAGGGATAAATTGGTTCTCATTGAACAGTTCCGAATTGGTGCACAAGTAGCAAAACTCAATCCATGGGTTATCGAAATTGTTGCCGGTAAAATTGAAAAGGGAGAATCGGGAAAAGAAGTAGTCAAAAGAGAATCTTTCGAAGAGTCTGGGTGTAAACCTTCAAAATTAATTCACATAACTGACTATCAGCCTAGCGGTGGCGGCGCATCTGAGATTGTAAGCTTATTTTGTGGGAAAGTTGATTCCAAAAATGTTGGGGGAATTTATGGAGTTAAGGAGGAAGGCGAAGATATCAAGGTTGTTGTAAAATCTTTGGGTGATGCATTAAAGATGGTCGATAGAGGAATAATCGCAAACTCAGCGTCTATCATTGGTATACAATGGCTAACATTAAATAAAAAGAAGATCCGAAAAAAGTGGTTATAAAAAAATAATTTGTTAAATTGATTTTTTAAAAATTTATTAAAGAACGGCAAAATTTAATCCTATGCAAATGTGCAAAAACGTCATAGATACAATCGGGAACACTCCTCTTATAAAACTAAAAAGAGCATCGCAAGAAACTGGTTGTCAAATCTATGGGAAAGCTGAATTTCTCAACCCAGGAGGATCTGTCAAGGATAGAGCGGCGCTCTATATTATTCGCGATGCCGAAAAGAAAAAAATAATCAAACCCGGCGGTATCGTGGTTGAAGGAACGGCTGGTAACACTGGTATTGGACTTTGTTTGGTTTCAAACGCGCGAGGATATAGAACGATAATTGTTATCCCTAAAACACAAAGTCAGGAAAAAAAAGATATGTTAAGACTCTCCGGTGCTGAACTAATTGAAGTACCGGCAGTTCCCTATAAAAACCCTAATAACTATCAGCACGTAGCGAGGCGAATGGCAGAGGAACTAAAAGAAAAAAAAGGCGTATTTTTTGCCGATCAATGGAATAATCTGGCAAACCGCCAGGCACATTATGAGACAACCGGTCCAGAAATCTGGAAACAAACCAAAGGAAAAATTGACGCTTTTATTTGTTCAATTGGCACCGGGGGCACTCTTGCTGGAGTCTCTGGTTTTTTACGCAAGAAGAAACCAAAAATCACAATTGGTCTGTCCGATCCCTTGGGAGCCTCCATGTACAGTTATTTTAAGCAAGGAACGCTAACCTCCAAAGGCGAATCAATTACTGAAGGAATCGGTCTTGGTCGAGTCACTAACATTATAGAAGATCTAAAAGTAGACAAACCTTACAGAATCCCCGACAAAGAAGCGCTGCCTATCATTTTTGATCTTTTAAAAAATGAGGGGCTTTGTCTAGGAGGATCAAGCGGCATCAACATTGCTGGGGCCATACGACTTGCAAAAGAAATAGGTCCAGGGAAAACCATTGTCACTATTCTTTGTGATTACGGAACGATGTACAGAAGTAAAATTTTTAATCCCCAATTCCTGAAAAAAAACAAATTACCTATTCCAAATTGGCTTAAAAAATAACATCAATATGAAAAGTCTCTTGAAAATTGGATCAAAAATGACGACCCCTTGAAGAAAATTTAAAGACATGTCAACAAAATCGACAGTAACCACAAAATGGCTATACGATAATCTGGAGAAAGACCGAATCAAAATCATTGATGCAACGTGGTACATGCCCAATGACAAAAGAACCGGTATTGGAGCTTTTCAAAAAAAGGGCCATATACCAGGAGCAATTTTTTTTGACATTGATAAAATTGCCAAAAGCAATACACCCCTTCCCCATATGCTACCAAGCAAAAATAAATTTAGAACCTTAATGGCAGCGCTGGGAATAAGCCACCGCGACAAAATCGTTATTTATGATCGTGATGAAATTCTTTCTGCACCAAGGGTGTGGTGGACATTCCGTTGCTTCGGAAAAGAAGATGCTGTTATCTTGGAAGGTGGCTTTAATCGATGGCTCAAAGAAAAGAAACCTATTGAGTATTTTGAAAGAGAATATCCAAAACAATCTTTTTCAATAAGAGAAAACCACAAACTAGTTTCAAATTTTAGGGAAGTAAAAATGAACCTCAATAACAGTAAAATCCAGATCCTTGACGCAAGATCCAAGGAAAGGTTTTGGGGCAAAATAAAGGAGCCAAGGAAAGATTTAAAAAGCGGTCATATACCTAACAGCACAAACATCCCTTACTCTAATCTAATAAACGATAAGAAACGCACAATGAAGAATAAAGAAACCGTTAGGAGAATTTTTAAGCAGTCAGATATTAAATTCTCAAAAAAGATAATAACTTCCTGTGGCTCGGGTATCACTGCATGCGTGCTGGCCTTCGCCTTATATACTGTAGGGAAAAAAGATGTTGCTGTTTACGATGGATCTTGGGCTGAATGGGGATCGAAAAAAAATGCACCCATTGCCAAATAAATCAACCAAGGTACATGTCTATTTTTAATAAGACAAACACAGCAAAGAGTAAATAAATTAAGGCGTTAAAGGTACCTGGGGAAGTCTCTCCTTTTGTTCTTCCATGCCACAAATAGCCACAGTTTCCACACTTTAAAAGTCCTTGCTTTTTTTTTGCAATCTTTTCACTTATCAAAAAATTAGTAGCACACAATGGGCAATGAATAATCATATCTAAATCCGAATCTATCTTATTTCCATAAACTTTTTTTCCAAAGCTTCTTTTGTAACAAACTTATTAATTATTTCATCCTCCAGAACAAATGCCGGAGTCCCTTGAAGGCCCAACGATTGAGCGATGAATATAGATTCTTTAATGTTCTCGCGGTACTCTGTCTTGTTGATCATTATCTTGACTACTGAAAAATCTAAACCGATCTTTTCTATAATACTTTCAACATCTTTCTCCTTAATTGGCCCTTTATGGGTAAACATTTCATTGTGAAATTCTTTAAATTTTCCCAATTCTGAAACCGCCAATCCATATCGTGCGTATTCCAAAGAAAGCGGACCCAATATCGGAAAGGGTTTATATATAACCAACAGATCCTGGTGTTCAGTTAAAAGATCGTGTATTTCACGGTGACTAGCTTTGCAGTAGCCACAATTATAATCAAAAAATTCTACTAATTTAATTTTTCCGTTTTCGTTTCCTTCAAACATTTTATCGGAAGTGTTAAAAATCATTTCTCTATTTGATTGTAAGAACTCCTGTTTTCGTATGTCATTCTCTGATCGCATTTTCTTTTCATAGCGATTGATCGATTCAACAATAACTTCCGGATGCTCGAGAATAAATGCTTCAATCTTTTCATTGATTTCAGAATCAGCACGCTCTTCTGCAAAGAGAAAGCTTGGCAGGATTAAGAAAGATAACAGTGCAAAAATATAGTACTTGTTTTGTTTATTCATAACTATTTATCTGGCGCGCCCTGGAGGATTCGAACCTCCGACCTACGGCTTAGAAGGCCGCCGCTCTAATCCACTGAGCTAAGGGCGCAAAATGTACAATATAACCTACAATTCAAAAATTAGCGAAAATTATCAGCATAGGTTTTTGGTTTAATTTTAGTTTCCCTTGCTTCCTCAACAAAATATTCTAACTTATTTTTTTTTGCATAATAAATGGCTTCTTGCTTGGATTTGAATTTTAATTTTATTTGTTCATCAGTTTCATTCGATCCCATCCATCCCATCAAAGAATCTGTTTCTTTCTTTTTGGTCGAGACATATTCTGCGTACCAAAAAGACTTTTTATAATCTCCCGACTGAGTTGGAGTCTTTGAAGATTTGTAAATATGCAAAACCATTTTCATAAACCATAGTGGTCGGGGTGGAGAGATTCGAACTCCCGACATCCTGCTCCCAAAGCAGGCGCGCTACCAGGCTGCGCTACACCCCGTATTAATACTGTAACACAAAATTAAATAAAGAAAATATAACCTACGATCAAGTATACTGGAACAAGAAAGATCAATGACCATATCACATATCCGAAGAAACTTGGCATTTTTATACCGCGCTCTATAGCTATAGATCTGACCATAAAATTTGGGGCATTTCCTATGTAGGTGTTTGCCCCCATAAAGACCGCACCACAAGATATCGCCAATAAAATATTGTTCATAGAGCTTGTTAAAATTTCTACATCACCGCTAGCAGCATTAAAGAAAACTAAATAGGTTGGCGCATTATCCAAAAAACTCGAGATGATTCCAGTTACCCAAAAATACATCAAAGCATTAGGATTACCCTCAGGATTTACGATCTCGGTAACAAAGGACAAGGATCCATCAGAACCGTTTCGCAACATAGCAATGACTGGAATAATGGTTATGAAGATTGCAAAAAACAATTTTGAGACTTCTTGAATCGGAAACCATGTAAATTGATTTTCTTTACGAATTTCCTCTGAACCCAATTTCAATGATAGAAAGCAAAAAGTTAATAGAAGAAGGTCACGAAGAATACTTTCAAATTGTAAACTAGTTCCTAAGATTTCAATACTTACTCCGGATTTCCATATGCCGCTCATCAACACAGCAAAGACAACCCCTAATAATAAAAAGATATTATTCTTTCCCAAAATCTGAAATTGTTCACCCCCCGCAGAAGGATCGATCTTTTTTAAATGCTCAGGCGAACCTCCTTCCTTGGAAAAAAAGTAGCAGTCAAGAATATAAAAAACTCCAAAAAGAATTGAACACGATAAAAGCATGGGCAAGATCATATTTTGTACCGGCCAGAAAAAGTCAACACCTTGTAAAAAGCCAAGAAATAATGGCGGGTCTCCAAGAGGCGTTAATGATCCGCCGATGTTGGCGACTAAGAAAATAAAGAAAACAACGACATGAACATTATTTTTTCTCCAATGATTTGCCTCAATAATTGGGCGAATTAACAAAATAGCCGCACCTGTAGTCCCAATAATGCTTGCTAGGATAGTTCCAATAAAAAGAATAGTTACATTTAAATTAGGGCTGCCAATAAAATGTCCACGAAATCGAATACCTCCGGTAATTGTATATAAGGAAAATAATAAAATAATAAATGGAAAATATTCCGTTAGCATCGTGTGAGTAACTTCTCCCAGTGCCACAGACGATCCAAATTCGCTCATAAAAGGAATAATTAAAGACATGCTCCAAAACAATGAAACTTTTCCTAAGTGGTGGTGCCATAACTTAGGAGCCACCATGGGGAGAATTGCGATCGATAGTAAAATTCCAAGAAATGGAAGCGACCAAAGTAAGCTCAATTCGGAAACACCAAAATGATGGTTCATTAGCACTTAACCCCTTGTCTTATAGATCAATAATTTATTTCCTTTTGATATACACTGCGAATAAAGAAGGATTATACATAATAAGTCCTAGCTTAGTTAAAGAAAGTATGTTTTTGCATAGCATAATCGCGCTGTTTTTGTTATAGTTTTCAAAAGTTAAAAAAGCTTCACCGGGGGGTGTATTTAAATGGCAGAAACAGCAATTGCACTTAAGTCTAACGCACAGAATTGGTTACCAGAACCAAAGAAACTTTTCATAGGTGGGAAGTGGGTTGATGCGGTTTCAGGAAAAACATTTGACGTTCTTGATCCTTCTACAGGAAAAGTTATCGCAGCTGTAGCTGCAGGTGAGAAGGAAGATATTGATTTAGCTGTTAAAGCCGCAAGAAAAGCCTTCGATGGGGAAAAATGGAGCGGGATGACAACCTCTCAAAGAGGACTAGTTATTCATAAAATTGGAGATTTAATTCTCGAAAATGTTGCTGAGTTTGCCGAATTAGAATCCCTTGATAACGGCAAGCCTATTACTATATCAACAGCTGCTGATGTGCCTTTATCAGCAGATTTGTTTCATTACATGTCAGGATGGGCAACAAAGATTGAAGGCAACACAATCCCTATTTCAACTTCGGGCATTTATGCTCCGGGAACAAACTTTCTTTCTTATACTTTGAGAGAGCCGGTTGGTGTAATTGGTCAAATAATCCCTTGGAATTTTCCACTGCTCATGGCCGCTTGGAAACTGGGCCCTGTGCTTGCCACCGGAAATTGTGTTGTTTTAAAACCCGCACCTCAAACTCCATTAACTGCAATTCGATTGGCTGAAATCATGCAGGAAGCTGGGATTCCAGATGGAGTGGTAAACGTAGTAACTGGTGGAGATGATACTGGTGCTGCAATCTCAGCCCATGATGGAATTGATAAAGTTGCCTTTACAGGATCAACCGAGGTAGGAAAGAAGATCATTCAAGCTGCGGCTGGAAATTTAAAAAAAGTTACACTAGAACTTGGAGGAAAATCTCCAAATATTATATTCCCTGACGCTGATTTAGATTCAGCGATCCCTGGTGCAGCCAGTGCAATTTTCTTTAATCACGGTCAATGTTGTTGTGCAGGATCGAGACTGTATGCAGGAAAAAAAGTATTTGATCAAGTGCTCGAAGGAGTCTCTAAAGCGGCTGAAGGCATTAAGCTTGGCCCAGGTCTTGATCCGAATACTGAAATGGGTCCCTTAGTATCCGATGAGCAGTTTGGTAAAGTTAAAGGTTATCTCGAGAGCGGAAAGAAAGAAGGAGCGACGTGCACAGTTGGTGGTGAAGCTCAAGATGGAGACGGATATTTTGTAAGACCTACCGTATTCACTGGCACAAAACCCTCTATGAAAATTATTAAAGAAGAAATATTTGGCCCAGTAGTAGCCGTTGAAAGTTTTGAAGATGATGAGATAGAAAAAATTATAAAAGAAGCCAATAATACTAACTATGGCTTAGCTGCAGGGATCTGGACAAGCAATCTAGCTACAGCCCACTCAACAGCAGCCAAACTTCGCTCTGGAACCGTTTGGATCAATTGCTACAACATATTTGATGCTGCCCTTCCCTTTGGTGGTTATAAACAATCCGGATGGGGACGCGAAATGGGACACGAAATATTAGATGCCTACACTGAAACTAAGGCCGTTACCCTTGTGACTTAAAAACGGCTATTTTCGTTTTTTACCGTATACTCCATCTCTGACTTCCTTTGCCAATTTTTCTAAAAAGGCGGCCGTGACCTCACTGTGGTACGTTTTTATTAAAATGTTAATTCCTTTATCTAGGAAGGCTCCTAAAGCAACCATTATTGGAATTTTTTTCTTTTCGCATTCTAAAAAAGCTTTGTGAACAACTTCATAAGCTTCCCGAGATAAAGAAAGGTTCTCTTTTTTCTTTAATTGATCTTTCTTTTCTTTATTCTGACCCATAATTAACTCGTTTTAGTTTTGCTCGTTTTAGTTACTTTTGAAATAATATACAATATTGACATGGATCTAGATAAACTTAAAATCAAAATTTTTGCAGACGGCGCAAACCTAGATGAGATAAAGAAACTCAATGCTGAAGAATGGGTAAAAGGGTTTACCACAAACCCAACCCTCATGAATAAGGCTGGTGTTGCTGACTATAAATCGTTTGCCTTGGAAGTTCTCTCTGAAGTACAACAAAAGCCTGTATCATTTGAAGTTTTTGCCGACGAATTTGACGAAATGGAAAAACAAGCAAAAGAAATCTCTTCGTGGGGCGAAAATATATATGTAAAAATACCTGTCACAAATACCAAGGGAGAATCATCTAAGAATTTAATAAAAAAATTAAGTGATTCTGGGATAAAAATGAATATTACCGCAGTTTTCACAATTAACCAAACGCGAGAAATTGCCGAAGCCTTTTCCCCTAAAACCGCCAATATAATTTCCGTTTTTGCAGGAAGGGTTGCGGATTCAGGAATCGACCCTATTCCCATAATGAAAGATTGTTTAAATGTCATGAAAAGCAAACCAAAAAACGAATTACTCTGGGCCAGCCCACGAGAATTACTAAATCTAATACAGGCAGACGAAATAGGTTGCCATATTATAACTATAACTGGTGACCTCCTGGAAAAAACCAAACTGATTGGAAAGAATCTAGAAGAATATTCTCGAGAAACTGTCGAAATGTTTTTTAATGATGCTTCGGAAGCTGGTTATAAAATAGAAACAAAATGACAGTAAAAACTATTGAATGAACACCTTCAAAGAAATTTTAATTACCGGTGGCGCCGGTTACGTCGGATCAAGACTTGTTCCCCAGCTTTTAGAAAAGAATTATAAAATAACGGTTTATGATTCACTATTCTTTGGATCAGATTTTTTACCAAAAAATGATCCTAATCTTAGAATTATAAAAGGCGATATAAGAGATATAGAGCTTTTCAAAAGCCATCTCAAAGGAATTGATGTTGTTTTACATTTAGCGTGTATTTCCAATGATGCTAGTTTCGAACTTGATGAAAACCTTAGCAAATCTATAAACTTTGATGCCTTTGAGGGGCTTGTAAAGCATGCAAAGAAAGAAGGTGTCAAAAGATTTGTCTACTGCTCCTCAAGCTCAGTCTACGGAGTATCAAAAGAAAGGGAGGTTAAGGAAGATCATCCTCTCGTACCCTTGACCCTATACAACAAATTTAAAGGCATGTGTGAACCAATACTATGGAAATATAATTCGGAGAATTTTGAATGCGTAACCATAAGGCCCGCAACTATCATGGGTTACGCTCCAAGACAAAGATTTGATTTAAGCGTAAATATTCTTACCAATCATGCGGTTAATAATAATAAAATTACTGTTTTTGGGGGAGAACAACTAAGACCAAATCTTCATATACAAGATATGTGTGACGCATACGAACTATTAATAAAAACTCCAGGTAAGAAAATTAACGGAGAAACCTTCAATATAGGACACCAAAATTACTCTATTATGCAAATCGCAAGAATTGTCAAAGATGTTGTTGAGAAAGAGTTCCCAGAGAAAGGTACTATTGGCATATCAACAACTACGACAGACGATATACGTTCATATCATATAAATTCTGAAAAAATTTTTAAAGCTTTAGCCTTCAAGCCACAGTTCTCAATTCAAGACGCTGTTAAGGATCTTTGTGATGCATTTAGAAAAAATAAGCTGCCGGACAGCCTCAATAAAAATATTTACTTCAATGTAAAGCGACTGAAGGAATTGAAGATATCGTGAAAAAAAGACCAATAGCAATAGTAACAGGCGGAGCTGGGTTTATAGGAAGCCACACGGTAGATAAGCTTCTTCGGGAAAATTATATCGTGAGAGTAATTGATAATCTAGTGAGTGGAAGAGAAAGCAATTTAGAGAAACATAAAACAGATCCTAGGCTTTTATGTGAGTGGCGTGATGTATGTAAATTGAACAAAAATAATGCACTTTTTAAAGGAGCAAAATATGTTTTTCATTTTGCGGGAATTGGAGATCTTATCCCATCTATTGAGAATCCCGAAAAATATATGATGAACAATGTTCAGGGAACAGTTAAAGTTTTGGAATGTTCAAGAGAAAATAAAATAAAAAAATTTGTATATGCAGCTTCTTCATCCTGTTATGGGCTAGCAAAAATACCAACGAAAGAAAATCATCCAATAAAACCAGAATATCCCTACGCCTTGTCAAAATATTTAGGTGAAGAATCTACATTTCATTGGAAAAAAATTTATGATCTTCCGGTCAATTCAATTCGTATTTTTAACGCCTACGGAACGAGGGTAAGAACTACTGGTGCCTACGGGGCTGTATTTGGTGTTTTTTTAAAGCAAAAACTTGCAGGCAAGCCGTTTACCGTGGTAGGCAACGGAAAACAAAAAAGAGACTTTGTCTATGTATCAGATGTTGCAAATGCTTTCTTTCTTGCCGCAAAGACGAAGTTAGTTGGCAAAATATGGAATCTTGGATCTGGAAAGCCACAGTCAGTTAACAAACTTATAGAAATATTAAAAGGAGATGTTGTTTATATTCCCAAAAGACCCGGCGAGCCCGAATGTACATATGCTGACATAACAAAAATCAAAAAAGATCTAGCATGGAAACCTAAAATAAAGTTTAAAAAAGGTGTAGAATTAATGCTAAAAGAAATAGAATCGTGGAGAGATGCACCTTTGTGGGATGCAAAAAAAATACAAAAAGCAACACAGTCATGGTTTAGGTATTTAAAAAAATAAATATTTTTTGAATTTTTATGTCACTAACAAAAAAATATAGTCACAAAATCAAAACTGCTGATGAGTTAAAAAAAATCATCGGACCATTACCTAGAGCTAAAAAGGTCATAATGTGCCACGGTGTATTTGATGTCGTTCACCCCGGACATTTAAGGCATTTGCTTTTTGCAAAAGAAAAAGCTCAAATTTTAATTGCGAGCATAACTTCTGATAAATTTGTAACAAAAGATAAGTATCGACCCTATGTACCGCAAGAGCTGCGCGCTGCAAATTTAGCTGCATTGGAAATGGTCGATTATGTCATTATTGATAATAATCCCGAACCTCTCAATAACTTAAAACTTTTAAAACCAGATTTTTTTGGTAAAGGATATGAGTATTCCTCTCATGTAGTGAATAGCAAAACCGGAGATGAATCAAAAATTCTCGAATCTTACGGCGGAAGAATTATTTTCACACCCGGTGATATAATATACTCATCAACCGCTCTAATTAACTCAGATCCTCCATCAATAGGATTAGACAAATTAATAACCTTAATGGAGAAAGAAAAAATTAAATTTCAAGATCTCAAAGAAACTCTAAAAAATTTATCAAAAGCAACTGTGCACGTAATAGGAGATACAATAGTCGACAGTTATACCCATACATCCATTTATGGGGGTCAAAACAAAACTCCAACACCTAGCGTACGATATGAGAATAGAAAAGATTATGTCGGTGGTGCCGGCATTGTTTCAAAACACATCAGAGCAACTGGAGCTAAAGTTATTTTTTCTACTGTCTTAGGAGACGATCAATATACAAAATTTGTCCTCAAAGATTTAAAAAAAACTAATGTAGAATCCAAAGTAATCATTGATTCTACTAGACCGACAACAAACAAAAACGTCATTATTGCCGCCAATCATAGAATAGCAAAAATCGATACTCTTGATAACAATGCAATATCTGATGCAATTCTGAATCAATTGGTAGAATCAACCGCGAATACGAAGTGTGATGCTGTAATTTTTAGTGACTTTAGGCATGGAATTTTTAATAAACGATCTATCAAAAAATTAATCGGCGCAATCCCAGAAAAAACATATAAAGTCGCCGATAGCCAAGTAGCTACTAGGTGGGGAAATATTTTAGATTTCCCCGAATTTGATCTAATCACTCCTAATGAAAAGGAGGCTCGTTTTTCTCTGGGAGATCAAGATTCCGGAATTAGGCCCCTGGCTGCAGCGCTCTATGATTCTAGCAAATGCAAAACACTCATCTTAAAGCTCGGAGCTAAAGGAGTTATTGTTTGCAAGAACAATAGTCATGAAGATTTAAATTCATTCTTCGTAGTTGAAAGTTTCTCAAAAAATGCTATCGATCCTGTAGGTGCCGGCGATGCCTTGTTAGCCTATTCCACACTATCAATGTTGGCAACAAAGTCAGAAGCCATCTCTGCAATCCTTGGATCCTTAGCGGCTGCATGTGAATGTGAATTCAATGGCAATATTCCAGTATTTCCTCAAAATGTACTCAATAAAATTAAAGAAATTGAGAAACAAGCTGAATACAGTGGTTAATTAAATGCGTTGCATTGTTGTCGGATTAGGAGTCCAGGGAGAAAAGAGGGCAATTTGCGCCGGGAAAGATTATGTATCATCCGTCGACCCTGTTAACCCAAAAGCTGATTTCAAAAAAATACAAGATGTACCTTTGATAGCTTACGATGCTGCTTTAGTTTGTGTTCCCGATAATCAAAAATTTCATATTATCAAATATCTTATCAAAAACCAAAAACACATCCTGATAGAAAAGCCCCTGTTAACAAATAACCTCAACATGATTAAAAATATAGAAAAGATGGCAAAACAAATGAAAGTGGTGTGTTACACAGCATATAACCATCGTTTTGAACCACACTACATTAGGATGAAAAAACTAATTACATCAGGAAAATTGGGGAAAATTTATAGCTGTAGGATGTTTTACGGAAATGGAACCGCCAGACTGGTTAAAAACTCAAAGTGGCGTGATAAAGATCAAGGAGTTTTAACAGATCTGGGAAGCCATTTACTTGATACAACAAAATTTTGGTGGGATGATATTGGTGAAAAATTTAAATTTTATTCAAAAAATTGTTTTGAAAATCGATCACCAGATCATGTAATCATTGGTTCGGAAGAATCGAGTCCCAGGATCGAGCTTGAAATGTCATTAGTCATGTGGAGGAATCATTTTACTTGCGATGTGTTAGCTGAGAAAGGTAGCGCTCATATTTCTTCCCTTTGTAAATGGGGTCCAACCACCTTTGTATATCGCAAGAGAGTTCTCCCAAGCGGGAAACCCATAGAACGGAAAATTACATTAAAGAAAAAAGATCCAACATGGGTATTGGAATATGAATACTTTAAAAACATATGTAAAAAATCCCAAAAAACAGATCTGTCCAGAGATTACTGGATTCTAAAAGTTTTACAAAAAATACAAAGGGGAAAGTAAGGTGAAAAACAGTAAAGTATGCTTTGTAGGCATGACTCACTTGGGCCTTAATATGGCTGCAGCATATTCTGAGAAGAATGCGCATATCCTCTGTTTTGACAATAACCAAGAAAAACTGGATCAAATCAAAAAAGGAGCCCTTCCCTTTTCCGAACCAAAACTAAATTATCTATTAAAAAAAAATTATAAAAAAATTTTTTTTACTTCAAATCCATCTGATTTAAAAAAATGCAACATCATCTTCATCGCTGAAGATGTAAAAACTAATAAGCAAGGAATAAGTGACCTAACCCAGGTAAAGAAATTAATTACTTTAGTGAAAAAACATGCGAACTCAAAAGCTATATTAGTTATGCTTTCACAAATCCCACCAAAATTTACTAGAAAACATTTCTTTAATAAGGAAAGGGTTTTTTATCAAGTAGAGACGCTGATTTTTGGTCAAGCTATTTCCAGGGCACTAAAACCAGAAAGATTTATTATAGGGTGTTTGCGGTCAGAAAAAGAACTGCCCATTGAATATAAAAAATTGTTGTTAAGATTTCGCTGCCCAATTCTAAGAATGAATTATGAAAGTGCAGAAATTTGTAAAACCGCAATCAATATGTATCTCGCCTCATCAATAACATTCGCAAACACTCTTGCGGAAATTTCAGAAAAGACTGGTGGAGACTGGGAAGAAGTAAAGAAAGCAATGAAATTAGACAAGAGAATTGGAAAATATAGCTACATTACTCCTGGGCTGGGAATTTCTGGAGGGAATATTGAGAGAGATTTGATCACTCTAATGAAGGTTTCAAAAAAGCTTAAAATTAGGCCTGGTTTAATTGATGCCTGTTTAAAGGACAGTGTTCACAGGAAAACTTGGGCGTTAGATCAGGTCAAAAAGATAGGTTTAAATTTAAAGAAATCAAAAATCGCAATACTCGGGTTAGCCTATAAACCCGGAACCAACAGTATCAAAAATTCTCCTTCTGTTGAATTAATAAAAAATCTAAGAAATAGTGTGTTAAACTTACACGATCCGTTAGTTCAAAACCATCCAACTCAAAAGGATACGATCTTCTTTTCTAATCCCCTTTCGGCAATAAAAGGTTGTGACGTGCTTATTGTCATGACGCCATGGCAACAATACAAAAAATTACCATTGGAAAAAATTTGTAAATTATTAAAAAAACCTAACATCATTGATCCTTATCGTATATTTGATCATAGAAAAATTCTAAGGAAGAAAATTAACTATTATGCGATAGGTATCAAATGTTAAAGCTCAATCAAAAGAAGGTTAAAACACCAAATAGAATTGTCATTCTTGGATCAAGGGGATTTATTGGAAGTTCCGTTCTTAATTATTTAGAGGAAAAACATATCCCATCTCTACCTATCAGCAGAAAAGATATTAATTTACTATCGAAAAAAGAATCCAAAAAACTTAAAAGAATTTTACGAAAATCGGACGCTCTTATCATTACATCAAGCATTGCACCATGCAAAACTATTGAGGATCTAAAAAAAAATATAACTATGATGGAAAATATATGTGAAAATATTAAAACAAATACTCCACAACATATCATCTATATCAGCTCAGACGCTGTTTATAGTGATTCGCGAAAACCTTTAAAAGAAAATTCATGCGCGAACCCAAATAGTCTTCACGGAATAATGCACTTAACAAGAGAACTTATCTTACAAAACTCTGTGAACACTTCACTTTGCCTGTTGCGCCCCACCTTAATATATGGAGCAAACGACACTCATAATGGGTATGGTCCAAATCTGTTTAGAAATACCCTTCTAGAGGGTAAAACTATTAAGTTGTTTGGAAACGGTGAAGAATTGCGAGATCACGTATACATAGATGATGTTGTTAAAATAATTATTTCCTGTACAGAAAAAAAGGCAAATGGAATTTTAAATATAGCTACTGGGAATGTTACATCTTTTTACAAAATTGCAAGAATGGTCATGAAGGATTTTAAGAAGAAGAACCGAATAGTAAAATTAGCAAGAAATGGTCCAAAACCTCATGGAGGTTATCGTGCATTCAGCGCCGCCCTCACCAAAAAATCTTTTCCAAAATTTAAATATACTTCAATTAGCGCAGGAATAAAAAAGTCATATGATGAGGCAATAAAAAAAACATGAGAAAAATTAATTTACTCAAATCTTTACCAAAAACAAAGAGGTGTATAAACCAACGTTTTGATTCGAAAAGCTTGAGGGTTATAAAAATCTCTAGAGAATACGGAAAAATGTATTTTGACGGTCCTAGAAAGTATGGATATGGAGGCTACTCCTACGACGGAAGATGGATATCTGTCGCCAAAGATATTATAAAACACTTTAGGCTAAAAGCTGGGATGAAAGTATTGGATGTTGGTTGCGCTAAAGGTTTTTTAGTAAAAGATCTAATGAGCGTATGCCCAGGTCTAGAGGTCTTTGGGATTGACATTTCTGAATACGCTGTAAAAAACTGCGAAAAGGAAGCTGTAGGTAGACTGCACCTAGGTAATGCAATTAATTTGCCTTTTCCCGATAACTCCTTTGACTGTGTGGTTTCTTTAAATACAATACATAACTTTAGAAAGAATGACGTAATAAAAATGCTCAAGGAAATTAAAAGATTGTCACCGAAGAAATCATTTGTGCAAGTTGACTCATACGAAAATGAAAAACAAAAAAAGCTTTTTAAGAACTGGGTTTTAACAGCAAGATTTCATGATTATCCGTCGGGGTGGCTAAAATTGTTTAAGCGCGCTGGATACACGGGAGATTATTACTGGACAATTATTAAATAAAGGGAGGTTATTTTGAAAAAATATGTAGTTTTAGGTGGTGGCGGATCTTTTGGTATCCATACGTCACTTTATTTATTAGAAAATGCGAAACCAAAAAAAGTAATTGGTATTGGAAGAAATTTACTTAGACCCGAACCCTTTTCTCTAAATATCGAAAAACAGCCAAGGTACGAATATCATGCAAGACACTTGACTTACGAATTAGACTTATTATTAGAATTGCTTGATCGAGAAAAACCGGAAATAATTATAAATTATGCCGCACAAGGAGAAGGTGCTGTATCATGGGAAAATTCCTGGCGTTTCTTTGAGACTAACGCTGTTGGTTTGACTCATTTAGTTGAGGAATTAGGAAAAAGAAAATACGTTGAAAGATTCATTCAAATTGGGACTTCTGAATTATACGGATCGGTAAAACATGCCGCAAAAGAAAGTGATCCGATTCAACCAACTAGCCCATATGCAGCATCGAAAGCTGCTTTTGATTTATATTTAATTTCTGTCCAGAAATTTCTAAAATTTCCAATGAACATTATAAGGCCATCAAATGCATATTGCCCAGGACAACTTTTACACAGAGTGATACCAAAGACAGTAGTCTGCGCTTTGAAGGGGGAAAGATTACCACTTCATGGTGGAGGCAAAGCTGAAAAATCATTTATTCATGCAAGAGATCTTGCGAGAGCAATATATCTTGTTTCTAAAAAAGCTCCGTTAGGAAAAATTTACAACGTCGGACCCAAAAAACCGACTTCGATCAAAAAAGTTGTACAACTAACTGCCCAGGCCCTGGGTCTTCCATTTAACAAAATATGTAAAGTAACAGGCGATCGATTAGGCCAAGATTCACGTTACTGGCTAGATTCTAGCGAAATAAAAAAAGACGTTGGATGGGAGGCAGAGATAGGTTGGGAAGAAGGTTTAAAGGAAATGGTTGATTGGGGAGAAAAATACTTTGATCAACTTAAAGATTGGCCAACCTCATACACAATGAGAGGTTAGGTTAAATGCGAAAACCACGGAATAATATTTTTAATTCGCTGGTTGCTAAAAAAAGATGTACCGCATACAGAAAAAGAATACTTGAGGTCTCTCGAGGGGTTACTGCTTTACATATTGCTCCTGCTTTTTCTTGTCTAGAAATGACAGATATTATTTATCATGAACTAATGAGACGTGATGGTTCTGGGAAATTTTTAGATACATTCATTATGTCCAAAGGTCATGGCTGTATGTCGCAATACGTAATTCTTGAAGAGTTAAAGATATTAACAAAAAAAGATTTAAAGCTTTATTGCAAACCAAAAGGGAAACTAGGGGCCCATCCTGATTTTGGAATACCAGGTATTTCTGCTTCAACAGGATCTTTGGGGCATGGTATGGGCATCGCTACAGGAATGGCTTATGCTCACAAACTATTAAAAAGAAACAAAAATATTTATACTCTTCTTTCTGATGGAGAATTTCAGGAAGGATCAACCTGGGAAGCTATGATGGTTGCGGCAAATCTAAACGTAAATAATTTAATTGCATTTTTAGATCTAAATGATTTCCAAAGCTTAAGTCGGACAAGCGTATCCCACAAAGCCTTTTACCCTATAATAGATAAAGTATTATCGTTCGGATGGGAAGCTACAGAAGTAAATGGTCATGATTCAGAAAGTATTTTACATGCTGTATCGAATCGCCAAGGAAAGAAACCGTTTTTACTCATAGGTCACACCATAAAAGGAAAAGGCATATCCTATATGGAAAACGAACCTATTTGGCATTACCGATCCCCAAATAACAAAGAATATAAACAAGCCATGAAAGAGCTAAGAACTAAAAAATTATGAGAAACATGTTTGCTGATACTTTTTTCAAAGCCGGACAAAAAAATAAGAAATTGGCTGTAATCGTTGCTGATATTTCTCCTGCTGGATCAATGGAAAAATTTCATAGAAAATTTCCCAAACGTTTTATCAACACAGGCGTAGCAGAACAGTCAATGATAGGGCTAGCAGCAGGAATGGCAATGCAAGGAATGCGACCATTTGCTTATACAATCGCAACTTTTTCTCTCTATCGACCGTTTGAAATGGTACGTGATGATTTGTGTTATCAAGAACTGCCGGTTACGATTGTTGGGATAGGTGGAGGAGTAACATACTCAACACTAGGTGGAACACATCACGCAATGGAAGATGTTGCCATAGCATCGTCCATACCTAATATGCAAGTGATTGCTCCCTGTGACCCCATCGAAACAAGAGATGCAACGAATTGGTGTATTAATAAGAATCGCGGTCCTGTTTATCTTCGTTTGGGGAAAGCTGGTGAACCCACAATAACAAATAATGCACCCGATCCTTTTGTAATGGGAAAAATAAGATATCTAAAAAAGGGAAAAGATGTGTGCCTCATTTCTTACGGACCAACTGTAAATATAGCGCTCGGAGTTGCAGAAAAATTACAGAATAAAGAAAAAGTAAGTATCTCAATTATTTCCTGCCATACACTAAAGCCATTGGACATTCAAGGAATTGCGAAAGCACTAAAAACACATAAACGGATTATTGTAATTGAAGAAATGGTTGAAAACGGTGGACTTGCCCAAAACATTAAGAAAATAGCTTGGGAGATTCAAGCGAAGTGTTCAATAAAATCTTTTTCTCTTCAAGATCGGTTTATTCACTTCTTCGGAGATCATCAGCAATTATTGAGTGAGCATGGTTTAGATGTTGATAAAATTTTTCGCTCCTGCTTGAAATAATCAATAATTAATTATGCTCCAGTTCCACTTAATTGATCGTACTCTTTAAAAGCCTCTTCCACATCTCCAAAAAACAAGAGCTTTCCATTATTGAGCAATGCCGCTTTGTTACACATTTGTTTAATCATTTCTGCTGAGTGACTAGCAATAACCAAAACTCCAGAACGCGAAACTAAACCATCAACTCGATCTGAAACTTTCTTTTGAAATCTTGCATCACCTGCGCCTAGACCCTCATCTAACAACAAGATTTCTGGCACAATCGATGTTGCAACGGCAAAAGATAATCTAGCAACCATTCCGGCCGAATAAGTTTTAACAGGCAGATCTATAAAAATTCCCAGATCCGTATAAGAAACAATTTCCTTAACCCTAGCAAGAATCTCTTCCTTAGACATGCCAAGATACATACCCATATGAAATATATTATTATAACCAGTATCGTCTGGGTCCATTCCTAAAGTAGTAGTAAATAGGGCTGAGATTTTTCCTTCTACTTCTATAGAGCCAGATACAGGCTCATAAACTCCAGACATAGCTCTTAATAAAGTTGTCTTTCCCGATCCGTTTGGACCTATTAACCCAATTCTGTCACCTTGATTCACCGTGAAAGTAACATCATTGACGGCAATAATGGAAAGATGTTCGGAACCTTTGGCATCAGAAAGAGTTCCCCCAGTAATCAGTTCACGAGTATCATCTTTTGCCGCAGAAGTATCTTTTTTTATAAGCTTTTCCTCGCCTTCATCCCCTTTCCATCTTTTTAAAAATTTTTGAATCGGAGTTAAAAGCACTTCCCTGCGAAAACTTTTTGACGATCCTATAATTGGAAACTCAATCCTGAGATTGTTTATTTTAATTGAAGACATGTTTTAATCCTTATAACCAGTAACAAAGTTTCTTTCTGTATTTTTTAAAACAATAGACAGCCACCAGAAGCCCAACTACAGTAAATCCAGACACCACGTACCAAGAAAGTAGGGCTGGTGCTTTTCCTAATAACGGCGATCGAACTATGTCAATGAAGTGAAAAAAAGGGTTCATGTCCACCAACGCTAACCTTCCGCGTCCCCTCAGCATATCTGGAGTCCAAAAAATTGGAGTCAAGAAAATTACTATCTGCAAAATATTAGTAAGCAGAGGTTGTATATCCCTGTATCGAGCACAGGTCATGCCTACAACCGATCCTACCCAAAAGGAGTTAACACCGATAAAAAGTAACCCCGGGATGACAAGAAGGGTATTCATATTAATAGGCACGGGATAAACTATAATTACACCTATGTAAACAACCGCATGGTGGAGAAAAATGATGAAATTTCTATAAATTGTCGCGAAAATGAAAGTGCTGTAGGGAACCTTGATCTGTAGTAACGTTCCGCTGGCGGCAACAAAGACTGACCCACTTTCGGTTATTATAGCAGTTATTGGGTTCCATACTAAAAAACCAGAACACAGGTATGGAAGATAGTCCGCTAATTCCATTTTCCACAAATGAGAAAACACAAGACCAAGGGCTACAATAAATATAGCCATATTTAAGGTTGCCCAAAAAGGTCCGAGTACTGTGCGCTTATAACGCATACGCACATCAGTCCAGGCCATCCTTGCCCACATTTCTCGGTTGGTGAATCCAGAATAAATATCACTTAAAGCTGCAGCTAAATCCTTCATAAAAATCCCTCAGCGACCTACATCATTCTATATTTACATCATTCTATATTTCTGTCCATCATGAGAAATAATGCATCTTGCGTCTTTTTGCAATCTTTCAAGGACAATTTCTAGCAAATCTTTTGCCTTAAAGGAAAGACAAATAGTATTACCTAAATATGCGATCTTAATCTTTCCCTCCATTGCCAAAAAATCTTGAAATTGCCAATAATTACGAGGTAAATAGAGATGACGACGCAATCTGACGTTTAATATCCTATTCTGATAATCAGTACATTTATAATCTTCTGCTTCTTCAATGGGTTTTAGATATACATCCGGAGCCACTTGTTCTTCGGCGCAGTGAATAAGTGTGCAACAGTCAAACCCAATACCCATCATAACAACATAGCCATTAGCTCTCTCTAATAAGGCAAAGGGACTCTTTTTTGAGCATGGCGTATCATCAATATGATGAGTGCTCAATAAATCGCTAATATTTTCCCCCAACCCTGCAACTGAATGCGTAGGATGAATACTTCTTAATGCATTAAACTTTTTCAAAAATATCTTTGACAATACACCTGTATTCGAAGGTGTTTTGAGGGGGTGGAATGTGGGACTTTTAGGATTCACGTAGCGCCAAGACATTGTTGGCAATAGAAGATTCCCATGTTTCATGTAATTGACAATTGAAGACAAAACTGATTGTGCTTGATATCCATCTCTAGATAAATTTTTAAAAGAACTGTGTAGTAAGACGGTCGCTCTCGGTGGAATCGATAAAGAACTAAGAGTACGCCGTACTTCAGAATCAGGTTTCTTGCTAAAATTATTTTTCAACTATAAACCTTCCAAGCACTAGCGCATCAAGACCACAACCAAAAAAAGTCATAATAGCATCGCGAGGTGTTTCTACTATTGGTTGTCCTTTCAAATTAAAGCTTGTATTTAAAATTAAGGGAGTTCCTGTAATGTTTTTATATTTTTTTATAAGATCATAATACATTTCGTTGTCGGAGCTTCTAACAGTTTGAACTCTAGAAGTTCCGTCAACGTGTACTACCGAATTAATTTTCTTTCTCTTGTTAAGAGCACATTTAGCTGTAAACGACATAAAAGGTAAATCCCGACCATTAGTGGTAAAATATTCTTCCGAATCTTCAAAAAGAACACTGGGAGCAAAAGGGCGGAACTCTTCTCTATATTTGATTCTTGCATTAACTTTCTCACGCATATGCTTATCCGATGCAGCGGCGACAATAGACCTATTTCCGAGAGCCCTGGCACCAGCTTCAGATCGTCCTTGATACCATCCGATAATTTTACCTTTTGAAATTAACTGAGCTGCTGAAAGAGCTGGATCTTTAACCTCTTTAAATTTTAGATTATTAGACTCCAATTCTTCTTTGATATTCTTTGATGAATAAGATGATCCCAAATAACAGTTCCAGATCGGTTGTGGTTTATCATTCAACATATCGGATCCGTAATATGCGCAACCAAGAGCCAACCCCCTGTCAGAACTTACGGGAGAAACATAAAAATTTTTAAACACCCCGGCATCATAAAGCTTCTGATTTGCGGAACAATTTAATGCAACACCTCCTGCATAGCAAAGATTCTTACAATCAGGTCGTTTACTAGATAGGTATTTAATAGAGCTCAAGAGACAATCCTCTAAAGCACCTTGAGTACTGGCAGCCAAGTTTCTATGGTAGGTATTTAGATTTTCATGGGGAACTCTTCCCGGAACTCCTAGTAGTTTTTCTAATTTATTTGAGTAAAGAACCTCAAATGGAGATTTGATAACGGGACTCTTGCGTACAAAAGAATTGTCAAATTTCCATCCCTCTTTTGCAGGTTTTAAGATCTTAGTTAAATCAATATTTGCTTTTCCATAAGGCGCAAGCCCCATAACTTTATATTCATCTCCATCAACAAAGCCCAGATAGTACGTCATTAATGTATAAAAAAAACCTATAGAATTGCGGGTCGGGATCTTTTCATATACCTGTATACCCCTATCTTTTGATGCATAAGCCAACATGCCACAAGATCCATCTCCAGTTGCGTCTAGGGAAAGAACCAAGGATTCCTGAAAGCCTGAACCAAAGAAGGCTGAAACCAGATGTGCCATTTGATGATGAATGAGCTCAATCTTGGGGCAAGATCCGAACTTACGAGTCAGATAATCTCTAAGTCTTCGTGAATGATCCTTGTATGTTGATCCCGGTGATACGATCAGATCGATTTCTTCCCATCGAATATTAGCTTGCCGCAAACACGCTTGAATAGAGTAGTACGGCAAATGTCCATAACCCGACTTAAAACGTAAATACCTTTCTTCCTCGCAAACTGCTTCAACATTTCCATCAACAATTAAAGCCGCAGCTGGCTCATGCTGACCCAGTGTTACCCCGCCATGAATTCCCAAAATATTCATTTCTTTTTCGATATAAAATAATTTTCAACTTTAAGAATAGCGCCGATAATATCCTCAACCTCTCGAGCGCCATAATTCTCATTAAGATAAATATTAAAAGAATCACTAACGGTTCTAAATGCATTCTTCGGAATAAATTTATCCGCCAAAAATTTTTTTACCCACGGCCAAGAATTAACAACATATTGATAGTGTGGATTTAAAGGAATTCCTTCATGCAGCAAAGCTTTAGCAAAATCAGTTTTTTTACATTTAATTTTGTTATGATTGACAAAGATTGGGAAAAAGAAAGGAGAATCATCTTTCGTAAATAAGTATGGACAACAACAATTGGACTTTCTGATTATCTCTTTCGATAAAGCAAAAACGAACTTTTGTCTCTGTTGGATTGTCTTTTTTAATCTTGAAAAAGATGAGTAACCTACCGCACATGATATTTCGTCAAGATGTAAGTTAAGGGCAGGAAACAAAAATTGATTAGGGTTTCGATCATCAAAGTCCTTTTGACCATAAGGCTTTCCTCTGTCGGCATAACTCCGAAATAAATTGTAAAGTTTTTTACTTCTTGAGTAGACAACGCCTCCTGTTGATCCCGTCATATGTGCTTTTCTGTACATTGTAGAAAAAGCTGAAATTGTCCCAAATACTCCGATTCTTTTTCCATTATGTATAGCGCCATGTGACTGAGAGCAATCCTCTATAACGGCTATATTTCTTTTATTGGCCTCCTTAACGATTCCAGAGATTTGAGCCGCCCTGCCCGCCCCATGCACTACAAGAACAGCGGAAGTTTTTTTCGTGATCCTGGAAACAAATTCAGCAACACCCATATTATAGTTACTAGGAAGGGTATCTGCTAATTTAGGAACATGTTGATTCAAGATAATTGCCGATATTGTTCCAGGATCGGTTATTGGAGAAACAATAATTTCACTTCCTTTTGGCAATTGTAAGGCGGCGATCGCAGTATAGAGTGCTGCCGTACCTGTCGCTACGCAATCAGCATATCCGCCTTTCATGAATTTTGTGAATAATTTACAATATTTTTCTTCAAAGAAACCCTGGTAACCGGGATCCGAGTTTTTTTCTTTGTAGTACTGCAAAGCGTTCTCAAGGCTATGTCTTTCGCCTTCACCAAAGGCCATCCTTGGCGGCATTAAGGATTTTCTATACGGCTTACCACCATAAATTGCTAATTGTTTAGACATATTTTATATATTTAATTTCAGTGACTTAAATAAATTTATTAAATCATTATATTAGAAATATCAGCCATTTTCTAATCCGACAGAATCCCCATCTACCCACATTCTAAACCAAAGCTCTAAATTCATCAAAGCCCATATTCTGTATTCCTCTGAACCTGTTTTGTTAGCATGACGCTTAAGAAGACCCTCTATATAATCGTAATTAAACAATTTTCTGGATTTGGAAGTATCAGAAAGTAAAAGATCTCTCGCTAAATCCTCTAATCCAGAACGAAGCCAATTGTCCAGAGGTACATTAAAACCCATCTTTTTTCTCTCTATAATGCTTTCCGGTATCCTATCTTTATTAATCATTTTTAACAAATTTTTTCCTTTAAAACCTTTAACCCTTTTTTCAAGCGGAATTTTAGACACATGCTCAACCAGTTTATAATCCAAAAAAGGAGATCTTACCTCCAAACCATGCGCCATCGATGCTACATCTGTTTTTCGGAGAAGAGCTCCAGGGAGGTATGTGTTCATATCACATATTGCTGCCTCCTCCATAAAGCGAGATCTTTCTTTAAAATAAGGTTCTAATATTTCAGAGGTTTTTTTCTCTAAAAAGTTATCTAATTGGCTGCCATACATATCTTGCCGCATATCATCGTTAAAAAAAGACACATAATTTAAATATTTCTCATGATTCTCCAAAGCCAGGTCATTTAAAAATCTTTTCATGTACTTAATAATCGGTAAAGACTGGGATGATTTAGGAATCATTTTCCCAATCAATTGGAGAGTCTTATTGATAGATTGAGGAAAAAAGTTAAACAATTGCATTAGCTTGCATGCAAAATAACGTGGGTAACCGATAAAAAGTTCATCTCCCCCATCTCCAGCCAAAACTACTTTGACTTTTTTTCGAGCCTCCTCTGAAAGAATATACATTGGTAACGCAGCAGGATCAGCAAACGGTTCTCCAAAATGCCAAACAAGTTTGGACAAACAATCAGCAGATTGTTGTTCTAGCAAAAATTCATGATGATCTATATCAAAGAAATCTACTACACTTTTTGCATATTTCCTCTCATCAATTCTTGGATCATCGTAGCCAATCGTAAATGCTTGTGTTTTTTTTGGATTTAAATCATTCATAAAAGATAATATTGTGCTCGAATCAATACCACCAGAGAGAAAAATTCCTACCTCTGTATCAGAAACCATGCATGCTTTTATGGAGTCTTCTAACACTTCCTTTGTCCCCAAAATCAGCTCTGTAGTGCTTGGTTTTGCTAAAGAATCGACCTCAGGTATCGACCAGTATTGTTTCAATTCTAGTTTTCCAAACTCTTTGATAACTGCAAAATGTCCTGCTGGAAACTGTTCAATAGAATCGAAAGCTGTGTTGGGAACAGGAGAATATTGAAAAGATAAAAAACCATGTATTGCTTCAAAATTCACTTTTCTTGGAAAACCTTTCCAAGTAATTATGGCCTTAGCTTCAGATCCAAAAAGTAGCTTTTCATTAAACCATGCATAATACAGAGGTTTCTCTCCTAAACGGTCCCTAGCCAGAAAAAGCTCTTTCTTTTCCCCGTCCCAAATTGCAAAAGCAAACATTCCCCTTAAAAGATTTAGAATGTTTGGGCCCCATTCTTTGTACCCCAGTAGAATAGTTTCTGTATCGGACTTAGTTTTAAATTTATATCCTTTTTCTTCTAAAGAGTTCCTTAAATCCATATAATTATAAATTTCCCCGTTAAAGGTTATAGACGAATTAAATTCGTTATTTACAAAGGGTTGATTTGATCTCTCTGATAGATCAATTACTGATAACCTTCGATGTCCAAATCCTACTTCTCCATTCGCCCAGACTCCATCGGCATCTGGGCCCCTGTGGCTCAATGAAGCAATCATTTTTTTCAAAGCATCCCTTGCTTCTCCTTGCTCTAAAGAAATATTCGGGGACCAAAATCCTGCAATACCACACATAAATTAATTTGCCTCTTTTATTTCATACATTCTCGATACATCCGCAAATACTGATCTTCAGCATATTCAATAGAAAAATCTTTGATGATTCTTCTTCTACCTTTTTGCAACATTTTGTTTAAAGCCTCCTTATTCATTTTCAAAAGTCTTTCCATTCCATTAGCAAGCGCTCTGTAATCTTTGGGTCTCACTACGATACCACAATCACCAAGAATTTCCTTAGAATCTCCAACATCAGTAACCACGCATGGCACACAAGACGACATTGCTTCCAAAAGAACATTTGGACACCCCTCTCCGAACGCAGAAGATGTACACAACAAATCTAAACCCGGGATAATTTTGTGAATATTTTCGGTTGGAGGTAAAAATGAAATTTCTTGAAATAAATTATGCTTGGCAAGCGGTACATCAATCATTTTCATTAGATTTTCATTTTTTCTATTAAGATCTCTCCCAATTAAAAGAAATTTTACTTTTTTAATCCTTTTTTTTATCAGACTAAATGCTCTAAATAGGTTCATATAATCTTTCATTGGGTCAAATCGCCCCACATTTCCAATTAAAGTATAATTTTCTGGAATATTTAGCTTCGTGAATAAATTTTTACGATCATTGTTAAATGATTTAAATTTTTCAGTATCTACACCATTCGGAATGGTTCTCCAGGAATTGGGAGCAAAGCCAGCATACTCATGAAATTCTCTTCCGTTGTTAGAGTTTACAACAATCAAAGACGGTTTTTTACAAAGAAATTTAAGTAAATGAAAGACGATACGTGATTGAAAAGAATATTTAGATAAATCCATGTTAGAGCAACGAAAGTTCCATATCAGATTTTTTACATTAGTAAATGGTTTGCATATGCATCCCAGTAGATCTGCGTGATATAACCAAGTCTGGAGAATGTCTGGATCGAATTTTTTTATCATTCGAACAAGTTTCAGGGCTCTTAGTGGATTAAATTCGCCTCTTTTTAGCCCCAACGTTTGAACATCAATTCCTTCCTTGACAGTGCTTTGAACACTTAAGCCGCCAGAAGTCATCACAATAATTCTAGTTTTATGCTTCCGTATTTTTTTTTGTTTGATCAAATTAATAAGGAAGTTTTCCGCACCTCCATAATCCAGGTCTGTAATCAGGTGTAAAATTTTCATTGTAACTTCAGTAAAAAGTTAATCAGAGTTTTTTTCTGATGAATTGGTGACTTCTTCCCACTTCATAGATTCCTTTTGTAGTTTTGGGTGGGATACTAAACAATGCCAAACAACGGCTTGGAACCCTTCTGTGTGTGGAGTAACATGATTCTTATCTATAGTGGGAATAATCAAGACATGATCTCCCACTTCCTTTGTGTAGCCCCCATCCCTTCCAACAACACCCAAGATCAAGGCTTTTCGTGATTTTGCAACTTTAAGCGCGTTTACTATGTTTACACTAATATTCTTTTCTAAATTACCTCCACCGACAGAAAAAACAAAAACAGCATCATGTTCATTAATTTTACTTGTTTCTAACCACGAAGAAAAAACTGTATCCCAGCCTTCATCATTAGTTCTGGCGGTCAGTTCTGATACATTGTCTATCGGAGAATAGCATTCAATCTCACAGATTTTTCTAAAATCGTTCACAGCATGACTAGCGTGACCCGCTCCGCCACCCACGCCAATAAAGAATAGGCGACCAGATTTTTTGCGGAGATTTGCAAGAGAATCCGCCATTTTCTCAATAATTAAGCAATCAATTTGATCAATAATCTCGCCAGTTTGTTTAAAGAAATTTTTGCTATGCATGCTTCTAGCTCATATCAATAATTCTGATATGTAGCATAGCAAACAGACTCAATAACTCCACCATCATGTTGCCGTAAATATAAATTATATTTTTTACTCATCTTTCTTATGAGAAGAGGGATTTGCCACAAATCACTAGGTCTGTGGTAACAAGAAATAGCCATCTTTGGAAGCCATTGCTTTATTGATTTTTTAGCCCCCTTTAACGCATTAATCTCGGCCCCTTCAATATTCATTTTAATAAAACTGACCCTATTTCCATTGAGGATAGAATCGATAGACGCAACATTGATTGAGGATGTACCGCCACTATCTATCAATGACGCTCTGTTGGAGGTGGTGCTAAAATTCACTTTTCCGCTTTTATTAAAGAGGCCCTGATTAAGGCATTCGATTTTTCGCTTTAAATTCATTTTTCGAACAAGTTTTTTATAAATTATCTTATCCGGTTCAAAGGCAAGAATCTTTTCATATTTATTTTTTACTTTTTTAATAAAAGATCTCACGCTATCTCCATCATAACTTCCACCATCCACATAAATTTCATTATTGCGAAAAGAAAGAATACCTCGCGGTTGGTACAAATTTTTATCAATAATCGGTTCTATAACCGAGGGGTCGAGTGTTAGTCGGAATTCTATGAGTTTATTCAATACACGCCTTGAGTTGGAATCTTTTAATAGGGAAAAAAACTTTTTGTAGTGTATTTTGTGTGCCACTAAATCCTCTATCCAATTCCTATAAAACATATGCGGAATAAACTTTTTGGGATATAAGATCTGTAGAAGCGCAAAAGATACTGTATTTTTGAAACCAAGTTTTCTTAAAAATTTTGTTGCACCCAAAATTCTATGCGAAGCTATAAGCACCGGAATGTTTCGATCAAAGCGATGTAGTGCCTTTGATGCAAGAATCGTTTTCCCGTTAGTTCTTTTAGGGTCATCGTCAACCCAAGCAACAACCTTTATACCGTTTTTCCTGCATAATTTAACAAGTCTTGCACCTTCCTCCGCTGCTCCTAAAATTAGAACTCTTGAAAGTTTCTCTAAGTTAAATGCCGAATATCGCTTCTTCAGTTGAGTTTTGATTTTCCTAGCTGACGTGATCTTAGATAAAGAAGTAAAATTATTATAATTAGTTATTCTTTTTTTCATCTGATAATTCTGTTCGTTGTCGACTGAAATCTATCTCTGGATCTTTACTTGGGTCTCCCATTTCCTCATAATCTTTAAGAACCCCTGTCCTATTTTCTTTATTTTTTTCCCAATATTCTCTATGCAAAACCCAGATACTGAGAGGGTAAGTAGATCGCATTCTTCTATTAATTCTGTACTGATAAAATTTATTACCCAGACTCGCTTTAGCTGCAATAATGGGCCACTGAAAAATCGCCCGAGCCCAAATGTTTATAATAATGTTGATTAGTGTTAATGGAATAACAGACCAGAAATATTCTAGCCTCCACCGAATTCTACGCAACCAAAACGATGTCCCAAAGCGCATTCTTCGCGGAAACGTCATCATCAAGCTTATCATTAGACTTGGATTACTTGCGACTATATCGGCATCAATCCTGCGCAGTTGTTTTGTGTGAAAAATCTCTCCCTCTACTTGGCCGAGAAATTTAGCATTATACTTCGAAACGGAAAAGTGGATAATATCCCGCACTTCATCAAGTTTCTTCTTCCAATCAGGATTGTTTGCGATTGGGCGAGAATGCCATTTTATGGGTTGTAAATAAATTTCCCTTTTTAATCGATCTATTACTTCCTGATCGAAATATAGTCTGCGAATTAAACCACACTTGACGACACGAGAAGAAAGCACTTTTCCTTTGCTCTTGTTGGGTACTGGAGATTGTTTTTCTGGCGTTACAGATAATATGAATGCGTCATCGGAATCATCTGCAATTGCGATTTTATCTTTGTATCGATAAAAATTGCTATAAATATAATTTCCATCAATTGTCCAGTCCTGAAGGGAAGAATCGTCGTGATGCTGCAGGGCAAAGTAAGGCATCAAAATAGGTGACCAACTCATCGAATGCATAACAACACCTTCCTGCTCGGGAACATCCCACCAAGTATAGACCGGGCTAGTCCAGAAATAATTACAATCAAAGTTTGCGGCAAGGCACTCTGAATGCATATTATTCAAGGCAATTCGGACAGCCTCTCTTGATGATAAATTAAGAACAGTTCCTTGACGCCAACTCCCGGCATTAATTTCCTTATTGACGCCCTCTTTCTCGAAACGAGAAACTGGACATAAAACAAGCATTTTTCCCTTTGTCATCTGAGTTTGGATATAGCTAACAAATCCATCGTTAAAAATCGAATCAGGGGTTGTCTGAATTCCCCAAACTCTCCTGGAAAACATTATGTTAGTCAGCAGTTTGTGACCAGCTGACATATAAAGAAGTGAAGCATTACGCTTTGTTTTTTCGTCTTTTGGCATCTCAACGAATTCAGTTTGTATATACTTATTAAGCTGAATAAAAACCTCATCGTTCACCATGGCTTTCCAGTCATCTTGTGTAGTCGCAATAATATATCGATTTTTGGGATTCGGTTTTAGACTCGGGAGATTATTTGGCGCAAGAAGAGATGAGGCACACTCACGCAAGAATGATTCACGGTATGTTTCACCCCAAAAAACATTGTAAAAATAAATCGGCTTTATATCTTCTAATTTGCTCATATGTAAAACTTATTCTGGTGATAATGTAACCAGGCGACATATTTATCGTAAGGCGCTATGTTCTTTTCCCTATCTATTGCAGAATAGGATAAAAATTTCATTGACTGCCCCTCATGTTGTTTACAATTCAAAAATTCACCTTTATTCATATGCATCAAAAAATAAGAGCGCAACAACTTTCCAAATTTCATAGGTTTTAAGTCAAAGATAAATCTAATATATCTAGTAATTTTTTTTGGAGAAAATTCAATCTCCTCGCGAAGTTCACGCCTCAATGCAGCGATTTGAGTTTCGTTTTTCTCAATGGCTCCGCCAAAAAAACTCCAATGGCCTGGAAAAAGTACTCTTGGGTTATTGTCTCTAAGCTGCATTAAGTAATCTCCCTTGTTATTCATAATAATTGCAGCAACTGCATTTTGTAAAAAAATTTTTCTCATTAGCCAGCCAGGGTATATTTTCTTAGCTTCTGATATTGGGGCGCTGATGACCCCGAATATTTTCGTGCCAACTTTTAAGTCGATCGATGCGATTATAATAAATAAATTGTGGAGATCTTCTTATAAGAATTTCGTCCTTCACCTCGTCTTCATATATATATCCCGACCATGCATTGCAATCTTTACAAAAGGGGACTTTATCCCACTGGCCAGTCTCATGATAATGCCTTGTCTCTTCAAACTTCTTGCCCTTCCAGACCGCCTTTACCCCTCCGTCTTTAAAAACGTTACCCATAACCTGCTCTCCAAAGCTGTCAAAACAGCAAATAGAAACATCTCCGTTAAAGTGAATTGGCATGGTTTGATACAATGCATGACATGGTGTTCTTTTTTTAGGAGGGTTAATGCCTGTCAGTTTACCGTCCGCGAACACAGCACCTACCCTAACCACATCAACTATTTTAATCCAATGAGATATAAACTCATCTGTCTCATGTTCGTTTTCCTTCTGTACGGTAAAAGAAACACCGATTCTTGGGAAAGTTGCCTCACCTCGAATCTTCATCATCAATTCGACGTTCCTGCTAATCTTTTCTAACTTATCAACCCCACGTACTTTTTTCAAAGTTTCCGGAGTCGTGGCATCTACACTGAAAAAAATCGAATCGAGCTTAAGGTTTACAAAAGAGCGAGCTAATTTCTCGGTAAGGGTCAGACCATTGGTATTAAAACATACACTAATTCCGCGTTCCTTCATGTTTGCAATATGCTCTACTAAATTGTCCGCTAGCAAAGGCTCTCCCCACATACTGGGTTGTATCAGGGGCTTGGCCGACATAATCTCATCTAAAATTTTTTTCGCTGAATCTATATCCATTTTTCCAATAGCGATTTTTTTCTTCTCCTCTTCATCTGATCCATGGAGCAAGCACATTGGACATTTAAGATTGCAGGTTGTCTTAAGATCCAAAAGATATCTTTCCGGGAGATCGGGAACTTTAGGTTTTTGGTGTGTCATGTTTATCCTATTTTTTTTTGGGCCAATAACTTTTGCATCGATTATAAATCTTTGTAACAAATTTTTTGTAATTACTTTCAATCAGATTTGCCGCCGTGAGCCGAAATAATCTTCTAGCTGCTCTATCATAAATCATACGTTTAGCAAGTACCTCTCTTGTTACATCCGGCATAGTCTTCTCGTAGGAAGCAAAATCATAGTCTACATTATACTTTCTTGCATAACTATAGCCTTCGTAGGTTGGCGTACCATTCTCTATATCTGGGTGGGAATGGTGCGGGGTATAAACCGGAGGATGATCTAAATTAAATGATATGGTTCTAATCGCAGACGCTGGGCCTGGATTAGCATAAAGGGTGTGTGTTTTCTTTGGAGAATCCATCGGTTGCATGGACCGGTCAAAATCTACTGAAAAGCGACAATCCATACTATACCTGAATCCCTTTGACTGACGATTCATAAATGTCCCATGTAAAACATCATGACAGAAAACTATCGCACTCCCAATCTTTAATCTTGGAGCGTATGTTTTTTTACTGTGCTGCTTTATAAACTCCAACATTTTCATTTCTCTTTTTTCCTTTTTGGGCTCATAGTCCTCACCTTGTTCATCATGCGCTGTTTTTTCATGCCAGCGAATTGCTGGGTCGATCGAATCGAAAGAGGGATTTAAACTCCTGTGCGCATATAAAATTGTTGGGCTATTTTCTAAAACATCTGTTAGTGGCAACCAAAGCGTAAATGTACGATCTACGTAACTAACGAACTGTGTATCGTGGTGCAAACCTACCGATCGAAGCGGGTAATCCGCGTGAATCTTTCTGAGACATTGATCATTTCGGAACATAACGACCGAATTATGCCCTAAAAGAAATCGGAGTAGATTTAAGAACTGAGAGCGATAAAGCATGCGAATAAGTAGTTTTTGTGCGGAGGCCGGGAGATCTCTAGTAGCGTTAAGATGGGCTTCGCGTTCTGTGTCGCTCATTTTTCCTTCTCTAAAAGCTTTTTCATATTTGGCTAAAAAATCCCCACAAACACTTGATATCTCTTTGACCTGGTTTATCGAAAAACAGTTATCAATAACGATGTGACCAACTTCTAGCAAATCGCTTCTCATTCTACCGAATGCATCAAGAGAAAGTGTATGCCTTGGCGACACTCCCATTGGGACAATATTTGATTGATTAAGGGGCATAATCATTTAAATAATACACTCAACTTCTAAACACAACATTAATCTAAACCATGTAAAAATGCATATTTGTTACAATTTATGCATAATTTACTTCACATTCAAAACAAATATGCAATACACTGAACAAAACCACTATGGAGATAAATTTGTCCACCAAGGTAAGTTTTTGTGATTTAACCCACACGGGTCAATTGGTTTCTGCGAATACCTTCCCCTTGGGAATGGCTATGGTGGCAGCCTATGCTAAAAAAGCATTGGGCGAGGATATTGATATGGAGCTTTTTAAATATCCAGAAGACTTCAGCAACTACCTTGACAAGAACACTCCTCAGATTGCCTGTTTTTCTATATTTGCATGGAATAATCATCTCTCCCACGAATACGCTAAACGTCTGAAAGAGGCAAATCCGAAAACTATTACACTTTTTGGAGGACCAAATTGGCCGAACCATTCTGAAGAAAAAAAAGAATTTTTAAAAAAATGGTCAAGTGTTGACTTTGCCGTAGAGGGTGAGGGTGAAATTGTATTTGTTGAATTCTTCAACCTATTAAAAAAATACAACTTTGATTTCCAAAAAATAAAAAAGGAAGGTATCAAGATCCCAAATACGTCCTACCTAAGAGATGGGGAAATCATAACTGGCGAAATTCTCCCGAGACTAGAAAACCTAGATCAAGTCCCTTCTGTTTACGAAAATGGATTGTCTGATAAATTTTTTGATAAACACCTGATTCCCATGATTCAAACAGCAAGAGGCTGTCCCTACGCATGCACCTTTTGTCATGAAGGATCCTTATATTTCAATAAGACTCGTCGCTTCTCACAAGAAAGAACAAAATACGAAATTGATTATATAGCGAAGAGAGTAAAGGTTCCTGACTTCATTATTGTAGATCTTAACTATGGCATGTTTGAGGAGGATATCACTACCTCAAAGTACATGGCCAGAATCCAGGACACATTGGATTGGCCAAAATTTGTCACGATCGCAACTGCTAAAAATCACAAACAACGCGTCCTAGAGATTTCAAAGATTCTCCATGGATCCCTGCCTCCGGGTGCCGCAGTGCAAAGTACAGATCCAGGAGTTCTTAAAATCATTAAACGAACCAACCTGCCTATGGAGGCGGTTGTGGAAGTTGCCAAAACCGCTGAAACTGATGGAGCAGCAAGTTTCTCAGAAGTTATTTTGTGCCTTCCCGGCGATTCAAAAAGAGCGCATTTTCAATCTATAAAAGATGTTATTGATGCTGGCTTCACGCTGATTAGAACATATCAATTTATGCTCCTCGCTGGAACAGAAGCTGGGGGCAATGACGCCAGAAAACAATATAATTATGATACTCGATTCAGAATCAAACCAATGAATTTTGGGAAATACAAATTTAGAGGAGAAGAATTTGTTTCCGCTGAAATCGAGGAAATCTGCGTTTCTAACAATACAATGAATTATCAGGATTACCGTGAATGTAGAGAGCTGAGTCTTACTGTAGAAATATTTAACAACAACGGAATATTCTATGACTTTCTCCAGTTCTTAGATCTTCGGGGAGTAACTCGAGCAGAATTTCTTTTCAAGATTCATGAACTAGTCAAAAAGAATGATTTAGTCTCTTCCTTTTATAGGAATTTTGCAAAAGATGAAGAAGAAAATCTTTGGAAAGATGAAAAAGAACTTAGGGATTTTATGGCACAACCGAAAAAAATTAATGAATACCTAAAGGGTGATTATGGAACGAATGAAATTTACAAGTATCGGGCAATCGCGGTCTTCAACAATATAGAAGAGATACACAAAATCGTCTATCAAGCCTCTTGTGAATTGTTGGACGGCAAGGGTTTACTAAACAAAGACTGCTCAAGCTACCTGAATGAACTAAAAAGATTTAGCCTTATGAGAAAAACAAAAATATTTGCTGTAGATAAAAAATCTGAAGATACCTTCCATTACGATTTTGTTCAACTTTTAGATAGCAATTTTGCAAAAGATCCTTTCAAGCTTAAAAGACCAGAAGGAATGCATATCGAAACCTATCATACTAAAAGACAGCAATCTGTTATCGAGGGTTATATCGATCAATTTGGCACTACTTTAGTGGGTCTTGGGCGAATATTAAATCGAGCCCATATTGCCGCAATGCACAGAGATGCGAAATATTCGGGAAGCAATCAAGATGAAAATGCACTTCGCAAGAAAAATCAAACCTCCGAGGAGCGTGCTACCGCAGGACCAACAGGCGGTGATATGATCGAGCAATATTAGATGGCGACCCCTAGGAGAATCGAACTCCTCTTTCCAGGATGAAAACCTGGTGTCCTAGCCGATAGACGAAGGGGTCACAAGAAAACCTTATACTAGCTTTTAGCTTTACAGGTAAAGAAAAGTTTTAAAAATTTCAGACAATTCGTCATAACACGCATTTTTATTGCTTGCTCTCTATTTGACCACAAGTTTCCTTAAAAATCTTATTGATAATACTAAACTTATCTTCTTCCCAAATCCAAGACTGGTAGGGTTTGCTAAAAGGAAGTGACCCCCCGACTCTAAAAGGTGTTTGAGACTCTAGTCGGTCGATATCCTTGGAAAGGCTAAACATTAAATATCTGGTTTTTGCATTGAACCAACACAAAGCAAGGGGACCGGAACTTACACCCAGATTAAGGTAACTCAGCTGATATATTGCTGCACGCACGAGAAGACTGTTTGACGCAATCTCGAGGGTTGGAAGTGATTTTGGAAAAGAGACATTGCTTTTCCCCTTCCTGTCCATATCGCGAATAAAAACAGGAAAATACTTTTTTTTATCTAAATGTTGGGCAAATCGTATCCATGCTTGAATATTGCTGTTCCTTTTCCGCAAATATGAATACTCACGCAAAGTAATAACTATTAGTTTCTTTCCCTTAGCCTCAATTGGAAGAAGACGAGCAGCATACTGCAGAACATCTTTCGGCACTCTAATAGGTAAAGAGTTTTCTTTTCTAAGTGTATGAATCACACGAGAAGTCTTGTGTGGAGTGGGAAAGATTGGGCTGTAAAACCTTGGAAGAATATTCCACGAAAAGAATAGATAATTAACAAATCCTTCAAATCTGTTCTCGCAAATACTTATGCCTTTGCAGTGAGGAAATAACCGGGTGGCAGGTAATAAAAGATCAAAAATACGTTTACACCTTTTCTCTCGATTCAAAACAGCCCCATACGCAGGGATCTCTCTGCGCAACCCACTCTCTCGCCCCGGAACTATAATCACTTCTATCTTCTCTAACCCCATCAACATTCTTCGAGATTCAGCCTCTGCTAAGGCCCAAAAAAAATCATATGTTAAAGGAGAGCAAGAGAGGTCATAAAATAAATATAAAGTCTTGTGGCTTCTCATAAATATTGAAGAAAATGCCAAACAAAGGAGCTGTGCAGGAAAAAGTAAAATAAAAAAGAATGGATAAATACAGCCGTTTAGTATTTTTCCTGTCCTAGTGGAAGGAGTAAAGAACTCCTCGATCAATCTGTTAAGTGTCCAGGAAAATCCGTAAAACTTTATCTTCTTGAGTATATTAAAAAAAGATCTCGAGTACGGATTAAAATATCTTAATTTGCTTCTGGGCATAATCTCTAATATCTACTAATTTATACAAAAATTAAATATATTTGATCGTTTTGGATTATGTGTATTGCCATAGAATAACTTTGATAACAAAATTACTAAGAAATATATGCAGAATATCCTTGCTCGAATAGACACGAACCTAGCACTGATTTGTCTAATCCCTGTTTTACTGTATATGGCAAACCCTGACTGGCTGTTTTCAGGTAGTGGCGGTTATAGCGATTCTTACTATTACTACAGCTACTGGTATCACTACTTTGAAGATCCCCATGTTCTGAATCAGAGTTACAAGGCTTCGCGACTTGTTTGGATCTTAAAAGGCTACGTGCTTCATAAACTGTTTAATCCTTACACTGCCTACTATGTATTGCACCTCACAACCCTCTACGCATGCATTATTGCCTTTTATTTTACATTAAAGAAAGTAGCTAACCCATTTACCGCCACGGTAGCAACTATCTTGTTTTTAACTTTTACGCACTTTCATGCCATTCCCGGTTACGAATGGGGCTACCATGCACATGAGGGAGCAATGAATTTACTTTTGTGCATTCTCTGTCTCACCGTAGCCGCAGATTCAAAAAAATGGAAAAAGTATCTCTTTTTAGGAGGAGCGGCCTTTGCGGCTGGCTGTCATATGCCATTCATAGCATCATACTTTCCGATGGTTCTCGCGTGGTACTGGTTCTTTAATCGCAAAGGAAACAAGAACCCATTATTTGCAAGTTGCGTCTGGTTTTTATTAGGGGGCGTTATTGTCACCTTTTTGTTCGGAATCATTCATTATTCGGTCACTGGTAACTTCTTCTTTTTTATGCCACAGATTGAACAAGTCCTTAACCTTACTTCACAATATATTGACGTTTATTCAGCAGGAGGAGAGAGTGAGCACCGCGACATTTATGATTCGGTCTGGCATGCCGGGGCTTTTAAAGGTGGTCATTATCTAAAATTAATAGACACCTTTAGAAATCTAAAAGAGATTCACATGGCTATTGCTTTTGCCTTCTTAGTATTCATCACCCTAATAGTAGGTATTTTAAAAAGACTTAAAGAGAGGTTTTTAGATCAATCAACACCCAATATGAAAAAGAGGAATTCTTCCGTTGCTATTTTTTTACTATTGCAATTTCTCATTACTTTGCTTCCGCACCTGTATTTAACTATAAAGGGCACACCCGCCCTAACGCACAGCTATATGGTAATAAACTTCTACCCATCCATGTTTTTTGCCTTCGCTGGAATAATTTTACTATGGACAAGAAAGCCCATAAAGCGAAAAACTGAACTATCAATCATTGTAGGCGTAATATGCACTGCCGTTTTAATGTTTCATCCTGAAATTGTGACTTTTACAAAACTAACGAAAAATATATCCTTTCCAATCTTTTTCGGCATATTGTTGATAGTTGGTCTACTACTAGTATCTCCAATAGTAGCCCTAAAACAGAAGAATCTCGTTGGCCTTACTTGTATTGTTTTGATCTTTACCGGTGTAAATATTGGTTCGGCAGAAAGAGGTGAAGTATACGGCGTGTTGCAGCCTTGTAAGGGGTTGCATAAAAGAACTATGTTTGCTGCTATTGATGGAATGATGGAAATAGAAAAATATGATCATAAGTTCAGCACAAGGCTTTGGTACGATTGGTCAGATGAAATGAAGGAATCTGCAAATCCGGAATGTAAATTTTATATACATACACCAATTAACATGAGCACACTTTTTGATACTATATCGGGAATGAGATGGGGATCTTATTCACATCAAGTTAATGAATATACCTCCAAAAAATCATTTGAATATCTTCAATACAGAGACAGTGAACGGCTGAAAGGAAGATTAAAACCGCAAGTGGTGAATCAACGGGGCGTCAAAGTTATCCTTGATGAAAACAGAATTGCTATTCTTTCCAGTAAGAAAGACAAAATTTCTACCGCGTTAGAAACGCTAAGAAGAAAAGATGTTGGCTATAAAATGATTCATGAAAAGAAGATTGTAAGGGGTGATATATCATATTTTATAAAAATTATTGAAACCTTCGATGCTGAAAAATAACCTCATCTTCAAAGCGATTAACAAGCCAGGGATCTCAAAAAAATGAAAATCTTATTCTTAGATGTATACCCGGATGTAACTTATAGAATCTGTAAAGATACCGCAGGCGGCTATGGAACAGCCAATGATTTTGGGGATACCCTTTTTTGCAAAATAATCAAACGCTACGTGAAGGGAAAGCTTGATTGGCCTCCTTTCCACGCAATGTACCCAATGGGAGTCTTAAAGAACAAGGGTTATACGGTAGAATATTCTAGAAATGTAGAAGACTATAAAAATTATGATTTAATTATTGTCCCAAGTTCAATCGTAGCTCACGAAACCGAAATTGATGCAATCAAGGAAATCCATGGGAGCAAAAAGCCAATTCTAGCGATTGGTCCCTTTGCAACCAATTATCCTGAATCGTACATAAACGCTGGGGCAAAAGTTATTTTCGGTGAGTCCGAAATGTATTTTATGCATCAAGATATTAGTATAGAGAAAATTAAGAGCTTAGGGAGCAAAATTATTGTCAAAGAAAACTCTGATATCAATTTATTGCCTTTGCCTCCCTGGGACATTGTTTGCAAGCATCTCGATATTAAAAACTCTTTTTTGGGAAAGGGAGAAAATACATTCTTACCAATTATTGCGACACGCGGATGTCCATACGTATGTAGCTATTATTGCACATATCCACTCCAGCAGGGTAAAGCTGTTAGATTACGCGAACCTAAAAAAATTGTCGAAGAAATGATCCACTGGCAAAAAACTCTGGGAATATCAAGCTTTGCATTCAGGGATCCGGTTTTTTCAATTAATCGAAAACATACCCTTGAAATATGCAAATTGCTTGACGAAAAGAATACACGTTTTAATTTATTGATAGAGACGCATTTAAACAATCTCGACGATGAAATGATTAAAAAACTAAAGGTAGTGGGTTTAAAAATTGTGTATGTTGGTATAGAATCCGTAGATTCGACCGTGCTAGAGGGAATTCATCGCTTTACAATCAGCAACGATGAACAGTACAAAAAAATTCGACAAATGGAAGAACAGGGAATCGCGGTTAAAACAATGTTTATGCTAGGATCCAAAGAAGACACAAGAGAAACTTGCTATAGATCAATCAAGTACGCCAAAAAATTAAATAGCTCTTTTGCACAATTTTGTATTTTTACACCCTACCCTGGCACGCCCTTTTACGCTGAAACTAAAGATAATATTACATCAAAAAAATTAGAAAATTTTAATCAATATCAATTGGTATTTAATCATCCCAATTTTTCAAATAAACAAATAAGAAGAATTATGGCGAAAGCATACAGATCTTATTATCTTAACCCCATGTGGATTATGAGGCATCTTCTCAAATTCATTAAACATTAATTCTGTGGAAAAAATATGAATATTTCATTTATCTTGCCCGTATTCGACGACTGGGATGCTGTTGTATTTTTACTCAAAAAGATTGATGATAATCTTTTAAAGGTAAAAGCAAATTTTCATATTTATCTAGTCAATGACTCTGCATCTGAAGCTAAAAATATTGAAAAGATAGGCCAAATAAAGCGAACAAAAATATCTTCAATCGAAATTATCAATCTCAAAAAAAACCTTGGTCATCAATCAGCTATTGCTATAGGACTAGCAAAGGCCCACGAAATTAATCCATCGGATTTTTATATAATTATGGATAGCGATGGCGAGGATAATCCAGCGCATTTAGAAGAATTAATTCAACTGGCTTCAGAAAAGAAAACTCATGCCATCGTCGCTCAAAGAAAAACAAGAAAAGCTAGACCAATATTTAAAATATGCTATTTCTTTTTTAGAATTATTTTTTCTCTATTTACTGGCAGAAAGATTGATTTTGGGAATTACATGATTCTTCCAAAAACAATAGTTTCCAAAATCATTTTAGAATCAGAACTGCTCCAAAGTTTACCGGCCACTCTGCTACTATTGAAATCTCCAATATTTAGACTGCCTACAAAAAGAGCAGAAAGATTATCGGGGGACTCGAGAATGAGCTTCACATCATTGGTAAAATTAGGTATCACCCATATTTTAGTTTTCGGTGATACGGTGTTTACAAGAGTTTTTATTCTTAGTTCTTCTGTCTTTTTTCTAACTTGTGTATTAATAGTCTACGGAGTATTTATTAAATTTTTCTCTAATAGCGCGCCGCCTGGATGGGCATCTTCTTTTATAGCGCCCCTCTCTCTTGTTAGCATCAATTTACTGATCCTCTCTTTAATGGCTGTTTTTTTAAGAAAAGGCCATCGAACAACTGAAGGAGCATCGGTAGAAAAGGCAACGAGGGAGTTTATTAAAGATATAACACCAACATCTCAAAAATAACTAAAGATAAATTATACTAATTTTATATATTGAGTCTTTTATAGATAAACCAAGGTAAGGCATTTAAAATAATGCTAATAATCCTCCACCATCTTGGCAAATAAACCACCCCTCTTTTTTTACCTATATTTTCAATGATCCTTCTAGCGGCATCCATGGGCTGAATAGCCGGAAGCATAAGTTTTTGGTCAAATAGCATAGAGGTTTGCATGTAACCAATTCGGTAGCAGCAAACACTTGAAATTTTATTAGCGTAAGCATGCCTGATGCATTGAGAAAAGTTTTCTAAAGCAACTTTGCTAGATGAATAAACGATATTTGATTTCCTGGGGCGAATAGCTGAAACAGATCCAGCAAAAACAAAGTGTGTATTTTTCTTAACTCTTGGAATAAGCGAATACACCAACTTAATAGGAGCAGAAAGGTTTATATTAATTATCTTATCAATGAAGCGATGATCCATGGGCCCCTTATCTAGATCCATCTTACTATATCCCGCTATACAAAAGATAGCATCGGGAGAACCCAAAGATTTCTCAACAAATCGTAAAAAAGATTTTATATTAATCTGGGTCAGATCCATTGCCAAATAAGAAACTTTTGTAGAGTGCCTCAACTTTAAGTCTTTAGCTATAGAAGCTAAATCACTTTCGTCCGACGAGACGATTGAAAGCTTATGCCCTCTGGCCGCAAGCTCTTCAGTAACCGCTCTTCCCAAACCCGCGGATGCCCCAATCACTAAACACTTCATATGGCTAACCTTCGACTCAGGGATGACTCATAGATGTTGTCGGTAGACCAAGATCTAATGTTTTTTTTAAATTTATTGTATTCAGAATATTGTTTTTGAACGATTGATGATCTTAACCTTGAATCCTTCGCAACATTTGCGATAGATTTTGTCTTGCAGTCGAGTTCATCCACCTTATTTAGAAAGTCTAAAGTTTTTTTATTGTTTAATAAATTCATAGTAAAACTTACCCCATTCCCAGAAAAATTTAAAAATTTTCTCTTTCCGGAAAACAATTTTAAGGAACCTATTAAGATGGGTACAGAAAACTTTTTTTGTAACAGACGGAATCTATGTGAATATTCTTCCCATGCTCCATGAGGAATCAGTACTTGATGTTCAAAAAAACCTTTTTGCCCATACATATCAAAGTAATGTCCTATACGAGCCTGAGGAAAAACATAATTCCAAAAATGACAATCCTGATTTCCTCTCAATTTTAAGTTAAACGCATAAAGCTTATTTATAAGAGGTATAGAAAATTCACGTATTAATTTAAACCTCAGTTTTTTTCTAGATGGATCTAGTGCCAAATATCTAGAATTCATTGCTACTTTAGAATCTTTTTTAGCAAACCTTCCTGCAAGAATATACCCACATCCAGAACTGCGAGAAGTAGATAAATCATTCCAGCTAATCAAATAGTCCCAACGTTTTGAGATTTTTATCATTTTTTTTTGCGTATCAACTAAACTCTCCACCGAAAATATTCTTTTCTCCATTGTTCGAAGTGGTAATTTCTGTAATTTAATTGTCGCTGAAATAATTAAACCAGTTAATCCAAAGCCGCCACAAGTTAAAGAAAAACCTTGGCTTTTTCTTTTTAATGACGTCATCGCACCACTTGGCCTAAGTAATGTAACTTCCTCTACCCAATCACAAAAATTTTTATTCTTAAAAGTATTCTTTCCATGAACATTACAAGCGATACAACCTCCAACACTAATTTGAGGATGTCCCGGCAGAACTGGTAGCATTAAACGATGCGGTAGAAGAAAATCCTGTAACTCTCCAATCATAATACCTGCTTCCACAGTTACAGTTCTTTTTTCTACACTAAAATCTAATATTCTTTTAAAATGTTTCATAGAAAGTGAAACGACATCGTCCCCATAACTTGCGGCCACATAAGAAATTCCAGATCCCCTTGGAATAACTTTTTTAAATTTACTTGTTTCTAAATGTCGATATCTATCTGGTTCGCAAAGAAAGCCTTGGGAGGCTGGTGATAAATCAATGCTACGGAAAGCAAATGGCTTAATTGGAGCATCATATTCATAATCTCTTTCCTGTTTCATTTGACCGTTTCGTTTATTTTTTTCTTTTAGAGCCAATTATCTCTACCACTGTATTCTCTGTAATCATTCTAGAATTGAAACGAAGATGATGGTACAAAATGAAGTCACAAACAAAGCCAGTCATCAAAATAATCAGCCCAGCTAACATCGTTGTCAATGACATATCCAACAAAGGCCTGCTAACTAAAATATCATAATCTTGGAAACCCAGAGCAAAAATATGAGAGAGAACAAGATATGAGAAGACAAGCAGTCCCGGTATAAAAAACAACAAGCTAACCGGACCAAAAAAATGTAACGGGGTAAAACTATGTTTTATCGTAAATAACAGAGAAAGTAGATCGAATGCTCCTTGGTATCTAAACGCCTTATATTTAGAAACTCCATGTTTGCGAGCATCATTTTTGATTTTGATTTCGCAAATTTTAAACCCTCTTAAGTAGATCTGTAATGGTATTAGACGATGAAACTGACCATAAACGAATAAATTCTCAACAACTTGCTTTCGATAGGCTTTAAAACCACAATTTTCATCTCTAAGAGAAAGTCCTGTATATCGCCGCACAACGAAGTTAAAGAAGCGAGATCCTAGTTTCCTAAACCAACTATCCTTTCTTTTGAAACGCCACCCATTTACTAAATCATAACCTTTTTTAAGTTTAGAAATAAGCATAGGTATTTCTTCTGGACGATCTTGCAAGTCCGCATCTAACGTTACAATAAACTTACCCTTTGCCCGTGAAAATCCAGACATCAGCGCGATAGATTTTCCAAAATTAGTTCTAAGGATAATACCATTTAAAAAAGAATATTTTTTGACAAGCCTTGATAAAATTAATTGCGTTTCGTCAGTTGATCCATCGTCAACAATTAGAATCTCGAAGTTATTTTTAAAACGCTTATTCATGGTTCGGGCACATCGATCAAGCAGCTCAACCAAGCTATTGGCTTCATTAAATGCGGGAATTACAACACTTGTTTCAATATTTTTTTTCATAACTAACAGATTACAGTCACTACTTGTTTATCTCTATTAAGGCTTTCTTTGTTTGTACATTTATTTTTCTATTAATGATCAGTTTACCGGCACGTCCTTTTTCTTTTTTTGTTTCCATAATAAAAGGGGTGTTGAAGTAGGTTTTTACATTATGAATATCTGAAATGCTTTTGTCATGAAGAATTTCATCATTAATTTCTACAAACTGATTAACAACAGAAATGCTTCTCTTGAAAGGAAAATCTCTATTATAATCAGCTAATGGGGCTGAGTTTTGATTCAATGAAGTGCCCTTCTTCATTCGCATCAAATCAATAAATTTTCTGGCCAGTCTTGAACCAAGTGACGAAAAAGAAATAATGCGTAAAAGTGTTCTCTGTAAAAAAGTCGGAGAGAAGTGACTGGGTTTACTTAAAAAACCCTCAAAGGAAAGATTTTGATTATCGTGAAAGATTTTACGGTTGCGATCATAAGCGCGAGAATTTAGATCTTGATCAGCGGTCTGAACTGTTATTCCAAAATCCTCAAAGATTAATTCAGACTCTTTAAAGATTCTAATTACCCCACCTCCCGCAATGGAACAAAAAATATGAAGATTTTCGCTATGATAAGATGCAACTGAACATTCCTTATTGATGCTCCAAAAACGACCGTAGTTTTTTAGCGGTTTGGATTTTTCTGTTCTTTTGATAGAAAACGTAGATTTAAAACTCTTTTGAAATAAGAAAGGAAGAATGGGTAAATATGACCATCTGGCCAACCTTAAATCATCCGCTAAGATTGGGGATATTCCCTTTTGTTTAGGACTAGAGGATTGAAAAAAATTAACGAGCCCTTTGGCATATAAATCGTGTTGTGACAATAAAGATATTCCAATCCTACTAACATAATCATTGCAACAAATGCCATACTCTGGAGATACGGTTCCGTCGGGATGAAGATGAGGAAGGAGAAATTGTAATAATTTTTTCATCGAAAATAATGATTTTTTTTCTGGATTAATAAAAAGAAAGGAGAGCATGACATAATCAAGCAAAAGAAAAGAATAACCTAAATCCATACCCCCTACTTCTGGAAACCACCCTTCTTTGGTTTGTCTTTTTAAAAGAGATCTTAGTTTTTTCTTAGAAGCTAGATAAAAAACTTTATCTCCAAAATTTTTATAGGCGAGAGCCAAAGCAGCCACTGCGGCAGCCTGGTGGTTGCTTTTTACAAAATCATCTCTTTTTGATAACCAATGCGCGGCTCGTAATGAGGTCAAACGCAAAACCTTTTCATCTTTCTTTTTAAGTCTTTTTTTAAGAAAACAATAAGCCAACCCGAAAGCGATTAGTGAAAATTCCGTTGCAGCAAAACCTCTCTCTCCTTTATACCATTCATCAAAGGATCCATCATTATTTTGGATTTTTGACCAATAGTTTAATCCTGCAGAAAAGATTTCGTATGTTCTGTCTAGGGATGGAATACTTTTATCTTTTCTTAAAGAATCAAAATTCTTAGAACATAGCAATCCAACGGTCGCAGAAGCCTCCTGATAACGAGCATCGGCAAAATCAATAGATTTGTCTCTCCAAAATTTATAATCCATACACCCGAATGTATCGGAGAATGGATTATTATCCTGCAAATGAATAAGCCGCCAAATATTCTCTATGACATATTCGAATTGATATAAATAGTCATTACTCTTCTTCATCGTCACCTAGGAAAAACTTAAATTAGGATATTTTTTTCTCCAAGCGTTAAAAACCATAAAATTATAAAGTATTCTAGAAAAGTTTGAACGATTTTTAATATGATTGTCTACTAGGAATTCTAAACACTCACGATTAATAAGATTGTTTTCATAGCCATCAAATTTTTTTAATTCTTCAAGGTGTGGCAGTAATTTGCTCTTCATCCACCTGGCAATAGGTAATGCAAACCCTTGTTTCTTTTGGGCAAAAATTGATCTGGGAAAATTTTTCCTTTTACAAATTTCTTTTAGTATCCATTTTAAGGTTTCCCCTTTAACCTTCATGTCAATTGGTAGACTATTGGCAAATTTTATCACCTTTGTTCCTAGAAAGGGCGCTCGAACCTCGAGACTATTTAACATCGCTGCCCTATCTGTATGATGACAAACAAACTCTGGCAAAAAAATCTTTTGATAGAAAAACAGCATGCGATTATATGAATCTAATCTTAAGAAATCATGCTGAATTTCTTCTGGAATTGTATAAAGACTATTCTCTGAATTAGGGTCCATCCAATCTTTTTCTCTATCAGGTAACAACTTTTTTAAAAGCCCATTATCTAAAGAAGATAGCCACAGAAAATTTCTATTTAGAGGGTTTGAAGGGAAGCCGTTTAAATAAGAATTAAGCTTCGATCGAAAATCCATGTAAGTATCACGGGCAGGAATAAAATTACCAATATATTTTGCCATATTTCTTAAGGAAGCGGGCAAACGCATCATAAAGTTCTCATAACGTAAACCTAAAAAAGGTAAATACCCTGCAAATAATTCATCAGCCCCATCCCCAGCTAACGCTACCGTAATTTTATCCCTACATTGCTTTGAAAGAAAATAAACATTGAGAAATCCAGGATCCCCATTTGGTTCATCCATTTTTTTTATTATTTCACGAAAGCTCTCATCCATAACTTCAGAATCCATCATATACTCATGCGCATTTCCTTTTTTTAATCTCTCCGAAACAATTTTTGCTTTTTTATCCTCACTAAAATCTCTTTCACTCATAGATAAATGGAAAGACTGGATGTTTTGATTTTTTTTTAAACAGCTGTCCATCGTTAGGGTGCTATCTAATCCCCCGGAAAGAAAAACTCCAACAGGCACATCGGATCTAAGTGAGTTAGAACAAGAAGTATCGAAAAGACTGGTCAGTTGGGTGATCGCTTCCTCTGAATCCATTTTTAAGCTATCACTGCCTGGAATTGATTTCCACCAATTCTCTAAGGTCACCTTACCTTCTTTGTAGTGCAAAAAACTTCCTGGTTTTAATTTATGAATATCTTGGATGGGGGTTGAATCCCAAGGATAATAAGAGTGAGCTAAAAATTTATCAAAATTTGATTTATCAATTTTCCAGTTGAATTCTTTTATTTCAAGAAGTGCCCGCAATTCTGAGCTATAAATTAACCCCCCTTCATAGAGGTAATAGTACAAGGGCTTTTGTCCGACAGGATCTCTAAAAAGAAGCAAACTCCGGTCATTACAATTATAATAAGATCCGGCAAACATGCCGTCTAATTGTTGAAAGGATTGTTGACCAAACCTCATTAACGAATATAACAAGACTTCTGTGTCTGATTGAGAAAGAAAATTCTGTCCTTTCTTTTCTAAATCTTTTCGCAACTCAATATAATTATATATTTCCCCGTTAAACGATAAAACATGTGCCTCCGATTGATCAACAAAAGGTTGTTTTGCATTATCGCTAAGATCAATAATTTTCAATCTTTGATGTCCAATAAAGACATTAGATCGCTTCCAAACCCCAGAAGAATCTGGCCCTCTGTGTTGAAGAGAAGACAATGCCTTCTCTGCGCTTGCTATTTCCAACTTAGAATGTGGCTGATTTTGCTTGATCCAGCCAAAAATACCGCACAATGCTTTCTCTCCGATTCTTTATAAAAGGTTTATTTTCTATAACGCAACAACCTTAAAAAGGGTTACATTATACAATATAGTTGATACAACCAGTATTGATACCTTTTTGATGCAAGAGAAAAAAAATAAAATATCGATTATTTTTCCCGTTTATAACGAAGAAAAGGCGTTGCCAGAGATTCTTGACGAATGGCGGGGTGTTCTTGAGAAAAATAAGATATCCTCCGTCTTTATTCTTTGCGAGGACGGAAGCACTGATCAAACTAGAAAAACTATTTCGACCCTAAGATCTAAATTACCTATCGTCACCTCTTACGAAGACAAAAGGTCGGGTTATTCAAAAGCGGTAATGAGAGGAATCAAAGCGGCAAAAACAGACTATGTATTGTGCGTTGACTCGGATGGGCAATGTGATCCAAAAGATGTTGTAACATTTTGGAGACAAAGGAAATCCTTCGATGTTGTAAGAGGGTACAGGTATGATCGAAAAGATGGCAGGATAAGGAAGATATATTCAGCGATTTTTAAACTATTATATCTCCTCCTATTCCAAAAGAACTTAAAGGATCCAAGTTGCCCCTATGTTCTTTTTGAAAAGAAAAAAATTAGTAAATTTTTACAATACCTCCCCTATACCGCAGAATGTTTTTGGTGGGGATTTAGTGGTTGTATGTCAAGATACGAACTATCGTTTAAAGAGATCCCAATAAATCATAGAAAAAGATTTAAAGGAATAACGCAAACATATACGATAGGAGAAGTTCCGTTTATTTTTCTAAGAAATATTATTGGGCTGATAAAAATAAGCATTGAATCAAAGAAGAAGAGCGACAATAAATGATTTTTAATTTCCCTGATCCAAAAACACTTGCCAAAAAATACCGATTGGCAAAACCCATCCCCCATATTTCTATTGATAATCTTGTAAAAAAGAAACATTTGATTGCAGCTCACAAAGAATTTGAAAAAGTAAAGCCTCATCAATGGAGAATATTTACACGCAATAATTCTTATATGGAAGAATGTTATGAGTTTACCGATTTACCAAACCTTAGGGATATGATTCATAATTTTAACTCAACCGAATTTATCAAATGGCTTGAAGTTCTGTCTGGAATGAAAGGTTTGATTCCCGATCCACATGGTGTGGGCGGCGGAATTATGCGCTGTAAAACTGGAGATCATCTAAAAATTCACACGGACTTTAATTGGAATGATGAGTTGAGATTACACAGAGTCATGTCTATCATTTTGTACTTTTCAAAAAATTGGAAAAAAGAATGGAATGGAGATTTGCAATTTTGGGATCAACAAAGAAAAAAGATGATTCGTCACTACTACCCAGAACAAGGAAGAATCTTGATCTGGAATTATCACAAAAGAGGTTTTCATGGACACCCTATTCCTTTAGCAACTCCAAAAAATATCTACCGAGATGGACTTAGAATGTTTTACTTTTTATCCAACTCAACTTATAAAAAAAGTGATCCTCCTCATCAATCTTACTACTGGTATAATGAAAAAAGTAAAACCCCATATAACCCAAAAAAACGCATGAAAAGTGACTACAAAGTTAAAAGAAATAAATAAAACTATTAATCAGCTAGACAAAAAATTTAACTTTAGAAATTTGCGTCCTATCCATGACTCACTCGTCTTAAAAAGAATCAGTACTTTTGTTCAATCAAAAAATTGGTTTGAAAAAACGGCTTTGAAAGAAAATGCGGGAATATCTTTCGTCAGAAAATATAAAAGCTGGATCAGCAGCTCTAAATTAAATCATCTTATTAATATTCAAAAATATAAATATAGCTGCTTCACTCAAGGAACTACAGAATCTTTTAATCTATTCTATCTAAAAAACATAAACTGTCGATTCAGATCATTTCGAGGTGAATATAAATATCATTTCTTTGCCTGGAGGCGTTGTCTTAAATTTGAATTTCTGGAAAAAGACAAAATTCGTAAAAATGATGCAGTAGTTATTTCTCTTCCGTATGCAGATAATGGGGGCATGCACCCAGAGATGCAACTGGTAATTGATCGCTGCAATCAACTGAAAGTTCCTGTTTTAATCGATTGTGCCTATTTTGGTGCCTGCAGAGGAATAAGCTTTGACTTTAATCAAGCCTGTATTCAGGCTATTACATTCAGCCTGAGTAAAATCTTTCCTGTAGTCTATGCACGAATCGGCATGCGTCTTACACGCAATTATGACGACGACACTTTGGATATTTATAACATGAAAAATCTTTCTTATATCAATAGACACAGCGCTTCAATTGGTGAACTGCTTGTGGAAAAATTTTCTCCAGACTTTATTCCCAACAAATACGAAAAATTACAGAAATCCTATTGTAAAAAATTAAACCTTAAAGAGAGCAATACCGTGCTGTTGGGACTGGGAGAAGCGGGATTAAAGCAATTCAATAGAGGTGATAAATGGAATAGACTATGCTTGAGCGGACTTTACGAAATGCATAAAAAGACAAACAGAAAATGACCGCTCTAAAATTCCTTTCATATAACAAAATATAAAGAAAATGCCTGCTCGCTTAGATATTAATATTCTGATTCTTATATTAGTACCTATAGTTTTTTCATTATCTAATGTGGATTGGATATATGGAACTCCGGGGATGAGCGATCACTGGATCAATTACAATTTTTTCCAAGATTTTTTTCACGATCAAAATATAAATAATGGACAATTTCCATACAAATTTACAAGGGTTTCGCATTTGTTGTATGGCTACTTAATCCATAAAATCTTTTCACCCATTCCGGCTTATTATTTTTACTTCTTCTCACTCTTCTACCTCAGCACCATAT